>Ga0209255_1000156_pt1 | contig 13706 bp, 13 predicted proteins | sample WorMetvaBAHAMAS2_FD_187394 | JGI IMG/M metagenome (GOLD analysis project Ga0209255, IMG submission 187394) | Marine gutless worms symbiont microbial communities from Max Planck institute for Marine Microbiology, Germany - Olavius vacuus... | ecosystem: Host-associated > Annelida > Digestive...
TCGCGTCTGCACCGCCAACCGCATCGAACATCGCCTGACCAAACCAAGAACGCCACAGACCAATGGCATGAGCGAACGCTTCAACGGCCGCAGCGCCGAGGTCCTAGCCACCACCCCCTTCGACTCTGCCGAGCACTTGGCCGATACCATCAAACGCTACGTTAAGGTCTATAATCAGCACATCCCGCAGAAAGCACTGGGCTACATTCCTCCCCTTCAGGCGATGAAATACTGGTCCCAAAAACAGACCCAGCTGTTCAAAAAATGTGTCTATAATCTGGAGGGTCTTGACAACAGAACAAGGAAACCCCGTTATGTCCGTGTGCGTAACTCCATGATAAATCAAGGCATTCGAAAAGCGCGATTTATGAGCATCACCATGAAAAATATTGAGCATGGGATTTTTCAAGGTCCCCATTACTGCCGTACCGGCAACCAAAACCGAGGCAATCTCAGCCTTCATCCGGAGGGTTATAGTTGGCGTCCTTGGGGTTGAGAAAGATGAAGTGAAACTGCCCCGGTTCGATCTCTACGAAATCCATGGTCGCCTCGGCCAACAGGGGGATATATTCGGGGGCCATGACGATATCGACTCCTTCCGACGAGATACGAATATCTTCCTCGGTGGCCTCATCGAAGCCCATGTGGTAGTCGATGGACCCATCCGGTTTCTGATGGGCGGCGAAGCGCAGCGACAGCCCCTCGGTTCCGCCCTGTTTGGCCGCGTTCAGGACCTGCTGAGCGGCGGTTGTCGTTATTTTGAACATCGGTGTGCTTCCTTAAAGAGGGTTGAACTGAAAAGGTGCAAAGGGCCTGCAGGATTTCAAAATCAGGGCAGGAAAGAGCCCATGCGCCCGAAGGGACGGGCCATCTGGCGCACGTTCTGGCGCATGGTCGCAACACCGTTCATCATGAGATAGACGCGCTGGTCGATGACGCCCATTCCCTCTCCGACTCGGCCCATACTTTGCTCGATGCCGGCCATATCCCGGGTGATCGAGTCCATGTCGGTGCGGATCCTCGGCATGATTTCGGTCAGCGTCGTCATGTTCGCGTGAATCGACTCCATGTGACCGATGTGCTCGTCGAAGGCCTGCATCCGGTCGGTGATGGTATCCATGTCCTCGTCGACACCACGGAGGTGGCCGTGCATGTCGTCCATATTGGCGACGATGCCGTTGAGGTCTTCGTACAGGACCCGGACGTAGTAGACGTTGGAGACCGCCAGGACTACCAGCAGCACGGAGGTGACGATGAGAATTGCGTCGGTGATGCGAAAGTGGCGGTAGCGTTCGTCCAGGTGGAGCTGGGTCTCCCGCCCGAGCCGAGCAATGACCTGGACGATGGCGCGCCTGGGATCTTCTCTCATAGTCGCTCTTCCTACTGAGGTCGCCTTGAAGGTTCGAGGTGCCTATATGGGACAAGGGAGTCCTACCCGTTCTAAGAGGCTGTCAAATTTCAGACAGCCTCTGAGCCGCTTCATGGAAACGGGAACATTTTGTTCATGGAGCGGGCCGGCTTGGCCATATGGTGCACCTCCTGGGACATGGCCTGGATCTCGTGGTTCATGACGTCCATGTTGACCGAGATATTCACGACGTTGTCACGCACCGTGGCCAGATAGCGGTTGATGCCGTGGACGATGTCCCGCATCGAGCGCATGTCCGAGTCGATGATGTTCATCGCCCGGTTCACGGTTCCCGTCATGCCCTGGATATCCTCCAGCAGTGCAACCCGCTGTTCCATACTGACGATGTGCCCGCGAATCCGATGCATCTGCTCGGACACGGACGTCAGGTGAACGTTCATGTCGCTTACGATGGCCGAGATCCGATTGATCTGGGCGCTCAGGGTCAGCAGCAACACCAGGATCGAGATGGCGATCGCGCCCAGGATGATGATGCCGGCCTGAATACTATAGTTGAGACGGGCACCGAGCTTATTCTTGATATCGATCTGGCTAAGGATGATGCCTTCGAAGGAGCTCAGCGCGCGCAGATATTGCTGTTGGAGAACGGCATCCTCCTCTCTGGTCAATCGCTCTTCAGGCATGTCTGTGTTCTCTGCGGGAAGGATCGGGATGCGTCGACGGTGACCCGAGCGCAACCCGAAATGATACCCCCTTTGGGGCCGGTTCGCCCCGGCACCTCTGAAATCCGATCGGGCGGGCGTGTCGGCGTCTCTTTGCGATCAAGGCGTCGTTTCGGTTACTGGTCGGGTCGATCGGGCACAGGGCCGGGCCTGACCCCCGTGCCCAACACCCGACACACTCGCCCCGGTCCGGCGCCTTGTTTGAGCCGAATTTTCTTATGGGAAAGATTTTCATGTGTCGAACGGCCCCGCGACCCACCCGGTCCGCACCCCGGACCCTGAGGTCGATCGTGTGGTTAGCCTGGAGTCCGCGGTGCGGAGCTTCCGAAGGGCTAAACACAACCCGTAGGCTTGGGTAGTCCGCCCCACTTGCAGATGAGCTTCATGGGGCCTTTCTTGAAAATGGCGTATAGGTCCTTGCTGGAGACCTTGACTTCCTTGGCGAATTTGCGGATGGGTGGGACGACGCCATTTTCGTCGTACATAGTCCGCGCCCGGTGGATATAGCCCATGACTTGTTCGGTCATCTCGAACGCGTCCGCGGCCGCCAATTCCCTTGCGATTGCCTCGCTCCAATCCTTGCGGTTGACCAGGAACCCTTCACCGTCCAAGGGAACATCGATTGCCATCGTTATTGCCTCCGGTTGTTCAACCGGTTGTTCAAACAGGTGGTTAAGTATCAAGCCCAAGAGAATGCGGTCAATCCTATCCGAATCTACCCCGGCGATCCTATGGTCAATCTCGGGAAGCCGTCCGGTCAACAGCAATCCTGAATGATTTGGCGTTGTCCGGGGAGCCGGACGTGCGCGGGCGCGATCCTGAAAAGCGGTCAGTCCAGCACGGGAAAGCCATAAGGGGGATCACGCAGGGAGAACGAGGGACCATCAGGGCCGCCGAGTCGTACCTCTCCGCGTTCCGCGACCTCGATCTCCACCACCGCCAGGAGTTCGTAGTTGCCCTTGTCGTTGATGCCAGCGTCCACTACCCGACCCGTGGCCTGCTCGGAGCGGCCACCTGCGGCGTAGAGCAGGTCACCCGGTACGGGTGGATTGGTCGTGCCGACCTGCCCCAGGTACATGCGGCGTTTGAGCTTTCCCAAATACTGCATGCGTGCGACCACTTCCTGGCCCGTGTAGCACCCCTTCTTGAAGCTCACGCCATCGAGCAGGTGCAGGTTGGCCATCTGAGGCGCGAAGGCGTCACTGGTCTGCCGGTAAAGAGTCGGGATCCCGGCCCGGATATCGAGCAAGGACCAGAACCCGGCATTGACAACGGTTGCGGTCGCTACCAGGTCGTCCCATATAGCCTCCAGCGCGGCGGGCGGACCCAGGAGCTGGAATCTGGGTGTCGGTCCCGGGATACGAATGGTAATCAGCTCACCATCCTGGGTCACCCCGTTTTCCCGGGTCGGGACCGCGGCGAGGCGGGACGCCAGCAGGGACGGTGCGCAGTTACCGGCAATGGCGAGAGCGCTGAACCGTTCGCTCACGTCCTCGATGGTGGCCTTGGCCCGCAGGAGGTACATGCGCAGCCGCCGGGTCAAGGCCTCCACCTGGGTGCGCGGAAGCTGAAGATAGGTGGTGTCGTCCCGCCGGAAGGTGCGAAAGCTGGCCAGCATCCGTCCCTTGGGGCTGCAATGGCTTCCGAGCCGGCTGACGGCGGCGGAGAGGCGGGTTACGTCATGCGTGACCTGCCCTTGGAGAAAAGTTTCCGCTTCCGGTCCGGAAACGGCGACCAGCCCGAGGGGGGAGAGCGCCATCAGGGCACACTCGGCCTCTACGGGGGCATCCGGGAAGCGCACCTTACCCGCGTCGTCGATGCGCGCGGACCGGGATTCGAGGAAGGTTTTCCAAACACTGTTCATGGCGTCGCCAATCGCTTTCTCTCAGGGTCTCGAGCGGTGGCAGAATACCTCGCGCATCATGCCGACCAGCTGCAGAGTACGGGCATCGCCGACCCGATAGTACACTCGGTTGGCGTCCTTGCGTGAGGCCAGGATCCCCTTATCGCGGAGTATGGCCAGGTGTTGGGAGATGTTGCTTTGGGAGGTGCCGACGGAATCCACGATTTCCTGTACACTGATCTCTTGGTCACCAAGGGTGCACAGGATCTTCAACCGCAGCGGGTGTGACATCGCCTTGAGCGAGCGGGACGCGCGTTCGATGTCGTCATCGTCGGCGAACAGGCCGACGGTCGGGGCCTCCGCAGCCTGAGGGCTGGGATCGGTCGGTCCAGGATTGGTCGGGGGGCTGAGATCACCTGCCATGGAATTACACCCTGCTTCGAAATATCACCAGTATTCAAGGATACACTAATAAGCCGTCCTGAATTGTTTGGCGTTGTCCGAAGATTTGACGTGTTGTGTTCGACGCACCAAGGTTCGTTGATCGTCTGCCAGGTCAGTGCCGGCGTCTTAATGCAACCTAACACCCATATTATCCCCCGCGCGGCATTATCCCCCACGCAGCCTGCCCGTGCGGACCTTGCTCCGGGGGCACAGCGTCAAACGCGGCGTAACGCAACACAACGCTGACGCAGGGCCGCGGTCCTGTGCGGATGGACAAATTCGAAAGGCTCTTTATGGATTCCAGACTGATCGAAAGAGACGGCGGTCCGTAGTACTCTGACCGATGACAGAACAGGCCGTCTTTTCTCAACAACGACAGTAAGTTATACGACGCCCCTCTGGCTTGCTGAGAAGGCGAATTTGCGCAAAATATCCTACCAGTCTGGAATCCATAAAGAGCCTTCAATAATATACCGTGATAACTCGGATCATGTCGTATAGCAACCTTTCCGCGCCGGGTTCGGACACCTGATGGGACCCATGACGGCACTCGACCCCTTACGGGTCCCCCTGCGGGGTCTGACTCTGATCGAGGCCAGCGCCGGCACCGGCAAGACCTACGGCATCACGACCCTGTATCTGCGGTTGCTGTTGGAGCTGGGCCTGGAGGTGGATCGGATTCTGGTCGTCACCTTCACCGAGGCCGCCACCGAGGAGCTGCGTGATCGCATCCGCAAGCGGTTGGTGCAGGCCCTGGACTGGTTCCGGGGTGGTGTGACTCCTGGGGAGGGGGGAGATAAAGGGGGAAGCGATGAACCGGATCTGCTTCTCGCTGAGTTCTTGTCAGGGCTCCCGGATCGGGATCGGGCCCGCGCACTGCTGACCGATGCCCTGACGCGCATGGACGAGGCCGCGATCCATACCATCCATGGTTTCTGTCTGCGCACCCTTACGGACCGGGCCTTCGAGAGCGGCGCGGCCTTCGATGCCGAGTTCATCACCGACGAGACCCGACTGCGGACTACCGCTGTCGAGGACTTCTGGCGCCGCCGGGTCGCGGGCGCGGACCCCCGGACTGCGCGCCGGGTGCGGGAGCACTGGAAGACCCCCCAAGATCTGCTCGCGGACCTGCAACCCACCCTGGCGCTGGATGATCTGCGGCTGTTGCCGCCGGTGGACGCGGCAGGCATCGAGGCTGGATGCCGGGAGCTGGATGCGGTCTTCGCCCGGCTGCAAGCGCAATGGCGCGCTGTCTCCGACCAGGTAGCGGACATTCTGGCGACCAGTCCCGTCCTCAACCGACGCTCCTACACCAAGCAGGTCGTCGCCCAGGCCGTTCGGACCGCCGCGGCGCTGGCCGCGGCCACCGAACCCCCCGCGTCCCTGCCCGCCGGCTTCGAACGCCTGACACCGTCCGGGCTGGCGCGTGGGACCAAATTGGGTCAGCGACCACCGACCCATCCCTTTTTCGACCTCTGTGGCCGCCTATCCGAGTTGTCGGTCCAAGCCCATGTCGGCACCAGGACCCTGTTTCTGACCTCTGCGCGAGCGTTCGTGCGCGCCGATCTGGAGCGGCGCAAAGGGGACGAGGGCCTGCTCTACTACGATGACCTGCTGCGCCGCCTCGACCAGGCCCTGGTGGGGGACGGCTCGGAGGCCCTGGCCGCCGGCGTGCGTGATCGCTATCCGGTGGCCCTGATCGACGAGTTCCAGGACACGGACCCCCAGCAATACCGCATCTTCCGTCGCCTCTACGGGGATCGGCCCGACTGCGGCCTGTTCCTGATCGGTGATCCCAAGCAGGCCATCTACGCCTTTCGCGGCGCCGACATCTTCACCTACATGCAGGCCCGGGACGACAGCGCGCGCGCCGGACGGCGCTATGGACTCACCGTCAACCGGCGTTCCGGCTCACGGCTGATCGAGGCCGTCAACTGCCTGTTCGGATCCGCCCGGGAACCCTTCATCTACCAGGATTACATCGGCTTCGAGCCGGTAGCGCCCGGTCCCACGGCGGACGAGAGACCTTTGCGAATCCGGGGCGTCGAACCCGTACCCCTGCAATTCTGGATGCTCCGGATCGACGAAGAGAATCAGACCCGCAAGCGGCCGATATCCATCCGTAACGACGCGGCCCTGGCGAGCGCGGCGCAGGCCTGCGCCGGATACATCGCCGACCTGCTGAACCGAGCGGATGCTGGCGAAGCGACCATCGGGGACAGCGCCCTGAGGCCGAGCGACATCGCCCTGCTGGTGCGTACCCACCGCGAGGGCGATCTAGTGCAGCAGGCCCTACGCGCCCGCGGCATCAACAGCGTGAGCCTGAGCGAAGACAGTGTGTTCGCCACCGAGGACGCCGAAGAGCTGACCACCCTGTTGCAGGCCTTGGCAGCGCTGCACGACCCAGGCTGCGTGCGGGCCGCCCTGGCCACGACCCTGCTGGGACGCAATGCGGCGGAGCTGGCGCGGCTCGCCGACGATGAACCTGCCTGGGAGGCGCTGCTGGCCCGCTTCCAGTCCTATCGGGAACGCTGGCGGCAACAAGGAATCATGGCGGCATTACAGGCATTGCTCGCGGCGGAGCAAGTACCCGCCCGGCTGCTGTGCCGGCCCGACGGCGAGCGCCGCCTGACCAACCTGCTGCATCTGTTGGAATTGCTGCAAGTGGCCTCCGGCGAGCATCCCGGTCCGGACGGATTACTGCGCTGGCTCAGCGAGCGGCGCGGGTCGCGGGCAGAGGACGCGGCCCAACAGCTGCGCCTGGAGAGCGACGAAAGGTTGGTCAAGGTCGTCACCCTGCACAAGAGCAAGGGCCTGGAGTATCCCCTGGTGTTCATCCCCTTCCCCTGGAGTGCTTTCAAGGGGTCCCAGGGAAAGGCACCGGTGTTCTTTCATGCCCCGGAGGACAAGCGGGCCTGTCTGGATCTGGGTTCGGGCGACCTGGACACACATGCACGCCTGGAACGGACCGAGCGGCTCGCCGAGCGGCTGCGCCTGTTCTACGTCGGGGTGACGCGGGCGACCAAGCTCTGCGTACTCTGCTGGGGCAAGGTCAACGGTATCCAAGATGCGGCCCTGGCCTACCTACTGCATCGAGACCCGGAGAGCGAGCTCCCCACCAGCCGGATAGCGCGCCTGTCGGAATCGGAGATCCGCGCGGATCTGGACGCCCTGGCCGCACGGGCGCCGGATGCCATCGCGGTCCGCGAACTGCCGCCCTCGTCCGGCGGCGGGCCCTGGCTCGGAGGCCGGATCGACCCCGCACGGCTGGCCCCCAAGGAATTCCGCGCCACCATCGACGCGGGCTGGCGGGTCGCCAGCTATTCGGGCCTGGTGCGGGGAGACGAGAACGAACGCCCCGATTTCGACGCCGCTGTCACGCCCCCCGTACCGGAAGCCGAGCCGGGCGCCCCGATCGATCCGGTGTTCGCCTTTCCCGCCGGCGCCCAGGCCGGTCACTTTCTGCACCGGCTGTTCCAAGACCTGGATTTTCCCCACGCCACCGGCGAGACTCTGACCCAAGCCGTCCGCGACCTGCTGGACCGCTATGGCGGACTGGGCATGGGCCGCGCCGCGGACCGGGATTGGGCACCCGTGGTGGAGGGACTGGTGACCGACGTCCTAGATACCCGGCTGGACCCGGCGGAACCCCTGCGCCTGCGCGACATCGCCGCTGCCGATCGGATCTCGGAGCTGGAATTCCATTTTCCCGTCGCGGGTCTGAGCCCCGAGTCCCTGGGTGCCGCCCTGGCGGTCTCCGAGGCCCATGCGGAGGCCGCCGTGGGACTGGGTTTCGAGCCCATGCGCGGACTCATGCACGGCTTCATCGACCTGGTGTTCCGCCGCCAGAGACGCTTCTACATCGTCGACTACAAATCCAACCGGCTCGGCGACCACCTCACGGCCTACGGGCGGGATGGCCTGCGCCTTGTCGTCCGCCGCCACCGCTACCGGCTGCAATACCTCATCTACACTCTGGCCCTGCACCGGTTTCTCGGGTGGCGACTACCTGACTATGACTACCGGACCCATTTCGGCGGCGTCTACTACCTGTTCCTGCGCGGTATGCGCCCACACACGGGCCCGCGTTACGGCGTCTGGTACGACCGCCCCCCCCGTGATTTGATCGAGGCGCTGGACCGCCTGTTCGGCGGCGGGCGGGAGGCCGCGATTCCTGGCCATGGAATGGAATAACGGACCGCCGTCCCCTTCGATCAGTCTGGAATCCATAAAGAGCCTTCGCATTTTGAATCTGCGGATTGCGCCGATTTCCGCAGTGAGTTGGTGGGCACAGCCCACCCTACGGGTCCTGCCCCCTTGTGTCCCGTCCGCCTTTGGGGTTCATTGCCTTCCGGTAGTGTTCGCGCGACGCGGGAGTACAAGTTTGGCATCCCGCCACAACCAGGAACAGGCCGATCTGCATGAGATTGAACCGCCACGGGGGGGGGGGGGGGGGGGAGCTCCCGGTCCAGGCGCGCCCGCAATCCGAGGGCGAAGAACCAGCCGGTCACCAGCAGCCCGACCCAGATCCCGGCCTGACTCAGCCCCAGACCCAACAACAACCAGTCACGGGTCTTCAGCGGCGTGAGCCTGCTACCTCCCAATCCGAGGGCCAGAACGACGAGTACGACCACCAGGCCTCAGAAGAGCACGGCCGGACCCAGGTCGGGACCGCCGGTGAACAGGACTCAGCGGCAGGCCCAAGCCTTGTCCCTCCAAACGCAGGGGCCGCTCCCGGCCGTCCACCGTCACCTGTTGCAGCTCGGCGTCTCGGGGCAGCAGGATCCGGTGCCGACCACCCCGGCTGCTGCGCAGGGTCAGCTCCAGCACCGCTTCGGCCACCCGTTGCCCTGGTCGTATCAGGTAGTCGCTCTCGTCCAGGGTCAGGGTCGGGCCGGGGACTCCCTGCGGGCGGGAGAGGGCGAGCGACAGGGTTTCCCCGGGCCAGGGCCGCCAGGTGGGCAGTCACCGCTCGAGGCGGCCCTGATGATGGATCATCGGGATGCCTTCCGCCGTCAGGTGCCACAGGGGGCTCAGATCCACCCGCCACTTCTCGCTGAGGCGCGGGTCCTCGGAGGCGTGCAGCCGGATGTTGTCCACCGGCTCCAGGCTGGAGGACCAGCTCGTCTCGCGCTGTCCCGGCGCCAGGCTCACCAGCAAGCGGTCGGCGCGGACCTGGGCTTCCTCCCGGAGAACCTGTTCGCCCGGAATCAAGGGGACCTCCAGGACGATCGGTGCATCCGGCGCGGACCGGCGCTCGACCTGGGTTCGGACCCGCCAATCGACCCCCAGCCGGAGGGTGCGTCTGATTAGCAACAGGGGGGGGGTAGCTCGGTGGGTTGCAGCACGGTCTCTTGGTCTTCCCGAGGCAGTCGCACCGCAGGGCTGCTTTCCACAGCCCGGCGATCTTCAGGCCCAACACCAGCACGAGCACCAGGCGCGCCAGGTCCAGGTCTCAGGTTGGAGCCGGGCGTCAGCAGCTAGAGCTCGATCCGGATGGTCTTGAGGGACGGGGCCGTTCCAAATCAGCGCCAGAGTCTTCCAACGCCGGTCAGGGACGCCGGGGCCGATCTGGACCCTGGCGTCCGAGTCGATGATCGGCAGGGATTGGGACAGTATACTAATCTAATATCAATATTTCGGTTTTTCACTCAACCGATCAGTTCGAATTGAGAAATTTCCAAAATCGCTCAATGAGATTCAGGTTTGGTGCATACGGGGGAAGAAAAACAAGCTTGATACGCGAGGTTTCCAAGTACTCCTGAACCGCTTTGGAACGGTAGTAGCGGGCATTCGGCGTTGATGGTGTCGTCGAAGCGGCCCACCGGCTCCAGGCGCTCCAGGTCGATGGCGCCGTTGATGTTGACGCGCCGCCGCCCGGTGTTGGTGGGGATTTCCTGCTCTTCCCCGCGCTTGATCAGCCGGGGCTTCTTGTACACGTAGCCCAGCCGATGCAGCACCGCAGTCATCCCACTCTCGGTGTAGGACACGCCAAAGGTTTCCTCCACCCAATGGGCGATCGCCTTGGCTGAGAGGTACAGATTCGCTTGCAGATGGATATCCAACGCGATGAGTTGCTCCTCCGTGAGGAGGCACGGGCTGCCACCGACGCCGTCACCCACCCGGTTCAATCCCGCCAAGCCATCGACGCGATAGCACTTGAAGTGGTTACGCACGGCATTGGCATCAACTTGCAGGATTTCCGCCACTTCCTCTGCCGTCCAGCCGGTCGCAAGCGCCACTACCGCCTTGATGCGGTCGGCCTCGCGTTTGTCCTGCGTACCGCGATGTGCCGTGCCGCACGCAGTTCATCCAGCTGCTCCGGTGATAGGGTGTAGTCCAACATGGCGCTTAGGATACCTTATTTTCCAATGGACTATTTGGGTTTCTTCAACGAAAAAATCATATGAGAGTAGTATACAATGTCGCCCCGCCTCATTAGGAGCTCACCGCCCACGGCAGGGGCATCGACCCATTCACGTTCCGCGGCTGGTTGCAGCTGCGAATAGTCCGACGCGGCCAGCAGCTCCGCGAGCCTGTAGTGCGGCCGTGGTCTGGGGGCGACCACCAGACAGCCATGATCGACGGCCAGGCCGACCGCTGCGCCGGCTTGCAGATGGAGTTGATCGAGGAATGCGGGTGGAACGGTCAGCATAACCGAGCCACCGACCTTGCGCAGATTGGTCGTGTGCACGTTGCACCTCCAGTAGGTTAAATTATATCGAAGTATAATTCCGACTGGCCTGGTTTGCACGCTATTTGTCAGCTACTGAAGCGGCTGAATAATCAACGCTGGCAGGCCCGTATGTGGGCGACGAAGCGCTCGGTCCAGTCATTGCCGCCCACGGCGCGCAGGTGGCTGTAGGCGGCCACCAGGTTCTTGTGGACGATCGCATCGTGCCGGCCGTCGATCCCCGTGCCGCGCAAGACCTGGTAACCGAAGGTCCAGGCGGGGTCCGGATTCAGGACGGATGAATGGTGAAACTCGTGGGCCCTGATTTCATACGGCCTCTCGCGCGGTGTCTCCGAGACCCGCGGCCAGGGAAAGGCCAGGGTCTCACGCAAGCGGACGTATCCCCGCCCCTGGGGCCGTTCATACATGGCGACATCCGCGTTCAGGACCCCACACATGGCGCCGCGTCGATCGCCCCAGTGCAGCTCGCGGCACAGGTACATAAGGCCGCCGCATTCGGCGTAAACGACGCCCCCGGATGCCACGAAGTCGCGGACCGCCGCGCGCATGGAGCGATTCTCGGCGAGCGCGTGCAGACGAAATTCCGGAAAGCCGCCGCCGATAAACAGCCCGTCCGCGTCCGGAAGCCCCGCATCCCGTACCGGACTGAAGTCCACCAGTTCCGCCCCGGCACGGACCAGGGCGGCGAGGTCGTCCGGATAGTAGAACCCGAAGGCGGCATCCCGGGCGATGGCGATGCGCACCGGTTCCCGAGTCGTCGCGGCTGGCCGGTCTGCGGGCAGGGGCGCTGGCGCCGCCGGGGCCGAGCGGGCGATTTCCAATAGCCTGGGGACGTCCACTTGCCCCGCGATCTGGGCGCGGATGCGCTCGATCCGATCCTCCGCCTCCTCCGTTTCGGTGCTCGGAATCAGGCCCAGATGACGCTCGCTGATTTGGATCTCCGGCGTTCGATGCAGTGCACCCAACCACGGCAGGTCGGTGTAGTGCTCCAGCACGCGGCGCAGATTGGTCTCATGGCGTGAGCCGCCGACCTTGTTGGCGATGACACCGGCGATATTCAACTCCGGGTCGAAGGCCGAATAGCCGAGCAACAGGGGTGCAATCCCCCGGCCCATACCCCGGACATCCAACACCAGGATCACGGGCGCGCGCAACAGCTTGGCCAGTGCGGCGTTGCTGTTGGTGCCGTGCAGATCGACGGCGTCGAACAGGCCGACATTGCCCTCGATCAGTCCCACCTCCGTGGCGGTCAGACCGCGTGCGAACCCGCCGGTGATCTCCGCCCGCTCCATGGTGTGAAAATCCAGGTTGAAGCAAGCGCGACCGGAGGCCTGACCGAGCCACAGGGGATCGATGTAATCGGGTCCCTTCTTGAAGGGCTGCACGGATGCGCCAAGCCGTACCAGCTCGCGGCACAACCCGATGGAAACCGTGGTCTTACCCGATGATCTGTGGGCGGCGGAGATGTAGAGATGGGCCATGGCAATGACAAACCGGATGGGACTTGCGAGTTCGCGGGGTGGGCTGTGCCCACCAGTGTTTCAGCGGTCTCCTCTGACAACTCGGCTTCGATGAGCCAGGGTTCAGGGGGCAGTTGTCAGGGGGCAGGAATACGGCGGATGGCGGCCGTCCATGGCCTGATCCGCTCTACATTTCCGGCACGACCGCGGTGCGACCGTAGGGTGGGCTGTGCCCACCACAACAAAAGTGGCTTCGACGAGACCGCGAAATCCAGGGTTCAGGGGGCAGTTTCGGATCTCATGGTGGGCACAGCCCACCCTACCGGCCATATCAGGTAGTTTTCCCGACCGGCTCTATGCCCTTGTGGGGGATGAAAATACCGCAGCCCAGATTGCCGTGGGGGCCGAGCCCCCGCTGTTGCAGACGGACCGATTCCTCCGGCGACAGGTCCGACAGCATGAGGCTGCGCGTGCGGAGCATGCCGCTCGGCGTGGTCAGCAAGGTCGTCTTGCCACACAGGGCCTTACGCACCCGGATGCCCTGGTCGCTCAAGGCCCATGCCGCCCAGTCGAGAAAGCCCTCCTCGGTGTCGTCCGGGACACTGGCCACATAGCGTGAGAGGAGGGTGGTTTCTTTGCTCAACCGGCGGATCTTGCCGGGGCCGATGGTCAACGGACAACCGGACACGTCCAGGGTCTCGCCCTCCAGATCCTGCATGAGTGCCGCCGTGTGTTGCTTGGGCACACGGATAGTGAGTTTGGTACGCTTGGACAGGATCAGGTGTTGGTCCGTACCATGATCGGGTCGCTCCCAGCCGTTCTGGGAACCCGCCACGTGGACCGTGTGGACCGCAACGCCGGAATCATCCTCGCCAATCCAGGGTGCGGTCTGCCGCAACGCAGCGGACAGGGCGTAGGCATGGTCTACGGGCAGGCGTTTGCAGACGACGGAAAACAGGACATCGACGATGGTGTCCGGGACTTGGAATGCGGTCTCGTGATTGTCTTCTTGCCAGAACATTTTCGAATGGCTCTTTATGGATTCCGGACTGCTAACGTAGCAGCAAACCGAGAAGGGAATCCATGAGTCCTATGCCGCGGTTTTTGGCGTTGTGGATGAACTCGAAAAAGCCCAGATACAAGGGCAGGTGCTCCTGGGAAATCCCCCGGTGGG
>Ga0209255_1000160_pt1 | contig 13611 bp, 12 predicted proteins | sample WorMetvaBAHAMAS2_FD_187394 | JGI IMG/M metagenome (GOLD analysis project Ga0209255, IMG submission 187394) | Marine gutless worms symbiont microbial communities from Max Planck institute for Marine Microbiology, Germany - Olavius vacuus... | ecosystem: Host-associated > Annelida > Digestive...
CATATGTTAGCACACTTTAAATTACTAGTTTTATATCTACTATTATACGTTGAGAAACAATGTAAACAAAAACAATGATAACAGGAATACATAAATGCCACGTAAAGTTCTTTGGTCCTGTGCATATGGAATTATGCTAAACTTTGGTCGCGTGAATATGGAATTACACGCACTAACAAACAGCAAACAAAAAATTAACATAATATTTCCAGCCTAACATCAACAAATGAAATTAAAACACCTAAATAGATCAGGAATCTACGCCACAACAACCACCTAGCTAAAGCAAATCACACTATTCATAAGCAGAAGTGGCAACAGCTGAATCAACGCGTGAAAACATGCACCCGAAACATCTAAACATCTTCCATGATCGTCAGTGTTTACTTTCTATCTCGCTACATTTAAGTCACAGAAATTCACTAGTCGTGCTACTTGAAACCGACAAGTAGATGTCCGATGGGCAAGCAGTGGGCTTGGCGCGGATCAGAGTGTACAACCGGATCATTTCATGTCCTGGATGCGCTTTTGTTGCTCCAAGAGCTCCTTCTGTACCACAGCTGGCATGTCGTGCCCCAGCTCTGTCTCAAGGAAATGGCGCGTCTCTGCTATGTCTTCGACCCAGTAGTCCTTTGGCAACGAGAACATCTTGTCCCAATCGACCGATTTCTCGATGCCAGAAAGATCAATTGTACCTGTTTTCAAGCATATTTTAGACAATGAAGACCGAGTTAGCTAGGTTGACAGCAGTGTAACCGCTAGTTCAAATGTACTAAATCTAAACTTTTACAGCATTCCAACTATACAGAATATCCTTTAACAAAAAAGGCAAACCCTAGATAATGAAGTTTTTAACAACCTGACAGTAGGTTGGTTAGCAACAGAAGCAGTACTACTACTGCTTAACACGTTAATTAAAGTGTTGGTCAGTAACAGTCAGGGAATGTGTAATGCAACTTGAAGCTGTGTTTGTCTCTGTTCACATTAATTCACAATATTGTAACAATAGCATACTGTAGTACACGGTTAGTACATTTTAAAGGACGGTACAGTCACTCCTGCATTGCACTTTAATGCTCAGTTACTGACAATCACTGCATTTTTCAACAGTGGCAACCGACGGATTATATATTATCAAGACACTACTGCAAGACCTGCAGTGGAAACAGAAGAAATTCTGCACACTACTGATGAAATATACTGTTCCACCCTAAATCTGTATGTGCACCACCAGCTAAACTACAGTTTGACGCTGCACCACGAGGAGCTTGTAGAATACATGTAAAACTCCGTGGCTATGTACAATGATGTGCTTTCAACATTTACTATAAACTGTGACGGAATCTACTGCATTTAACATGCAAGACTGACTGGCGTTTCGTAGCATACAGCCATAGTATCGACATCTGCCTTACCCTTCTTCGGAAGATATCCAATTGAAGTCAAATCCGCTACATCTTCCGTTCCCTTGAGACGCTTGCACATCCAGTCAATTACCCTGATGTTGTCACCAAATCCAGGCCACAAGAACTTGCCTTGATCATTGACTCTGAACCAGTTGACGTGGAAGATCTTTGGCATCTAATAAGAATGCAAACATTATTTTGCTCACTTGCAAGTTTTAGCTTTAACAGAAAAATATCAACAGTACAGGGGACAGTCACAAAGTTGTCCATTAACAGCACATCAGACAGAATAATCAGGGATATCAACGAGACAAGACTTCTGGGTTTTCGGAGAGGAAAGACCTACCAAAATTTTCGAGACCAGAGACTGACTTTGGGGGTCTGTGACCGAGACAGACATTCAAGACCAAGATATTCTGCAAGACCTTACATACAGGCATACTATGTGTTTCGAAGCTGATAAGGGCGACCGGTTCAACTCACCCACTTATTCTTCAACAACTTGAAGGAACATCCCTGAAGTTATTGGCATTATCATTTTACACCGATGTCAAAAACACAAAAACTAAGCATAGCTGTAACAGGTATTAGCTAGTCAGCAACATGAACACCAAATCTGTATTGAGATGTATATATATTTTAAGCTAAACCATACGCTTACTTATAACATGGACCTACTTGTCAATATAACACTGTCACCTACTGCACTTTAGGGATAACAGTTACCAGTTCCAAAAACACCTCATGCCCGATAATAAATCTATTAATCAAATCAAGAATTCAGTCAACCTTTCGTCCCGGCTGCTTCATGTTGAGCCAGTGTTGCAGGTATTCTCCCATGTTGTAGCCAAAGAATGGACGCATAGCCATCGGATCGTGCATGATCGTTTTTCCTTTAAAACACACAAATCATTTCATCCATCAGGTCACATTAAACGTAGCCGACAATAAAAGGCAACTATTTGTACTACTTTATGCTACCGTACTATCATAAAAGTAAATGCCTACATGCAGCTACACTATTTTTCAGTGCACATTTACTGTAGATCAAAAAATGTATGTCATGCTGCTGTGAATATACATGTATAGGGCCTGCAAGTCCCATTATAATTTATTTTCGCAGCTGCAGAGTTACTGCATTCACCATATTGTAAGGCTGACTAAATGACCTGGAATTCAGCACGTATGTAGAGGCAGGTTAAGCCAAAGTAAGGCGCACAACATGATCATAGCCTCCCTCCCACTCTGCAGCGACCCTGGTAGAGGAGGCATGGCGCGCATCACGAGTCGTTATATGTAACAGACAGCCATGACAATGTGCCAGCATGGTGCTATCAGCCAGACATGATGCTATCAGCCAGACTACGAGTGATTTACAGCGGCGGTGAAACAGCCAACCTGTGACATTAAGCTGACATTTAAAGCTACCGTGCTTTTCATACATAGTGATATTAACCGATCTGTGACATTACGCGGAGTGATATTTGCTGGCGTGTTGCCTTGTTATATTCAATGAAAGCTAGCTGGTGAGGTGATAAAGAATTCAACACAAAGCGGAGTGTGACAAAGCAATGTGATATTCAGTGGGTTGACTGTACTTTCGTAAGAGTATGCATCACAATCCATTGTCGAAGACTGCATTTATACAGCACATTACACAGATGCCTCAAAAATATTCATGAGACACATTTATATCCCTTATTTCAATATAAAACTAAACCCAACAGTACAAGATTCACCAAACAGAAATCAGCATCAGCAATATTAGCTGATGACCAGTCATTCATCTTCTCTACGCACAAAGAACAAACTATCTACTTTATAACGTATCAACGTTATTTTTTTTTAAATTTTAATTAGCAGTAAGGAATTGCCTTTTAAAATCATGATCACAGTTGTGCTTGATTACTTTGTGTCTACCTGTATTATGTAGCATATTAATTTAATTTTATGATACAATCAAACCTGTCAGGGTAAAGTATTATTGTTAAATTAAATTAACGATGGTTCATAATAAAGGCAGGGTAACACCAAGCAACAGACCCCTTGACTCACTGAATCCAGTGAGCAGTATTCAATAGCACACAAAATAAGCTCACATTAAACTATGCAACACATAATGTAACCAGCAGTATTTAGTGTCAGCTGTCAGCATTTTAGATACAAACTGTGTATCCATTTTTATTCTGTTATGTACCCGTCCATTTCTCACTTACTCTATCTATTTGGCCCGTTTGGTTGATTTGCAGTTTATTGCAATACAGCAGCATGTAGATCAAGCAAATAAACCATACACATCGAGGACATATTACTTCCAAACGTTTCCATTTTAAGTCTGTCGGTGTAAGTAATGCTCTTAACGGTGCATACCTTTGAACTCGGCAGCAGAAGTTGCCTCAGATTTGAGAGAAGCACCAACCAGAACACCATGTTCCCATGACAGTGACTCAAACACCAGAGGTACTCCTGCAAGGCAACAAAGTGACCAAATACAGGAAAAGTTTCAACAACAGAATGAACACATCTCAAATCAGTTCCATCGCTGCTAATTTTGTACATTTCATCATTCTGTCGTGTCAGATTTAAAAGCTCGTAGGCCTGGTAGTAACATTTTTCTTTTAAATGAGTACCTGAAGAGCCATATCCCGGTTGATTAACACAGTGATGGTCATGGGTGACTTCATGTGCACAGTCCTGGGACTAATCCCCAGGTCATTAATCCCCAGGTCCAGCCGAATAATGCAACCGGAGATAACTAACGCTCACTCTAAGTTTTTTCTCGGACCGGAAAGAGTGTTCAACAGTGTCCTCTATAATGTAGTAGTTTGTGATATTTAAAGGTAGTGGCAATTAGTCTGGCGATACTGTGCTTGGGCTCTGGTGGTCGGTTTGGTTGCAGCTCCTTGGGTGAAGAACCCTGGGTAACTAACATGGAGCCTTCAAAAGCTACCTGGTGCCATCTGTGAATAAAGGAATTTGAATGGGGCTTCTAAATAAACTCTATCAAGTCAATCTAATCCCTCCCCTCCTACACTTACCTCGAAACACAGACATCATCTATCTGAATCCCAGTAGCAGCTAAACAACTGCGCAACACTACACATACAGACCCCAGACTTGCTCAGCCCTTAGAGATGTGTACTGGGCTCAATCTAACCGGGCCTCAGCACTGGAGAGACTATACAGGCCTAGATGATGCATCTCCTCCATACAGGTACAGGACTACCTTTAAGTATTGTGTATTATGGGCACTTGAAAGCCGATATGACAATGGTACGTCCACCACACCAGTCATATACAGAACCCATTTACCACCACAGACAGGATATAATCTACTATACTAACAGCACAAATCTTCATCGTGTCTAACAGGTCACCCACCAGAATGAAGCAGATTGAGACGCCAGTACACTTTCACTGCACAACTAAAACTACCATTCAACAGTTCTGCATCTGCCGTAACTACATTGCAGTGAATTCCAGATTTTAAAAACGAAGTACACACAATCTAGAGTCCCCTTTCAACTTACTTGCACAGAGTATGACAATAACAGAGATTATCTCACACATACCTTCTGGTCGTCGACCGCCGAAGACAAGTGCGTGAATTGGAACGCCTGCTGGGTCTTCCCACTTTGGATGAATGATCGGACACTGTCCAGCGGGGCACGTAAAGCGAGAGTTGGGGTGAGCTGCCTTGCCTGGCATTCCCTTCTTCCACTTCTCACCAAGCCACGTCGTTACATCCATGTTCTGACATTTTCAACAAGATCAATGATGTACATGTTTTCTGACACATATAGAAAGATTCAGTATGATAGTTATTTATCAACAACCTTCGTCAATTTCAGTAGCTATTAAATTTTAGCCGCATATCGAATATCAAATTCAACAAGTACAACGTACACTAGCATAAATCAAGACATGCAATATATACTCTATGCAAGAAGAAACTGTATGCAGGTCATCGAATAAAACATTTATATCAGAAGTATGAACCAAAAAGTTACGCAATGTGTACATTATCACACGGAGACACCTATGCAGGTCTGTTGTAACTTTTCACTATGGAACAACTTCAACAGAAGTCATACCAAGCTGTTTGTCTGATAACTGGCTTGTCTGCTCTGATACTTATTACTCAATCATCTTCTAGATATTCTTTGCATGTCATGAAATAACCGCATGACTGTTTAGTGTTTAGTGTGTTGCATACATGTGAAAGCCAGTAACAATGCCACTTTTAATTGAAAACAGGAAAAATGTAGCGACACAGCCATACAAGCTAAAGATCAATGTTCTTAAATAAGCAGTGAACGTTAGTTGGTGCGTCTCCAAGGTCCAGCACCAAACTATCTGGCTCGGTGGCTCAGCACCGCATGCTACATGCACAGCTGCGCTCCGACAATTTCCAGCTCTCGACCAATGTTCAAACACTCAGCTTAAGATCATAGGCTTTCTGCTCCTCTGGTCCTGCAGTTTGAAACATTTTTGTTGACGACTATAAATCAACTGATTGCATTGCAACCTTGCAATGACTTAATAATAATAAAAATTTCTAATTTCTGAAATCCTGGGACTTGTGATTTGGAGGAGTCATAAAAGTGCAAGGGGTTAATATTTTACTAAGCATAATGTATTACCGGGTCAAGTTCATCTTCCAGTCCTTCCCACCAGTACATTCCGTCCGCAGTCATTGCAGTGTTGGTGAAGATGGAGTTGGACTGGAAAGTTGCCATTGCCATTGCGTTGGTCTTCCAGTTTGTTCCGGGACAGACACCAAAGAATCCATACTCCGGATTAATGCCACGCAGCTCGCCTTGTTCATTGAATCTCATCCATGCAATGTCATCACCTAAATAGTTAATACACAGACAGAAATGCAGTATTTAAAGAAATCACTTTCACAAAAGGTAACAGACTATTATTGCCACAGTTCTGATCCATATGCTACACATCTATGACAAATATACAGGAAATTAAACACGCACACGTTACTAGGCGATATGCATGTAACATCAGCACAGCATCTTGTAACTTACAGTCTGTTAGCACTGTTAGCATGTGAAGTAAAGTAGTGCATATGCACTGAACCCCATGTTCATCTGTCTGCAGTGCTGTCCATAATTCTAACTAAAAAGGAAGTGGTATAGGATTTGGCGGACACTTTCCCTGTGACACTGACACACATGTTAAGAGGGGTAACACTTATTTTATGTAAAAGAATTAAAGACCAAAGTCAACAGATCACACTAAACAGCTTGGTACACAAGCATAAGAAGTCTGAATTTGTACAGCACATGTTCCTGTAGCAAGGGCAACAGTCTATGCAGTTTTAGATCAAAAGGTCAAAGCTGACCTAGCAATGCAAAGCTTACATGCAAGGTGACTTTACAACTCAACTGCAGAATATTACATCAGTACTACGGGATAAGTAACTGGCAGCGCTACATAGGTTGAAGATTGCTGTCTCGGCCACAAAGTCACACGCACCCTCATAGCATCATGCTGTGTATGGATGGCAAATGTATGCATTCATGGACACACTAAGCACAGCTGACTGTCCCACAATACTCAGCTGCACTGGAAATATCAGCAAAGAATAATTCTGAAATATAGCTTGAAACATCTATCTGGTACCACAAAGACACAATAAATGTATTTGTCAATTTTACATTCGTCCACGTAATGCTAGTCAACATGGCAAAAGCAAGAAATTACAAAATTCATACAACCTTTAAATTTTCTATACTACGCTCGGTTTCACATTCTACGGTCCCTCAGTGCACAACAGTGTCATCTTTTGCCATTCGTTCTGCACAAGAATGGTCGGTCACTGAACGCGTTTGAGCAGTGACTGAAAGCTCAACTTTTCGGGCAATTACGAACACCATCTGGCGCTACTGGTGTTTATGCAATTCTGACATCAACATATGTTGCAACTTGCTTACATACATACTGCATATGAACTTACCAACGCATTTCACAGTCCATCCAGGAATAGTCGGTGTCAGCATTGCCATATTCGTCTTGCCACAAGCACTTGGGAAAGCAGCTGCAATGTAATACTCCTCGCCTTTTGGATTTGTGACTCCCATAATCTGTCAACACAGATTCAGCTTTATTAAATAATGAAACTACACATACATAGATACATAATGGTCTAAAAAAACTATCAAGGTACAAGTCAGCACATTTATAAAGAGCTGAAATTCTGCACGAAGGTAACACTATGTTGCATAATAATGACATGATCACTACCTGCTAAGCAAATTAACACAGTAAGAAACATTTACAATTATCAATTCTTACTGGTACTGGCACAAACTCTTAAAGACAAGCTTGTTGAATCAATCGCGATAAAAAGGGATGGTGCAAAAAATTGCAACAGACTTCCACAATGCCAGTGACTGTCCACGACCTACTACTGATGCCGACTCAGTTTTGTGCATTCTTGAAGTCATTGCTATTCTGCATAGCTTTTGAAACACTACTAAAGCCTCTGACAGTTTTGGCTCCGAGGACTGCTGCGCGAACACGCATATACTTACTAGATATAAAAGAGACAAATTCAGTTTCACTCACCAGCATATGCTCAGCCATCCAGCCCTCATCACGTGCAATGTTTGATGCAATACGCAGTGCAAAGCATTTCTTGCCAAGCAGCGAGTTGCCACCATATCCACTGCCAAATGACTTTACTTTGCGCTCATCGGGAAAGTGTGCAAGCAACACTTTCTCCGGGTTACACGGCCAATGATTGATTACCTTTCCTGCACATTTCAGGTTGTTTGTTACAGAATGTACGCAACTAATCAGCACATTTTTACAATACACACACATAGTCTAAAATATTATATCAAAATCACTTTATCGAATAAAGACAAGGCCAAAAAAGATCCACTCTTCTGGACTGTCTATAGGATGTCGGTGCCTAGGTGATGTCAGCGACCGTATCAGAAACGAAGATTTAGTCTGGTTGCTGACTCTTGCGTAAAATGATGCAATGCATGTGGCATGTTCAAACTATGCAAATTTTACCTTTTCACTACTTTGCTCTCAAAGTTACAAGTCCAACTGCAAACAAAGCAGATGGCCATTACCGATTATCTTCTAAATGCTAACGACACGCCAACTGTGACCCAGACTTTGAACCACTGAATCTTACCAAGTATAATATAGAATACTGCATGAAATCTGAATTTGCTGGATAGTGCTTTTGAGCTGCAAGCCCACATGTGTTAAGAGACACCATGATTCAAACGAGTCTGAAATGCATCTCACAGTCAACTGCTGAAGGCAGAAACTAACAACAAGTGTCAACAGTGACAACAGCTGTATGCACATCACTCATTACATGCTCTGTTTGCACAATCACACCAGCCGAACTGTCCATTACTAACTCATCACAGTATCAATTTATCAGACTTGTCAATCTAAGAGGTAAACATCTGCAGTGACATTTTTTTGTCAGACTTTCTATTTAACGAAAATATCACTGAATACAACTTCATCTGTGAAAAAATGCTTGAATACGAGATAAGTCGATGTGTTGAGAGAAAACCGATACATTACATTTTTGTTGGCCGAAATACCTAACAACTTTCTCGCCGTCTACTGCTTAACTCTGCAAATGTATTTACAAACTGACAGAACAGAACGTACTCCTCCACGGTCGTGGACAACCCATTGAGTGAACGCACTTCACAAAGTCGTTGTCACCCAGCGCATCCCAGACTCTTGGTGACACTCGAGTCATGAGACGCATACACAGCAGCACGTAGTTCGAGTCCGTCAGCTCGATGCCAATCTTTGCCAATGGCGAGCCAATCGGTCCCATGCTGAACGGAATCACATACATCATGCGCCCTACACAACACACATGCCACAAAAAGACAGCAGAACGTTAATAATTCAGTTGAACGCACATGCTCTGTTTGCATAATCACACCAGCTGAACTGTCCAGTACTAACTTATCACAGTATCAACTTATCAGACTGGTCCATCTAAAAGGTAAACGTCTGCAGTGACATTTTTATGTCAGACTTTCTATTTAATGAAAATATCACTGAATACAAATGGGCATAACATGGCCTCAGCACTCTGTGTAGCCACATGCCTAGTAGCTTCTATCCCTACTCGCAAAGGACACATAAGAGTATCCAACAGATAAATTAAATACTTATCACTTGTCTGTTAATCGACTGCTTACACCTTACCTCAACGTTTCAATCAGAAGTAACATCAAAACTGGGGCTCTCTGGGCTATATCACGTATGCACGATGCACATTATATTGAATATGCAGTTCCTGGCATTGTATACTAGTAATCCAAACACTTAGACAAGCATACCGGCCATGCAATTGCGAAAACGTTCATCCATCTCTTTCTGCATCACTTCGGGAGCCATCCACTGACCCATTCCACCCTTTGCACCTTCCAATGACCTCGGAACAGTCTGATGCTTGTCTTTGGTTATGACATACGTCTTGCTCTCCACACGGGCAACATCAGCTGGATCCGTGCGGCAGATGTAGCTATGTAACAGATCAACAAAGACAAGTTGCACCACATCAACACACTAGAAATGGTGGCAATTAATGTTTCATGGACACTTGAGGCTGCCCAATACACTACTTATTTTTTCAAATTACGTACCACCTTTTATAACTATCCTTTGTTAACACTGCATTCCATTCATCCACAAATTTCTCCACCTCATTTTCAGAGTTAAGGAGAACAGAACTTTACCAATTTTGGAAAGACATGCAACAATCACTGGTGCAATGGTGCTATGCAATATAATTTTGGCAGATGGGATGGCGCTATGGAAGCCTGAATATCCGAATGCAAGTAACAAAAAACACAAGATGCTCAGCTATCGCATTGGAAAGTGGCTCACTGGAAAGTGCGTAGCACTTCCTACGAAGTGTTAGCTGAACTTTTCTTGCTAGGTGTAACGGCTGAGGTGCTATGAGCGAATACCGGTTCAAAATCGGCGATTTCGCTCCAACGATTATCCTACCAGATGCTGAAAACCACACAATCGTATCTTCATTCGTCTGGACGAAACACTGGAGCGTGACGGAATGACAGACAGACAAATGGACTAACGAGTACAGCGGTCTGCATGGCGAGTCACGCGGATGCACTGTAAAAGAGAAACAAGTAGCTCAGCTATTGCAGAGATACCATGCTGCAGGGTGGGTTATTTTTGGCCAAAACCGGTAGATTGCAACGGGGAGACAATATTTTGCAAACATTATAGGTCTATCTTCAACCACTATTACTGGCCAGCAAACTATCGAATTCTGTGAAAAAAAGCAGAACAAGGACTATTACGTCATTCAAGGTCATTCAAGGTCATCGAGTATGGTATCAATCAAAAGCTCGTATGCGACTTCCTATTAGTGATTAATACTAACCGACATCCAATCTCGTGCAGTTTCGGAGTTATCCCAGCTTATTGTTCAAATTTTGGACACTCTGCATTTTTGAGCCACCCTTTGGGGAACTTAGGGACAATGTACGATATTGGAAAGTGCGTAGTGGACTACCTATTAGTGTTAATTGGACTTTTTTGCTACGTGTTACGGCTGAAACGCTACAAGCGAAAACAGGATTGAAAATCGGCGACTTGCAAACAGGTGGCTCAGTATCCACCAAATCTTCAGGTGAAAGGGACCTCCCCCGCGAATCATTTTTGCACGGATAGATAGGCCAATGTGAATGCCTTACAACTTTGTCGCTGACAGTTTTCACACGAAGAAACTTTGCAGCAGACTTAATAAAGTGATTTTACACGGAAACGGCCGTTTTGCATTTGAGCCCCCTTTGGGGGCCTAGGGGAAACGTACATGATCATCTTAGGCTCTGTGGAAAGCGTATTGTCTACTTCCTGTTAGTGTTAACTGCACTTTTTCACTAGGCGTTACTGCTGAGGCGCTACAAGTGAATATCGGTTCAAAATCGGTGATTTTGCTCCAACAGGGGCGGGTTGATTGACCCAAATTTCCGGTAGAGTGGGTCACACCCCACCAACCATTCTTTTCTCAGAAAACTAGGCTAAGTGATATTTTGTATGGTATGAAAATCTTGACACATCATTCTTTCGTTGTCACAAATCACACGTTTGACAGACAGACGGACGGACACAATTCTCAATGCTAGACAGTGCTGACAACTAAAATTTGGCAACCAACCAGCATCTTGGATTTGACAGGAAGTGGGTTATTACAAAGCAACTCCACAGCACGCGGGGACCCATAAGACACCATGTGTCAAACTCGACACAATCGGCCTATACATTGCTGAGTTATTTGTGATTTAACATCCCTGGCTCACGTTTTTGGGGGAGTTCTCAACTGATTGACTGACTGAACATCAAATTTAGAGGGTACACAGGACAGTCATCAGCACACCCAAATGCATGTTTTAATTTTCAGATCTGTTGCTTCGTTTCTAAATGAAAGCACAACATGAAACTGGGGTCTAAATTTTAAGTTAGATTTCAGACTTTTTAAACCCCCGTAAAAATTACAGTAGGAATGGGTGGGCGAAATGTCCGAGTCACATTTCAAGTTTAGCACAGAACCAAACCTCTGATACACTTGTGGTGCAGGGCTGTTGTATGGTGTGAGAAATAATTCTGAGGCCCGTTTCTGGGACAACTTTCTAATACTTAATTCTCAGAGTTGAAGTGACCTGTATCGAATGTGGGGAGGAGATACAGGACTATCAGTGCTACTCCAAAAATGTAGGTTTCACATTTTAGATGCATTACTTTACTTCATTTTGAAACCACAGTACCTCAAAGGCCACATTTAGGCCATGTCTCACAATTTTTGATCCCACCCCTGTAAAAGTTTGGGGAGAGATGGGCAAAACACCCGAATCGAAACTGTTTTATTAGACCCCATTCCAGGCAGATGTTTCAGCTCATACATGTAGCTCTTTGGAGAAATGTATTAGAGTGAATTTGAGGAGTTCAGCTTAGCATAGATATACTTTTGATGGGTCGTCTCTCTGCCGTCTGGAGATAAGAGTACGGGTGTCAAAAAAAATAAAACACTAGTTAACGCTGGCCTTCTGACTACATAAGGTGGCTAATAATAAATGAAACTGAAAATTTTAAAAATCATCGTATTAGGAAAATAAGTGGCAGCCATGAATACAGTAAAAAGATAGTTTTTCAGAGACTAAGATCTTGACTTGTTTATCATCAAAGACAACAATTTACCAGTTTTCCATTTTGGTCAACTTCTCCAATGTTCCTCTTTCAACCAACTTCTGGATGACCTCGGCTGCCTCCTCCTCCGAACCATCAACCATGTAAATGCCTCTTGGACTAAGATAATCAGCCTACAATTTCACATTTAACAAGTACCGTGCAAATGCCACCAACTGAACTGCAATGTTAATGTTGAATATATGTGTTAAAAAATGGCATGCATAATGTCCCACGACACGCGATTCATATTTAACGTATAAGTCCATGAACAAGGACGGTCTAACTTAAAGTAGCCCAGACTAGACTTCTGATCCATCTGCTAGTGCAAATATGTATCATTTCTTTACCTGCAATGCGATCAAAAGAATAAGTACTCAACAGTTATTAACTAGTGTCAGAGTGATATGCAAATTTTTGAAACTACCGATGTCAGATATCCAAGAAGTGACACGGCCGATGACCAATACTGATATCTGATGCTACGGATACTGCGTCTACTCTGTCTACAGTGTAATGCGTAATAATATGAGTGTTAGTGATCATGTTACAGCCCTGATCTACCATAACGGCCGTCATCTTTAGGGCTTGCCTCTATCACTTGAAGTGCTCGACGATCATAAGATCGTATCATCATCAACAGCAATCATAGGCACAACCTAGACTCCATCAACAGGCTCTTGGGACTGCCATCAGGCAAAAATTTGTAGGCCAGTGTGCAGCAGCAAGTGCAACTCTGTCTAGCAGGCCATCGCAGGAAGGGTGGCCAATGTTTCTGCTAGCAATTAGTGGTGGCCGACAACACACTACAAAGACCCAGAGTGCACTGCTGCTGCAACGGACTTGCTACTCCCCACCTTCCCCCTCTCTCAATGACCCTGTTTGTATATAGGAGTGATCGCTGTGCGGCGGCAGTGACAACCGAGATGGTACCCGGACTGGCGGGTGCCCAATGATCAGCAACTAGTACGCTCCC
>Ga0209255_1000162_pt1 | contig 13596 bp, 17 predicted proteins | sample WorMetvaBAHAMAS2_FD_187394 | JGI IMG/M metagenome (GOLD analysis project Ga0209255, IMG submission 187394) | Marine gutless worms symbiont microbial communities from Max Planck institute for Marine Microbiology, Germany - Olavius vacuus... | ecosystem: Host-associated > Annelida > Digestive...
CACCACGATCAGGCTCAGCGTCTCAAGACGGCTCTTGCCCAGCAAAACATGCGGCGATAGCAATCCCTGGAGGGTGGCGATGGCTTGCTGAGGCATGTGGATGACCCTGTTTGCGAGACGGAGTCGATCACAAAACCACACCTCGCCGCCCTCAACCACCCATGCTGCCGTGCAGTGTGGAAATAGGGCACACAGCACGACACCACGGAAAACTCGGGGCGCTTGCGCGGTGATGACGGCTCGTAGGATGGGTGAAACCCATCCTCGCGGCGGGATTCTGGGGCGGAAAGGATGGGTTGGCACCCATCCTACAATTGCTGTCGTGTAGTGTGGAAATGGGGCAGTTTCTTGTCCCCTCGCGCAACGGCCGGTTCCGCTGCCACGCGCCGCCCTAGCTGGCGATCTTCCACTTGATCGAGCAGCCCATCGACGGGATCTGGTCGGCCGGCCCTTGGCCGGTCTCGGCCACCCCCTTCATCGCCTCGTAGAGATCGCGCCTCAGATCCACCGGCCCGGCCTGCGCCCGCGAGGCGTCGAGACGGCCGCGGTATTGCAGCCCCAGATCGGCGTCGAAGCCGAAGAAGTCGGGGGTGCAGGCGGCGTCATAGGCCCGCGCCACCGCTTGGGCTTCGTCATGCAGATAGGGGAAGGTGAAGCCGTTGCCCTCGGCGAATTTCGCCATGTTGTCGAAGCTGTCGTCGGGATAGTTCACCGCGTCGTTGGCGCAGATCGCAGCCACGCCGATGCCCAGGTCCTGCAGCGCCTTCGCATCGCGGACGATCCTGTCGATCACCGCCTTCACGTAGGGGCAGTGGTTGCAGATGAACATGACCAGCGTGCCTTTCGGCCCCCGGATATCCCCAAGCGAGTAGGTCTTGCCGTCCGTCGCCGGCAGGGTGAAATCCGGCGCCTTCCAGCCAAAATCGCAGATCGGGGTCTCGACAGCCATTCGCGTCTCCTCGGGTTTCCTGAACTCTCGCCTGTGAACATAGGGGATATCGGCCACAACGGAAACCACCCCAGTGCAACGCGGTCTCCTCCTCGCGCTGGGGGAGGTTGGGAGCCGGACCGTACCCAGCGCCACCGGCGTGGCCGATGCCGGCTCTCAAGCGCCCCTCGGCGCGTGATGGCACCGGATAGGGAAGCGCCGCGCGATCTCCTCTTCCATCGCCGCCGGGATCAACGGCGGGCTGGCGGCCAGAATCTCGCGCACCCGCGCCCTGGCCGCCTCGCGGATGTCGGGCCGGCCGGCATCGGCCCAAGCGTCCGGGCTGTCGCGGTTGCCGAGCGCCGGGTAGACGTACTCGCTGTTCATCCGCGCCAGCGTCTGCGCATGGCCGAGGAAATGCCCGGGACCGTCGAGGCAGACCTCTCGGATAACCTCGACCGAGAGGCTATCGTTGGCGACCTCGATTCCCTTCACCGTCTGCCGGGCATGGCCGAGCATCTCGTTGTCGATGACGAGGCTTCCCAGCGAGCAGGAGATCAGGCTGCCGAGCATCCCGCCAGACTCATAGATGATGTCTGGCCCTGCAAGGCCGGCCGCGAGATCGGTTACCCCCTTCTCCCAGCCGTATTGCGCATCCGGCAGCTTGGCGTCGGTCATGCCGGCGGCGGTGGCGTTGGGGATGGCGTACTAGCGGGCGATCTGGGTCGAGGCCGCCGCCATCACCGCGATCTCGCCGCCGCCGCCGGAGAAGGCCCCGGTGCGCAGGTCCGAGACGAAGGGATAGTTGGCGAAGATCACTGGCGCACCCGGCTTCGCCAGATGGACGATGGCGCAGCCCGCCAGCGTCTCGGCCACGGTTAGCACCAGCGTGCCGGCGAGAGCCGCCGGCGCGGTGGCACCGGACTGCGCGGCGACCACCAGATTGATCGGGAACCCCGCGCGGGCGGCGGCAATGGCAACCTCGGTGTTTTCGTAGCCGTATTGCAGGGGCGAGAGAATCGCGCAGCAGTTGCAGGTGGAGAACGGACGTCGCGCGAAGGCTCCGTCGCCGCCACCTACATAGTCGAGAAGGGCGATCCCTTCGGCAACATTCGCGACATCGTAGAAGCCGATGCCAATCGGCTTCGACTGCCGGCCATCAGCGAGTAGGCGGAGCAGATATCCAACACCCGCGTGTCCGAGATGTCGCCCGCCACCACCGTGCGATTGAAGACGTGCAGGTGCTCGCAGGCCTCGGCGAACCGGGCGCAGTCGTATACGTCATGCAGGGTCGAGGGACGGAATTCGCCGGTCTCCAGATCGAGCATCCTGACCGCGGTGCCGCCGGTGGCGTAGTGCGTGAGCCCGGTTCCGAGCTCGGCCTCCCGCCCCGGCACGCGGCCGTGCAGGGTGAAGCGCTTCGGCAGGGCGGCGATCATGTCCTCAGACCTAGACACGGGGAAAGCGCAGCCGTCCGTCCTCGCCGAGATTTAGGCCGGCATCGGTTCCGAGCGCGGCGAGTTGCGGGGTCGGGCTGCCCATGCAAACCTCGGCGAGCACGGTCAGCGCCGCGTCGTGGATACGTTCCATTTTGTGGTCGGCCAGCGGACGGTAACGCCCGCCCCGAACCGGGTCCGTGCGGGTGACCGCCTCTGCCCTGGCTGCGCGACGTCCGGCACGGCCACCCTCGCGTCTGTTCATCCTAGCTTTCCCTGTCTCACGCCGGCCGGTTCTCCGAGGCCCTTCCTTCGCGCACCCGCCGCCGCGTGCCTTCGGTGATCTGGCGATTGCTCTCGGGGCTGTTTGCCGCCCCGAGCGCGTCGATCCTCAGACCCGCGACGCGCGGCATCGTGCGCCGCTCCGCTGCCAGCCCGTCGAGCCGCGCCGTCAACTCGTATTTCAGTTTTACTTGGTGTGGTTGCGCGTCGTTCATGAAGTCAGGATTCACCTCGTCGCCGCACACCAGCGCGCCCTCGGCCTCTGCTGCCTCGACCAGTTCCATGCCCGCCTCGGTGCGGATCACCAAGGCGTTGGTGCCGGGGTCGGTCTCGGAGTCGATCCGGTTGGGCGAGCCCCCGGACCAAGTGTCCGAGGCGGCGATGTCCGCTGCCTCGCCAATGGCGTCGGGGCAGAACTTGCAGCGGTTGGGCAGCGACCATGTACTCTCGTCCTCGCCCCAGAAGTCGAGATAGTGGTAGTCGTGCACCTTGCCGCCGGCGGTCTCGATCCGGGTCGGGCCGGGACAGCCGTTGCCGCGGTAGGTGACGGCGGTGACGCTGGCCGGGTCGATCCCGAGCCGGCGCAGGAAATCGTTCATCTCGGCGGGGGGCATGTATCCGCCGCAGACCATCGCCAGAGCGTAGCGCATCAGCTCTCTGACTCTGGAATCGATGTGAGCATAATTCCGTATCCAGCTGACATCACACGGATTACCTGTGATGGCGAAGGGGCGCCCACGGTCCAGAATCTCGCGGAAATCGATCAGCGGTGCGGTCGGGCCATAGCGCGAGCCGGCGCCGGCCTGAACATCGGCCTCGGTCACACTCACATGGCGCTCGCCGAAGCTCGGCTCGGCCTGGCCCGGACGGGCGTGGAGGACAAAATCCACCCGGCCCGAGCGCAGCAGGTACTGCCCGAGCGCCGTCAGCACGCCGCCGGTGGCGCACTGCCGCATCACCCGCCCAGCCGAGCACCATGCGCCGCCAAGGGTCCCAGATCAGGTCCCGCTTTGCCCCGGCTGCAAGGTCCTCCGGCAAGCCCTCGACACGGATGCCAGGGCAGACGTCGTAGGTCCGACCCACCGTCTCGTCGTCGAGCGGCCCCACCGCCACCGGACGCTCGTAGCCACTGGTGACCTTGCGCACCCGCACCCAATTCGGCCCGGCAACCGACTGGCACAGGCCACAGCCAGTGCACATGCCGTGCTCGACAATGCGGTACAGCCGGTCTTCGGGGCTGCTGTCCATCACATTCGAGGCCGCGTGCTCGCAGGGTCATAGGCTGGGACGCCGAGTACCGTGGCGGGGCACTCCTCGCCGAGGATCAGCACGGTGAATTCGGTCCCGGGCGCATCCGGGGCGTCCCTCACATAGCCGAAGGCGAGGCTTTGTTCGACGGTATGGCCATAGCCGCCGGAGGTGATCATGCCGACGCAGCGGCCGTCATGCAGGATCGCCTCGCCGCCTATCGGGTCGGCATCCGCGGCATCGACCGCCAAGTAGACGATCCGCCAGCCGGGCTTGCCCTGGCGCTCCAAGGTCGCCGCGCGGCCGAGGAACGCGCGGTTCTCCGGTTTGAAGAACCGCCCCATCCCGGCCTCGACGATGCCGACCTCGGGGGAGATCTCGTGGGTGCCCTTGTAGGCTTTCTCCATCCGCAGCGAATTGAAGGCGAGGCTGCCGAAATCGACCAGCCCATGCGCCGCCCCCGCTGCGCTGAGGCCATCATAGAGCTCGCCCAGCCGGTCCTGCGGGCAATGCAGCTCCCACCCCAGCTCGCCGGTGAAGGAGACCCGCAGGGCGAGGCAGGGGACGCCCCAGGCGGTGATCTCCTGCCCGCTCAGCCACGGGAAGGCGGCGTTGGAGAGGTCAGCCTCGGTGTCCTGCCACAGGATCTCGCGCGAGGCCGGGCCGGAGAGCGCCAGCATGCCCCAGTCGTTGGTGAGGTTGGTGATGGTGACATCCTCTCCGGGGCGGATATGCGCCTGCAGCCAGTCGCGATCGCGCAGCTCGGCGGCGATCGAGGAGCCGCGGAAAAAGCGCTCGGGGCAGAGGCGGACGATGGTCATCTCGGTCTCGAAGTTGCCCCGCTCGCTCAACATGTGTGCGAGCGAAATGCCGCCGATCCGCACCGGCAGCCGGTTGGCTGAGAGGCGGTTGAGCAGGGCCGCAGCGTCGCGGCCGGCGATCTCATACTGGCTGAAGGCGGTGAGGTCGATCACGCCCGCCGCTTCGCACACCGCCCTGTGCTCGGCGGCAACGTTGGCCTCCCAGGGTTGGCGGCGCCAGCCGTAGCTGTCTGCCTGCGGCCCGTCTGCGCGCCGAAACCAGCGCGGCCGCTCCAGCCCGTGGATCTCGCCCATCACGGCGCCCTTGGCGGCCAGCCGCCCATAGAGCGGCGTCGGCCGCGCCGGGCGACAGGCGGGGAGCTGGCGGCCGGGCAGCGGGGTCTCGTGCCGGCGCTCGAACTCCTCGGTGGTCTTCGTCACCACGTAGGTATCGTCGATCCAGTCGCCGTAGCGGCGCGGGTCCATCGAGCGGATCGACACCACCGTCTCGCCATGCACCATCTGGTCGGCGAGGCACTTGCCAGCGCCACCGCCCCAGGCGATGCCGATCGAGGCGCCGCAGGCCATCCAGACATTGTCGTAGCCGGGCGCCAGGCCGACCAGCATGTTGCCGTCGGGGGTGTGGGTGATCGCCCCGCGCACCACCCGCTTGATGCCGAGATCGCCGAGGATCGGCATCCGTTCGAAGGCGCGCAGGATGTAGTCGCCGCTGCGCTCGTAGTCGATGTCGAAGAGCTCGTTCTCGGCCTCCCACGGGCAGCCTTCGGTCCAGACGGTCTCGGCATTTCTGTCCTCGTAGATGCCGATCAGGCCGAAATTGCGCTCCTGCCGGATGTAGCCGCCGTAGTAGTGGTCGCGCACCACCGGGATCTCGGTGTCGCGGGCCTCGAACTCGGGCACCGTGTCGGTGACGATATAGGTGTGCAGCAGCGAGCACGACGGCACCGTCAGCCCGAACCAGCGCCCGCCCTGATTGGCGTAGGAGCCGGCGGCGATCACCACATGCTCGGCGACGATGTAGCCCTTCTCTGTATGAACCAGCCACTCGGCACCCTAGCGGGCGATGCCGGTGACCCGGCTCTGCCGGTCGATCTTGGCTCCCAGAGCATGCGCTGCCTGGGCCATCGCCTGGGTGACGCCCGAGGGGTCGGCGTGGCCGTCGCGGGTGGTGCGCAACGCCGCCTTGACGCCGTCGAGGTTGTAGAACGGGTGCACCGCGGCGATCTCGGACGCAGCGAGGATCTCCATGTCGACGCCGTATTGGCGGCCGGTGCCGATATGCACCTTCAGCCAGTCGACCTCGTCGTCGTCATAGGCGATGCGCAGGCTTCCCGGCTCGTGCCAGCCAACCGACTGGCCGGTCTCGGCCTCCAGCCGTTTTTAGAGGTCGATGGAGTATTTCACCGTCCACATCGCCAGGCGCGACGAGAGCCCGAGCCCCATCTGTCCGGCGGCATGCCAGGTCGAGCCGGAGGTCAGCTCGGCCTTCTCGCACAGCATCACGTCGGTCCAGCCATTGGCGGCGAGGTGGTAGAGAGCCGAGCAGCCCATCACACCGCCGCCGATCACCAGGGCACGGACATGTCGGGTCATGAGGCGATCTCCTTGGGGCGGCGGTCCGGTTCGCGCCGTGTTGCGGACAAGAAGTGATCTTCACAGGAACCGGAACGCCCGACTTGTCCATGAGCGTCCTCAGGATGTCGTTTGCCGCCATCCGTTCCCGGTGCATTCCGGTCAGGGACATGAAACCGCGTTGTTCAGGGACGGGGTTGACCACGCTCGATGCCTTGGTATATGAAAATCGAAAAATGTGAATGTTTGCATGTCAGGGAAGGGAACAAGCCAACATGACTCTCTCATGGAAAACGGGAGGCGTGCTGCTCGGGGCGGTGTTCTTCCTCGCCGTTCTGCTCGTCAAGCCGATCGGGATCTCGACCCAGTTCGTGATCTTCGACAGCATCCTTTGGGATGCGGTCCAGTCCGACGTTGTCACTGTCTCCGAGGAAGCGAAAAGCGGCTACGCCAGCACCAATGCATATCTCGACAAAGCGGCGGGAAATACGCCAAATCCGTCGCCAATCCGCTCAACTACAGCTTCATCTTCGTCCTGGCGATGATGGGCGGGGCGTTCCTCTCGGCCATGCTGCGCGGCGGGGTCGAGAGCTGGGAGCGCTCGATGCCCGGCGTCTGGCGGGCCAATTTCGGCGACTCGGGGGTGAAACGCGCCGTTGTCGCCTTCGCCGGCGGTTTCATCGTCCTCTACGGCGCCCGGCTGGCCGGCGGATGCACCTCCGTCCACATGATGAGCGGCATGATGCAGACCGCCGTCTCCGGCTATATCTTCGCCGCCGGGGCGTTCCTCGCCGCCGTTCCGATTGCCCTTGTCCTGTTCCGGAAGGAGGCCTGAGCCATGTCGACGATCATTCTCTCCATCCTCATTGGCGGCGCCTTCGGCTTCACCCTCGACCGGATCGGCGCGACCAATCCCGGGTTGATCATCCGGATACTGAACCTCACCAATCTGCACCTGATGCGGACGATCCTGCTCGGCATAGGCACCGCCTCGATCCTGATGTTCGGCGGGCTGCTGATCGGCGTCGTCGATCCGGGTCACCTGTCGGTCAAGACCGCCTATCTCGGCGTGTTCTTGGGCGGGCTGCTGCTGGGCGCCGGCTGGGCCGTGTCGGGCTGCTGCCCCGGCACCGGACTGACCGCGATGGCGACCGGCCGCAAGGACGCGGCGTTCTTCACCCTCGGCGGGCTTGTCGGCGCCGCGGCCTATATGGCCAGCTACGCATTGGTTGCTTCCACCGGCGTGCTCGACAAAATCGCAGGCGGCAAGGCCACGCTCGGCGCGGTGGACGGCACCGATTACCCGGTCCTGTTTGGCTCGCTGCCGGGCGAGATCCTCGGCATCGTCATCGGCATCGCCTTCGTCGCCATCGCGGCTATGCTGCCGTCGCGGCTGATCAAGGCCGGGGATGCGGTTCCGGCCGAATAGGCCGCTGAACAGGCAAACACCTAGCGGTGGGGTTGGAGCAGGCAGCGGCGACGCTGTCCGCTCCTTCGCTGAAGTTTCTCAACCGTTGCCGTCGTCCCCGCCGCGACGCATTCGCAGCGCCCGACCGAGGAACCGCAGCAGCGGCCGGGTGAACAGCTCCGGCTGCTCCATCAGCCCCATGTGCTGCAGGCCCGGCACGATGATCGTCTCGGCTCCGGCGATCTCCGCCGCGATGGCATGCGACATCGCCGGGGTGCTGCCACTGTCGTTCTCGCAGGTCATCACCAGGGTCGGCAGCGCGAGCGGCGGATCGAGGCGGATCAGATCCAGCACTCCGTGGGCGAGCACCCAGCGGGTCTGGGCATAGGCCGCAGGGTCGTTGACCAGCACCCACCGGCGCACCTCGGCGATGACATCGGGCCGGGAGGCTCGGAACCCTGAGGTGAACCAGCGCTCGATGGCCGCGTCGAGGGTTGCCGCCGGGCCGCCGGCCGCGCTGCTGGCGGCCTGTTCCTCGACCTGCCGCTGCGCCTCGACGCCGCGCTCGTGCGGCGAGTTCATGATCGCCAGCGCCCGGACGCGGGCCGGATGGTCGATGGCGAAGCGGCGGTTGATCATGCCGCCGAGCGAGAACCAGACTACGGCGCAGTCGGCGACGCCGAGCTCGTTCAGAAGCCCCAGCAACTGGGCCGAGAACAGCGCCAGCGTCGGGCGTTCGGGCGGCAGCGCGCTTTGCCCGTGGCCAAAGAGCTCGTAGCTAACCACCCGGTAGCGCTCGGCGAGCGCGGCGTGGTGGTTGCGCCAGGTGTGCCGGTTGAGGCCGAGGCCGTGGATCAGGACGCCGGCCGGCGCGCCCACAGGCCCGCTCACCTCGTAGGCCGTACCGTTGCCGGATCGCGCCGCCATGCCCCTGCCCCTCAGGCGAAGGCCGGGATGACCTCGTTGCAGAACAGCTCCAGCGAGCGCTTCTGCTCGGCCAGCTCCAGCCCGAGGCTGGCGTAGTAGATGAAGGCATCCACCCCGAGCGCCTCATACGGCTTCAGCTTGGCGATCACCTCCTCGGGGGTTCCGAACATCAGGTTCTCGCTCAGCATCCTCGGGTCGTACTCGGCCCGATTGGCAATCGCGGCGAAGTCCACCGCCTTCGGGAAGCCATCGACCACGTCGCCAAGGCTCTTGAACAGGTTCTCGAACTGGCCGAGCTGGCGCTGCGCCGCCCGCACCGGCACCTCCCAGTCGTCCTTGCGTTCGTAGAGCGCGGTGTGGCGCATCATCGCGAAGGTGGGTCGCGCCGCGCTGAGGAACTTCGCCATCGCCTCGTCGAGGCGCGCCTTGTAGGCCTCGGCCTCCGACATCGGCCGGGTCAAGGGCCAGCTCATGATGTTGCAGCCGTGCTCGACCGCATAGTCGAAGGTGATCGGCGCCCGCGCCGCCACCCAGACCGGCGGGTGCGGCTGCTGCATCGGCTTCGGCACCGAGGTCGAGGTCGGGAACGACCAGAACTCGCCGTCATGCGCGCAGTCCCCGGCCCAGAGCGCCTTCAGCACCGGCAGCATCTCGTGCATGTAGCGCCATCCCTCGGTCTGCTTGAGCCCCGGATGCATGCGGTCGAATTCGCGCTGGTAGGCGCCGGAGCCGATGCCGAACTCCAGCCGCCCGCCGCTGATGAGGTCGGTCATCGCCGCTTCGCCTGCCAGCTCGATCGGGTGCCAGTAGGGCGCCACCGCCACGGCGGTACCGAGCCGGATGCGGTCGGTGTGCCCGGCCCACCAGGTCAGGATCTGGAACGGGTTCGGGGCGATGGTCATCTCCAGCGCGTGGTGCTCGGCTGCCCAGGCGATCTCGAACCCGCCCCGGTCGGCCATCTGCACCATCTCCAGGGTGTGCCGGGCCACCTCCTCCATGCCGAGGCTGCCGTCGATCCGCTCCATGTTGATCGCCAGGTGGAATTTCATCCGGGTTTTCCTTCGTTGGTACGGCGGTTTGGCGCCTGCGCTCGTCGGTCGCGGTCATCCTTGCAGAGCGGTCCGCAATTGCAGCATTTGATGTTGCCCGCCCTCTGGAGCTACCGGCGCCACATTGTCAGCGACTTGCCAATCTGCACCAGCACGACGGGCAGGAAGCTCAGGTCGATGACGAGCAACCATGTTTTCGGCGCCAGCGGGGCAAGATGGAGGGTCGTGGCCAGGAACGGCACGTGCACGACAATCAGCAGCAGCACCGTGCAGCCTGCCAGCGCGGCCCAGACGAACGGGTTGCGGATGATGTCGTCAGCACTCAGCGGCGTCCTCGGGTCGCGCATGTTGAACACGTTCCAGAGCTGCGCGAAGGCGAGAACCGGGAACGAGACGGTCAGCGCCGCATCGCCTTCTAGCCCGAGCCAGCTCCGGGCGAGTCCGAATCCGATCAGCGTCGCCGCGGTGATCGCCAGCCCGCCGCCGATGATCAGCGTCCAGACCGAGCGGGTGAGGATCGACTTCGCCGGGTCGCGCGGCGGCCGCGCCAGGACCTGCGCATCCCCTCTTCCGACCCCCAGCGCGAAGGCCGGGAAGACGTCGGTTACCAAGTTCAGGAACAGGATCTGCAGCGGCAGCAGCGGCAGCGGCAGCCCGACCAGCACCGCCAGCCCGACGACCATGATCTCGCTCAGGTTGCACGACAGCAGATAAGCCACGAAGCGTTGGATGTTGCGGAAGATCACCCGGCCCTCGTGGATCGCATGTACGATGGTGGCGAAGGCGTCGTCGGTCAGCACCATCACAGCCGCCTCCTTCGCCACCTGTGTGCCGCGCAGCCCCATGGCGACGCCGATATCCGCCTGCTTCAGCGCCGGGGCGTCGTTGACCCCGTCGCCGGTCATCGCCACCACCTCGCCCCGCGACTGTTGCAGCGACACCAGTTCGAGCTTGTTCGCCGGAGCTAACCCGGGCAAAGACGTTGGCAGCGAGCACGCGGGCCTTCTCGGCCTCCGAGAGCTCGTCAACCGGCTTGAGGTCACGGCCCTCGATCGCCTGCTCCTCGCCGTCGGAAAGGCCGATCGCGGCGGCGATCCGGCGCGCGGTGACGGCGTGGTCGCCGGTGATCATCGCCACCCGGATGCCGGCGGCGTGGCAGGCCGCGACCGCGTCCGGCACGTCCTTGCGCGGCGGGTCGCTGAGGCCGATCAGGCCGAGGAAGACCAGGCTCTCATAGGCCTCCGCATCCGAGGTCGACTCCAGCTTCGACGCCACCCCCAACACCCGCAGCCCGTCTTCGGCCAGCGCTTGGGTGCGGCCGAGCATTGCCGTCTCCGACTCGAAGACAACGCCGCCGACCCGCGGCGTCTCATGCTGCAGTGCGCCGCGCTCCAGGCCCATCGTCTGGCCGGCGCTCAGCAGCGCTACCTCGATGGGGTCGCCCGAGGCGGCGTGCTCCGGCCCCGCCAGCTCGGCATTGTTGCAGAGCACCGCGACCGAGAGGGCGCGGGCGAGAGCCGGGTCCGCCGCGTCCGTCTCGCCGGGTCCGATTTCTGAAAACGCGACGGAGCCCGACTCCAGGGTGACGTTCCGCACTGCGAGCCGGTTCTCGGTCAGCGTCCCGGTCTTGTCGGTGAAGATGATCGTGGTCGATCCCAGTGTCTCGACCGCTGCGAACCGCTCGACCAGCGCGTTCTGCCGCGACATGCGCAGCATGCCGCGCGCCAGCGCCATGGTGGCGACGATCGGCAACCCCTCCGGGATCGCCGCCACAGCGAGGGCGATCACCGCCTCGATCATCAGCAGGAGGTCGCCGCCGGACGCGGCACCAGCGATGCCGATCACGGCGCACATCGCCAGGGTGACCCAGATCAGATGCCCGGCCAGCCGGTCAAGCTGGCGCTCCAGCGGCGAGCGCTCCGGCTTCGCCTCGGCGACCAGCGCCGAGATACGGCCGAGCTCGGTGTTCATGCCGGTGGCGACCGTCACGGCCTCGCCGCCGCCGCGAGTCACCGCAGTGCCCTTGTACACCATAGAGCGCACATCCGCTGCGGATGTGCCCGGCGGGTCGGACTCCAGCGACTTCCATTCCGGCAGCGACTCGCCGGTGAGCGTGGATTCGTCGATGGCGAGGTTCGAGACTGCGACCAGCTTGAGATCGGCGGTGACGATGTCGCCGCCCTCGAGCACGACGATGTCGCCGGGGACCAGCTTCTGGGCAGGGATCTCGACGACCCGGCCGTCGCGCCGCACCCGGGTGGTGACGGTGCCGAGCTTGCGTAGGGCCTCCATCGAGCGCACCGCGCGGATCTCGGTGACGAAGCCGATGGCCGCGTTGATCAGCAGCACCGCGCCGATCGCCAGCGCCTCGACGATGTCGCGATAGGCGAGCGACACCGCGGCTGCCACAGCGAGCAGCAACACCACCGGACTGGCGAACTGGTGGATCAGGATGGTGAGGGCGAACACGGGCTGACGCCGCTTCAGGATGTTCGGGCCGTGTGCCCGGAGCCGCGCCGCTGCCTGGGTCTGCGAAAGCCCGGTGTCGGCATTGACGGCCAGCGCCTCGAGCACCTGCTCGGGCGGCAGCGCATAAGCCGGCTGCGGCAGTTCTGCGGTCGGGCTGGTCTTGGCTGAAAGTATCACGAGGTTTCTCTCCGCCCGGCACTCGGTTTCCGTCTCCGCCATCTTGCGGTCCTGATTGCACGGACGCCTTGCGCTTCGTCAATGCCCCTGAGACTCTGCGGGATGGTACCCTTGCGCTGTCGATTCGCGGCAACCGCACTTCCTGTCCCTGACCGCAACAGGAGATCCCGATGAGCGACGTCTTTGCCCTCGCCGACGATCTAGGCCCCGACAAGGTGATCCATATCCACAAGCCGAGGGCGGGGCTGCGGGCGATTCTGGTGGTCGACAATGTTGCCGCCGGGCCGTCCATCTGCGGCACCCGGATGGCGCCGGATGTGAGTCTTGGCGAATGCGCCCGTCTGGCCCGGACGATGACCCTGAAGAACGCCGCCGCCGGGCTCGCCCATGGCGGTGGCAAATAGGTGATCTTCGCCGACCCGGCGATGTCGGCAGCGCGCAAAGAGGAACTCATCCGCGCTTTCGCCCGCGCCGTCGGCCCGATCACCGACTACATCGCTGGCCCCGACATGGGCACCGATGAGCGCTGCATGGGTTGGGTCAAGGACGAGATCGGTCGCGCCGTTGGACTGCCGCGCGAGATCGGCGGCATCCCGCTCGACGAGATCGGCGCCACCGGCTTCGGGCTGGCAGTCGCCGCCGAGGCCACGGAGGCGTACTGCGACGTGCGGCTCAAGGGCGCCCGGGTGGCGATCCAGGGCTTCGGTGCCGTCGAGCGCCACGCCGCCCGGTTCTTGGCCAAGCGCGGGGCGATTCTGGTCGCCGCTTCGGATTCGCGCGGCTCGATCGCCAACCCTGGCGGCATCGACGTCGCGGCGCTGACAGCGGTCAAGACCGAGGGCGGCCACGTCACCGACCTCGGCCGCGGCTGGACCGGGCCGCGCGAGGCGGTGATCGAGGCCGACTGCGACATCCTGATCCCCGCCGCCCGGCCCGATGTCATCACCGAGGGCAATGCCGAGCGCATCAGGGCGCGGCTGATCATCGAGGGCGCCAACATCCCGGCCACCGCGCGAGCGGAGGAATCGCTGCACCGGCGCGGCGTCATGGTGGTGCCGGACTTCATCGCCAATGCCGGCGGGGTGATCTCAGCCGCGGTCGAGTATCATCAGGGCTCGGAACCCCAGGCCCTCGCCGCCATCGAGGACAAGAGCCGCCGCAACACCGCCGAGGTGCTGAGCCGGGCGAGAGCTTCGGCCACGCCGCCGCCGGGCACCTCAGGATCGCCCTGACGGTGCCGGAGGCCGAGCTCTGCGACGCCATCTCCCGCATCGCGACG
>Ga0209255_1000163_pt1 | contig 13551 bp, 13 predicted proteins | sample WorMetvaBAHAMAS2_FD_187394 | JGI IMG/M metagenome (GOLD analysis project Ga0209255, IMG submission 187394) | Marine gutless worms symbiont microbial communities from Max Planck institute for Marine Microbiology, Germany - Olavius vacuus... | ecosystem: Host-associated > Annelida > Digestive...
AAAGTACAGTCGGAACAAAAAGCTGAATAGTCCTGTGTTTTGAGGGTGACAAAAAAGTCGTAAACTTTTTTTGAGGAAAAAAAGTGCATCCAGGTGACCTGGCTGGAGGATTTTCTGACCTCGAAATGGCCTGGCTCCTTTACTGCGCTGGCGCCGCCACTGGGATTTTCGCTGTGGGAGTGCTCTCTATTTTACCTCAAAAGTTGACGACCGTTTTTTTCAGTTCTCGCCCTGGGGGTGCATGTACACCCAGTGCACCCCGTTGATATGCCTATGCAGTCACAGAAAGGTTGCAATGCAAGGCTGAAAATTAGCCCAATTCAAAGCTGAACAAGATAGTTCTTATAATTTCCGTGCAACATTTATAAGTCTGTATTAGCATGCAAAGCATAAAATGACAGACAGTCAATAAACCAGTCACATTCCCTGGTAGTAAGTAAGTAAGTAAGTCGACTATACATGGCGCATTGAAATCAAAGTGTCACTAATGCGCCGTGGTCGAGCCAAACAGAAATGCCTTCAAAAGTCGTTTAAAGTGTCCAAATTCAATGTCAGGCTGCCTCAGCAAATTCTCGGACCCGCGACAGAGAAACTCCTGTCGCCAAGTCGAGTGTTTATTCTCGGAATAGTGAGGACGTTGCAGTGAGCGGAGCGAAGCTGGGGGCGTCCGGAGTCCGCGATCAGCCGGCAGTCATCAACCAGGTACGATGGAGCTTGACCTCGAAGCGACTTGTAGATGAGAGTGGCCAGCTTGTAGTGGACCCGCTGCTTCAACGGAAGAAAGTGCAGGCTACGAAGAACTGGTGAGATAGTGCTTTTGAGGTAGTGCTACAATTTGTGACTTCCGACCACCGTTGCAAAGTACTGAAGGCATAATGTGGCTTTCATGAATACTGTACATTAACTAACAATGAGCAACGGCATCACAATGATGAATGCTTGCAATCCGACAAAACTAAACACCAAAGAACTTACCGAACTGCAACTCCAGAGAGAATGGAAACAATTCCTTGTACGCTACACAGCACTGAATTAGACTGCATCTAAGCTAAATATGACACAGTCTAGCATCACACAGCTAACACACTCGTATCAGCATTTCTTTGCTTACTTCTGCATTTACTAGAACTAAAAACATCCCCTTTAAAAGTACTTTTGTGCCGCATCATCCCATCTACTAATCTGCTTATCACGGTCACCAGTTATATTTCCACCATCTGGCTATATCTTATTCAATTTCCACCGGTCAGTCAAACAATGAGATAAAAGACCCAATGACCGGGCATTTTCTAAAGCTGGGTCCTCTGTGTCCTTGGCTGCTAACCGACTTGAAACATGCATGCTTGACCAAACTTTGTTCAGTTTATCTTCCATGTTGCATACAGTCAACAGTATTATTTATCACTGTTGTTCGTGCTCTTATACATATTGTATGTAGTGCACCACCAGTGAGTTCTGTAACTCTACTGCTAGCCGTACCGTACATTAACATGCTACACGTAGGAAGATCTACGACGGCGGCAGTAATCGAACAAAGCTGAAACTTAAATGCTAAGAGATGTCACAAATCCCTAACGAGACAACATCATTGTATAAGAGTGTAGTTACCGGCGGTCCGCTGCACCGTTCCATTATGCAACTCGTCTCGGCCACCTGGCACTTGACCGGTCTGCAGCAGACGGTTCAGTCGTTCCACCTCCTCCAGAGTTGTCGCTGCTGCGATCGCCGCCTGTGTCATCAGATCATACACCATCATCATTATCATCATCACATAAGTAAGTAAGTGAATTTGTGTTCGCGCAACAGTCCTTACAGGCTAAACTGTCACGTAGGCGCTATGCTAGTGTTTCGCATGCTCTGCAGAATAACACAGTCTTCAGACGCACACAGAACTGAGTCAGTGTCAGTGATGGATCACGAACAGACAATGGGAGTGAATTCCAGAGTGTTGGACCAAAAAACAGCAAAACATCTTTGTAAGTAAGTTTATTGACATCTTGTAGCCATAAGGCTAGATTAGTTACAATGATACAGAATATAAAAATACAATATAATATTGGCCGTATCTCGTTGTTCTGGAGCATGGAACTGCAAGGTCACACCGAGAAGCGAAACGGAGGTGATCACGACATACTAGTGCAACAGATGGCCCTACAGCTGGAAAGGTAACTGCAAGTGTGGTGGACAGTAATGACAGCCTACTGGTAGATTTATTATTAATACCATCAGTGGGATAACTGCCCAAAGACTGGAGTCAGCTCTGAGCCACATGCTCGACATATCTTTAATAGCTTGTCAGCTGCAAAGCATTTCCTGGTAAAAAGTGTATAAAAGTGATAAAATAATACAGAGTTACTGGATAATCCGTACAACACAAGCTAGTCAGAATCTTCGTATAGTAAATGAATTAATCGTCAATGGTCAATTCAGATCACAAGACATGCGACTGTGGCTAGCAGGAGATCATGAGCACTATCGTGGACGCATGTCCACTGACAAAGTTCGATGACGAACTACAACTACTTCACAAAGCTGAAGATGACGTGAAATAAAATGAAATGCACAAGACTTAATCTGATGATTAGTAACTTGCTACTCAGACATGACAGAGATGTTGTGGGTCCAGTACGAAGACATACTTTGATGGCGTCGATGTTCTGCCTTGCCGAGGCCGACGCAGCAGCCGCGTGGCCGGTAGCGGCAGCAACACGCTCGCCAACTGGAGCGCCAGGGACGAATGTCTTGGCTCGTTTGCCAATCTCACGTGCCAGCTGCTGGCCTTCCTTGCCTTTAAACAGCCTTGCAGACGCTTCTCGTTCCTACAACGACACACAACGTCGGTGAATCAGATGCCAGCCAGATAACAACAGCCAGACAGTGTTAGAACCACAGCATGAACTCAGCATATACACTTTTCATTAACGAAAAATAACATTTTATTTGTAATCTAATCACGTGGATTTGACGCCGACGTCTTTTCATATCTCTCTCCTATGTCATCTCTGCCGCTGCAGGCGACCGAGTGACCTCTACTGTCCTAATGGTCACGCCCCTGGCTGTCCCGGAATTTTCCCAAGTCACTCGACCGTGACAGACAGTACCATGTATACTCGCATATAAGCCGACCCCCATACAGGCGGCCAAGAATGTGGCAACAATGAGTGATGCGTGTATAAGCCGGTATGAAAATCGACGACAAACGAGTACCCTAGATCTGTGCATGGATAATGTGCGAGTGTCAGTGAGTTCACAAGAACGACTACAGCAAGCGTGCACTACACGTGACAACGAAGCACTTGATAGCTTGTGTGTTGCTTGTCTGAATGATGGCCTTGCACAGTGTGAGTGTTGGTTGGTTGTGTAAGGTTTAACGTCCCACCAAACATATTATAGGTCATATAGAGGACGGGTTTTTATGGGTCAAATGACCCAACCAACAGTGTCAAAGCACTGAAGAAGAAGTGTTGGAAGTGGAGGATGACTTAACTTGTATGCGGCCACAGCAGCAGCAGCAGTCTGTGTGTGGTCCCACCACCCACCACGCACGCTCCCACGCCTACAGGCCCTACACGATAGCCTAGTGGCCTAGTAATGGTCCATGCCATCCTGACTCTGGCTGTTAAAGTATGGCTGTGCGGGATGACCAGCGTATAAGCCGACCCCCAAAGCTTTATCATCAAACTTCAGCCAAAAATTGTCGGCTTATACACAAGCATATACACTACAGTAAGCACATTTTTATAATCACGCATTCTGTGTTGACGGACTCTCATTGTTCTAGCTTTTAGCTTTTCTAGTATTTCTATCACCTAACATTTCAGTTGTTTTTATTGTAATGCATTGCCAGACTTCATTCTGTAAGTGAGGCATTATCAAATTTTAATTGTATGTGTGTATGTACGATGAACTGCTAAAATACTGGTCTCTGTTAACAAATTTGGTCACATTACAAATACATTATCGTGCAGCTGAGGTCAATCCAGACAAAGCTGGCTTCGGATGATTAAACTCGCTTCCCAGCGCCATAAGCTAGACATCAATTCAGTGTGATAGTTCGTGCCGGAACAATAGCCTAACAATGACAATGATCATTCTTATGATTATTTCTGTGATTCTAAAAAGTAACGCCGTACAATCAACGAAATCGCTCAACCAACACCGACCTTCAGTCTGATCTTCTGAAAGTCGAGAAGTCTCAAGTTCGGCAACTTGTGAATGACGTAGGCACGGTAGTGCTTCTTGGACGCGACTGGATTTAACAGCAGGCTGCACAGCGTCAAAAATTACCGTATCATTACGTTCAGTACCGGTAATTACTTTGTCATTACTAGTTCAACGGCTCAGATAGAGTATCACTCAAACTTTGTTACATACATTCAGTCAGCGGTGGTAAAATGTTATTTATTAAGTAATAAGACAAACTGGCCGAGGGCAGAGCTGATAGTTATGTCGGGTGAAAATGGGGACCTATATCAAACAAGTGAGTCTCTGCCGTTATATAATACGTGGTTAGTATAGGGCCCAGCGTACAACGAAAACGGAACGGCTAGGCATTACAATGCTAATAAATGGTAAAAGCCAGTAAAATCGATTGAGCAAGGTTTAACGTCCCACCAAACACATTATAGGTCATATCGGGAACAATTTTTATAGGTCATATGACCAAACCAACAGTGTCAAAGCACTGAAGGAAACCAGTTGGTCTTGCAGATAAAACTTGAATCCCACCACCAGGACCACTCCATCATGTTACAATAATACAACTCTAGGCAACTGCCACTACGCACGGCGTAAAGGTCCCAATGTGACAAACCCAATCTGCTGGACCTGTAAGAACTGCTCATATAAATGTGCTGCTGACTGTGAATATTGTGTCACACAACCCAGCACAGAGCAGTTCTGATAATATTCCCTCTTAACCTCCAGTAAAACAAAGTGCTGAACAGATAGGTTTTCAGCTGGTGCTTAAAACTAGCAAAAGTCTCAGCTAATCTGACAGACTCAGGCAGACTGTTCCATAATGTCGGACCGGCAACAGAGAAGGCTCGGTCTCCAAATTTAGTTATTGTCCGTGGAACAATGTAGGTTAATTATGGGTTGTTTGGACTGGTCACCTTTGATCAATGACCCTGAAAACCTCTTCAACAATGCCCACTCACAAAATGAATATTTGACAACATGACAAGTTTCATTGAAATCCCTCCACTAAGTACAGAGATACCAGGTCACATAAAACAGCTGTTGTAAGCACACTAGACGGACAGCCAGACAGATGTCCATAAACAATATGCCTTTGCTGTCTGTTGTTGGTATCAGCCCAAAAATAGTTCTGTGGTGCTGTACAGAAAAGTACGTGTAGATTCAGAATTGGTATTCACTGCTTGGTTTACCAACTAATACACTGCATAGGAAGAGATACATTTTGAAAATGGCCATTTGAACAACTTTTACATAGAATATTGCATGACTCGAAAGCCGAATGGTGCTCAAATTTTGGCACAGTCTACAACTAACAGACATCTATCTACTCAAAAACCAAATTTTATCGAAAATGGACGAAAAATGTGAATGTGCAGACATGCAGATGAACACTGTGGACCAACATTTGGATTGGTTTATTAGGTCATCATAGAAGTGATCAGCTAAAGACTGACAATTCTCAATCTCAACAACACATGTCATCAATTTTGCTGAATATCGTTCATTCCAGCCGACACCTCTCAGCCTAAAATGCAGCAATAGCAGCATGTCAAAAATATTCGCTAATGTGCATGAACATTTGGTCAGTCGAATCAAACTCTCTAGGTACCACGTTTTGACTCGTAACTGTTTGATACTTGATCTGGCAGCCAGATAGATACGGAAATGTCACTTCTACCATGAAATTCCTGACATTTTCCCGACTCTATGCGGCACTCCTAAACAAGCTGCCGGACAACATAATGAACATGCATGCATGTGCTACTAAACACTGGTATATCCCCGAATGTGAAATTAGCAATAAAGAGTTTTCTCTGACAAGTTCTTTCCCTGATTTTGGGTTAATTTCCTAACATGTGACAGCTGTCAAATTCCCGGACATTCCCAGGTTTTCCATACAAGTGGTCGGTAACCAGTTGTCCAATACACTGTACAGCATGAACACAGTCAAACAGGAATAACTCTTAGCCTACGTCTGCCCATCACTAATCAACTGACAGTAGACTCAAGAAGACAGAAGACTATTAAACCTCAGAGTTGTCAACGTTGTGACAGAAGACAAGACATCGAGGTCTCCGAGCTCCTGGATGTTGTTGCCTGTCAATATCAACGTGTCAAGGTTCGGCAGATTCTGCTCCAGATGCTCGCCAATCCTCCTGTCAGCAACAACGACAAATTAGAACTCTCTCTCTCTCTCAATACAACAATAACAAGACGACGACGATACTACTAACCCTTTGACACTGTGACTTTTCCGTATCTATCGAGCTGCCAGATCAAGTATCAAACAGTTATGAGTAAAAAATATTCACGTTCAGATGTTAAAATTAAACAAGTGAGTCTGGATGCCACAGTGTCAAAATGCATGCCTCCAATAGTACAGCATCTGGTCGTGACCTTGATCTTTAACCTTCGAAACCTTTCCAACAATGCACACTTGCATAATGAATAAATTCTGTAGCCTGCCAAACAGGTGTTAAGTGACGGACAACAGACGCATGCACACTGGCCAGACTGACATGGATCTAAAAGCATATTGGCTCCACTGTGGATTCTACGAATGGTGGAGGCAAAAAAAAGCTAAATTAAATTATATAAAGTAGTTAAGTACTGTATTTTTTAGAGAACGGACGATTATCGGATCGGAATCGTATCACGGCCGATACGCGCGTATCGAATCGAAATCGGAAGCAATAAATGACGCCGATCCTCGATATAATAAAAAGCATGAATAGCGACACTTGCCGCCCATGTGGTGATCAGGGCAGATCACACTTCAAAGTATCGGCAATCTCCGCAAGCAGGCGGCCGACGTTTGATGCCGTGAACGCGCTGTAATTAACAGCAGGCATGTTGACCCCCCACAGACCGTGTCATTTTATCAGCCACGTTTTGATACCTTATACCGCGCAGATGAAGCGGTCGTGTGTCAAGGGGCGGCCGGAGGCGGTCGACGGAGTCCCGCGTGTTGGCGGCTGATCAGACCGGACGTCCTGCGGGGACAAGGCACTGTTATCCGTATCCGTACATGCGGCCGCAGAGCCGTTAAGGCTCGTAACTTACGATAACGCGACCGTCGGTGCGGCAGCTGCATAAAAGAGCTCGTCGTGGCCGCCCTCCCGCTCGCCGCGGTCTTTCTCGGTACCTCCCCGCAATCCTCCTTTTTGCGCGCTCTCTCTTCTTTCTCTTGCGGCACCTGTCGTGGCAGTGTCTCGGCATCAATTCTGTTCAGCGGTGGCCGACATCGTCGTCATGTCTAACAAAGTAAGCAATTAAGTAAGCGAATTGTATCGGTATCGTATCTGCCGATATTTTTCTGCATCGAATCGAATTGGATCGTATCGGCTGCTAGGTGTATCGTCCGTTCTCTAGTATTTTTATCATTCAAAAATTCAAACACACCCATCTGCACACTATCTCTATCTTACCTAGACTCAATATTTATAATACCATAAGTAAGTAGGTGTATAAGTGAAGAGAGTGATGTTATTTGTAGCTAGCAACTAAGGCTGGGGTTACAAATCAACAAGTCATTAAGTAGGTATATTTGCATTCATGAGCAGTCCTTAGAGCATAAACTGTCACCGACATGCTACGGCAGTGTTTCATAAGTTCTGCAGAACAGCACAGTCAGTGGGAGTAAGTCAGTAGTCCAGCACTAAAAAACACAGCTACTATATAATTAGGACTTGCCTCGATCACTTAACAAAGTGATCGGTGATCGTGATGTCATCAACAGCTGATCGCGATCGAGGTAGACCAGTAGTCCAAGCTTTCTGAGTAAACCGCTGTGCGGGCAATGCGACACCAGTGTGGACGGACGGTCGCCGTCAGTCTGTCGATCTCCCAGTGGAGGGGGGAGCTGGCTCTGCTTTAATCTGTTTAAGTGAGTGCATGCAACGTTGGCTGGCATCAACAGGCTCTTGGCATTGTTGTCGGGCAGGAATTTGTAGGCCTGTGTGCAGCAGGAAGGACAGCCGGTGTTTCTGCTTGCAATCAGTAGCAGGCACACAACACACTACAGGAACGAACAGCACGCTGCAGCTGCAACTGACTTGATACTTCCCATCTTCTGCTCTCCGTGTGCAGTGCACTGTTTGTATACAGTAATAAGCATGGTGCAGCAGTGGCGATGACATCTGAATTGATACGTGTATAGTCCAACACAGTTGTGCAGAGTGGCGGTAAATTATCTCTAACTTAGCTGTTAGGTTCACGATCGCGATAAGTATTGGTTTTGATCGACTGTGATCATAGAGTGTAGTCAACAACCTGATCGCGATCAGAAGTTGATCGAAGCAAAACGAACATCAAAGCTTAGACAGCGCCTGAAAACCTGGCTTTTCTCTAGCTACTAGCGTTCTCAGCGCATTAGAGACTTCGTGACAATTGCGCTATATAAATTCACATTTACCATACCATACAATACCATACCATACTATAAGATAACTATTCCATCTGTAACAGCACTATTACAAGCCAAGAATCGCAGGCCACTAACGAGACGCGGTTATTGTTGAGGATGAGGCACTTCAACCTCCGCAGCAGAGGAAACCCGTCAAGCTTACGTATGTCATTGTCGGACAGTTCTAACGTGTCAAACTGATCCTGCACGACACATCACAAACCTCTATATAGCAGTCGTTTAGCAACAGACAGCCAGCAATTAAAAAAATAAAATCATCTCATAGGGTTTCTAGATCTGGTAATACAGTACATTGCTATTAGCCAAGTTATAGGCCTACTTACCAATTAGTGTGTCAGCACATCACACTGATTAATTTCTAGTTGAAACAATAACACTGATATCTGACAAAAACCCGCTAAAGCTAACAACACAGGTAATGCAATTTCCATCAGAACATATGATAGTAATTATCACATCTGGCACCAATGCTACTGCTAGAAGTGGTATTGTCACTGATACTAATTTTACAATGATGGTTAAACCTTTCAGTCCAAACCAAACCAAAGTTAATCAAATCCAGCAAAAACATAATACTAGCAGCAGTTTTGAAATATAACGCTACAAATGCAATACCATTTCACACCAGCAGTCTCAATGCATTGTCATGCTGTTAGCACCGATGCATTGTTAACTTACAGCTTATCATTTTACATTTCGAGTTAAGGTTAGGTTTACAATGTCCCATATCACTTAAATAGCATTTTTGGTACTCTTCATATGTGGCATCTACTGCCACAATAGCACTGTGCATTCTTTTAAAACTGATAATCAAAGCTGTTCAACAAAACTTAAAACTGTTCAACAGAACTAATCAAAATTAAGCAGCAGACTCTGTATGCCAAACAAAAAACGCTTCAGCAGTGAACAAATATTTCTGCTCACCAAAGTGGCACCCAGGTTTTCAATGACTGGAATTTTGTAACCTGTAACAAAGCACAAAGTACAAAAATACACAATATATTTTAATACTATAAATTGTATTTTAATCAACTATAGCCGCATCCTAGCAACACTGCAGTTTAGCACTCATAATGAAAATTCCTGCCTTCCCGTGCTGCCGTCGATTGGCAGAAATGTCAGCGACGTCAGCAATCTGCCGTTCCTTACTACTTCTGTAACCCATTTATGCTCTACACTCACGTGTTGTTGCATTCCATATTTTCAACTAACCGGCTGCAGGACAACTCACATCACTCACAACAATTGTTCTTCAATATTTTTCGGGATCGTGTCGCTGCCTGGTGCCAGGTACGTCTTACACGACTGCAGCAATTTCACGGAGAACTTAGCTGTATTGGATGTAAGACATGCTACAGTTTCTCCTAGTTCACATTTTCGCCAATTTGCCTCAAGGACAACTCCGATTCCCTTCTACTACACCCCCAGTTCTTCCTCAATATTTATCAGGGTCCTGTCGCTGCCTGGTGCCAGATATGTCGAATACAACTGTGCAAAAACTTCACGGCGAAGTTAACTGTATTGGCTGTGATACGTGTCGGATTCCACTTTTTCGCCAATATGATCCGGCTAACTGACAACAATCTCCGGTTGCACCTGCTGGCACACAAAATGTTCCTCCTTGTTAATTTGTACTAGTTTTTTTAGATTTTAACATAAGATAAGCAAAAGTCGAATGTAGGTTAATACGTTTTCAAAAACTAGAAAATAGCCTCAAAAGTTACATTTCTGACACAGCTACTAATAGACTAAATCTGCAACACACGTTCCCGTCTTATCATTCTTATGCGTCCACTGGTATTACAGAAACGACCGACTATTCGGCTGGCTGCATTTTAGTACATTCGGTGCCGGCCGCATTTTAGTGTAATATTTGAATTATGCGGCTGCGGCCGCAGTTTCAGCCGGCCGGCCGCATTTTAGTATGTACCATGTCTGCGCATGTGGCACAGGCCTTGTCACTGGTGCGCGGCGATGCGACCACATAACTCCGATCCTGCGACAACTACACTGGCTGCGGGTGCGACAGTGCATACTGTTCAAGATCACTGTCCTCGTCTTTCAATGTCTAGCCGGCCAAGCACTGTCGTACTTGTCAGACGATTGACAGCCTGTCTCTGACTCCCGACCGCGCCGTCTCCAGTCATCCGATTCACTGTCGTGTGTCGTTCCACGTGCACACAACACGTATGGTGACCGGCGCTTTGCCACTGCAGGGCCGCGGGTCTGAAACTCTTTGCCGGCTGAATTGCAACAATGTAGCTCTCTCAGACAATTTAAACGGTGTCTGAAGACTTTTCTATTTGGGTTGTGGGACTACGGCGCTTTGTGACTCTGTAAAACAGCGCCGTATAGAAATAGTCTTACTTACTTACTTCAGCACGTTGACTGTACCGATAGTGTAATCCTGCCTGAACAACTTCCACACATACAGTTAGGGTTAGGGTTAGTGTTAGAATTAGACTCAGGGATAGGGTTAGGGTTAGGTCTAGGGCCAGGGTTAGGGTTTATGTGGTGTGGTGCAAAAACCGAGAAATCACTCAATCAACAAAACAAAAAATCACAAGTAATCATCTATTCGTTTATACCTAACAGAATTGCAAAAAATGCACCTCTCAAATCTAATTCACGATCTCGAACCGGGTTCGTGTACTGGGCCGCTTGCTCGATCAATTCCACTGTCAACTTTACCATTGTAACCCGTAAATGACACAAGATTACTCGCTAACGTGTTTGTTCTGCCTCTGTGCAAAACATTAATGTTACAGACAAACTACTTAAACAAAATTTCATCCACAACGCAAATAATTCCAACAACGCCTGTTATGGTTTTAAGTCAGGTATGACTTATCAAATCAATCACGTTTACGTCGTGTCCTTAGTGATGGGCGAATCTCAAATCGAATCGAGGTCCCAAATATCATCGAAGTCTCAAGTCTCAAATCTAAAATCCCCATTCCCAGTGTCTGAAGATTTTAATCTTTAAGACAAATCACTAATCTTGAATGTACGGAGCCCCGCTAGTACCTGTGCACATCAACCAGCAGTAGATCCGAGCATCACGGCGGATGCTCTCAATCAGCGCTACGCCAGAGCTGGCGCCCGCCGCTGAAAGACAGCGCTGCAGCTCGCCCGGCCGAATGTGCTACGTGAACGACTACCAATTGTTCAAGATACTGGACACGCTCCGGCCTACAGCCACAGGACCCTGAGGACTCGACGGGCTACCGGCCTGGTTTCTAAGGCTCGTTGCGCCACTCTTCTGTGGCCCAGTCGCTGACCTCATGAACTTGACATTGATGACGTCTAACTGTCCCGGCGCATTGGAAGCAGGCGTACATCCGGCCGGCACCCAAGACGCCGACGCTACAGCAGCTGAAGGACTACCGGCCGATTTCGATAACGCCGGTGCTGTCCCGCGTAACAGAGCGCGTCGTCGTGCAGCGCTACATATACCCGGCGCTGTCGTCCCCGCCGCCAGCTCTGCATTTCGACCACCAGTTCGCCTTCCTCCAACCGGCTCGACTACTGCGGCCATCGTCCATCTACTCGACTCCGTCATCAACCTGCTGGAAACTGAACCATACGTCATCGTCATATCGCTGGACTTCTCTAAAGCTTTTGATACTATACGGCATCGACACTACGTATAAATCGACTCAACTTCACATTCCTGATCAAATCTACAAATGCAGCTGGTGGACTTCTTTGATAACCATTCCCACCGCACTGTATTCCGCGACGAACTGTCATCACTGCTTGGCGTCAGCGCCAGTATCATCCAGGGATCAGCCATTGGACCAGCCGCCTATGTCGTAGGGTTGCCACCTTTTCACTTTCCCAATCTGGGACGGGGATCTCTCTTCCTTTCCATCTCCCCTTTCCTCTCTCCCCTCCCTTTCTTCTCCCCTCACCTTTTCCTGCCTCCCTATTTCCCCCTTCCCTTAGAAGTAGGCCCCTTAAATCCACCTAGAAAATCTGGGGGAGCGCTGTAAGCTCCGACAGCGGGATCTGGGGCGGAGCTTCAGCTGAAATCGATTTTAGTGCATTTTAGCCTTAATATCTGACATCTGGTGACAACAAAATCAAATTTAATGATTTCCGTGACATTTGGCGTCTCGGGGCTGGTCTTGCCTGGACGCGGGACAGCATGACGCAAATCCGGGACATCCCGGGAAATCCGGGACGGGTGGCAACCCTACATGTCGTCATGCACCGCCTGAGACCTCGTCGCTGCTGTGCCGGGAAACTCGACCTGCAAATTCGCCGATGACACGTACATCATCATCGCGGCCAGCAACGAGGCGACCCAGCATATGGAGCTCGCCAACGTGCAGAAATGGGCCGAGCGAAACAACCTGAAGCTGAATTGCAGCAAGTCGACCGAGGTCATCTTCAGAGACCCCAGGTGAAGGCGACACCATGCTGCGGCCGCTACTGAACCGGCACCGTTGCCTGGAATAGAGCGCAGCAGCTGTCTGAAGATGCTGGGCGTGAGCATCGAGAATAATTTCTCGGTCGCACAGCACGTCCAGCGTCTGGTGACTGCGAGCGCGCAGACGGTCTACGCGTTGCGTGTGCTACGGACTCGCGGACTGCATGACGACGCTCTGCAGCACATCTACCGTGCCACGGTCGTCGCTCGACTGACGTACGCCGCCAGCGCGTGGCGCGGTCTCACCAAAGCACCAGACCGCAAGCGCATCGACTCTGCGCTGGATCGCGCGCACCGCCACGGGTACTGCCGGCAAACCTGCCGACGTTCGACGAGCTATGTAACATCGCCGACGACGAACTGTTCGACAAAGCTAGGCGACTGTCTAACCATATGGTGGCCCGTAAGTGCCAACTCTTCCCCACAGGCCTGCCCACACCACGCCCATTCCACAACCACACCACACCCACTCCACACTATTATAACTAGT
>Ga0209255_1000164_pt1 | contig 13536 bp, 9 predicted proteins | sample WorMetvaBAHAMAS2_FD_187394 | JGI IMG/M metagenome (GOLD analysis project Ga0209255, IMG submission 187394) | Marine gutless worms symbiont microbial communities from Max Planck institute for Marine Microbiology, Germany - Olavius vacuus... | ecosystem: Host-associated > Annelida > Digestive...
CAATAGGAAAGCGCAGTGCGGAAAAACCGCATGCTGCGTTTGATGAGGGGGAGCAGGCGTCCGTGGCTAGGATCCGGCTCGTGAGGCACCGCCAGACGAAAGGGGCGGCAACGGATAGGCTGGATCTGCGGACACGGGAACCTGCTCTCTACTTTACTGATTCGAAATGATTTTTGCGATACCCCGGGAGAGGGTTGAGGAGAGGGGATCAAAAAGAGGCATCTCTCTACAACACTTATAAATTTACCACTACCTACAACGTCTTCCTGGGCAGCATCGAAATAGCGCCGCACAGCGTTGTTCCGGGTGTTCCACGTGGAACAAAATGTTCCGAGACCTCTGGTTGTCTGATATTGGGAACTCTTATGGGCTATGATTCATCGAGTATAAAAGTTCTACGGGGCCTTGACGCTGTTCGGAAAAGGCCCGGCATGTACATTGGCGATACGGATGATGGGACCGGCCTTCATCATATGGTTTTCGAGGTAGTCGATAACTCCATTGATGAGGCCCTGGCAGGGCATTGCAGCGATATTATCGTTACCCTTCATGCGGATAATTCTGTCTCTGTTACAGACAACGGGCGCGGTATCCCAGTGGATATTCACCCTGAAGAGGGTCGATCTGCCGCCGAAGTGATCATGACGGTTCTCCATGCCGGTGGTAAATTCGATGCCGACTCCTACAAGGTTTCCGGTGGTCTACACGGAGTTGGTGTATCGGTTGTTAATGCCTTGTCCGAGCACCTCACCATGCGTGTGCGCCGAGGTGGTGGCCTCTATATACAGGAATACAGGCTAGGGGAACCACTTTATCCATTGAAGGATGTTGGTCGGTGTGATGAGACAGGGACGGAAATTCGGTTTCTGCCGTCCGGGGAGATATTTTCAGACCTGGAGTTTCACTATGATATTCTTGCAAGACGCCTGAGAGAGCTTTCTTTTCTCAATTTCGGTGTCAGGATTTTACTGGTGGAGGAGGGTACGGGGCGTAAAGATTGCTTTGAGTATAGGGGTGGGATACGAGCATTTGTGGAGCATCTTAATCGCAATAAGGTTGCGATCCATCCTACGGTTTTTTCCTTTCTTTCAGAACGCCAAGGTGTCCTTGTAGAAGTTGCGTTACAGTGGAATGAATCTTTTCAAGAGAAGATTTTCTGCTATACGAATAATATTCCCCAACGGGATGGTGGGGCTCACTTGGCTGGTTTTCGATCCGGCCTGACCAGAACCCTCAATCAGTATATCGATCGAGAGGAATTGGCGAGGAAACATAAGATTCGGGCGGTTGGTGATGATGCCCGTGAGGGGCTTACGGCTATCGTATCCGTGAAGGTTCCGGACCCTAAGTTCTCTTCTCAGACAAAAGAAAAGCTCGTTTCCTCCGAAGTCAAAATCGTTGTTGAGGGGCTGTTGGTCGAGCGCCTGACCGAGTTTCTTGAAGAGCATCCAGCTGAAGCCAAGACAATTGCGAATAAGATGCTTGAAGCGGCGCGTGCAAGAGAAGCAGCGCGCAAGGCGCGGGAAATGACGCGACGCAAAGGTATTCTGGATATTGCGGGACTGCCGGGGAAGCTCGCGGATTGCCAGGAGAAAGATCCTACAAAGTCTGAACTCTATCTGGTCGAGGGAGATTCTGCCGGTGGTTCTGCTAAGCAGGGACGTGATCGGGCATTTCAGGCAATCCTTCCCCTCAAGGGTAAAATCCTCAACGTGGAGAAGGCGCGTTTTGACAAGATGCTGTCTTCCACGGAAGTGGGTACGCTCATTACCGCTTTGGGATGCGGGATAGGTCGAGAGGATTATGACCCTGATAGGCTGCGCTATCACCGGGTGATTATAATGACTGATGCGGATGTGGATGGGGCCCATATCCGGACACTATTGTTGACGTTTTTCTATCGCCAAATGCCGGAACTGGTGGAGCGTGAACATATCTATATTGCGCAGCCGCCGCTCTATAAAATCAAGAAAGGGAAACAGGAACTCTATTTGCTTGATGATGCGGAGCTGGATGAAGCCCTGCTACAGGCAGCGTTGGACGATGCTCGACTCTTTGTATCTGAAGATGTCCCACCTATGACCGATACCGCTTTTGAGGTGTTGGCAAAGGACTATCAAGTCTACCAAGGCATCATCGCAAGGCTTTCCGCACGCTATGACCGGACCCTTTTGGAATCGTTGTTTTCTTTGCGGCGAGTCGATGTGGAAACCTTGACGGATATGGAAGAGTTTATGAGTTGGCTATCTCAGCTTCAAGAGTATCTGAATGCCAGATCTAATTCTGGTGAAAGTTTCTCTGTTAGGCGATTGGAACCTGACGAGACAGGTTATCCTGGTCTGGTGTTTACCCGTCTGTACCATGGGATTCCGGAGACGAGCTACTTATCGATCGATTTTTTTCGTAGTGCGGATTACAATCGCATCGCTGTCATTGGGGGTAAGCTCAATGGGTTGGTAGAGCCAGGGGCCTATGTTTCTCGTGGTGATAAACGTAGGATGATTGGAAGCTTCGGTGAGGGTCTTGAATGGCTGATCGAGGAAGTAAAACGTGGCTATCACGTTCAGCGTTACAAAGGTCTTGGTGAAATGAATCCCGATCAGCTCTGGGAAACGACTATGAATGCTGAAACAAGGAGACTCTTGCAAGTGACTATTGAGGATGCAATTGCCGCGGATGAGGTTTTTACCACCTTGATGGGGGATCAGGTGGAACCTCGCCGGGAGTTTATCGAAAGGTATGCGCTTGATGCGGAGAATGTCGATATTTGAGCAAGGCTCTTTATGGATTCCGGACTGGTAGGATATTTTGCGCAAATTCACCTTCTCAGCAAGCTAGAGGGGCGTCGTATAACTTACTGTTGTTGTTGAGAAAAGACTGCCTGTTCTGTCATCGGTCAGAGTGCTACGGACCGCCGTCCCCTTCGACCAGTCTGGAATCCATAAAAAGCCTTGAGCAAAAGAGCTGGGTTTCGTTTCTCGACCTGGAACGCCACAGAAGGTGTTCCCTACCGAGAATTAAGATGAAATTAAGATAAAATGGTGTGCTTTACTTCACTTTATTTTTCCTTTCATGAAACCTCCTGCAGGGAACGGCCTCTGCCATTCCGAAGGATTTGCGCTCAATCTTGGAACGCTAACGCAAATCTCCACTTGGCAACTTGGCTACGGTTCCCTCGATCCATTCCTCGACGTGTCGGCTTATCTCGGTTGGTGAAAGCCCTGTGGGGTCTAATGGTTTTCCGATAACCAAGGTGACTTTCCCCGGATGCTTCTTTATATCCCTACGGCGCCAAAATACCCCTGCGTTATGAGCGATAGGTAACACTGGGTATCCCGTCTTTTGTGCTAACATGGCGCCACCCCGGCCGTAGTGCTGCTTTTGCCCGGATGTGACCCGGGTACCTTCCGGGAAGATAATAATCCAGCGCCCCTTGTCCAGCCAGTATTTGCCTTGATCGAGCAATTTTTGAATCGAGCGACGGATTTTGCTGCGATCGATTGCGATTGGTCGGTAGACTGCAAGGGTCCATCCGAAAAGGGGTATCCATAACAATTCACGTTTCATTACCCAGGTGTGTTCTGGGGGTAACAGGGCACGTAATGCGATAGTCTCCCATGCCGATTGATGTTTGCAGAGGACGATGCAGGTGGACGATGGCAGGTTTTCCTTCCCCTGCACTTGATAACTAAGTCCGCAGATCCGCTCCAGTGCCCAGAGGTTGACCTTTCCCCAGTGTTGACCCATCCTCGAAACCAGCCTATAGGGCAGGATCCAACCGAAGGTACTCGTTGGAAAGGCATACAGGATAACGGTGAGTGACAGGAACAATAGATACAGGATCGACCTCAGCGTGATCATAGTCGCGGCTCAACTAGAGGGTGTTGGCATGTGTAGGGTCTACTTGGTAAACTCTATTGATTAAGGCTCTTTGTAGATTCCGGGCTGTTTTGGAGCGCGCCGGCAAAGCGGCGCGACCGCATTGAATTTCAACGATGGAGGATACCAGCGGCGCTTGCCGGGAACTTGGGCCTCGGGTTCCACGCGCGCTGCGGCGACGGCGCTTTCCCCTGGCCGCAACGCCTTGCCGGGGATAAATGCGTCGCAAATCCAAAGCGGCGGCGGGTTTGCAGTGTACATGCCAGTACCCCCGGTTACACCAGGTACCTTGGGTTGCTACCAATGCCGGGATAACGTCGCCGCCGCACTCCAAAGTTTCCGCTGAACCGCTCCGGCTCGCCGCCTACCTGCACGTCCCTGCACCCGGACAGGTGCTCACCACACGCGACCGTCGTGCCGAGGATGGAGGATAGAACAGTCCGGAATCCATAAAGAGCCATTGCGAATTACGGTACGACTTGTCATCTCGATCGGAAGGAGAGATTTTTCATAGCAATTTGTGTTGGGAACGTGGGAACGTGGGAACGTAAATAAATGTGGTGGAAAAACCAAGGCCAGGAAATTCGTGTTACCTTAAGAACGATATGTCCGCAACATTCAGGAAGAGGGCTTCGGTATCTCGTAGGAGTGCAAGCCGATTGCGTCTCAGACCCGGTTGCTCGGTCATTACCATGACCTTGTCGAAAAAGGCGTCGATGTCGTTGTGTAATTCTGACAGCATCTTCAGGATGTTCTTGTAATCTTGGGTCTTGAGCAATGGTAAGATGTCGAAGGCCAGGGACTTGATCTTTGCCTCCAGGTGCCGTTCCGCATCGTCCTGCAGTAGGTTGGTATCGATCCGTTCAGGTATATTCTCCGAGCGTTTACGTAGGATGTTGCGTATACGTTTATTGGCAGCCGTTAGAACCGCTGCTTCGGGAAGTGATCGGAAATCCTCCACTGCGAGGATCCTACGGTGGATATCGCTCGGTACCGTGGGATTCACTGCCAAGACCGAATCGATGATATCCGCTCCGGTATTGCGGTCGGAATAATAGCCTTTGAGGCGCTCCATACAGTATTCGAAGACTTCTTCGGTGACCCCTTTCGTATCGACCTTGTCTTTGAGTGCTTCTGCGGAGAGGTCGAGGATCTCCTTCAGATCGAGTGACAGTGGAGTCTCGATAAGGGTTCGTAATAGGCTGATTGCTGCCCGGCGCAATGCGTAAGGATCCCTGACGCCCGTTGGGCGTTGACCAATTGCGAAGATGCCTACGAGTGTGTCCAGCCTGTCGGTGATCGATAAGACCAAACCGCAGTTCGATTGAGGGAGTATGTCGCCGGCATGGCGTGGTAGGTATTGTTGCTCCATGGCGGAGACTACACAGGGATCTTCCCCGGCCTTCTGGGCGTAGTACCGACCTATGGTGCCCTGTAGGCTGGGGAACTCGATGACCATTTGGGTTACCAGGTCGCACTTGGCGAGCTGAGCAGCCCTGATTATCGGTCTTTGGTCCATGCCCGAAAGACTTGCGATCTGCCTGGAAATCCGGCCAAGGCGAGCCGATTTTTCCGCCAGTGTCCCAAGCCTTTCCTGAAATATGACCTTCTCCAGTCTGGGTCTGAATGCTTGGAGAGGTTGCTTCAGGTCCTGTTTCCAAAAGAAGGCTGCGTCCGAGAATCGGGGTCGGATAACGCGCTCGTTTCCGGCCCGTACCTGAGCGGGGTCCCGGCTTTGAATATTGCTGATGGTGATAAAGTGCGGCAGCAGTCTGCCACAGGAGGAGACCACGGGAAAATACTTTTGATTCTTCTGCATGGTCTCTATGAGGACTTCCGATGGTATCTCCAGGAAACCCTCATCAAAGGCGCCCATAATTGCATAAGGCCACTCACAGAGTGCGGTGACCTCATTGAGCAGGTCGTCTTCCATGATGGCTCGACCGCCGACGTCTTCGGCCAATGCTTGTACTTGGTTGCGTATCATTTCCCGGCGCGTCGGGAAACTCGGCTCGACCTTCCCCTGGGTGCGGAGGATCTCGGCGTACCGGGGGGCGGATGGAATGGGGAGGGCTACCGGAGCTTGAAAGCGGTGGCCCTGGGTTAGATGACCGGCATTGATGCCGAACAACTGTCCTTCCATGGGATCTTCTCCGAAGACAACAGTTATCCAGTGAACCGGGCGGACAAACTCGTCGTCCCGCTCACCCCAACGCATACGTTTGGAAATAGGCAGCGCCTCCAGTGCCCTTGCTGTCATATCGACGATTAGATCCGTAGCATTCCGGCCTTGTTGGACCTGATGAAATACCAGCCAGGCACCCTTCGGTGTCTCCTCCCGTTGTAGTTCCTGTACTGAAACGCCGCAGGAGCGGGCAAAGCCCAAGGCCGCTTTCGTGGGTTGGTCTCGGGTATCGAATGCGGCCTGCAAGGCCGGGCCCTTGCGCATGACCTCCTGGTCCGGTTGGCGTGTTGCTAACTCCCGGACAAGTAACCCCAGGCGACGTGGTGTAGCGAAGGGCTCGATCCATGAGAATCCTAATCGATGTTTCCGCAACTGATCCTCAAATCCTTTTTCGAAGGCCTCTGACAGTACCCGCAAAGACTTGGGTGGGAGCTCTTCGGTGCCGATCTCTACCAGGAGGTCACGTGTCTCTTCCACAAATCGCCTCCGTTATTCAGTTTTTTCGTGCCATGGGGAAACCCAGGGCCTCCCGTCGGTCATAGTAGGCTTGAGCTACCGCCTGGGCCAGGGTACGGATGCGCAGGATAAAACGCTGTCGTTCAGTTACGGAGACTGCATTACGGGCATCGAGCAGGTTGAAGGTATGAGATGCCTTGAGTACCTGCTCGTATGCGGGAAGCGGAAGCCCGGTGTCGATCAGGCAGCGACTTTGTTCCTCACAGGTATCGAATTGTCGGAATAGGGAATCGATATCGGCATGCTCGAAGTTGTACGCGGACTGTTCGACCTCGTTCTGGTGGTGGACATCCCCATAGGTCACTGTCTGATCATCGCTGTTGGTCCAGATAAGTTCATAAACGCTCTCAGTTCCCTGCAAATACATGGCGATACGCTCGAGCCCGTAAGTTATCTCTCCTGTAACGGGCCGACAGTCGAGTCCTCCCACCTGCTGAAAATAAGTGAATTGGGTTATCTCCATACCATTGAGCCAAACTTCCCACCCGAGTCCCCAGGCACCCAGAGATGGTGACTCCCAGTTGTCCTCGACAAAGCGGATATCGTGGACAAGCGGATCGATTCCTAGGGTGCGGAGTGAATCCAGGTATTGATCCTGGATGTCCAAGGGTGAAGGTTTCAGGACAGCCTGATACTGGTAGTAATGCTGTAGACGGTTCGGGTTCTCTCCGTACCTGCCGTCTGCAGGGCGTCGTGAGGGCTGGACGTAGGCACTCTTCCAGGGCTCCGGACCGATGGAACGGAGGAAGGTTGCCGGATGAAAGGTGCCGGCCCCGACCTCCATGTCGTAGGGTTGCATGACGATACAGCCGCGCTTGGCCCAAAAGCGTTCTAAGGTGGAGATAAGGTCCTGGAATGTAATGAGGTCTTCCGGTTTTGTGATCAATGCCGACTCTCGTGGATCTGTGTTGGAGGGTACCTTGAAGAATAGAAGGACCCGTGAGGATTAGAAGAACCGACTGAATCGGCTTTTCTTAAAGTCTGGAATTATATCCGGTTCGGTCTTTTCCGGGCCATAAGGAGCCGAGATAAATCGGAAACCGAAACACCGCTGGCCGCTCCAGTGAGATATGCGGGTTAACCCCTGCGGCTTGCATACCGCTTGAGACGGGCACGTTTACGTTGCTGGTTGAGGGTAAGGCGGTTACGACGCCCCGCGTAGGGGTTGGTTCCAGTGCGGAATTCGAGCCGCAGGGGAGTTCCGGTAAGGTCGAGTCGGCGGCGAAAGTAGCTGATGAGGTAACGCCGGTAGGCGTGAGGGACCGCCGTTGTCTGGTTGCCATGGATGACGATGATAGGAGGGTTGCGTCCCCCTTGATGGGCATAGCGTAGCTTGATGCGGCGCCCGCGTATGAGCGGTGGTGGATGCCCCTGTACCGCTTGTTCCAGGATGCGGGTCAGCTCGGAGGTACCCAGATCGCGGGTGGCGTTGGCAATGGCCTGGTCTGCCGCCTCCGGTAGCCGGCCGACGCCGCTGCCGTGCCGGGCGGAGATGTAGTGGACTGTGGCAAAATCCAGGAATCCCAGGACCCGGCCCAGGGCACCACGTGCCCGAGTGCGTTCCTCGTCGCCGAGCCCGTCCCACTTGTTGACTGCTACCACCAGGGCACGGCCGCTATCCAGGATGTGGGCGGCGAGTGTAGCGTCTTGCTCGCTGATGCCCTGCCGGGCATCGAGGACCAGGACGACCAGGTTGCATTGCTCGATGGCCTGGAGGGTCTTGACAATGCTGAATTTCTCTACTGCCTCGCGAACCTTGGCACGCCGTCTTACCCCGGCGGTGTCGATCAGGGTGTAGGGTCTGCCCTGGTGCTCGAAAGGGACCTCGATACTGTCGCGGGTGGTACCCGGGGCATCGCAGGTCACCAGCCGTTCCTCGCCCAGCAACCGGTTGACCAGCGTGGACTTGCCTACATTGGGCCGGCCTACGATAGCGATCCGGGTGCTACCGTTCCCAGGTACCGGGACGGATACATTTGTCCGAGGTTTCGGAAGCCCTTCCCATACCCGCTCGATGAGTACCTTCACACCGCAGCCCTGGGTCGCGGAGATAGCGAACGGCTCGCCCAGGCCCATCGGGTGGAACTCCACCGCGGCCAAGGCTGGATCTCCATGGTCGGCCTTGTTGACCACTAGGGTGATAGCCTTGCCCGTGCGGCGGAGGCATTTCGTGATCTCCAGATCGGTGCCGGTGCAGCCGTCACGGGCATCCACCAGAAAGAGCAGGTGGTCCGCCTCCGCCAGGGCACGGGCGATCTGTTGCTCCACCGAGTCGGCCAGGTCCACGGATTCTCCGCTCAAGCCCCCGGTGTCAATCAAGATGTAAGGAGAGGGGCCGATGCGACCGATGCCGTAACGGCGGTCCCGAGTCAAACCGGGATAATCGGCTACCAAGGCATCTCGGGTCCTGGTCAGACGATTGAATAGGGTCGACTTGCCCACGTTGGGCCGGCCCACCAAAGTAAGGATAGGGAGCATAGTGTAATCTTAGTGTGCCATGAAGAGGTGCATACGCTCAGTGGATGAAAGTCCCGTCAGGTAACAACCGCTCTGGCAATGGGAGTGGTTGTGGAGGTAACGAAGCGGCAGAGGCCTGTGATGTGGAGGATCACTTACTTATAGTGAAACCCAGCCTATGGGCTGAAATATGAATACGGCTGAGGTTTCTGATGCCGAAGTAGGGAGCATACTCCACCCTACAGGGTCACGGGTGTTCGCGTTTTGCGTATTGATGGTGCAGAATGCCCGACGGCTTACCCGTTATTGTCGGAAACCCCCGGATCTACTCGATGTAACCGTTCGGGTTCTTAAATCTCGTAGTCTCTGGTCTCCGAAGCCGAGAAGAAGAATTCGAGATCCCCCCCCACGGCGAGTTCGACAATGGCTAGAACTAAGAGTAGCCGTCGCTGGCTCGATCGACACTTCAAAGATACCTATGTGAAGCGGGCCCAACAGGAGGGCTACCGCTCCCGTGCCGTGTACAAGCTGTTGGAGATTCAAGAGCGGGATCGGATTCTGGGTCCCGGTATGTCAGTCGTGGATTTAGGGGCGGCGCCGGGTGGTTGGAGTCAGGCAGCGGCCCGGATCGTCGGGTCCCAGGGACGGATTGTCGCCCTTGATAGCTTACCGATGGAGCCCTTGCCGGAGGTGGACTTCATTCAAGGCGACTTCCGCACGGCGGCCGCCCTGGACCAGCTCCGGCAGACCTTAGAGGGTAAGGTGGTAGATGTAATACTGTCGGACATGGCACCGAACTTGAGTGGTAATCCTGCGGTAGACCAGCCGCGCATGATGTGTTTATGCGAGCTGGTCCTGGATCTGGCCTGGCAGCTGCTGAAACCCGGTGGGTCACTGGTGGTCAAGACCTTTCAGGGGGAGGACTTCGAGGTGTTTCACAGAGCGGTGTGTGCTTCCTTCGAGCGCGTTGTCGGCCGTAAGCCAAAATCCTCCCGTCCCAGGAGCCGAGAACTCTATTTGGTAGCAACGGGGTATGCTTTGTAGTAAGTTGCGGTGAGTGGGTTTACCCTTTGATAGAAGCCACCGGCGCCCCCATTTCCCGGGCAGATACCCGAAGACGCCACCGGGGCCGGTTTTCGTGGAAGCAAGAGGACTCATGCCTTGAGCGACATGGCAAAGAATGTGATTTTATGGGTGGTCATTGCGGTCGTCCTGATGTCGGTGTTCAACAACTTTACGTCGACCCAACGCGGTCCACAGGCGATGGCCTATTCTGACTTTGTCGATCAGGTACGTCAGGGCCAGATCGCGGAGGTGAATATTACCGGGCGCACCATCGAAGGGGTGAACCAATCCGGCCAGCCTTTCTCCACCTACAGCCCTGGGGATGACGGCCTGGTGGGTGACCTGCTCAACAACAAGGTGTTGATCAAAGCGGGACCCCCTGAGAAGCCCTCGATCCTGATGCAGATCCTGATCAACTGGTTCCCGCTGTTTATCCTCATCGGTCTGTGGATTTTCTTCATGCGCCAGATGCAGGGTGGGGCCGGTGGTCGCGGGGCCATGTCCTTCGGCAAGAGCCGCGCACGCATGCTTTCGGAGGATCAGGTCAAGGTCACCTTCAGTGATGTGGCCGGTGCCGATGAGGCCAAAGAAGAAGTCACGGAGATGGTCGACTTCCTGCGCGATCCTTCCAAGTTCCAGAAGCTCGGCGGTAAGATCCCCAAGGGTGTGCTCATGGTGGGGGCCCCCGGCACCGGCAAAACGCTCTTGGCGCGTGCCATTGCCGGTGAGGCCAAGGTGCCTTTCTTCACCATCTCCGGCTCCGACTTCGTCGAGATGTTTGTCGGCGTGGGTGCCTCTCGTGTGCGCGATATGTTCGAGCAGGCCAAGAAGCACGCGCCCTGCATCATCTTTATTGATGAGATCGACGCCGTGGGTCGCCACCGTGGTGCCGGTTTAGGGGGTGGTCACGACGAGCGCGAGCAGACCTTGAACCAGCTCCTGGTAGAGATGGATGGTTTTGAGGGTAACGAAGGCGTCATCGTCATTGCCGCTACCAACCGCCCTGATGTGCTCGACCCGGCCCTGCTGCGCCCGGGCCGCTTCGACCGGCAAGTGGTGGTACCACTGCCGGACGTGCGCGGGCGTGAACAGATCATCAAGGTCCACATGCGCAAGATCCCGGTGGGAGAGGATGTAAAGGCCTCGATCATCGCCCGCGGCACGCCGGGTTTTTCCGGTGCCGACCTGGCCAACCTGGTGAATGAGGCGGCCCTGTTTGCCGCCCGCGCCAACAAGCGTCTGGTCGATCAGGAGGAGTTCGAGAAGGCCAAGGACAAAATCATGATGGGGGCGGAGCGCCGCTCCATGGTCATGTCCGAGGAGGAAAAGAAACTTACTGCCTATCACGAGGCCGGACACGCCGTCGTGGGGCGGTTGGTGCCGGCCCATGATCCGGTCTACAAGGTCAGTATCATCCCCCGTGGCCGGGCCCTGGGCGTGACCATGTTCCTGCCCGAGGAGGACCGCTACAACCTCAGCAAGCAACGCCTGGAAAGTCAGATCTCTAGCCTCTTCGGCGGACGCATCGCCGAGGAACTGATCTTCGGCCCGGAGAGCGTGACCACCGGGGCCCAGAACGATATCCATCGTGCGACTGAGATCGCCCGCAACATGGTTACCAAATGGGGCCTGTCGGAGAGGCTGGGACCCCTTACATACAGCGAGGAGGAGCAGGAGGTCTTCCTCGGCCACTCGGTGACCCAGCACAAAAACGTCTCCGACGAGACGGCGCACCTTATTGATGAAGAGGTGCGCAGCTTCATCGATCGCAACTACGAACGGGCCCGAGGGCTACTCGATGGAAACCTGGACAAGCTGCATGCCATGGCCGATGCCTTAATCAAATACGAGACTATCGATTCGGACCAGATCGATGACATCATGGCTGGGCGTTCCCCGCGGGCACCCATAAACTGGGATGAGGAAACGGAAGGTGGGTCCGGCGGTACAGGGGCGACCGTAGACACCAGGCTCGAGAGCAGTGCGGCCGGTGAGGGCCATATCGGCGACCCGGCGGGTGAACACTGAATCACCGAGCTGGCGTGGGATGCGGTGAACGCCGAGAGCGGAACGACCGGCGTGAAGGCGCATCAAGGGTGCGGTAAGCACCTGTCTGCTTGCCTGCCTGTGCGTTCCTGCAGGCAGTAAGCCCGGCAGGATGCGGCCATCCCCGGCCTGTCCCGCCCTACGGAGGCTGCTGATGCGGTTCGCTCCGGCCCCGTCCCCTGGGGTCTCACCGTATGTCGGCGTGTTCAATGTCGGTCAGAGGAAGCGGCGGGGGACCGCATTGATACCTCCAGGCTGGCCGCTTCGCCCCTTCCCTGCATCGGGAGAGGGTCGGGAAGAGGGCATTAAAACCGAATGCCTCATGAGTGACGGATGGATATGGACACCCTGGACTGCGCGGGCCGGTCGCTGGATCTGTCTGGTCCCTGCGTGATGGGCGTCTTGAATATCACCCCCGATTCCTTTTCGGATGGGGGTGATTTTTTCGGTTCCGACCGCGCCCTGCGTCGCGCGGAGCGCATGGTCGAAGAGGGTGCCGATATCCTCGATATCGGTGGCGAGTCCACACGACCGGGGGCCGCTCTGGTCTCGGTGCGTGAGGAGATCAAGCGGGTGGTGCCGGTGATCGAGGCCCTCGCTCCCCGCATTTCCGTGCCCATCTCCATCGATACCAGCAAGCCGGAGGTCATGCGTGCCGCGGTGAATGCCGGGGCCGGGATGGTCAACGATGTGCGCGCCTTGCGTGAACCGGGGGCCCTGGAGACCGCGGTCGAGGTCGGCGTACCGGTGTGCCTGATGCACATGCGGGGAGAGCCGAGGACTATGCAGACGGCGCCGGTCTATCGCGATGTGGTATTCGAGGTTCGGGATTTCCTGCGCCGCCGGATCCAGGTCTGTGTGAGTGCCGGTATGGCCCCCGAGCGTGTATTGGTGGATCCTGGTTTTGGTTTCGGAAAGACGTTGGCGCATAATCTGGCGTTGCTGGCGGAGCTCGCCGAATTGTGCTCGCTCGGCCCGCCGGTCCTGGTCGGGCTGTCGCGCAAATCCATGATCGGCACCCTCACCGGCAGGCCGGTCACTGAACGCCTTGCGGGGAGCCTGGCAGCTGCGGTGCTTGCGGTCGCGCAGGGTGCCCGCCTGGTGCGAGTGCACGATGTGGCCGCCACGGTGGACGCCCTGCGCGTGGTTTGGGCGGTGTGCGACTCCGGGCCGTCCGAACCATAGTCCGGAGCTTCTATTGTGAGGCTGAATAATCCGAATTTCGAATCCCGATCCCGAAGAAATCTAAAGCCCAACAAAAGGAACCTATATATTTAACTAGCAAATATCCCCGTTTACCCTGCAGAAAAAATGGCTACCTCTGCATCTAAGAAACAGGAGATATCATCATGTCTGCAGCCGGCATCCTCAGCACTTTTGAGTTTTCA
>Ga0209255_1000165_pt1 | contig 13534 bp, 9 predicted proteins | sample WorMetvaBAHAMAS2_FD_187394 | JGI IMG/M metagenome (GOLD analysis project Ga0209255, IMG submission 187394) | Marine gutless worms symbiont microbial communities from Max Planck institute for Marine Microbiology, Germany - Olavius vacuus... | ecosystem: Host-associated > Annelida > Digestive...
CGGGACTGGTGGGGGAGGGGGGTCGAAGCCGACCCCCAACACCCTCAGACAAAAATTTTCAGTCATCAGTGTGGGGGTCATCTTCAACAAACCCCCCAATCCCTCCTATAAATCGAACGCTGCGTACATTTCATGCTTCATTTTATAGAAATCACACATTAAGAAAAAAATGACGTAATAAGTCAAACACAATACCTACTTTTGAATGTTGGTTCATACTTTACATGCCACCATCTATTGTTCATAACCGACTAAGGAATATTCAAAGTACATTACAATTTCTCACATAACGCGAGTGCCATGCACAAACATAACATAACATACTAGTTCTATTGACAACCACTCTGCGCAAAACAAACAGAAATATCGTGAGTTTTCACTGCTGAATCATACCATTGACATATGGGCCTCAACATCAGGAGGCTTCCGCAAACCAACGGAATGTATACAGTGTATACACTGTATAATGTATACAGCCCTGTATACAACCATGAGTTGCCCAGGTCCCCATTTACAGTAATGTATGCTCTACTTAATTACATCTGACATCACCGCATCCGAATTTCTGTCAATGTCTTACAGACGCAGGCAGCAATGTCTGCATACTGTTGAAGCACAGAAAGTCCATCATACAGTCATCAACATGCCATAGCCAGGTCCAACCACAACTACAAAAATAGTTCGTCTGCAGAAATGCAGCACAGCAAACTCTGAACAACCACTCTGGTCTCATGATTTTCTGCATTCTACCCATACAACATGCAACAAGCTATCATCGACCAAATGACGTATCACCCGCCTTGCGATCCACAAAAAGAGACACAAGAACGTTCACAAAATCCAATAAGACAGGCAGACGGGGGCCAGCCAACCCACAAGCTGCTACTGGTAAACAGCAATTGCAGCAACCGGAACAAACAAGTACTGTATTGGAACAAACAAGTACTGTTTTGCAAAAACCCAACACACTCATTGTTCAATGGGACGACTGAAATGTGGACACTGACCACGAAACTGCCGAGAGAATCTATAACAATATTCAGGTGGAAGATACAGATAAGTAGCACAGGAGGACCAATTATCGCCTACACAAGCATACAGAGATCTAACCACAAACGATCTGCACAAAAAGTCGTTTGTGGTTAGATCTCTGTATGCATATATCACATAGATTGGTATTAGTTGTATTGCTTTTATGTGTTTTTTTTGCTTTTATGTTTTCTCTGTTTTCACTGCTACTGTATGTGTTTATTGATGTGTGTTTGTCGCATCTTAATAAAGATTACTTACTTACTTACTTAAGCCATTGTTGTTGCAGTCGAAATTTCGAAAAAAAAAATTTTAAACACAGACTGCAAACAGTATTATTAACAACAGCACCGCAAGTTAAAAACATCACAGAGCACTTTATATTACAATGAGAAATGAAATGCGTGTCACTGCCTTGCAGAAAACAGACAGATGTTGCAGACGTTTCATTCTCCGCCTCTGCCCTTTCTGGACCCACCACTTGTGTATCCTATCGACAAATGCCATTAACGCTAACACAGTGATGTGGAACACATACAGACAGTCACACACAGTGGCACTTGTAGATAATGACACCAAGTCTGGCTGTATACTAAGCGCTGCTGCTGTGTTTTCTTCACAATTACAAAATCCGCCCAACGGGACAGGTCAACGGAAATCGGCACTCTTATCACTTCACAGTAATATTTACATGCCAAAATGGCTAGGAGCACTCCTAAGCCTTCGACATGGAGTGGCGACGATGACATCGACAGTCTAGAACCGGTGGAGGTGAAGGTTATGAATTAACACTGAGTGCATGTCTGAACAGAACTGCAGCACGTCAAGCATCGGCAGCATGTTGATAAGTGACAGGTCCGTCGCATCGGAAAAGCAAGACTGGATTGCAGTAGCATTATCTGCAAAATTTGTCAACCAGCAAACATCAGCATTAGACAAGTGTACTTGCAGCAGCAGTAATTAACTTATACAAACAAGTATTTGTGTCCTCAGAGCAGCCCTTACGACTGGACATTACATTAGACACTTTCTGCAGAAACTACATCATGCAAATTCCAAAATTTTCCTCTGCCTCCACATACAGCCAATCCATATCCTTCTTTAGTTTGTGTTTTCCTTGTAGCAAACTCATACACCCTATCATTTTTCCAGGTCATTTTCACCATTCAGAAGCATATGTAATACAACAACTGTTAAAAGCCCTGACCTAGGAAGTCTGTTTTCGGTCTGCATGTTCATAAGTATTACAACACAAAGTACATGCAAAGCACACTGAAGACTACACTGTTTCAATCTGTCTACTGGACATAATATGGCACTTTCCGCAATGCTTATAACCTTACAATAGTGCTAGATAAACTTGTCTGTTTACTTGATTACTTATATTCAGGGTGGCCACTTTCCAGACCACATGAAATTCCCTGACTTTTCCAGTAGCCTGGACAGGTAAAGATTATCGATATACTGCATAGCGCTTGAACAGTCGTTGTTTCACGTTAATTATAACAAGCATAGTAACCAACTTACTAAAGCTACAACAGTGTCAAGCATGAACATATCCACAGTCCAGGCCCACAAGCTGCCAAAAGCTGCAACTTCAACTCTTCAGCTCGTTCAAGGTCCAAGCACATTTCAGTTTCCCTGACTTTTTCCATTTTCCCTGACCACTTTGGAATTCCCCTTCCAGGTTTTCCAAGTGAGTGGCCACCCTGTATATATGTATAATGCTATGCAGACATAAATACACATTCACTTATCTTTCACAGGTTAGGGTTACCGGGTATCAGTGTTCACTGTCCCACTCAACACAGAATAAATATTGTGAGACAAAGCACATTTCACATAATCACTCTCAGACTTAAAATGCTACAGTTTCCACACCTCCGAAGCATTTCAATACCAGACGATCACACCAGAGCCTAATGCATAAAAGCACAAAGCCGTCATCACTACTGGTGCAGTGACACAGTTACTGTATGTCCATTTGTCACTTAAATGTTGTCACACTTCTATTGTAATTACCCTAGGACTAACTCCTGTTCATGCTGTACATTAAGCTTTTGAGTGATGAACACATACTACAGAAAGTTACAGAATGAATGTTATGTCAGCCATCTTTCAGTGAGACTCACAATCACATGGCATCCATCTTTCTACGGCGGGATTCACGTTCTGCCGGTGTATATTGCACTCCCGCCGCAAACAATCGTTCGGCTTCCTCCCGGCTGAGTTGATGTACATACTGCATTGCTGTCACCAGTGCCTGTCAGTTACAACATACAAATATGCAGACACATGAAATGCAGTTGCTGTACAACAACTGTTATCTCGCTGTGTTACACAATGCACATCTTATTACAACAGAACTCAGTACATCAGCATGAACTGGCTGTATACATCTACTTAAATGGGATCATTACACAATAACAAATGACACTGCACCTAAAAAGTTCTTATGAACTTCAACAATGCACAACCTCCACACGATAAAATCCTAGTATGAAGTAACCGGCCATCACTGGGGCAAAATAAATACAGTATAATTACCAAGGACAACAGTGTTGTGTCGAGGTAACGAACTGATAAACGAGCACAATTCTCGAGCCTCGCTCATAATTTCCTCGTCCGTTGGGGACGGGAGTAAGGAAAATGGTCCCCGAGAGAAACCATAGCTGGAGAACCCACTGCCACTGGTGTGGCTTTCAAATGGCTAACAGCCATACCAGTAAACGGCACAGATGCCATAAATACACCGGTCAATTTTAATTCCACAAGCCCGGGTGTCAACTCCTGACAATGCTTGCAAGTAGTAGTACTGCCAAAATGCCCTGCCAACACACGCTGCAAACAGGGTTCCCGGAGAATTTAGTACCCCCTAAGTAGGGTTCAGAGGGCCATACTGGGGGACTCTTTAGTAGTCTCCTCCCTGTGTATTCCAAAAAAAGGAATCTGCAGAATAATCGGAGCCCATAAACCCCACTTCCATAACAAGACAGTCCCCCATCGGTGAGCGAGAATGCACATAAGGCAAATAAGTACTTGCAGCACAATAGAAATGACAGTAAAATGTCGCTCTTTGCAACACAGCAGCACAATTTGATTCATGTTCTTGAAAATATGCTCCAATCTAACAGCAACAGTTTCGATTTGAAGAGCATTACACAACAGAATGCTGCAGAATGGAAATAGAAAGGTGAATACGCACTGGACCGGTGTATTGATGTGTGTGAGCATCGTCAGTTGGGATCAGCGCCACAAATGACCGCACAGGGTCCAACAATGGCTCGTTGTTGGCAAGTGCCACACGCAGTCGTCTTGATGCAGTGTCCTGCAGAGCTTTAGTGTTGTGTGAAATCTGCAGCGTATGCAATTTGAATTAAAGCAAGCAAAGTTACTCCGCAAAAGGAATGATGACTTAATTACAGAGCAAAATAACTGTTACAGCACTGCATGTGCTAAGTTTGAAGTTAAGACGCTTTCTGACTTATGCAAAAGTCTAAGACCATTACAGTTTTGTCTGCGTCCACACGTAACCCAAGCTCGAAATTCGTCTCGTTGAAATTCCCAATGCTAAACCAGAGTTTTTGTGTTAAACCTTACTGCTCAAACGCCGACAGACCAAACAGAGGTCGAATTCACTCTAAGCACTGTATGAAGCGCTGATGCATTTCTTTACAGGGTTGGCTTGATATATATCGCCAATATATATCATGAATGTATATCACATATTTGTGTTCGAAAATGTAGGATATTTTCAACATTTTCAATACATGTAATGTCTATGCAGTTTTTTGGAATTTTTTTAAGGCGATACATTATGACTATGTTTTGATTTCAGTTTAGGCTTTACAACATCCTAAGAATGCCGTATTTGTTATTTTGTCAGTATGTTCACTTCATTCATATCATTTGCACTTTTGCTAAAACTGCACTGCAGTGTAGTACAGCTGGCAGGTGGTTGCAAAGATGTCTTGCAGCCTGTGCTATGATGCAGGTAAAATATCAAGTGCGACCAGGATTGCAAATATGATAATAGCCCCAATCACCACACTGTCAAAAAAAATTCATTGCCAAATCATCAGCTTCAACATCTGCTTACAGCACATTCAATCACATGTGATGATGTGCACAGCTAAACCATAACAACCAAACAGTGCAAATGACGAGAGTACTTCACGTAATATGCAAACCAAACAGTAGTAACTTTCATAATTGTGCAAATGCTCCATATGTAGTAAAAATATCGAAAAAATGTCAGTTTTCCTATATTTCTGAGAAAATATCATACTGTCCAACCCTTTATCATTTGCAAAGAAATTCATCTTCATGTAGGTCTGTACTTCTGCACTCACAACTAACAACAACATTCCTGTATGTGCCCAACGGATATAATACCGGTCTCACCCCAGGTGAGCCGACACAAGACGTATCTACTTCCACATCTCATACGAATCAGTCAATATTCGTACAAACTACAGCAGAGTGAACAATGTGTCAATCTGTCAATAATGTGATCACTTGTGTCTAACTGCAACGGAAGAGGTCATTTCGATAATTTCGCACATAAAGCTTTAAGTACCCAACAGACCCTTAATCTGTCATAATACTAGCACAAGGCATCCATCACAGAGAGGCAATTACAGCAGTGACAGGGGCAGAAAGTAATATCATGGGGTACCATATCTCCAACCCTGCATAAAGATCAAAGGTCACTTGTGGCAGCCATGTTGGAGAAGAACAACAATACTTCTTGCTGCACAGGACAATTTTTCCAGGTTTTACTCCGGCTTAGACTGATTCCCCAAAAATTCACAAAAAAAGACCTGAGACTACTGGAGCACAGGCGTTTTACAGAATAGATGCCCTTTGTGTTCCCCAACCAACAGCGTCCAGGCACTGAATGCAGCTTTGCTGAAATACGCTGATGAATAAGCTACATTGTTACAGTTACACCGAGTTGAATAATGCTGGTAACACGTCTGTGTTGTTGCTGGAAAAAGTACATCAGTGCATCATACATCACTTGGTAAGAAGTTACCATTCAATCAATATGCAACAAGATATGAACCGTAAATGACGGAAAGTGAACGATTTCTTTCACGAACACTTTTGCACGGCACCCCATTTTTCTGGTCGTCTGCACGAGACGTCGGTGGCGACCATGGTACTGGTGATCACCACCAGTGTTGTGCTACAAATGCACAATTGTATGTTAATATAACTTAAGCAATGACGTTAAGCAGATAGCACTGCCGATATCAAAACATACGTGGACCTGCCACCCAAATATATCGGATGTGGCTGAACCGCTGACATTACGGGCTGTTGTTCATAGCTGCAAAACAGAAATGACTCCAGTAATAGCATTTAATATGAGCTACTACACTGTACAATAATAGTACATGCACAGGGTACTCTTGTCTGTTTATAACGAAGAAGAAATATGCTAAAACTACTAACAAATTCAGTAAAAAGGAATAGGTAATCACTGTGTTGTGTTCAACTGATTAATAAATCATAATGACGATAATGACATAAATTATTACCACCAATATCATCCAGTATGACCATCCAAAGTTGACGCCAGTAATGTGCAGTGGCCTGATTAGGGAAAGCAAGTAAATATGACTACAGGAGTCATTGAAGTCTACAATGCATAGTGCAAGTTCCAGACAAGTCAGGCGTATATGCATGAAACTAATAAATGGATTTATAGTTGAAACAGTGTACATATTACACTGGCGGTCATATTTTACTGCACCAAGCAGGTTAAGGCCATGCGATTACGGTGTTGTACGGCGCACTGCAACACACATATGCCTACCGGGCCTGGCACCAATGTATTAACCCACACCGTACCCATAAGGTGGAGTGAACCCATGCATCAAAGCAAGGGCACACCAATGTGCAGAAAGAGCGTATGTGCATGACAGCAGAGTGATACTGCAAACACTACAGCTCAATACATCAAACATATGGCTACGAAAGGGTATGCGTTAATATTCACCTCATACGTTTTCCCACAGCAAACGATTGTGTTGTATTCAATGTGACGTTCACACTTTAAGCAGCAGTATGAGGTGTTTTTGCACTCTTGTTGAGGTAGAGACTGTGCCGTTACAACAACTCATGGAAACATTATATGCTGAAGCTTACGAACTGGTTTATCCACATGCATCCAACTTTACCACAGACTGCATACTGTGAAATTCTGAATGGCATTAGCTTTACGTAACTGCCTAAATTGCTTACAGGTTTTCCAGACACAGCACTCAGTAAGGTAGTTACTAATTCAAACCATATGCAACCACACCTTCTTTGGGGCGGATTTTTTGCGGTGCATGGGCCCAAAACGACATTCCAGCTGACGACGTCCAACAACACAGAAAGGCCGGCCATCAAATGGCACACCATCTGCCGACCACATCACTTGGCATGCGACACAACGAGACAGATAGTCTGAAACATACCAAGTGGCAAGCAACGAATAGATAAGAGTACTGTAAACATGTGTCACTGTTCATGCAGAATTTGACTGCACAAAGGCATAACAGAAAAGTAAAAAATGAAGTAAAGTAACACGAATTTGTAATAGCCTTTACTCCCCAGCAACAAATCGTCACCACCGTGTACGGTTGGTACTCACCGCGACTACCCACACAGGGTTCACAGGCTGAGTTAAGTTGGGGTAGGCTGGTTACATACTAATATAACTGTCCCGCATGAAGAACTGAATCTTGACACAGTCATCTACGCCAGAACTGACTGGACCCAACATGAGTTAACTTTAATGATCGAAACAATCGCGCCAATTTTTAAATGCAGCCAGAACCAGATGTGGCCAGATATATGAGAGCGGATGGGGCCAGAATTAGATAGTGATGTGTGCTCCATTGCTCCGCATGCTGACGATGTGCATGAAGTTGCATAACTTGCATCTAAACTGCAGTATGCTGATGTCATTAATTTGATTACTGTTGTTGTTGCACATGTACTGTAATACATAATACTGGATATGCTTGTTTGAACGCCAGTTAGTGTTTATGAGCTTTACTGTGCCCGACTACCTTCACAATTGTATGGTCAAGAACATCTCTGGTTGGCAGTAGACAAAACTCGACGGCAGTGTTTCTACGATACAAACTATGAATGCCACAATTATTCAGGGCTCTGCTCTGGGTTTGGTGGAATATGTTCTCACAGCTTCCGACCTACATCACACTGCACCTGCCAACGTGCTCTGTGAATATGCTGACGACACTTACCTCTTGGTTCCTGCAGGTCGCGGTGGCTTAGTGGTAGCACGCGCGACTGCGGTGCGAGAGGACCCAGGTTCGAATCTCACTGCAGCCGGTCATGTTTATCACGACAGTCACTGCGATATACAGCCTTGGGCATGGGTTGTGCACCCTTACTGCAGTGCCTAGGTCGACTCAGCCTTCTACCCTCTGTGGGACAGTAAAGTGAGTATCAGCTTACGAGCTGAGTAATAATAATAAATGGCGACGGTGTCTGCGGATGATAGCAGCCGATCGGCGGACTCACAGCCCAAATCGGTTGGTTTGGTCTGAGGGTTGGCGGCCACCCAGCGCTCAGTCTGCATTCATCAAATGAACCGGGTGAACTCTAGCAATGACTATGTCATGATGACAGCACCAGAAACATTGTCATAGTTATTATTATTATTATTATTATCCAATTACCCTCTAAGCCACGAGAGATCCAACACCTAACAAATTGTGCTACAGCCGATAATTTGAAATTAAACTACAAGTAACAGGAAATGATTCTCCATCTCCCTTGTAGGAGAAATCATTTTCCCTATCAGACTGCCATCCACGATATTGTGTGGGTTGATAAAATGAACATACTTGGTATAACCGTCAGTGACACGCTTACATCCTTACATTTCAACATCACATCTCCGCCCTTGTTGCTAAAAGTGCTCTTTCTTTTTATGCTCTTAAAAATATTGGCGCTCATGGGTTCCACGGAAGTGCGTTGTTAAACGTAACACGCGCCACACTGGTCGCACAACTCCTGTATGCAAGCCCTGCCTGGTGGAGATATCTCAAAGCTGATGAAAGGAGCCGGCTTCAGGCAGACACTAAGAAGGCCATACGGTACGGGTATCTCTCCCGATCGTTCAGCACTCTGGACAAACTAAGAGAGGACTGTGATGACGAAACTGTTTTTCTTATCCAGGGACAACCCCAACCACGTTCTGCACCGCCTTTTGCCAAACGTAAAAACAGCAAATATGAACTTCATTAACGCACACACAATCTCACATTACCTACAGACGTGAATGCTGTCGTTAAGCAAAATTTTTCTACAGAATACTGTTGACAGACATAAATTAACACAGTTTTAACGTTCCAGTGTTATTTCACCACCATTTTCCATCTCAATTGCATATGTTTTCTAAATAATCAATTTCATTTCATTTGTTACATTTCATTCCACGTTGCATGTGCATTTGTGTTATGTTTAATAAAGTACTTACTTACTTACTGACAAGTGAATTACAAATAACCAGATATTGTGAAATTTAAGCTGCACTGCTGCTACACAGAGACTGAAATATACGTTTCATATATATGGTGCCAAGGTGACACTGAACATTTTGGCCGGATATACGGCCAACGTGCATCGTAACTGGATATCAGATATATGTGAACATGTTACTTACATTTAACTGTAGCTAAGCAGCCTATACATCTGCACTCTTGTATATATACATATGACTGTCAAGCATTAAATGGCCTAATATATGTTTAAGTGCTGTTTTTGTACCACAAAATTGAATAAAAACTAACCACTGTCAGCGAATGATTTTGTTGCCGTCTAAAGCACGAATTGTGACGTGTTGGCAACAATGTCACCAATGTGTGCAAACTTCTGCCACTGTCTTTGTTCCATGTTCGACTACACAGCACAACAGCAATATGTCCCATAGGTACAGAAGATATTGAAACAGCTGGGAAAAAAATGTGAGGGCAGTCAGTCAGTCACAATAAAATGACAACGCTATTGATGCACTTGGGCAGTTGGAATAAAAATTCTGTGGTACTAATACATAATAGTGTTAATGTAACCCTTGTCGCTTGGTATTACGGTTGAGGCACTGCGAGTGAATCACCAACTGTGCCGCACTGTGTTAAGGAAGACAACACAAGTTAATAAAAGAAATTTGAAATTCTGTGGCAGTTGGGATACAGAGGCAGAGAGAAATGACACAGTTGCAATACTACTACCGAAAGTACGGAAACACTTGGGATAAAAATGATCACGTAATCATGCAGATGGGATAAAACTAACAAGTTATTGACATACTTTGAATGATAATATTGAGAATGCTGACACAGTTGAGATCCCGCCACAGCAGCACTGTGGCAGTTAGGATAAAACGGGAGAGAGTGATGATGCAGTTGGGATAACACTACTAAAGTACTCATGGAGATGAAGATGAGATCAATGTAACAAGCTACTGAGGCAGTTGGAATAAAACTCTGGAGGATACTAACACAGTTGGAATCAAACTACTGCAGTAGTGTGGCAGCTGGGATTAAAAGCAGACAGTACTGAGGCAGTTTGAGTCAAACTACACAAGGGACTAAGGCAGTTAAGATAAAAATACTAAAGTACTCATACAGATAACATACAAGATGCTCAGCTATCGCAGAGAGACCGCGCTGCAGGGTACATTAGTTTTGGCCGAAAGTGGAAGACTGGAACTCAGAGACAATATTTTACTGATATTGTAAGTCTGGCTTCCCCCCACCAACGGGGGACCGCCTTGTAGTTGTGGTGGGGCTTACGGGCTCCGAGGATCCTGCAGATTCCGTTTTTAGGAATCTAAAGGGGAGGAGTCTACCAAGAGTCCCCCAGTCTGGCCCTCAGAACCCGGCTATGAGGGTGCTAAAATCTCCGGGGACCCCGTTTAGAGCGTGTGTTCGCAGGGCGCTCTGGCGGTAGCACTACTTGCGAGCATTCTCAGGAGTTGACACCGGGGCTCCTGGAATTATAAGCGACTGGTGTATTTACGGCATCCGTGCCGTTTACGGCTTCTTTAGCCGTTTGAGAGCCACACCAGTGGTGGTGGGCCATCGAGCCGGAACCTGCTGGGTCATCTTCCCAGCAGGTAATGGAGCTGACTGGGCCACCTTCCCAGCTGACTCCGTCTACCAGCCAAGGGATTCCCGACCCCTCGTCGGTGGAACCGGAGGCAATGGACACTGGTGCGTTGGCGAGCTCATCAGCCGCTGAGTCTGAGGAGGTCTCCGAGGGATCCTCGGAGGTGGAGGACTCTTCGTCTGCTGAGAGCGGACCGGCGCACTCAGGACCGGCCAAAGGTGGAACCGGCGGTAGGTCGGGTACTGCGGCTGGTACGAAACGTAAACCCGAGGTGGGGCCTACCCTTCCTCGGAGTAAAACTAAAAATTTACGAGCGAGGCTCGAGAGTACGCTCGTATATCAGCTGGAACGTTTCAGCTTAAATGTACTAATTTTGTACCTGGAGTCACAACAGTGTCCCAGGTTTTGTCATACTTTATTTTTCTACACTTTATTTATTTTGCCACAATGGTGGCTTGTTACTCCATACCAGGATTTAATCCTAAGGAGATTACACATTCTTTCAAGTTCATAAGAACTTGAAGTAGATTTATCTAACGTTTAGTTATGTTGTTATAGAACTTTAACAAGTTCAACCACACACTCTTTTGAGGTTTGTGGGCCCTCAGAGTCGATTATCTCGGGCTGCACACTGCCACAATGATGGCTGGTTACTCCATATTAGGATCGTATCCTATGGAGGTTATGCATTCTTTCAAGCTCATAAGAACTTGAAATCGATTTACCTAACCTTTGGTTATGTCGGGGTTGCGCATTGGGCCGCAGTTGATGGACGGCCTCAGCGCTGGACGTAGTCCACCCCGAAGGAAAAGGAAAAGGAAAGGAAAGGAAGTCTGGCTTCAACCACTGTGACATAATCGGTCAGCAAAGCTATCGAATTCGGTGAAAAACGCAAAATAAGGGCTATTACACCGTTCAAGATCATTCAAGGTCATCGGCATCGGTACAAAGCGAAAGCACGTATGCGACTTCATATTAGTGATTAATAGTAACTGACATTCCTATCGCTATAGTAGGAAAACTGCATAGTCAATAGTAATGTGGCAGTTGGGGAAAAATTGCAGAAACTACTGAAGCAGCTGAAATACAACTAAAGTAAAGTAAAACCGTACAGGATACAGACACAGTTGGTATCAAACTACTAAAATACTGTGGCAGTTGGAATAAAGCTGCTGAGGTACTTCATACAGGTGGGATAAAACCAACAAGCCTCTGAGGCAGTTTGAGTAAAACTGCACAAGATGCTAACACAGTTCAGATAAACCTAAGGCAATACTGTGGCAGTTGGGATAAAAAAGGCAGAGTACTGAGGCAGTTTCAGTGAAACTAATGAAGATACTGAGACAGTTGGTATAACTGCTAACGTACTCATGCAGATGAGATGAAACTAACAAGCAACTACAAACGTTTTTTAGTGAAACTGCACAGGATACAGACAAAGTTGGTATCAAATTACTGAAATACTGTGGCAGTTGGGATGAAGCTGCTGAGGTACTTCATAGAGATGGGTTGCAAAAAACGAGCCTCTGAGGCAGTTTGAGTGAAACTGTAGAAGATGCTAACACAGTTGCGATGAAAGTACCACAGTACTGTGGCAGTGGGGATTAAAAGGCAGAGAATACGAAGGCAGTTTGAGTCAAACTACATGAGATACTGCGGCAGTTGGGATAAAACTACCAAATTACCCATGGACATCAGATGAAACTAACAAGCTACTGAGGCAGTTGGAATATAACTCTGTAGGATGCTGACACAGTTGGGATGAAAGTACCACAGTACTGTGGCAGTTGGGATTAAAAGGCAGAGAGTACTGAGGCACTTTGAGTCAAACTACATAAGATACTGTAGCAGTTGGGATAAAACTACTGAAATACTGAAGAAAATGAAATGAAACTAACAAGCCACTGTAGCATTTTAAACTAGAAATACGTTCTGTGGAACGTGGTATCTGCCCCATAGCCACGTCCACAATGAACGAACTGTTCCTATAATTATGGCCGGATGCATGGCGCATGAACGAGAGGGCTATATTTCCACTTCCGGTCCAAAATCTGACGTCACCGTCGTGTTCCTCGACCCCGATTTCCTTCAAGATGCGGAAATTTCGGCCATTTGGCCATAAATAAGCATTATATGGCGTATTTTTCATTGCGCATGCGCGAAACGGCCGTATTTCCACTTCCGGTCTAAAATCTGACGCCACCATCGTGTTCCTCGACCCCGATTTCCTATAAGACGCGAAAATTTCGGCGATTCGCGTACATTTAAGGCAGATATACTTCTACTTAATATTTGCATGGGTTTTCAGGACCTCTTGGCTTAAAATGGGGGTTTTGGGAGGCAAAATAGGGGAAGGGGTGGTGCGATA
>Ga0209255_1000166_pt1 | contig 13476 bp, 11 predicted proteins | sample WorMetvaBAHAMAS2_FD_187394 | JGI IMG/M metagenome (GOLD analysis project Ga0209255, IMG submission 187394) | Marine gutless worms symbiont microbial communities from Max Planck institute for Marine Microbiology, Germany - Olavius vacuus... | ecosystem: Host-associated > Annelida > Digestive...
CTCTAGAGCTTCTTTCAACAGCTCTAAACTGCAGAATTTATTATTAAAACTTCTGCACATCGGTTGTATCAACCGGATCAAAGTTTAACTCCTTTCAACTGTTCTCTCATTGACGACGTCGACATGCAACGGCTTGATAGTAGTGAGGCGTTCTTTCACAAATTATTAATTATTTACAGTCGTATAATATTTCACGCTATCTAAGATGCCAATTCTACTTTATAAACTTTATGGTGCCAGGACTATACTAAATACAAATATATACAATCACTAACACCACATAGTAGCATGCTGAATATGTCGCTAGTCAAACACTCTGTTACAGAAGAACGGACGGATGGGTGGAGGTCCCGGCTTGATATCGTCACTATTAAACACCGAGGCATAGACTGCGTAAAACCCATAACGCGTTGAAGTATTTTTCTACATAAAAATTGTACCGAAGCGCGTAGGAAATGTGCCTCAACTTCTTTATTATTAGCTTGCGTGATTTTCGTTAGACAGTATTGCTATAGACGTGGCGAGGAGTCCTGGCTGGGTCATGGCTCATCGATCTCTAAGTGACCGCTTGCAAGAACGTTAAGAAACACTTAGATCTAACTTTAAGTAGTTCTTGAAACTCCACTCAACTTATTCTGCTGAATTCGACACATAAAATGGAACAAAAAAGCATAAAATGCATGCATAGGTCCATAATGACGAGCGTTTTAAATGAACTTTAATCGCTAAATACTCATTTCTATGAACATAATCGAAAATATTTGCAAATACGTTGCATGCGAATGCATGGCCTACAACTGGGCTATCGATAGCTGTTACAGTGTTTAAGTGAGGTTCATGCAGCTGACCGTCTTCTATTAGCTGTACCTATGAAGTATATGAAGCTGTTTAACGAGTTTTAACATCTTATTATTTATGACAATGTAGCACGGAACTGTATCTATGTATTTTGTCATCACTTTTTCATGTTTGCGTCAAAGTTCGTCTTCTAACTGAAGGTCCTAGTACCTAAATACGAACGCCTCTTGGCCATAAGCATACAGGGCGGAGGTCTAGGGGCTGCAGCCCCCTCCCCCAGCGGCTACATTTGTCTACATATACATGCTGTCGGAATATTATGCGATTACTTAATCCGTTGTTTTTAATGAGTATACTGTGCGAAATTTTCCGACAAAGTTTGGGCTGCCCCTAACTTAATATTTCCATTACGCCTACGGTCAAATGAATGTCTTGAGCTCCTTGGACGCAAATTTAAAATGTACGCGTTGTGCTGTTTTCTGAATACCTTTGTTTTTCGCCAACAACGACTAACAGGGCTATCTTAGACTCTTGGTTGCACATTAGAAATGAGAGAGAGAGAGACTACCGAAGCTGGCCCACATTAACAGTGTTGAAATTACATACACTACGAACAGAAAAAGAAGAGAAGCAACCAGAGTGCAAGTGCAGGACTGCAGCAACAAAGAATCAAACTCTGTACTTAAGAAATTTTGATCGGAGTTCTGTTTCATCGAGGTTTAAATTTCAAAATAATGTTGCTTGGCGCACAGTGAAATTAACGAAAAAAAATCTTTGTAGCTGTTTGACACATCACACGGAACTCTACGTACTTAGCAGAGTTATTTTCTTGCTTGCTTGAAAATTTTTCGTCCTAGGATTAAGGGTCGTAGAACCGTCAGGACCCCAGATACTCTTATTATACATGCAGCAAGGCTGCGTTTCACTGCTGCTCGTGATGTCACTGTATAGTTAGTCTGGATATTGACTCTTTGTTGGCATCAATTTTGAACGAATAACGTCGGTGAAATCACAACAAATTTTCACCGGTCACTAGGCAGCAACGACCTCAGCACAGCATTCCAGCATAGGGTCGGATTTAGGAATAGACAAACACTGAGCAGATGCCCAGCCCAAGGAGCCTCCACATGTTTCACTTAAGATTCTTCTAGATTAATCACAATGTTATAGGCCTACTTACAAAATATACGTTATAGATGAGATAAGGCGACAGTTTTACGTATGTTAAAAACTAATAGAAGCTATAGCTTAGACTGCTTAGTCTAACATACATCAAAATTTAAAAAAAACTAGTGATAAAACTAAAATAAAAACTGCTGAGCACAATAAATCGGTAATGTCACGATGTATTGTCACTTTTTTTTACTTTATACCATACTTTCTAAGGTAGTGTGGGTGGTCCTGTACTACTGGACGCTGTCCACATCTCTAAGTCTGGCACTTGTCCAGCAACAAGCTGGCGGCGCAATCGACATTTATCCATTCTTGAATGCAAAAATACGAAACACACACAGTAGTGTGAGTGTCTGGGCGTTTTATTTCGTATGAACAAGTAGACAATTTCGTACTAACATTAACATTGCAAAACATACATTACGTAACCGTAGAATAACAATTTGTCGTACCGTTCATAACTGTACATGCGAAGCCAGAAATTGTACAGTGACGGGTTTGGGGAACTTGAGGTGTGGGAGGGGAAAGTTCCGTAACCCCACGTTAGTATGGAGTCAAAGGGGGGCTAACCCCGGAATGGGAAAACACGTCAAATCTAATGTTGAGATGTGCGCATTTTGCCAGGCTGAAAAGAGCACTTTTAGTTACTGAAGTAGTATAGTACTTGTCTCTGAAATGATCTTCATGTGTCGAATGAGATGTATCATCATCAACAAGTCGTTAATAGAACGATTGACAGACTGCAATCGAATCAAGAAACAATCCTGAAAGTTTATTATAGTTAATAAATGTTTTTCATAACTCAGCTCAACTTAGTGTTCTAGTGAGCTGTATAGGTTGTGCTGTATAATATAGGTGATTATAGCTTTAGGGGGTTATCCCACATTTTTATCACTTTTGCAAAAATCCCACGAGTTGCCATGGTAACAAGTAAGGGGTACGAATCCCCAAATCCCTCGTGGCTGTGCCACTGCAACAGCTGTATCTAACATGGTATCTTCAGGTGAACTTCATGCAGGACTGAAAACTGGCGAAGTCTGCAACAATACAACAAGAGTACGAATGAATATAAATGAGAGTAACAACTGCAACGCATGCCATAGCCATAAAGCAGTGTGCAACTTGCGAGAGCATGGTTCCCCTTTGTGCCGCACAATAATAGAGCAAATGACAATAGACTGGCGTTAAAATTATTTGTAATAATTCAAATAAACGACCATGAATCTGCAGATAACAAGCGCAGCTAAAAGTAAAGTTATTTCAAGTTCAGTGGTGCCGTAATTGCTAAGTCTAAACATTGTCAGTACACAACACAAAATCTACTTGTAAAAGCTGCAACGTTTAACTGATTCATCCGCTGCGCCGCATTATCCCGCTAATCTGACATCAAACTAGGCTACACGTATATGTCAATCACCAACAATAAAGTTGATTTGCGAAAAAAAGTAACAAAACAACGCAGTGTCTCTGTCTTTGCATTTACTTACTTACTTAGTTATTTACTTACTTAAAGTCAGCCTGAAAATTCAACGCTAACTTTCGAGCAATTTCTAAATGTCATAAAACTGTTCTTTCTTATTTCAAATTCTTCCGAAATATGTAAAATAGAAAAAAATCGGTAAACGCATTATGCACAGACTATAAATAGACCAGATCATCCACTCACTAGCGGCGGCTGCTATTAGAAGAAATGAAATCACAGAGATAAACAGGACAGTGTGTTGTGTCCTACTGTGTTAGTAAGCACAGCCGCAGAGTTAGTGCACGTCTTTCACTATATACAGTATAAAGACGTGGTTACATGTAAAATTATTTTACACTCGCGGGCGTGCCACGGTCACGCGCTGCAAAGGTTTTTTTCGACGAGCGTTCGACGAAGGATAAAAAGTTTTTTTGTCATTTCACGTGTAACCACGGCCAAGTTCGCAATGAAACGATATCAAAATGCAGTTTGCACTGCAGCGTCGCAGTCCATCAAGCTTCTGTACCGCCGCCAACGTTGTTGTTGTCGATGGACACAGTGTACACGTTGTCATGCTCCTACAACAGAGTAAGTCATCCAGAACAACGTCATCATGGCGCCACTGGTACATCTGTCATCGTCATACTGTCAACACTGTTACGATATGCTTGAACCTGTTTTCTTTCAGACGGGTTGTGTAGTGGCGCAGCTACATATTGTTTTTTTTGTATCAGTATACACGCAACACTGATTTGGCGAAAAGAAATTAGAGGGGCCACTTCAAGGCGGTGAAACAAACGGGAAAAGGGTATGAAGGAAAGGGATGCAAGGGATGGGAGAAAACACCTGATACGCACCTTTTTGCCGATCTCACTGGCAATGCTGTCACCCGCTACCGAAGATGATCGCGTTGAGCTTGCACTTAGCAGACCGCGCTCGACTTTATGCATCTGCAATGTATGCCATCAGACTGTCATTAACAACGGATTGAGTATATGTCATGCGTCATGTGTTAATCAACCGTGGAACATTGTAAATAATTTCATTCGAGTGAAACTGACAAAGTCGTTAGCTACATGTATAGTATGGTTTAGCATTCCACTTAACACATTATAGATCATTTCGGAGACGAAAACTGACGAACATTAAAACGTTATACATTCGATCATGGTTGACAGAAATATAATGGCCAACACTCAAGCAGTAATAACTAAAATTTAACTGTAAAATTGAAAATTTAGCAATATCGGTGTAGTGTGGCCAGAATTAGTTAAATTTGCAGAACAGCCAAAACAATTTAAATGGTTTCAGTAAGTTATATGCAATGATGATGACCGTGGACAGAGACAACTGGAGAAGTCCCTACGGTCCTTGCTGTCCACGGGACTGAAGAAGGAGGAAGGAGGAGATGCAATTATAGGGCACTTTAACCATTAGGCCTCGTTGCCTAGTGATGATGACGACTACAACGACGACGACGACGATGATGATAATGATGATGATGATGGTATTAATTATGTGGTTGTTGTCGTCGTCGTAACGGCTCACCTTGCACGCGAGTACGACAACAATGATGATTATGACAAGGCAGACAGGGACCATCACTGGCACGAGGACGACCAGTAACATGAAGTTCTTCGACGAACTACTGGGACGTCGGTTGGCTGTCCGAGTGTCGTTGTAACCGACCAGCGAAGTGACGTAGTTCTGTCCGTTGTACCGCAGTTCAATGTCATACGTCCAGTGCTGCAGCACACGCCGCACAACAGTTTATACCACTAGAACGTATACGACTTATAGGCATCTATTAAAAGTGCAGTAAAGTACTATAGTGCAGTACAAGGAATATTCATTTCTGATACGGTACCAACTGCAATCTTCAGACACAGTTACAAGCTGACTGATACGCCTACAGCGTAAATAGAACTGATCATTGTGATCAATTAGTGAATGGCTAAAAAGGACAAAATAAACTGAAAGACACAAGAAATCCATCTGGAATGTAGGAGTACAACAAAGATTGGACACGATTTGTGTAAAATAGCCCACGACAGAATTTCACAATTTCAGTGCCTACTTGCCCAGAGAAAGCCCTGTTTGCTGGCGAAATGTAATAACCTCTAGCTTATCGCATATAGGTCAGGTTATGGTAATTTAGTTAGTGGTAACATGTCTAACTGCGATGGTGGGTGTAGACGATAGCAGCCTACAGGCCGGCTCACCACCCAAGTCGGTTGGACTGGTCTAGGGCTGGCGGTCAGATGAACCGGATGAAGTCATGCAGTGGTTTTTCTATACACCATAAACATTGTCGCAGTGTTCGTAGGGTATTTAGTTACTGACGTAGTAGTAGTAGTAGTATATAGTAGGCGTATATAGGCGTATAGAGATCACCTGCTACTTATGACATCGCTTTGTAATTGCCACTGCTGATGTGCTTATGTTGCCAGTTCGACACGCAGTTATTTAGATTGCAGTAAAACTGACTCAGAGTCGAAGCTGCAGTTGGGTGTACTCACTTGGAGGACGTTGGCGGCAGTGTCTGACGAGACGTTAGCAGGTGCACTGATAGTGAAGTCCACAAGAATACTTCCCGGTCGCAGCTGCACATTCATACACAACTTATTCATGATTTTCACTAGTTTTGCTGTGCCGTAAAACACGCTGAATATAAAATTCGGATCAACTTGCAATTTTATCATCGTTGTTGCATTGAATATAAAGCTGCAAAATCCAGCATGGTCTAACTCTGAAGTTGCAGCATGTGCACCAATACACATATTAAATGTGTGTTAACACTTAACTGTACCTGAAATGACTTTCGAGATATATCTCTGTGCTACGAATAGTTGAGTTTCTGTTGCTGTAACGTTTGCGACTTTGTGCTCTGTCACTTTTATTCACGTTAAAAATATTACCAAAACCGAAAAGACAAATTGGCCGATTTTCTCAATGTTGGCATGCACAGAAGATTCTGCTTACCTGTGTGACCTCGAAGAAATAATCCTGGAGTCTGAATCTGCCAACAACCTGCTTCCCAATCTCGCTGCAAAGAATAACAACAATTCTTTATCACATTGCTGCAAATCAAACACGTTTCAACGTCGTGTATGTACTACCCGTTTGAAATCTCGCAGCTGCAAGATAAACCCTTCGCAGGATCCTCTCGAGGACTGGTATAGATATATTCTTGGTGGTAATCAAAAAAGAACATCAGGGTAAGTACTACAACAATGCAGTGTATTCAGGTAAATCAACTGCAATGTACTAATCAATAGTTGTTCTTGTTATAATGGCTGGACCACCGCCGTGCACACACTGCAGTCTGTGGCTTCTTCATCGCGAAGACTACAATAGCGATCGACTGAAGCATCAGTGGGTCGCCATCGAACGTTGGATTCAACATTGCTTGATGGCAAGCACAGATCGCTGTTCAAGGTATTATCTCGTGTCAAACAAAGCGCACCTGCATCACACTACTGACGACGACGACAAAGAAGAAAAAAAGTTCTGCAAGAAAAAGTGACCCTCTTAAAAAGACTAGACTACGCACACTGTATATCAACGAGTAGACTGCCAACGCCTGCCTGCATATTACTAACAAAAATTGCTACTGGTGGTGTTAAACAGAACAATATTGTGTGCTATATTTATTTCTGCATAAATGACACTGAAAGCGGAGTTGGCCGTGTTTTTAGCCCAAAGGGCACAGGTTTTATATACTTGCACTGACAATGTAATGAACCTATGTTCTTATTTTGTAATAGGCGCACTAGAAATTAGATGATGATGATGATTATGATGATGATGATGATATTACAACAATACACCTTACCTCTTGAATTTATGTTCATTGTCAATGATGCTATAATCCGCAAGAATCTTAACGACTCCGTTTATATCAGGCTGTTTAGCTATAAAACAACAAACGTTATAAAGACATAAGCTTACTGCAGAAAGAGATACAGCTAGGCCTATACCGACCGTTGAGTGAACTGTAGTGAAATCCTTAGCTATAAATTAAATGAAAGAAGGTTTCTGTGAAACGAAAGCAACGTAAAACATATTCGCAGTTGTATTTATGCTTTGAATTCTTTGGTGAGCTGTGTTCTGTTCAGCGGCGGTTTCCACACATGATAACTGGGAAAGTCTAACTGGAGGATAGGCCTACACTACAGTTCTAACTTTTGACGAACGATTAGGCCCGACCCGCCAACCGCTACTGCCCTGCTTATCTAGAGAGCTCATATAAATGAACGTTAAGATGTAATGTAAAAGATAGATTCAGCAAACTACAATGATCTAACTACTTGGCATCTGAACAGATGCTAATCGTTATTTGTAAATCGCTATTAACATCCAGTAACTTCTAATAACTGCATATACAGGCTAATTAAATTCAACGTTATGTTAGCTATCTGTTTTAATCTAATCGTCAATTCGTCATTGGGTCGTATCTCTAAGCAATCGAAAAGAAACGATACACAAGTTCATGACAGAAAGAGAATATAAAAAACGTGCAGCTTAATGGCACGATACTGAATAGAACAGAAATGAAAAACAGAAATGTATGTTGGTGTGACTGACCAAAACAAACGCCATGATAGGATTCACCACGCAGTACTGGCTCACAACGATACTCGGACTCACAGACAACGTTCTGCAATAATAACATCTGATATCACGCATGACTAGTCACCTTCGACTAACCAACTGTATAAAAACTTAAAAAGTTCGTTGATTTTGATCTTATTTTAAACAGTATGTGAATACAAGCATGTCAGTCTTTATCTCACTAAAAGTTCTCACACCAGCAATGTTCTTGTGTTAAAATATGCAAACGCAAGCAGAAACAAGGCAAAATAGAATTCCCACAAAGTCCCACAGTGCAAGATAAATATTTGTTACAAATAGATACAATGCATCACATAGTGAAGTACAGGCACTTGAATGATCTGACAGTCATTGCGTTGAAGTCAGACTGTCAGCAGCAATCTCCTGTTTTGTTGGGAGTTCTGATATTGTCGCTAAAAGCCGATTATTGCCTTGAAAAAACACAACTGTACTGCAGGCTATGTTAACATATGCTTCATTCTTTCATTATTTTTACTATTTGTCTTGCTTCAGATGAACTAGATCTTTAGACGATTAACATATAACACCACGTACGTCGCACGGATTATAGCAGGCGCACACATCGCAGCCGCTGTTGGCATCCTTCGCCCAGCCGTAATCGCAATGTACGTCACATGTCACTGGTGGGCATGCTAAACATCAGTTCGTTACACAGCACTTCAACATCTCTACTCTCTACTACATTATTATTTGATACTGCATACATGATATTAGTAATGTTACCGTGTTACTGGATCGAACAATTGGTAGAAAGAATTTTAATGAGCTAAAATTACTTCATTGAGATGACAGTCACACTTCAGCAAAAATCAAATCAAACCTCTGACAGCCAGAAAAACCAACAACTTTAAAAAAAAACAACACTGATTATATTACTGAATCAGTATGCCATTGTTGCTTACACATGTAACTCATTGCACAACCTCGTTACAAATCAGAGAAAAGTTGCAGAACGTAGTATTTCGTTCGCATAAAGGTGTTAACAACAGCAGGAACACTCACGTGGCGCTGAAGGTGTCACTGGCAGTGGAATGTTATAGCATGAAGCAACGCTGTAGAGATGAGGTGCACAGTCGATAAGATTGACAGCTGCAAGTGTGCTAGTGTCACCAGAACACGCACGAAGACAGCCACCGCTCATGCCCTTTGATGCACAGCATTGCGTCCTGTCGACGCCGTCTACAATGGAAAGAATACCATTCCAGTAAAATAGCCAATAGAGACTAAGAAATACTGGTACAACATTCAACTTCATGTTATGTCGTTCATCACAATGAATACCACAGTTTTACGTCGAAGATGTATACGTAACGTACGATAATTCAAATAAGAATTGACGTACCAGTTGCACATCCAACAATGCTTGTGATATGTGCCAAGCAGAAAGCATACTGAGGATCGGCAATGTTGGATAGCAATGTGTCATATGAACAAAGTTTGCGACACAGCGGAAGATCTACTGCCATCTCACAACAACCTACAAACCAATAGACACATGGCAACTCAACGTATGTGACTACCGAATAAAAGAAAAGCCTACTTTGGTAGTTCAAAGTTTGAAACCTCCACCCGAAAACTGTTTTTATTTTGCAAAGTTATACTGATGTATTGTGTAGTATTGAAGACAGGATTGTCATTACTGCTCTGGGCATTATTACGCTGAGTGCTAACACTTAGCAACTGAAACTAGTGCTATTTTTATACTACAAGCAGTCGCAGAAGAAAATATTCTGGATATGAAATGGATCCAGATCACTGCATAACTGCTTACAGACAGACAAACAGACAAACAGACGTACAGACAAACCAACACACCATGACAAATACATGACCTCCGTGACAGATGTCTGCAGTAACTGCATGCAGTTAAGCTTAAAAGGAACTGATGGTTGCAAGAAGCAACAAGTTCTAACTTTGTAGAAACGTGAACATTACTGTACAGTTAACAGACAGACAGCGTTACGACGAGATGTGTCAAGCAAACGTACGTGTAAACCGCTCTTCACGGGTGATGGGAACTGATGACGTGCTGGGAACTAACGACGTTGTCGTTGACGGCGTCGAGAACACTGAAACGCACACAGCACAATACCACTCTAACAATGTTCACATTGGCAGTGGAATGTTGTTAGATGGCGGCTGGCTTAGCGGTAACGGCGTTATGCACATCAACGAAGTTGCCATACGTCGGGCCCGGTTAGTACTGGGATGGGTGACCGTGGCCGGGTTCAATTCCCGGCGGGGACATTTATCTCGTTATGTAACGAGCCGCCCAGGTCAACTCAGCCTGGCCATCCATTCGTGGGTAGTCGCAATGAGTACCAGACAAAAGGCGGTGACGCTTGCGGCTGGGGAGTAAAGGCAACTATGGTTCGTGTGTGGGTGGCAGATAAAACTGCGTGATCCCATTGTTACACACGAGCCATATCTGAGCGCTTTAGATAAAGGGATTATAATAAAGTGTTATATAAATTCATCTGTTTTTACTTTACTTCACTTTACACTGACCCAGACAGAAGCTCTGGACAGATTTCGTGCTTAGAAACAATACGAGGTGTAAACGTTCGAGCTCACAAGAAATGAGACAAGGCGAGTAAGCAGGCCACTTGACGAGGATGTAGACAATTAGCAGCGCACTGTGCATGTAAGAACAACGTTGTTCACAAGCTTCTGATACGGCGACTGTACTGACTGCTGCACGTGTCCTCGCGTGTCTCTGCCACTGATCAGCTTCAATGTTTATGTGCTTTTAATGAAACGAATAATAACCATCGCAATAACCCATGTTTGATCTTTATACTCGTTGCTATATTATATTATGCTGGGCATGTTTTAAATTTTTATATCAGTACGTTTCCGTTTGTAGTTAGCAATTCTGCTGTGTATGAAATTAAATTTGTCTTGTGTTGTATTACAAACGTGTTGTTGTACGTTACTATTCATTCACTTTTGTAGGCTAGTTTGCACTATTGGCTTTTGAGTTCCAAGTCGGTTGATAACTTAGTCATTATATATATAATCATATTTGTCACATTTCTAATTATTCACGACACTTACTACTCACTTATTCCAGTCAGTTAGATGAGTGCATATCATGCCATACCCGGCGTCTGGCAGGAGTGACCGCAACCATTGGAGCAGCACTTTGAGTTACCAGTGCAGTCAGCGTCGGATGAACAGAGTTCTGCACATAGTCCAACACTTTCTGGATCAATTGTTGGACACTGGCCGGCCTTCGCTGTCACACACAGCCACAAACGAACTACTATAAAGAAACGATAACCAAGAATTAAAAACAGTTTTCTAAAATAACACGAACTAATTACAAACTTTCGATAAGCTAAATTAATCATCGGTGCACAAGAAACCACAATAAATGAAACAATTTCAGAAAGCAGAAAATGTGTAGTTTAATGGCTTTATGCAGAATTTGACCTTAATAGTATTTACTTTGCGTCACTGTGACCAAACTGACTTTCTATTCTGGCAGCCAACCATTCTGTGCTATTTCTGTTTAACAAACAAGTGTGTATGTGTATTCACAGAATGCATAGATAGACAATAGCACAACGGGTGGAACTAGTGAAACAAACACGATTGGTTCAGTTATTATGAAGCAAACAATCACCAGGTAACGCAGGTGTCACTGTCGTTGTCGGTAGAGCATCATAGCATGAATAATAGACATTGATGTGTGCCTGGCAGTCGAGAACATTGGCTGGGAAGTTGGTGATATTGCCAGAACATACAGCCAGACAGTCCCCAGTCAGACCGTTTGATGCACAGCACTGTGTCTTGTCAACACCGCCTACAACCGCACGACAACATTCCAACTTATAAGTTATGAAGATGCAATATAATATATTACCGCTTCAGTCCTAGCAATTAGTTATTCACAAGGAAATATGCCTGCAGATATTCGAACACTACACGATACAACAACAACAAACGTCCTGGTGGCTCTATCATTCTTCCATGGTCCAGAGGCAAGCCTTTCGCTTGAGAATGCCCTCTGAATTGGGATGTCACTGTGCCAGACACATTATGCAGAAGCACATGCGGCACTTTCATTTCATTTCATTTTCATTTCATTCAACTCAGCCAGACAGGCAGGCGCTGCAGCCAATCCGACAGCCAACAACAAGGCGACAAAATACGACCAGTTGACCAGAACCCATGTGTTTTATCCGGTGGCCATTGAAACGTACGGCGAGTAGATGGCACCACCAGGCGATCGAACTATAGTCGAGGAGATTGAAAAACGCACCACCAACATCACTGGTAAAAGAGACGGCATATCTGTTTCAGCAGCTGTCCGTGGCACTTCAAAGGGAAAACGCGGTTTCTTTTCAAAGTACCTTCGCTGCCAGCTAGTCCGTTGCAATCCGTTATGTTTTCTTCTACTTAATGTCTGTGTGCTTGCTTGGCAGTTTGCCGGGTAGGCCTTAAAATAATAATAATAATAACAACAACAACAACAACAGAAATAATAAATAAATACATAAATAAATAGTAAAATTATTTGTAAGGCATACAATGTAAGCAATCCGACTGAAACCTGACTGTTGACAAATTTGCATTTTCAGTAAAGTATCGATGGACAAGGTAAAAAGGTTTCAGTTGGCGTTTAAAAGTATCACTAAATTCTTACTGAAAAGACGACGGATCTACAGTACGCATATAACTGAACGTTACACAAAGGCTGAAATAACTAATAGGAAGACGAAATCGATAAAAAAATGTCAAAATGTGTAAAACTAAACAGTGGGTAAATATTCAACGTACCGGTTCCACAAGCTGCAATGCGTCTTAACTGAGAGGCGCAGGTCGTCAAATCCGTATCATCTGCGTTGTACAGTCCATCACGTGAACAGAGCCTGTGGCACGATGAATCAACTTCCTCCGCTACACAGCAACCTACCCAACACCAAACACACTCCAACTTAACCACATGTGACTGACAAATGCAACTGGATATAAGGTAACAGTTCATTCAGCATGTCGTTTTCTCCAAGCGATGCCAGCCAATAATGTAGTGAAACAGTCGAGCTTGATTTTCCAATGCACTTAATTCCAGGAACTAATATTGGCACAGTTTCCCTGCCAGACAAGCTCTTTATCTGTCATCCTGGGCAACCTCCACATCCGTTTCCCGGAAAACAGTCTAAACAGTCTTTTGGGAACAGTCCTGGACTCCATGCACTCATTGAGAATTCTTTCGTGGAACCGCCACAAAAGGCGAGATTTTTAACCTCTCTAGAGTCTGCTCGCCAAACTGTTGCTCTACTTAAGAAATCGGGATCGCTTGATCGAACGGCGATATCAGAATTACTTCATATATTACGACAATAATAGGCACGATTTTCTACAAGCATTGCAAGCAGTGAAACAAACATACTTCTGAACTG
>Ga0209255_1000167_pt1 | contig 13465 bp, 9 predicted proteins | sample WorMetvaBAHAMAS2_FD_187394 | JGI IMG/M metagenome (GOLD analysis project Ga0209255, IMG submission 187394) | Marine gutless worms symbiont microbial communities from Max Planck institute for Marine Microbiology, Germany - Olavius vacuus... | ecosystem: Host-associated > Annelida > Digestive...
ATCACAGTGGTTGAAGATAGACCTATACTGTCCGTAAAATATTGTCTCCCAATTCCAGTCTTCTACTTTTGGCGAAAACTATAACGCACCCTGCAGCGCGGTCTCTGCGATAGCTGAGCATCTTGTTATAGTGTCAAGTAACTCAAGCAAATCTAGCCCAACATCAGTATCAATGTACTCTTACTGCAGTAGAGTTAGTAGTAGTAGTAATAGTAGTAGTAGTAGTAGTAGTAGTAGTAGTAGTAGCAGTAGTAGTAGGTATAATATTAATATTAATATTATTAAATTTACAGCATACTTGTTGCAAAACTTTTAACTAATGCATTACAAAGTGCCATTAAAATTCAACATAAAGCAGCTTGTTTTTACTGGTTTGCATGTTATAGATATTTAGATATGAGATATCGACATTGTACGTAGACGACGTGATAGACAGCACATTTTCATCTGTATGCACGAACAGTCACCTTAGTGCTGACGTGTGAGTCATACAGTAGTTAGCAGCAGTAATATTAACAGGTGCTTGATACGGAAGCGATGGTGCGCGTACCGCACGATTCAGTGCTCGCACCGATGCAAAGAGTCCTGGAAGATTTGGAGGTGTCTCGAGAATTCTTGTCCCTTTGAGATCCTAAAACAATTAGCTCTGATTTAAATAACTTCCGAACAACAGCTGACGACTTTGCAAATGTTTGGATTCGTGTTTGAAAGGTTAGGTGCACTGATCGTGATTGAGTAACCAACAAAACGGGAATACCGGCCGTGACGATATGCTAACGTCCTTGTGCGGTGAATCGGTTGTAGCCTACTTAACGCAGAGCTTAGCATTTTTTGAGAAATCGTTATGTAGCCCTTATCACAACCCGTACTATCATGCATTTCTGACTGTCAGTCCGTTATGATTTTACATGTAATTTTATGTGCAGTTAGTTTTGGAATTTTTATCTGCGTACATTCGTACAACATGAGGTCTGCGGGCACCATTCGTTATCTCTACGATGACCCACTCCGTAACTGAGTGATCAAATGGCGAGTTGCACAAGTATATCACATTATACAGAATTTGCTCACTCCAAAATATTACCAAATACACAAAGTTATTTTATGAATATTTGATTAAATGTTGGAAGTCAAACATACCGTCCACTCGGAAATGCATGCAATAAAGCTCTGTGTGTGTATATTTTTAAAAATGTACTTTGAGTATGAATAAAATAATAGTAATAATAATAATAATAATAATAATAATAATAATACAGGGTGGTCCAGAAAAGAATGCACAGAGATTAATGCGCCGTCATTTTGCAACCGTTTGCAGTAGAATCACTGCTGATATCACCTTCGTATGGACGCAGCATAATACTGCATAACGAGATATGTATAGTCATGTTTTTGTTTGGATCATACCCACGCATGCAGCACATTAGAGGTTTTACGATTATGCGCTATATAAATTCATATTGAAATAGGCATATCTTGTTTTACCGGCAGCGAAGCCGCCAGTTCCATTACATGTAGAGCCGCAACCTTGTTGATGGTTTTTACCAACTTTGCTGCACTGGATTGAATTCTGTCGTATTTGCCGACAGACACGTACACAGGGATCGGGTTTATTTTGCTAAGACACAACGGTGAAATAATTGATCATGTCTTATGCTGATGGGGCGACAGCGGCAGCTGTGGCTTCAGGCATGCTGCGTGACTTGCACAGCAATGCTGCGCAGTTGCTTAATGGAAATGCGACCGACAAACGGATGGACTGCCAGTTCTTCGTTGTGGTCGTATAGTCGTCGTCGACTTTGCGCCGCAAAGCCGTCGTTCCGGACGCAGACAGCGACCAGCGAGAAAATGCAGCAGCATCGGTTTTGTCTCGCAAAGCTGGGTGTGCATGCAGATCGAGACATGCCGATCATACTACGAGACGAGACTACTCACATTAGTCATACCATCCGCCGCCGCCGCCGCCGTCGCGACAAAATCGCGAATATGATTTAGTGTCAAATGCACGCGGTGCAACGCAGCGATCATGTCGACATCGACGAAGATTTCGGCGCGTGTAGTGCACGACTACTACTACGACGACGACCACGACCACGACACGTCGTGGTCGTCTTGGTCGACCACGACGTGTCCACGACAACCAACCGCCGCGACTTCGAACGATAACTACAAATCATCCACTGAGTGTATGGGATCACCGGCGCTGGTAGAGTGTGATACACTGACACAGTGGGGACCAGTAGCGATGCACGGAAGGTGAAGCTATGAAAACCAGCCTGAATAATATATCGTTCGCACGGACTGAGATCGAGCATTGTCTTGTACATATCAATAACATTTCCAAAGGGTTTGTCACCATGATTAAGTTTCCCCTGCAGCGCATCACTCCAACCAGTACGGTCATCTCCACCAACTGTGCAGTCTCCTTACTGGGAAGCTTGCTGATTAATGCCTCATAGTGCAACTTTACAGTCTTGTTGAAAACGACATCAAATTCTGCTTTCAACAACGGCACGTTAACTTAGCCTCGTGACGAAGCGCATCTGAAATCTTCTTCGTACCATACACATTGAATATGGATAGTCAACGAAACTGCTAACAATTGCAATTTCAATCTAAACTGACCCAATCAGACCATCGCATAAAATCATGTAGGCCTAGACGTGCTGAAACTTTGGCTGTAGCCTATATCAATTATTTGGTGTTGCATTTGCGTCATATCGACTATGTGATGAGTTGTTTTTTATCGTTAGCTTTCATTCAGTGGTTGTAATAACGCAACTGTTTCAGCGCGACACCGTGCCGACAGCGTCGAAGTCAAGACAACCCCTATAACGTCACACTACATGAGAGGTGTTAGTCCCAGGGTTTCACTGCAGTCTGTTCCGTTGCGTGTTGCTGCGTAGACAGTTATAGCTTGCGATGGATGGCGACCAGTCGTGACAGTCGAACGCGACGCGAATCTGCCGCTGTAAGCGATGCCGCTGCAGCATAACCGAGTAATCTCGGCGTAAGATGGTCATATTTCAGCAACCCGTAGTGTTTGCGTTTGTTTGCAGCGACTGCTGGTGATGGCGACCGCGGCAACAGATGATCAGACAGACGTAGTTGTGAGCGGGGACATCGCTCTGCGATAACGACGACAAGATTACGAACATGACGATGTTTGGAGTGGATCAGCCGACGCTTTGCCGGTGTTTATTGGTTCACGTTGGCATGATAGTCGTCGTTGCTGGTCCGAACACCGGAAACAAGCCACTGCGCTACCACGTGCAGGAGGAGACGGCGGCCGGAGCGCTGGTCGGCAACATCCTCGACGACTCTGGACTTCGACGTCGCTACAAAACTGACGTACTTCATCTGCTGCGTTTCCGGTTCGTGGCCGACGCTGGGGTACCGCTGTTCGATATTGACGCGACAACGGGCGAGCTGCGGACAACGGCCACCATCGACCGTGAGAGTCCGGGTCTGTGTGCCGCCAGCAGTACCAGCGGCGGCCACGTCCCGGTCTCTGCCGACGACGACGACGACGACGACTACTGTGAACTGCATCTGAGCGTGGTCGTTCAGCCGGTCGAATACCTGCAGATTATCCGCGTCATCGTTGTCGTCGACGATGTGAACGACCATGCGCCACGCTTTCGCGAGACAACCATCCGTCTGCCCATCAACGAAGCTGCCGCTCCCGGTAGCAGCTACGTCTTGCCGACCGCTTCCGACGCCGACGGTCGGAAGTTCGGCTCTCTGCGTTATGAGCTGGCGACGGCGGCAGCGGCTGCCGGGAAATTTACGCTGTCGACGACTCGCAAGGTGGATGGCTCGACGGACGTGCGGCTGGTACTGGCCGGGAGACTAGACCGCGAGACGGAGCCGCAGTATCGACTAAGACTGATGGCGTACGACGGCGGTGAACCTGCTCGCAGCGCCAGCGTCGACATTATCGTCAGCGTGGCAGACTCCAATGACAACCGACCACGCTTCACCAGTGATGAGTATCAGGCAACGGTCATCGAGAATGCACCTGCCGGCACCGTCGTCGTACAGGTATTCGACATATACTCACCGCCATTTAATCAGTCAATCATCGTTTTATGACAATCGGGCTGAGAAGCCGCAACCATCTGGTCCTCGGATCTGGAACGAGGTACCTGTAAAACGTCGTTTCGGCGCCGTCGCTTCCAAACTTTCGGCATCGACTTAAACATTTCCTTATCCAGAAGTCATATCCTGACATTGTTATCGAACTGTTCTATTGGCACCCTCAGTGCTCCTTGCGATGTTTATTACTTAGGCCATGTTCAGATAGCTGAACTGAACTGAACCGCACAACAAAACTATGCACAGAGTGACACAGATCCGATAAAGTCTGTTAGAATTCACTGAGTAAGCTAAATGATAGCTGCTGTCATCGTCGTCATCATCGTTACCATAGTTTAATAACTTAGTATAGTAAAATAAAGTCGTTGAATAACCAGATAAAGATCGCGGGATTAAATAATACATGATAACTACAGTTTGCTGCATACGACGTGGTTACGTAATTTCAAATAGGAAGAATAGCGAAACATCTTGTGATCTAGTTCTAAATAAGTTATGACAGACTAGTTGAGTCAAATTTTCCACCAGTAGGCCTACATTTTAAAGCGGCGTGCGAGTTGCTAATTAACGCTCGACTTATAAGCAGTACAGTTAATTAATACTTCTTAATACTACTTACACAAAGCCGCGCAGCAACTTACACATAAATTGCTGTTCGAATTAACACACACTCACACACTCGGCTGACGGCCTCAGCAACTGCTCAGCGATAGATTCAGAGAGGCAAAACAGTTCTGGCAAAAGACGATTACGTAAGTCGTATCTGACAGTATAGCGATTTAACGATTGAAAATTTGGGGGCCGACCCCACCTTGGCTTTCAAAATAGGTGGATTCCGATCATTGCACGACTTCCGCGGACCCATAATTACCAAATTCGAGCGAAATCAAACAATCCACGGCTGAGTGAAAGGGATTTAAATATTTAGCATTCGGGCTGTCCCCACCTTGATTTTCATGTTAAGTGCATTTCAATCATTGTGCGGAGTCTGCAGATCACAATTGCACTCACATACAAAATTTCTGCGAAATTGAGCAATCTACGGCTGAGTTATAGAGATTTAAACGTTAAAAATTTGAGGGGTGACCCAATATTGAGTTTTAAGGTAGGTGGATTTTAATACTGCGCGACCTCTATGGGCCATTGGCGCATAACTCACTCACATACCAAATTTCGCAATAACTCGGCCACGTATTCTTCGATTTTGTTGAATTTTGGCGATGGCACCCGAATGTGTTCTATTCGGGTGCCATCCGTCATCTTAGATTTACCGGAAGTGGATTTTCACAATTTCACGGCCTCCGGGGACCTATACTGTACCAGTCTGTCAAACTTCAACACAATCGGTGTGTGGGCGACTGAGTTGGTGATAATTTAGCTCATTGCCCCAATCGGATTTTAAGGGGCCCCAAGCTGCGGACGGAGTGCGTGGGCAAAAATGTGCCAAATTTGGAGAGGGCATAGGGGGAAATCATCGGCGCTCACAACTGTATTTTAGATTTTAGAAATCTTGCTCATTTCGACACAAAGGCGGCTCAGAGGAGTGGTGTTGGAAATTGAGGCCAAATTTCGCACTTTTCACCTTCTGTAAAAATAAGGGGACAGGTGGGCGAGATGTATGAGTGAAAAAAATCGAACCAGCCGAACATATGGTATACAGTTGATTGGCGGCCGCCATCAGCAAAACTGAAGCCCTTCCGGCATACGTCGGGCCGCGTAATAACGTTAGCACCCGGACACGCGGCCAACGCGAAGAATTGCGCTGCAAGGAAACGTGTTGTGCCGAAACGTGATCAACCGAAACCTTCAATTGACGACAGCTGTGAGTCAGATGCGTCCTTACAGACTATGGGAGAAGACAAAATACAGAATATTAGTAAAAGATATTGGCGAAGTCGGCGGAAGAATGCGGACCAGCCGCATCATGAAGTTGTAATAATGACCGGGTGTATGTGCATGTAGATAGTCGGCTATGGCATTGTTTGCAAGACGGCGCAATTGCCGCCGGCATGGCTGGACATTATTTGCGATGCTGTGGCCGTGCTCCAACGCTGCCGCGAGCAACGCGTTTAATCAGTGTCGACAATGAACGAACAGTTGTCGGTGTGAGATGAGTAACGAACGCTATTCAGTCCGCTGTGACTGTCCAGCAACTGATCCAATGTTTGCAGTGCAACATATTCACGTCTGAATGAATACTACTACGGGACGAGAGTGTCGGCGTGGACGATAGCTGCTGCTGCTGATGTGTCTCTTCCTTAGTGCAGCGAACCGGTTGAAGCTTACTTCTATAGAGTTTAATAGTTAATAAAGACCATAGCACATTTTACGACCTTGAAGTCACCTTCAACTTCATCTTGACTCTTGATGATAGATTTCTGTCTGCTGTAACCGTGGGCAAGTTATTCACCCTATGTGCCTCTGTCACCAAACGGTGTAATTTGGTACTGGCTTAAAGGCGGTGATGCACTGTGGTTGGAAGGTGCTGGTCCTGGCGGAAAATAATGGCAGTCGGGTTTATGATTAATAATATAATATCACCGGCGGGCTGACTGTCTAGAGCCTGGAATCAGCTCCGAGCGTATGAGCAACTTTATTTCATCAGCAAGTAATAGAAAAAGAAAAAAAAACAAAATTAAACAACTATACAATACAACACAACGAGACGAAAAGCATCGACAGACTTTCGTACAAAATATAACGCCAATATCAACGGTGCGACAGATCAAACAAGCATCAAACGTCACAAAATCTATAAGGACAACCGAGAAAGCTTTCAGTCTCAATACAGTGCACTGATCGAGTAGTTTATCTGTCGGCTATCTTCTCTACTGAGTTGCTGTAGTATCTATGGAGCAGGTGCGAGCGGTGGACAGCGATTCTGGTCGCAATGGTGAGATAGAGTACAGCTTCGCCACACAGACTATGACGTCGCACGGCGCCGAGTTCGGTATTCGCAACTCGACAGGCGTCGTGTTTGTGCGCGGCGTCATCGACTACGAGCAGACCAGCGTCTTTCATCTGGTCGTCGTTGCGCGAGATCGCGGTCCGGATGCTGTCGCTAGTGAGGCGACGGTCGTCGTCCACGTACAGGACGTCAACGATAACGATCCGGTGATCGTCGCCAGCACGCTCCAACACGGCGCCGGGCGCGTCATCGCGGACGGCAGAAGTCCAGCGATCGCCGACGTCGTGGAGGACTCTTCTGCCGGAATGTTCGTCGCGCACGTGTCAGTCACCGACGCCGACTCCGGCAAGAACGGACAAGTCAACTGCACGATGATCGGCGGAGGAACTGCTTTCCGTTTAATACAGAAGTACGACACCGAGTACCAGGTGCTTTCCACCAGACGACTCCTATGATATTAAGTTGTAGGTCCTAAATAAATCAGAGGTATCTTGATGATTTGTAATGCAATGTAGTGCCTACTGTTTAGTATCAGACGACTAGACATGTCTGTAATTTGTCGCAGAGTGCAAAATGTGTGTTGATATCAACTGTAAAACGTAACTATTTCAAAGCGAGCGATTTTGGTGGTGAAATTTACCGTTGTTACTGGGAGCGCAGAAAAATCTGAGATTGTGTCGATTTCTAATAGATTTATGTACAGACTCATGCCTTTGCTGATGGACAGAGAAAAGTCCTGTTGTAGTTGCTTGCTGCGAAGTAGATTAGACGTAAAGATTGCGGCAATAAAAAGATCACACTACAAAAAACTGCAATATTTTTGAAACGGCGCAAGAGTTGTAAATTAAAAGTTCCTCGGTTATTGAGGACGTAATTTGACATAAACGGCATAAATTTTATAAAGTGTCATTATTGCATGAAGAAATGATACGAGCTATGGTTTCGAAAGACGTTATTTCCAAGTGAACACGTCGCAGCTGAGTATTTGTCCGTCAAAATCTTATTTGCAAATACTAAAAACCGAGTACCAGCTTAGCAATGACGTCAGAGTTGTTCTATTTTGTAAATAAATCCTGTTTATTTTGTGAGCAATAAATTATTGTATGAATTTTCGCACGGTAAACGACGGTTAAGATATCCCCGAGTCCGATTGACTAATAAACTAATACTACAGACGGTAAACTATTTAAGGAACAGTGCCTGAAAATATGGCGGGAAAGCTAAAAACCACTGCGACAATAATGCATTTTGCGCAGTGGGATCTTTTTTATTGCCGCTCACGTGCACAGGTTGTGACGGCGAGGCGGCTGGACCGCGAGCGGACTCCACTCTATACACTGCGGGTGCGCTGTCACGACGCCGCCGACAAGCCTCGAGCCACCGAGTCGTCGATACAGGTGAACGTGGTCGACATCAACGATAACTCGCCTGTATTCACCGAGCAGACTTACCACGGTACACTCGTCGAGAACAACTACATCGGCGCCTCTGTGCTACAGGTGATCGCTCGGTTCAGTTTACGAGCGCATGCAAATTGCACACGTATTTCATAATAATAACAATAATACTCAGGACAATGTTTACGGTGCTGTCACCATGACATAGCGTTGTGAGAGTCTACCCGGTTCGTCTGATGAATGTAGGATAGTGCCAAGCGGCTACCCGAGCTTCAGGCCAAACTGACTTGGGTTGTGAGTCCACCTGTAGACAGCTATCGTCTACACTCACCATCGCCGTTTATTATTCTTTAGACCGAAAGCTGATACTCCCACGAATTTAGGAATGAAAGCTTTATTAGCCAGTAACAGTCAAACCACGAGACAGCTGGTTGACGTTTGCGAGCAGGTGAAAGCCACGGACTGGGACGACGGCAATAACGGGCGGATTGAGTACAGCATCCCGGGCAGTCACGCTGTCACGTTCCACGTGGACCAGCGCGGCGTCGTCAGCGCACAGGACTCGGTCGACCGCGAGCGCTACGAAACCTTCCGGTTCCCGGTGCTCGCCGTCGACCATGGCGTGCCGCCGCGCACCGGCTCGACGCTGGTGGTCGTCTCAGTGGCCGACGTCGACGACGAGAAACCGCGCTTCATCAGCGACACTGATGACGGTCGCTATCACTTCAACGTGACCGAGAATCAGCCGGCCGATACGAAGGTCGGCCACGTGTCGGCCGAGGACCGCGATGGACTTCCGGAAAACAACGTCTTCGTCTACGCGTTCGACGGCGGCTCGTCGTGGACCAACGAGTTCAGCATTGACCCACAGAGTGGTTACATCGTCACACGTAGGCCGCTCGACCGTGAGGTACGGACACTGCATTAACACAATACTACAGTTCACGCGTTGAGTTTAAAAATGCATAGGTAAGTAAGTAAGTAAGTAAGATTCTAAGGTGCACGAAAGCAAATTAGTCACAATGCGCCGTGGTCGACTATAGCCTAAACATGTCCTTTTAGTGCGTGCTTGAACCTGTAGTTCATGTCCCGCCGCAGATGTGATGGCAAGGCGTCGTGGAGGTGGAGTCGTTACTTTTTATAGTACTTGAGTATAAAGTAAAAGTACATCGTTACTTTGCTGAAAAAGTACTTGAAAGTAAAAACAAAAAAGCATGATGAAAAGTTATTTCTTCATTACAAAAAACATACACAAAAACAGCCAGCGATAAAATCAAACTTACAATATCCACATGACATGGTGGCTGTCGCTTGTTGAAGAGTGTTTTTGGCGGAACTAAGCCGCTGGAGTTGAGATTTAGTACAGAGTTACAAATGCGACGTATCGCGAGCAAAACATTCGAATGTTGTAGCTTGTCGCACTAACTTTTTCCGCGAGGAAACATATTACGATTAAGTACTAATTAACGGCAGCCATTTTAACTAATTATCAATTGGTTTATTATTTTTCGTTTTCGATTTTTTTCGCCGCTAACTATTTACTTGGTGTTATCTTATCGGAATCATCTCTGCCAATGACCGTGAGAGTTTCTAAACCACGTCAACGCAATTACGCCGCATTTTTGCTCTTAATAACGCTGTAATTTATATGATCGAGTGATGGTAATCACAAATTCGGCGAGAGATGACCAGGTGACGACATACGGAGTAGTTGTTGCGAGACAGTCAACAGCCTCGAGTGACGGACCAATATGTGTGTGTAGCGGCGAGCCGTGTATGAGCTGACGGTGACCGCTCGACCAGACACTGTATCGACGAGTTCGTTGTCGGGCACAGCGCACATCGTCATCAACGTGGTCGACCTCAACGACAACTCACCCATGTTTACGTTCCCGACGCCGTCCAATGACACCGTGCATATGTCGAGCGCCACGCCGGTCGGCCACGTGGTCGCTCGCCTTGCTGCCCGCGACGACGACGCCGGCGACAACTCCCGGCTTAGTTTCGGTTGTCGTCCGGCGACGACCAAGTCCACCGAGGCGGGTGCCGGCGGCGGCGACCTGGAAGACTACGACATGGTAGACGACGCGTTCAGCGTGAGCACCGAGGACGGCCTCGTCACCCTGTCGCGGTCGCTGACTGACATCGACTTCCGCGTCTACTACATCCCGTTGTACGTTGTCGACAGCGGTCAGCCAGTTCGTAGCGGCACCGGCACGCTGAGGATTGTTGTTAACCGGACCATACCGTTCAACGCCGGTGGCGCTACCAGCGCTCGCTCGTCCCCTGGTGATCTACTAGCTTTACTGTCCCGCCGAGACGGCTTGCTGCTCTATGTAGCTGTGGCTGTCGCTGCCGGATGTTGCCTGCTCGTCACGGCGCCGCTGGCCACGTCGGCAGCGATGCGTCGGCGGCGGAGACAGCGGCGGTGCGACCGACCGAGCGGCAAGAGCGGAGACAGGGTCGATGGCGAGATAGTTCAGTCGACAGACAGCCTGATGGGGTCAGTACCGCCACCGCCGCCGCCTTCGTCGACCGACGTATCCACAGTGCGAGCTGTGGTGTCGCCGTACAAGCGCAACGGCGTCGTACCGACGTCTCAGTCACTACGTTGCCTCACAGACGACGTCGACGTACGTACATTTCATAGTTCCTTTCAGTGTCAGCGCTTAACATGGCTTTATCTAAAACATCCGAGTAAGTACATGTAAGCTCCGCGTCCCCCGCTAACGAATAACTACAGCGTCAGACTCTAGGCATCAAAGGCTATAGCTTCGGCGTCGCGATATTGTTCTGGAGACTGGTCACGTGGCGCCTTAACTACAGTGACAATAAACACTTAAAACTCATGTACGCAACTATATCGACGAGCACGTGTGTCCACTGCGTGCAGAAAACGACTGTTTGGACACTGCGCAGTCAAATAGCTACGTTTCGACCGAATCAAATAACGTAATACATGTAGTTTCAATATTAATCTGATCAATATTCTCTTGACAGTACTAGAGATTTAACGAAAAAAATGACGTTTGACAGAATTGCTAATTTTGAAATTTTACTGACTGAAAAGCGCTGTTCTCAACTCGTATCTTTAGACAAGCAGTAGAGATGCGCGGATGGCGGTGTAACTCGGGGAGACCGCTTAGGAGGTGGTCGCCTAGGGGAAGGGAGGAGGAGCGAGAGAGTTCAGTGGCCTGGGACCGAGAGTCGGGGTAAACACAACGCGTTTCACTTGATCAGTCAGAGACGCTAAACTAGAAGATGGCCAGCCGGCCTTGACCTAGTTCGGGTGAGGGATTCTGAAGCAAAATCATGTCGAGGGGCCAGAATCATTAGTCATACCACTGTGCGGTAAAAAGAACTGTTGTCTGAAGTCGATTAAACGATATCAAATTCCAGTAGCATCTTACTGCAACAATGTTCCGATTACAAAAAAAACACTGCGATTTTCTCTCATCATTTTTAAAATGCTTACTAACTTCGTCGATTTTTTTATTTTTGATGAAATTTTAATAGTCAGTTGGATATTGAATATTGTTCCAGGATAATTTCATTCCATTTGTTGTTCCAATTTGGTTATTTTGTCGAGTACACATGTCCGCGTGTCAGTCAGTTTTTCCGGGACACGGTGTATGTGGACACTTGGCCGTGTCTTTCGCTACTAATGTCGGCTGAAGTGCAATCACGTTGTGGAATTGCAACTGTCTCGTTAGTGTCGATGAAAGCGCATTCGACAACTGTCGACAGAGTTATTATATATTATTTATACACGACCCGCTTCGCCTCGGCCATGACGCAAGTGACAGTGCGTGACCAGAATTCAGCGAAATACGGCAGTTCTGCGAGGCGTCGTCCGCGTTAGATTTCACAGCACCGACCGACGCCGTCGCCCGGTGAACTCTGCTACCACCGTTCTAGGTCGGCGTGTGTTTTTATGGCGCCGAGTCCATGGCGCCGCTGCACATACATAATAGAATGAGCGGGGCGATCATTCTTTGTCCCGAGTTCAGGAGTTCCACGCAAACAGTCGCTGACGGCAGCACTTCATCATGCTCGTGTCGGAAGCGTATTTACTTATTGAGACGCCTCGGCGATTTGTGACAGCTCAGCTCGGCCCTACGTCCATTTTACGTCAGTTTGATGCTCTACGCCATCTGCATCACCATTCCAGCATCTTTTGTGGACAAGCTTTAGAATTCAGTTCCTTATAATGAAACGCTGTTGAGATGCGGTATATTCAGCCATATTATCTAGTACGTTAATGGATAGGTGCAGCGGACGACTGGCGATTGTCAGTACGTTAATGCCGTACATAGTTTTCGGAGCGGACATGGTTAGGAAAACAGGAAAAACTCCGCTATAGTTTTCCTGTGACATCTGTGCAAGACGCTGCATGCAAACGCGGTATGTGCTACAACAGTTCTGTCTCATACACTCACGAGATGTGTCATTGTGTCAAACGGATCGAAGTGGTCTCTGATGGTTTGTGCGGTCAACGGTCAGCAAGGAATGTCGCTGACCGACCACCTTCATGAATGAACTGACAACATTTCTGCTTGACGCTGACACTTAGCAGCGCATTTACGGTAAGTTAGCGAGAACGCGAATTATCATGTCCGCCCATGCGTGTGCATTGTAGGAGGTTGTATTTAGCTGCGGTTCTTTCATTTTGTTGGAACGCCGTCCTCGAAGGTCAACTCAACCAGACTTTGCCACAAGTTTCGAAGTGAGCTAGATTTAGAAATATTCTTCTCCCAAAATTCGGAGTCCCTCCCTATACATAAAACCCCGTCCCCCAAAAACGTGGGCCCCATAACTGCCTACTTTTGGGTGGTTTTATGACGATGTCGCAACTCGAGGGCGAATATCTTCGAAATTAAACGAACTGTTGAAAAGCGGAAAACGGGGAAGTAAAGTACAATGGTCGCCTACATTTCTTCAAAATTTGGTGAATTTTTGCTCATAAACGGCTGAGATTTATCAGTTCATTTTCACCCTCTTAGCGTTTTCGTCGTTCTATGTTCACACCGAGGTCACTGAACGGATCTCACTAAAACTTCTC
>Ga0209255_1000168_pt1 | contig 13463 bp, 6 predicted proteins | sample WorMetvaBAHAMAS2_FD_187394 | JGI IMG/M metagenome (GOLD analysis project Ga0209255, IMG submission 187394) | Marine gutless worms symbiont microbial communities from Max Planck institute for Marine Microbiology, Germany - Olavius vacuus... | ecosystem: Host-associated > Annelida > Digestive...
CAGTCTGCCTGAACAGCTTCGGCAACCGGACATCACCTTCGGACAATTCAAACGATCGTTGAAAACGTTTATGTTTGGTTAGTTGGGCCGCGGCACCCTGTGTCTGAACGTTAAGGATGCCGACTAGAAATCTTCTTACTTACTTACTTACTTACTTACTTACTTACATTACATTACCATTTTTCCAAAATGCTTGTAAAATTTTTATCAATCAAACAGAAACATGACTGACATCCGAGGGATGAGTACAGCGAATGAACTGTCAGCCAGACAAGTCTGTCCACTGCATAATGCACGTTAATTCGTCAGATGAATTCGTTGGTAACTGTGTCAGACACTAACAGGCATTTATCTACTTAATATCGTGAAATCAGGACCACCAGTGTCTTGAACCGCTAAACTAAACTAACAATTCAGATTTTCGCCAAATGATCGCAACGCAACAAAAAGCTCTGTGTCGAAGTTTGAAATTCAACGACTGCTGTTTTCAACGAACAGCACATGCCAATGCCAACCATTTAAAACACGCCACCACTCGGCACAGACGTTAGCATAGAACTGCGGTCAGATACCTGTGCAAAGTTATCATGTAGGAATTGTGCCACAAAGCTCAGGTCCTGCTGGCTCATCTGTTACAAAAATACACGGACTACATTATCAACAGTTCAAACACCCTACTACAATGCCAACTAAACAGCAAATTTCTGCCAAGTCAGATCTATTGCTATAACCCGTAACTTTCTTCTTTAGACTCACTAAGAGATCGTTACATCGTGCTGTTCTGCTCAAAAACAGTTCATTGGTTAAACGGTTAAAGTTATAAGAAATTTTTAGCATTCCACGGAGAGTGGACGCAGAGTTGGCCCAAGGACACGGTTATAATGAAATAGAACAAGCTATTACACTAGACGTGCGACCATTACAAAAACCATTAAAACCCTGAAACAACAGACCTTTGTCAGTGACGATGGCACAAATTCATCAGCAAGTCGCTGCATGGCTACAAGATCACAGAGAATTATAGCCAGCATTACGCGAACCAACCACTAAACATGACAGTGGCTGGGTGCAGAAATTTTTTAATACATACATCAACATTCAGGAATACTAGCAGTATCATCATCGTGGTATCACAAACTACATATGTACATCGTTCATGGTCTGCTGCTAGCCACATCACAAACTGCTGACTTTGCAAGGCCCATCTCGGCAGCTTTGCAAGATATGGGCCTGTCAGGAAGTAATTTAGCAGAGATCATCTGTGACAAATAAGGTTAGAACTTGGCTGTCAGATAGTCTGGTCAGTTACAAACAGCTGAGCACACAAGCCAACGACCACAGGCCTCCTTCCACTGACAGGTGTTATGTCATGCTAGTTTTAGCTAATCCAAACCATGTTTTATCTTTGCTGCTCCTTGACGAAACAATTTGACGCTGTTATTTGAGCCAAAGTACCACTACAAACAAAGAGCTTGTCGATAGAAGTAGCACGCTCTTCAGTATATATATGCTGGAGGCATTTGCTACATTACTGTACATTTGAAACATTCCAAACATCAGTAACTCTGTTGTGTTTGAACAGATGAGCAGATCCAACAGTTTGTCAAAAAGTCTTCACAAGTTTTTCGCAGTTTCCTCTGGTGAACAGTGAATTCGTGTCCTGAGAACAGCCAAGATGCCTGGTGCTATGTCATTTCGACAGACAGAGAAGCCTTCCTCATTTGTCATCGACTTGATGTTGTGGTCACCAAAAACAGACTTAATACCAGTGACAGCAGTTAGTGGAGAGGTAGTCCTGTTTGTTGCATAGTTATTGATATGTGCATAACTGCATTTTGACAAGTTTTGATAAAGGTGATAACGATGTCTAACCATACTGTATGTCAAACTGCCAGTCGTGGAGGTGGGCAGTCAATTAATTCTGGTATCAATTAATTACGACGACACAGCAGTGAATGCTAAGTTCTTAATCAGAAGTCAATCAAATTACTCTAGATTTATAGAATCAACCACGAACTTATGAACAGCATTAATAATTCCAAATAAACTTCTGTTTCAACTTACCAACATACAGCCAACGGAAGAAAGCCTTAAAGTCCTTTAAACTCGCGTCAATTACTCTGCAAAAATACACAAGTGAATTGTCAGTGTGACTGACAGCTGTACTACCACTATAGAGCACTACCTTTACATCCCGTACCTTTACCTTTTCCTTCGGGGTAGACTACGTCCAGCGCTGAGGCCATCCAACAACTGCGGCCCATAGCACAACCCCGACGTAACCAAAGGTTAGGTAAACCTATTTCCAGTTTTTTTAACTTGAAAGAAAGCATAACCTCCACAGGATAAAATCTTAATACGGAGTAGCCAGCCATCATTGTGGCAAAATAAATAAGGGACAGCAATATATCCAAGTACAAAACAGAACTGTGTAGAGTTAATTGACCTTCATAAAAAAACTAATCTGGAGTCTAGACCATCAGTGTGGCAAAATGCGTAAGTGACATTGCCTAGACACTGTTATGCCCAGGTACCCAAACAGATAATATATTTATACTGGCTGGGAAGAAGTCATAGCCGACAAACAAGCGTACTTCTCGAGCCTTGCTCGTAACTTCCTAGCCCGTCGGAAACGGGACTGAGAAAATGGTTCCCGGGAGGGATTGGATTTGATTCAGCAAGGTTTAACGTCCCACTCGACACATTTTAGGTCATTTCGGAGACGGTGGGGTGACTGCGGCATCAGCCACCGGGCCCACCATCACAAAAACCCAGCATCAGAACCTGCATTCTAGCAGCACATTCAACAGCAGCAGACAATGTAAGACATGAGATATGCAACTGACTGTTGAAGCTCTCTGGCTTTCAACATGAATGACCCTGCGACGTGAACAGCGTCCTGTGTTGCCGTCTCTGACAGGCCGACAGCTCCGAACTTGTCACGCCACCGTGACATGCCTTTCAAGTCAGACAAGTGGTAAACAAGTGCCTGACCCACACTGTCAAACAGCCACCAAACACACTTCCAGTTGACTACAGACGGCTGAACGGTAATTATTGTCATACTCGTTACATTACATCAGAGTTATTCAGAGTGAGTTGAGTTGAGCAAGGTTTAACGTCCCACCAAACACATTATAGGTCATATCGGGGACGGGTTTTTACGGTTCAAATGGCCCAACCAACAGTGTCAAAGCACTGAAGGAAGACACAAGACTAAACTAAACCAAATACAACAAAACACCAAAATCCATCTTAACTAAGGAATACAGATAACACAAAATAAACACAACAAACTAAACCAAGGTTCGGTCGCTTCCTACGACCTCCGGCCTGGAAACGGAGTGGTACTATTCTGGTAGAAAGGAAAGGGATGGACAAAAGAAGAAAATAGTTAAAGCCACAGAGAAAAGGGAAAAGTAAAAAAGAGCAAAAGACGGGGAAGTGAAGGGACAAGGGGGAAAGGGGGTGCCCCAGCCCCATGCGGGGCATTATTCGGAGTGGAGTAAGTACTCACAACACCATGTTCTAGTATGAATTTGTCATCACAACTGTATAAATGTAAAAACACACATGTACACAGGGTGTATTTAAAAAACCACAAATACACACACAGACACTAAAACACGAACCTCTGCAGGTGTTTCAACAGAAGTTTCTGAATGCTGGTGTACGAGTTATCGATGGAATGACCGAGCTTTTTCAGACCCTATAAACACAGATCGGTGAATGGTTTACAGGCGTTCAACAGACGAACTACAGTCCCAGTGACATACGGCAAGTCTATTTTCAATAATCACTGCCTGAAATCTTAACGGATCAGAATAGCTGATGCACTGTTTTAACAAGGAAGACTTTCCATATGCTCTGTTTGGTCAGCTGTATGCGGCATCACTGTCAACACATTGCTGGCTCAGTTATTAGTATATTGCACATAAATCGGCATTCACTCGTAGCACATTTCTGTCACCACAGACGCCATCGCTATTTGACTAACATTGTACAACATAATTTCAAAAAACAGGCACTAGAGAACACGAAATTATCGTTAATTAGGACAAAGTGACAAAATGCAGCAGTCGGTATGTGAGATTATTGATAATACATAGATTATGAGAGTATTACCTTGACTGTGAGTGTGTAGAGAAGAAAGTTCTGAAGCTCGTCACTACAGCAAACACAAACAACATCACCATTCAGCCTCGTTGTTGTAAGAAATAAGAAAATAGTGCTTTCCAGTGGGAATACCAAGTGCTCTTCAACATACTGTTTCTCAGTAATCTCTGAGAATATCATCACGAATCACACAGCAGCCTAACGCCGAAAACTAGATTCTTTGGGCTACATTCCTGTCGTAGACTGAATGCATCCAACTTTGACAACTTTGACGTAACTGGCCCCGAAAAGCTACAGAATTGGGTGAAATAATGCAAAATAACGGCCATTATGTGATTCTCGGTCATTTAAGATCACCACTTCAGCTGCCAGTCAGAAGCCCATAAGCCACTTTCTGCATGTGAATAATACTAACTTATGGTACATCCTAGCTTGCACCGTTTCCAAGATACCGCATACTACTGGGCCAATTTTCACTGTCGAGAGGGGGGAGAGCGAGGGGGGGTGTGTGTGTCTTTAACGCACTCATTTGGGGTAAACCCCAAATTCAGAATTGGTATATTTGACATTAAGAAACCACAGATGTCGTTCTGTCGTACGGTGCAAAACACATTTTGATATCTTAAACTGTTCAGCTAAGACTCACAAGTATGACAGACAGAAAGATGACCGTACAGACACTATGACAGCAAATGCTGCACTTAACTACACTGTGCAGCCAAAAATGGCAGAAAATAACACACACAAGCAATAAGATAAACATAACGTTTTGATAAATCACATCTGGAGAGCTCACAGTCCATGTCCATGTCGCGCCTGCGATTCGTCCTCCTTTGTGACTGACATATGGCGCGTTAATCTCGGTTTAATAATAATAATAATAATAATGTCATGCAAGTCTACCCGGACATGCCCTTATCAACTCAGCAGTATGTGAATGTGGCCCAACAACAGATCATGAACATACAGTAAACCACTTACCTTGCCTTCCCAAACAAGAGCAGTCTAAACAAGTCAGTACTGATTGACCCACTGCAGACATTCTGTTTAAATGTCAGATTCACACACAAACACACGCACAATGTTGTATTGCTTCACAGCTCGACTCTATTCTGTAAACCAAATTCAACTGCTTTAAATACATTCATTCCGAGGTTAGACCGATATCGCGCATGCGCCCGATACCCGATACTATCGGCCGCAGCTATAGCGATACTGATATAGAGCTGTACAAATTTTTTTTGTACTGAAAATGCGATTTTGTGCAAGGTATAGGCATGTGCGGGTTATATAAGTATGTGGGGTATATATGCAAAAATATGGTATAAGCTTGAAACTATAGGCGTGGGTGCAACAGTGTTGACTGTTGAGACAGGTAAATGAATGACAGGACTACTGGTATCGGCGACGATGCTCAAATAAGTATAGGCCGATACAGATACCCACCAATATCAGTCTAACCCTATATTTCTGATAAACACAATATGCAGCTGTACCAGGTTGCAACCGGCCTAGACAGTTCAGTAAACTGTACAGTACTGGACGAGTCACTTCACTTCAGGCAGACCGTCGACGTAGGATGATTATGTAACCACGTTACACCTTGCGGGCCACCTTTCAAGGACTCTCAGCCACGCGTCACGTGAAGTCACGTAATCTCATTACTGGTAAATAACCGCTTTCCACAAAACGATTACCGGTTTTATTAAAAAATCGGTTTTAACATTCCTACATAAGACAACAACAATGTATTCCACTGTTACAACTGTTGGAAGCTTACATATTTGTCTTCAGCGAGTTTCTTCAGTTTGGAATCCATCTCCAGCAAAATGTCCTCCCAAGCGTCAGACATCTGGGTCACGGTGGTGTCAACGTACTGTCAAAACCACAGCCACAATTCTGTTTTGTTATTATGAAATCTGTACATTACATTACATTATAGCGATAAATGTTTTCAAGGAAAAAACTTCAATCACTTTACAAGAGTTAAACGCAATCGAGAAGATGAGTTTTCAAAGGGTGCATACAGAAATCTGACTGCGGTTTTCCAGACTTTTCCAGGACAAAATTACTTCTTTTTCCAGACTTTTCAAGGCACTTTGTTCATCTTTATGTGAACATAAAACATTACAAAATTGGCTTTTAAACGCTAAAATTTCTTATACAATGTATTTGTCTATTCCAAATACTGAATGGGACTCAAATTTTTGAACTCTAAACTTCAGATGCTTTGTGTCATAAACTGCAAGAAAATTAACAAATGCATCGGTAATCAACAGTGTAACAGACATATGTATTTTCCAGGTCAACATTACAGTTTTCAAGGATTTTTCCAAACTTTTCCATGCCTACGATCGTTTTCAAGACTTTTCAAGGCCTTGAAAATTTCTACATTAAATTCCAGGACTTTCCATACTTTTCCAGGATCTGTACGAACCCCTCTGAAAACTGGTAATGATGTGGCAGATCTGATTTCTTGAGGAAGCTTGTTCCAGACAGAGGCGGCTGCAACGACGAAGGCGCGATCACCAATTGCAGAACGTCAAGTAGCTGGAATGGCAAGTGAAGATGATGCAGCTGAGTGTAGGCGTTTGCGGCCTGGTACATCAACGACTCGTCTCACGTCGGCTGATAGGTAGCCAGGAGCAGTCCCATTGATGCACTGGAACCTCAGTGTCGCTAGTTTGAAAGTGATCCGCTCCGGGACGCGAAGCCAATGGAGCTGGCGTAAAAGCGGTGTAACGTGCTCACGTCAATTGACGCTAAATATCAGACGAGCTCCTGCATTCATTCTGTAGGTAACAATGGCCTGACAGCAAACTGACCACCGAGTGTTGTAACATGCTGAAACTGGATCCAACTGAATGCAATAATGGATTTACTGCAGCAACAACTTCAACATGGACACAGGCCACAGATTTACTTGGCTTTCACAGGCTCCCCACTGACTTCACACAGTTACAGCCTCCCTACCAGATGCCTGTTTTATATCGACACTCAGAGCCCATTGGCTGATGGGACCCTTGCTGCTTAGAAATGCAACAGTATACAGTCTAAGTCCATAAATACTGGGCCTTAGAAATATTACATACCACAACATATTACTTCAAGTAACTGATGGGCTGGTTAAAATGTGTTGATTGGCCAGATGCACTTAAAGGCTGTAATGTGCCCACCGCAGTCCAAAAGCTTGTTCTCATGCTATCACAAGCGCCTCTGCATCCCGCATAGGACACCATGGCGCTATACAAATGTTGTATTATTATTATATGTGACATCTTATTCACAGTTTGCAGTCATCGCTGACGACAATAATGAAGAAAGGCAACGCACAGTGTGACAGAATCAAATCAGAACAGTTACCGAGAGTAGTGTAAGAATTAGTCCCAGCTTGAGTGTGACAATACGCAGTGGTTCGGACTGAGAACATATCAACGACGTACCAAACTGCAAACAAAAACGTACACACAAAAATGCACAACGTTAACAAGCAGCCAATGGGCTCTGGGGCTCAGCTGGAAACACATTCAGCATTTTCTGTGACAACATATAAAGCCAGTAAACTAGGTCAGACTGACCTGGTTTTTTGTATTTGATCACAGTAGGTCTGTGCATGCAGGATGACAAGTCTCTACATGTTCATACACACAGACAGACAGCTTCTGACCGGTGATACTATTAGCTCAGCCAGTCAGCTGCGGTACAACAGCAAACTACACAGTCTTACACGAGACAAAACGTTCATTGCTTGCAGTATTTCAGAGACATTGGAAGACACATTTATTCAAACTGCCAACTCACTATTAGCATTTTACACTTTGCTGTTCTCCATTGTGCTTATAATTTTTACATGTTTACCTGCACAATACAAGTGATGATGATGACAATGATGACAGCAATGACAGACTACTAATTAATACCACACTAGTCTGTAATTATAGCAGCACAAATGTCAATGCCGTTTTTTACGTTCATCATGGACATATACAGCCACAGTAACAATTAGACAATGTTACCAAATCTGCGACTGAAATCAGTGTTGGGCTGCATGATGTACTTATTTGAACATTCGCATTTGAATACAAATTTGAATAATTTAAGTAATGTGAAACCGTGAGAGTATGAGAGATGGGCAGAGCACTAGTGACTACGTACATTACAACAGTTTATGTTTGCACCGATTTAGAGTTCAGAGTTATTCACTCCAGTGACAATATCAAAACAGTCTCCAAATCTTTGTCACTCTTAACAGTGGAGTTGTTATTAACAGCAGTTTCTAGACTTCGGATTTCAGTTTTCAAATAACTGTCATTATTCAAATTTGGCTATTAAAGAAAAAAAAACGAATATTCATATTCAGCAGAGTACTAAAATTCACCATTTGGCACAGCTCTAGTAACAGTTCCTACCGTGATCAGACGTACACCAGCATGGCTGTCGCTGTTGTCCTCCGCAAAGACCGACAGCATCTTCATATCACTCGAGAAACACGCTGAGATAATTCTACCTACCTACAATAGACAGCATTAACGTTAAAGTTAAAGTTAAAAACTAATTTATATAGCGCCATCAAGTCCGAAGATTCAGAGGTGCTAGACAGCGGGACTAGTCGGCTGAGCAGCCAGAGAGAGTATAAAAAAGTAAAGTCCTTCCCAAGCCACATGGGCTCATGGGGCGGCGCTGATCTCTGTTTCCTGTAGCCCTCAACCAGACACCAGCTTACACTGCGAGGCCACGAATACAGGGCCAGTGTATCGCGCGGCGTGTCTGTTTACTCCCCAGCTTTCGCCAGTAACAAGTTATACTGCTTGGTGACAGAGGCACGTAGGTGTGAGAAACTTGCCAAGAGTTTTTACGCGGTAGTGCCCAGCCGAGACTCCAACCCACGACTTTCTGGTCGCAAGTCCGACACTCTACCGCGATGCCACGACGCCATGCCAGGGAGTATGGTGAAATAAAAATGTTTTGAGGCAGTTTCTAAACGCAGTTAGTGATGCAGCATTAGTAATGTTTCACGTTTCATAGACTGTCAACTACACCCATTATTCAACCTCCATTCTGCATCATGCTACTCTGAACCGTGCTGTTTTACAGAGTTCATGGACCACTACCATAGCACTCATCTTATCCCGTCCGGAAGGTTAATATAAATCAAATGAACAAACATAACAGTGCTTTACTGCATAATGTATTACTCTAAGTTATAATGCTGGGAGTGATAGTGAGATTATATCACAAACAACAAGTTAGTAACCAAATGAAACTTACATTGTGAATGCCGACCTGAGAAAACTCAATCGTGCCAATATGAACAACTCCATATGCATACATCTGCAGGCGCCCGCAGTCTTCTCCCACGAGCAGAATGTTTAAACTAAATCAACAAAACAAATTTAAACTTACACAAGAAATGCCACTCGGCATGGTCATGGCAGGACTGATGTTATGGGCCTTGGCGTGGTGTGCATAACTTTGACACCCACCTGTTATCTGACAGTCGGCACTCCTTACAAACCCAGGCTCTCTTACTGCCGAGTGTCACAGTTTAAAGAGGACACAAGTGAACCCTATGTACCTTTCTGAGAATTTAATCTAATAGCATGCCCACTATACCAACCCAGGCTGATAAACTCCCTTCCTGACTTGGACTTAAACCCTGGCCAGCAAGAGCCATCAGGCCGTCAGCCAAGCAGGGAATGTAGCCTACTGCTAGTGGTTTAACCCACTGAGCCATCAAGACAGGCCATAGCCTTGACACTGTCAGATGACAAGATAATGTCAAAATGACCAGCGACCATAGTCAGCCGACAATGAGAGGCAGTGTGGCACAGCCCTTAATATCAGCCGACAATGACGGGCAGCGTGCTACAGCCCTTAATATCAGCCGACAATGACGGCAGTGTGGCACAGCCCTTACTGTCAGCCGACAATGGCAGACAGTGTGCCGCAGCCCTTATTGTCAGCTGACAATGACGGGCAGTGTGCCACAGCCCTTATTGTCAGCCGACAATAACGGCAGTGTGGCACAGCCCTTAATATCAGCCGACAATGACGGCAGTGTGGCACAGCCCTTACTGTCAGCCGACAACGACTGACAGTGTGCCGCAGCCCTTATTGTCAGCTGACAATGACGGGCAGTGTGCCACAGCCCTTATTGTCAGCCGACAATGACTGACAGTGTGGCACAGCCCTTATTGTCAGCCGACAATGACGGCAGTGTGGCACAGCTCTTACAACTACCACCAACCAGTGGTGACTTTGACTGTCCAACATCGCCATGTCTGAGGTACCAAGAACTTGTACAACAGCGGACGATCGATTATTCACTGTTGCTGGACCATGTCTCTGGAACAACCCACCTATCCATCTACGTGATACTAAACTCACTCTCTTGATGTTCTGCTGGTTGCTGTAAAACACACCTGACGACGGCACCTAGTGACTGTTAAGTAAGTAAGTAAAGAAGAAAGTAAGACAAATTCTAAACTGCACTCTTAAAAATGTGACAAAAGTGATGCGGTTCCCAAACAGGTGCGTCTTCAGCAGCAGTCGGAACTTGCTTTCACAGCACCTTGTAAATCAGCATTTACATTACACATTAGATTACATTACACTCGAGTGATTCAACTGACCACGTTTGGTCACGCAGTTTCTTTGCGTCTTCGGGCTGTTCTTCACTGCAATAATCAAAGCAAACAGCCTCGTAAACAGCCAGTCAAAGCATCATTAAGATCTATACCAAGGCCTCTGTACTCAGTTTCTATCAGTCATTACAAATTTCGTCTGTAACACGGTACTGCAGCATGACACATCTACACCATCACTGCATGTCTTTCAATGTCGGGGGTAAACAGGATCACTTATTGATCTCAGGGTGTGGCGTACCTGCCCCATAAATGTCAGCCTCCCCTACCATCCAATAGGCAACATCCGAGTTATGGTGATTGTCCGGAGGTTAAGAGGGAATATTATCAGAACTGCTCCGTGCTGGGTCATGTGACACAATGTTCACAGTCAGCAGCACACTTATATGAGCAGTTCTTACAGGACCTATACTGTGTTTGGTGGGACGTTAAACCTTGCTCAATCAATCAATGCTTTCACTGTCACTTCAAGCCACACTTCTTCATGCACTGTTTACTGTGACTTCGTTCCTCTGACATTGTTCCCGACACAGCAATCATTCCTGTTATTATTATTAGAATATTCATGCCAAGCGAACATGAGTATCAAAATGAAAATGTTACTTTTAACTATGCGATAACAGCCAACATAAGCAGGTAAATGATTTCAGCAACGTTAACATCAACTACTATAAGACAGCCGACTGACAGTCAGCAGCATGCAGTCTGATGGTAGCTGGAGTTCAATGGTCAGCTGCATTCAGTTCCATGTCACTGGAGCAGATATCATGGTAACAAGAAGGCAAAGAAAAACAATGGTCAGCACCTGAAATGACTGGAGACTGCGATTATCCCAATATGATACTATAATCACACTGTAACTTCAGAGGCAGTTAAACTATTGTGGATACAGACTTACGTGTGTTGTGGTGCGACGTCAGCAAAACTGCAATACGCAACATACACATCGAACTATAGCAGGACTCGACCCCGGTCATCATCGTCATCGTCATCGTCATCATCATCTGAGACATAAAACCACTGTGATATTCAGTGTTGGGCAATGGATGCATACCCTTACTGCAGTGCCCAAGTCAAATCGTCCTTCTACGTTCGTTCTATCGCTGCCTGTATTGTCCGATTCGCAATTATGTCGGTAATTAGTAATTACACTTTAACGTTATATACAACTGTCGTATTATTTGGATTCTGCCACATCGTCCTATATGCTCCAAGAACCATGACCCATAATAAGAGCTAGACTCCACTGAGCTAGCCAGCCGAACCCCGTAACACTGTCACGATGATAGCAAAATGAACGCTGTCAAAAGTATCAGTATCAGCCACCACTGTCGTTTATCATCACCATCACAATTAAACAGAACAGGCAAATAATAACATACGTAATATTGTGCCAAAATGTTATGAAAAAACACTGGGGTAACTGATTAACAAACATAATGCAAATAACTAAAATACGAGAAAATACCATTTCTCGAATGCTGGCAAGTTTGGAAGAAACTGGCTCGAGAGATCTTGAAAGCATTCCGGGTGGTCGGTAACAGATTTAGACTGAGCGGACCATAACAGAGTAGTTGGTGACGAACCAATTTGAAACGTGTGAACTGACGCCGAGTTCTCAATGTCACATAGTAATATCTTGCCTGAATTGTAAGCAACGGCCAGCACTAAAACACAACAAATACCATCTTAATTTATACACGTAAAATCACATAAACAGCTATCAGAGAGAAGCAAATATTTAATTGATTGATTGCGCAAGGTTTATCGTCCCACCAAACACATTATAGGTCATATCGGGGCAAGTTTTTACGGATCAAATGACCCAACCAAAGTGTCAAAAGCACGGAAGGAAGATAGGTCCTAAGGATTAGGCTTCAATCCCATCAGGTCCACCCCACCACGCTCACAATAACACAACAGCTATGCAGTATGAAACAAAAACACATAATATACACACAGATAAACACAAATAAATCTATGCACAGTAAAAGTGTGACAAAACCTAATGTGACAAAATCCAATCCAGAGAACTGTAACACCTGCTCATCAAAGTGTGCTTATGACTGTGCACAGCTTCAGTACACAATACAACACAGAACAGTTCTGATAATCTCCCCTCTTACCTCCAGATGTTGGCTATCGAAGGAGAGGGGGTGCAAACATTTAAAGGTATTTGAAATACATACATTCGTATAATTTTAAACCCTGAACTGCTTGTGTTTCAAGTACAGGCTTGAGTACTTTGTAATATTGATATCTTACGTTCTCACTGTGTACGGAAGTGGTGTCAAAATGCCAATATTAGCTAAAAACTAAGATCTTCTCTAATGCTTAAAAATATTCACGATTACACAGTGTACCATAAACAACTGGACCCTTTATTATTTCATTATATCCTTATTACGACAAACTGCACATAAATGCCCAGAAGTACACACAAGGCAACATTCATTGTAAACAAGAAACAAAATAGATATTCGTGACTTACAAAACTATTCTTTGTCAACATCAAAATAACGAAAACACTTCCAAATAAAGTGGACAAGCGTAAAACAATATTTATTTTAACGCAAACATCAGTTCACATCACAATAATAATCAGAAAGCCGAAAATGTCCAATATTCATAACAAATGTTCAAAATGGCCGTTTTTATTTTGAGTTGCAACATATGTCCCAATGACAATCACATATTCCCAGT
>Ga0209255_1000169_pt1 | contig 13461 bp, 10 predicted proteins | sample WorMetvaBAHAMAS2_FD_187394 | JGI IMG/M metagenome (GOLD analysis project Ga0209255, IMG submission 187394) | Marine gutless worms symbiont microbial communities from Max Planck institute for Marine Microbiology, Germany - Olavius vacuus... | ecosystem: Host-associated > Annelida > Digestive...
GGTTGTAGATTACTTGGAGGGGTCCTTATCGGTGGCTACATGAGATGATACAGCGTGAATAGGAGGTACGGCATCTGGTACTATTTATAGATCTGTGGCCGCACCTGTTCTGAATCGCAGCTGTGTGAGGTCATATCGACCGTAGTCTCTGAACACAATCAGTCCGCCAGGCTTCAACAACCGAGCAAGTCGCACGGCTAGTGCTGGCAGCCTGCAATCAATAGCATCTGCCCGACTCAAATCACTCAATACATATGCACGTCACAATATGCAAATGAGCAAGTACCTCTGGTAGTGGTTACAAAATGCCATAGCACGATAATAATGAACTGTTGATAAATCTCAATGTCATACTAGGCATCATCATGTTATTCCGTGATGAGTTCACAATAAACCAGACTCCAACCCACAGCATGAAATCACAGCTGTGATCAAGCAACGGGCATAACTCTAAACGTCCGTAACCACGCGAATAAAACAGTGGGTCAAATTCGGAGTAAGAGCAGGCTCGTAAATGTCACGGAGTAAAACAATTACTTGTCCGGGTGAATCGCAGACAACACGAAGATGCAGACGATGATGTCGAGACTGGAGCTGGGAAACGGCAGCTGACATCGGTCGTCAGAAATATCACAGACAAACGCGTGGCACCGCGACGCTTCGTAGTCGCAATGTTCCTGGTGAACATACATCAGTCAGAAGCCATCACTAACATGCATAGTCACACAAGCATTTTAACAGCTAGCTGGACACTTGCCTCCTTCATTTTCCTTTGCCGTTCATTCCAGACGCGTGCAAAGGGAATACTATCTAAAAGCATAGAATTATGTCTCCAAGTAATACACGAAGGCAGGTATGGTTCATTCTGTTAGCGGATGTATGCGGGGTGTGCAGGTAAAACTGTGAGATCCCTTGAGAATGCGTGCCATACCTGAGTGCATTAGCGGTGTGATCACAACAACTTACAAGGCGCTATACAAATCCACATTTACCTTTTTACCTTTACCTTTACTACTATTTGTCGCATGTCTTCGAAGTGTGCAAATGTCCCATGCTTCACACAGAGAATCACCCCAGAGCTACCACAAACATCAAACCACAAAACCATGGTTTTAGTCGCCCTTTACGATGTCCATCCAACCAGAGAAAATGGAGCGGGTCTATTCTTACAACCCCGGAGCCCGGCACACTTCCTTACAGCCAAGATCGGATGACACTTACTCTGAGCAGCTGGACAGCAGTGTACGACAGATCACAGCCGTATACAAACAGGCTCGGATCACTACACAACACATTGTACAGCATACCGTACATCTCAGAGTAAAATCAGCAGTGCTACTATAAAGTAAGTAAGTAAGTAAGACTATTTCTATACGGCGCTGTTTTACAAAGAGTCACAAAGCGCCGTAGTTCCATGACCCAAATAGAAAAGTCTTCAGACACCGTTTAAATTGTCTGAGAGAGCTACATTGTTGCAATTCAGCCGGCAAAGAGTTCCAGACCCGCGGCCCCGCAGTGGGTCACCATACGTGTTGTGTGCACGTCGAACGACACACGACAGTGAATCAGATGACCGGAGACGACGCGGTCGGGAGTCAGAGACAGGCTGGCAATCGTCTGACAAGTACGACGATGCTTGGCCAGCTAGACAATGAAAGACCAGGACAGCGATCTTGAACAGTACGTGCTGTCGCACGGGCAGCCAGTGTAGTTGTCGCAGGATCGGAGTTATGGATACCTGTGCAGTTTTACCTGTATGATATTGCAGGTGAAACAGTGACAAGAACAATAACAGCCAGCGTTTTACAGTGACACATTACACAGTTCACTCTATAGGCGACGGAAGCTCCTGAAAAGTGGTAGGGCAAGCCCCTCCCTCCCTTCCCCTTCCTCCCTTTCCCTCCTTCCCTTCCTCTTCTTTCCCTCCCCCTCCCCTTCGAAGTAGGTCCCTTTCCCTCCCCTCTATCCCTCCCCTCCCTTCCCCTTAGAAGTAGGACCCCTCAATTGCAGCTAGGGGACCTGGGGGAGCGCTTAAGCTCCCCCAGCGGGGTCTGGGGCAGAGCCCCAGCCGACATTGCATTTGGTGCATTTTAGACAAAAAATTGGGCATTATTTGGCAACAATTTTGGTGATTTTTCTGAGAATCAACTGACTATATTTGGTATTATGGGCAACAAAATGTGATATAGCTACACTATAACCACAAAAAAGTGGGCGGGCAAAGAATAGGCCTTGCCCACAAGGACTGAAAAGTGGGCGGCCGTTGTCCGCCCTGCCCAATAGGCTCCGCCGCCTATGGTTTTTCACTCACACGCATGCACTGCAGATAAGCACCGAAATGAACAAAAACAACACATTAGCAGTGATGCTATCAAACTAGAAATTAGCTCCAGTAACATCACTCTGATACCGGTTTATGAAGCCAGTTAATGCAAAATTTCATCAACTGTGGTAAATTGCACAGGTACCCAGGTAACTCCACAGACTATGTAAAGTGCCCCTGCAATAAATTTATTAAGCGTCACTGTAATCAGTACTTTGTTAATAACAATAATAATAAATTGGTAATGAAAAAATGCACATTTTTCAACAATATAGAGACCACTTGAAATGAGAAACTATCTCACTTGTTAGTCTGTAGGATTGGAATGACTGTGTTTCCGACGCCACATCCGACTTCCAGCATGCGAGTGGATGCTTTTTCTCCTGGGAATGATGCCTCACACTCAACACATGGCTGACCAGCAGACACGTTCACATCAGAACCAGTCTGTTGAATATCACCACCAGCTGCGGGTGACAGCGGTGCCAGCTCGGGGAACTCTGTGAAAAGCCAATGACGGTCCTTAAAGAAGCGATTCTGATGCTGGGCATAGAAGTCGTTCCAGTACTGATCAGCCTTCTCTTCGTAGTCCTCTGCAAGCACAGCAAATTGCTACATATACAATAGTCACATTACAAACACTGAATAAAAATACTAGCGGAACAACATCATGTTTCGATATTAGCCGTACTTTTCTAATGCTACACCTGCTATACAGTATTAGATGGTTACTAACAATAGGCCATATACCAATTTTCAATCATACTGTCTGTGGTTGTCAAATACAGTACAAGTTCACGTCCAAATGTTCATTAACATTATCATTCCAGAAGCAAAGGATAACCAGTAACTACTCAAATAAATTACTAATACAGATGTCCCCACCTTCAAGAGTTTTTAACACGTTTACATTTTACGGATTTGTCTTTTTAACACCACTATGGTGGAAGTTATGCTACTGTTTTAGATGTTAAAGAGACACATTAAATTGTGTACAAAAACAATGAATAAATGGAACGCATACGACGATCTGAAGAAGTATTTCTACAACGTACTCTGTCGTTCTGGTGGAATCTTCTGCCTCGAGTTTTCTTCTACGGTCCGTTCAGCTTCTCGCTGCTGTTCCTCGTTCCATACAACATTGTCCCTACGGTGACATTACGTTCCTTAGTCACTCATTAATAACAATAGGAAATTTGTCAAAAACATCTCTGTGGACACCACTGATGCCATGCTATACCAACAGAGTTAACCCAAACAATAACTCAAATCACAACCCTTTTAGTGATGTGGCTTTAGTATCATAAAATGATTACTCAGGCACCACGGGCAGACGGGCTGTCTGATGTTCGAGTACAGAAAGTCTTCTGTGCAGTTGTAGTCTCTAGGCTGACCTACGTGCCAATGGCATGGAGCGGGTTCATCACTGCAGCGGACCTCCGAGTTGACGCCTTCCTTCGCCGCAGCAAGCGCTGCGAATTCTGCCCGTCGGACCTACCAGACTTCGACGAGCAGTTGGCAGAGTGTGATGACCGGCTTTTCAATAGAATCCGCCACAACCCGCAGCACGTCGTACACAGCCTTCTGCTGCCACCGTCTGCTGCCGCTCAGAACTAGAGATGCACCGGCCGATTATCGGCCGATACTGATTAATACAAAAATCTTATTTCGCTGTCTTATTTAAGTTATTTACTTAGGCTCCTATTGTTATCCGAGGACTCTTTACTTACTTGAAGGATTGCAGAGTGCAGACAAAACAAAAACGCACCCAAAAGCAAAGTTACAAAACGCACCCAATTTTACCAGAAATGGAAGGCACTCTCATGTTTGTTTGCTTTTGGTAATAAAAATATAAACTTGTACTTACCAACTGTGATACCAACATACTAATCGGGCGATACCGATTATTGGTGCATCTCTACTTAGAACTATGGTCTGCGATGGTACTGATTTGTCCAGTCTGTGGAGACTGGAGAGTGACTACTGACACAGGGCTTACAGTAAACTCACATCATGGTCAACTCATCACACACCAAAATCACCTGAAGGTGAAGTCGTCACTGCGAATTCTCCACATCTGTATCCTAGCCATTAACTCTAAGCCTAACCTTAACTCAAATTATGGCATGTGGCGAGTTCATTGCTTCCATCATGAGTGTCGCACAGGGGTTAATGGTAGACATCAAACTTGTGACACCCAGCAAATCTACTTTGTGTAACGATCTCTGGCAAGTTGTTCACATCACATACAGATGCCTCTGCTACCAAACAGTATAAACTGGTACTGGTCAAATGCCAGTAATGCCCTGAAGGTGACTGCATGTCCCATGTTGCACTGACCATGTGTCACAAACTTAGTGGATACCCACCAATGGACTCAAGCTGACCCACATGCAGTTTATTTTGGTCTCACTTTAGATCGAACCCTATCATACAGGGAACACTTGACACGCACTGCTGCCAAGCTAAAGAGCCGTAATAACCTGATCACGAAACTTGCAGGCACGTCATGTGGTGCCTGTGCAAGCACTCTCCGTACGTCAGCTCTGGCTCTTTGCTACTCAGTCGCAGAATACTGCTGCCCAGTGTGGGCAAGATCCAGCTACACCAGTCTCATAGATACTCAACTTCACAGTTCCATGCGTCTGATTTCAGGCTCCCTGTGTTCCACTCCGGTCTCATAGCTTCTGGTCCTCTGTAATGTGGCTCCACCTTCACTTTGCCACATAGCAGCACGCGACAAGATGCTTCAGATCATTGAAGCACGTCAAACTGGCCTAGCTGTTTATGCTGATGTGTTTGAACGTCCACCTCCTCGGGTTGCCTCCCAGCGCCCAATTTGGTCAGACATGACACCTGTCAACACAACTGCGCAGTGGAGAGAAGACTGACCGTTGGCTTCTGTGGTCAACTACACCACTGTAACTGACCGTACTATCCGGCAGCCTGGTTTCAATCTCCCTTATCACTCATGGTCTCTGCTGAACCGTTTTCGGACAGGTCAAGGCCCATGCCATGCAATTCTTCACAAATGGGGCCTTGCCAAATCACCTACATGCGACTGTAGTCAGCAGCAGACTATGAGCCATATCGTGGATGCGTGTCCATTGACAAAATTTGATGGTGGACTACAACTACTTCACGAAGCTGAACATGATCCAGTCAAGTGGCTGGAATCTACAGCAACTACAGCATTCGCGAAATGAAATGACATAAACTGAAATGCCTATGAGCTGCAGATTACATCCTGCCCTCAAAAATGACCCAATCTGTTGAGTCGGATGTTAAACCCTATTGTTACTTAGTTACTTACTGCATGGTAGAGATGGGCCGAATGTCAGATTGTGACATTCGGCCGAAGCCGAAGGTTTGGGCAGGCTCACCGAACGAGTGCCGAACGTTCGGCCGAATGTTGTGTGCTAGGATGAAACAACGTCTTTTACTGGTTAGCGCACTGAGCGGCCAGAAAACGTCATAGTAAGTACGCACGTGAACATGCATGCATCGTCTGCGATGGTAAATTACGTAACTACGTAGAAAAACTACAGCATATCGTCTACGAACAAAAGTAATTAGCAAGTTAATGTTATTCATCAAACTTAGAGGTGGACCATTTCTTCAAGGACAGCTTTTTTAAATTAGCAGAGTTCTGGGTTTTTAGAATGTACATCGGATTTTCAAACTGCGAGTACGGGTGTTTGTTGAACAAGTCAAGTCTGTGTTGTTATCAGAGATGGACCAAATGAAGCTGAAGTTTGGGCAGGCTCAGTAACTCACCCACACGTAAAAGACGTCGTTTCATTCTAGCATACAGCAGTCAACCGAAGTTCAGCGGAACGCTCGGCACTCGTTTGCATAAATTACGGTACAAAATTATGTCTGAGTGAGAAAGGCATATCTGTTTGTCGAAACCAAAAACAGTTTCAGATTCGTTTCGATGACTCTGTATGGTCCGTTTATGAACTAACTGTGTACTGCGTGTAATTTGATACCTGACTAGTAACTAATAGTAAGTGTATTGACTTTGGTTAACGCCAGCGGCGAGCGCAAAACGCCGCCAATTCGAAGCCACAATGACGCCGAATGTTTGCCGAAGTTCGGCCGAACTTCCGCTGAATAATCTCACGTTGCCGAGCCGAACCGAGCCGAACATTCGGCCGAATTCTTCGGCCGAACTTCGGCGTCTGCCGAACTTCGGCCGAACTTCGGCGTCTGCCGAACTTCGGCCCATCTCTTATATACTGTATGGCACACTTTGCCCATATCTTGCATAATAAGACAACAGTTGGAAGACTGCAAAATTAATTTTAAAAACACTTATAATAAATAACGAACACAGTGAACTAAAATGAACTTAACAGGATCCTCACCAATTGTTGTAATCGAAAACTTTGCTGGGATCAATCAGAAATCTGCCACCACCTGGTGGTCTCTGTTTTTTCACTCGTAAGTGCACATTTGATGAAGATGGGGTAATAAACGTATAGAACTGCCTTAGTCGACAGCCAGTCCGAGGCAGCGTTACACTGTACACTACGCATTTTAGAGCAAGCGCGGTTCTAATAAGACGCACGGCTCTAATGCTGCCAACATTAACAATCATTACCACGCTGGACATCTCAACTCTTCGACCTACCACGCGTTATGTTCGAACACCGCCTGGGGATCGGTCAGAAATCGACTACCAAACTGTACTCTCTTACTGCCAGCATCATCTGTATCGTCATCGCACTTCATCTGTGTCACTTTTCAGTCAAATGCAATATATTTGTCAAGTTATTATACACACCACGCCCACTTCTCCAAATCATCAGACCGCAAGTCAACAACTCAGCATAATATTTCGACAGACTATCAGTCCGCAATGCTTTTATACCTTAAACATTGCGGACAAGTCTGGGAGTCACAGTTGTAGAAAGGGGTTGTAAAAACCTAGGTTTTTACAGTTTTTTCTTAACAAATACCTAAAAACATCCAATGTCCAAATTTTAGGTTTCTAGGTTTTTTTTTAGAAAAAAAACCTTAAAAATCAAGATTTTAGACTCACAGTCACAGCAGACAAGAAACTCATCAGGAGATGAGATAGCGAACGTACATGATATTCGCGAAGGTTACGGAGAACAAGTGTATTATGCATAGGTTCGCTTCCACAGATTCAAATCTACTAATCATACTATTAACACTGTTGAAATTAACAAAATATGTCTGTCACCTTTTTATGCAAAAAGATACATTCTGAAAGATGGCATCTCGACTCTTGCTTATGGACATTATCAGTTGCGATAATGTTAACTGCGAGAACACGATGGACTGAGTACGCTGTAAATATCGAACTTTGTGTATCGTTAATGTTAATCTGTTGCGTTAATTGCGTGTGCATGTACATGATTTGTAGTACTTCACATTATCTTGTGTAAATAAACATGTGTTTACAAGATGACTTAATTCCTTATTTTCAATAACCTAACGAACTTACAACAACACAGCAACGATGTGAAGTTGTGCATCATGCAAATATGTTGAATGTTGATTGCAAGAACTCAATCATGCACGTGTGTAAATATCGAACTTTGTGTGTCATTGGTGTTAATTTGATGTCCTGTGTTTGTACATGCAGTACTATACGTTAACTTGTGTGAATAAACATTGTGTTTACAAGTTGACTTACTTACTTATTTTCAATTACCTAATGAAATTACAATGCCAGAACAATGCCTGGTAGTTGCACATCTTGTAAATATTATGAAGTGACGCTTGACAAAAAAGAACTTAACATTGGTACCAAAATCGGCGACCTTGAATGACCTTGAACGACGTAATGGCCGTTATATTGCGTTATTTCACTGAATTTGGTAAACACATGCGTTCCAACACATAACCGCGTCAATCTGTGGCGGAATTTATGCACGAGTCTATTGTATTTTGTAGTGTGTGCACGATGTCGTCGTAAAGAAAGTTCACGTTCGCTATCTCATCTCCTGATGAGTTTCGTGTATTGCATTTGTTGTGATATTTTTGTACGGCGCCATACGTGGTGCCCTAAAGTTACTGTGATGATGATGATGATGATGATGATGATTATGATGCATTTTAGGCTTTTTAGCCACGCAAAAGCACGCATTCAATGATTCAAGTCTGGCTGTCGCACTGAATTTCGTGACGCCATCTGCCGAATGAGAATGTAAAGTCTGCTTGCAATGTTATACAAGAAGCTCATCAAATGAGACAGCGATCGTGAACTTTTTATGACGACATCGTAGACGTATAGTACAAACTCGCGCATAAAATTCGGCACAGACATAGACCACACAGTGCTTAGAGACATGAATATTAATTATATTCGTGATGTCTGTGACTGAGTGCATTGGTCGAAATTTCTTGAATAAATTTTTATCGTTACACATACACATTTTAACGACAGATCGCGTGATTAATTTGCCTACCGTTAGTTCTGGATATTCTGAACTTTACTGTCGAAGCGAATCGCGGAGCGGAGCGAGCCGAAAATCGGGTGGAACTGAGCGAAGCGGTGAGCGGGAGTTGCAGAAAAATGATGGAGCGGAGCGGATCACGCAGCGGGAGGCCGGAGGCCGCGGAGCGGGAACGAAGCGGAGAGTGTGGGTTATAGGAATGGTTGGAGCGAGGAGCGGCTTTTTCGCCTCTGACGCTCCGCTCACGCTCCGCTCACATGCTCTGCAGTGCATCCCGATTTCGAACCCAACCTGTGTCCGAATATGAATAGTGATAATCCGTGCCGTGCTGTACCCGAGACAAGATATTTAGAAAAGCCTCTGGCCGCATTTTGCTACATTTATACAATCGACATGTTGTCTGTTTTCGGAAATTTATAACAAAGGGTTAATTTTGAATTAATAGTTAATGAAATAGATTTTCGATCGTAAAATAAAAAGTACTAACTGTTTTGGTAGGTAATGGCAATTAGTCTGTTGAATTCCAGTTGTCACAGTCGAACGCAGATAGCTGTATCCTGTAGTTCTGCCAAGCCTACCTGTCTCGAGAGGCCGCATTAGCTATATTCTTTGCTTTATATTTTATTATTCTGGAATGTTTTTTCGTAGACGCTGTAGCAAAGCATTATACCGCACTATCCATTCTGCTAATGACCATACGCCTAATTCTAACAGTGCCCACTAAACGTTGCACAGAAGAAACCCCCTACAGTAGTAATAATTAGTGATAACAACGACATATGCCAATGTACAGATAACAGGACTGCTGTAAGGGAAGTTATAAAATGCGAAAGTGCGAAAACGACAGCGGTCAGTATAAACCACATACTGGCACACCGGTATCACTGAAAGTTCCATTGACCCACTGACCCGGCTACGGGTAAAATGCAGATCTGCGGATCTGCCGATTGAACAACGTGTAAAATGCGGATCCGAATGCGGATGAAAATCCGCACATTACCCACTGGCGCACGTAGCGTATTGAGCATTAACAAATCATGCCAGTGTGACATTGCATTCTTTAAAGAATGTAATCTGTTTTAACCTACTAACCGTCTGTCTATATTAGTTTTGTACCATTTGATGGCATTTCATTCATATTCGTTTATTAAGGTAGTCAGACATAACGCGACGACCGGAAATACATGAAAATAGAAAGCTAGTATACTAACAAAACTATAAACATAAAAACGAAAATGAATGTCAGTAGGAGTCTTTGAACAGTTGTCTAGTAATAAAGTCGGAGTCAGTTGTAGCATTCACTCTACAGGCTAAGGAAAAGTTATGTCGGCGAGTGCGCAAGGCATGTGAGTCAGTGTGACGGTCTGGAAGCAGTGGATGCAGAACGTGGCAGCTGTTGTACTGGATACTGTGGAACAGCTGATCATCCGAGTCTTCGACCAACTCGGCCGCCGTCGGCTCGTCCTCACGGCGGTAACCGGCTTGTACACCGCGGCACAGAAATCCTTCAATGTGCTGCCGGTCTGCGGCCGTGGTGAACCCCCACCAGGCGCTGGCGGCATACAGCAACCTGGCAAGGACGACAGCTCGGTAGACCGTCTGCAGTGCTACGTCACACAGTCCGTGCGCCCGGAGCATTCTCAAGGCGTGCAGAGTCCGTGCACAGGAACCGATGACGTTCTGCACGTGGTTGGCGATGGACAGACGGCTGGAGACAGTGACTCCGAGTATCTTCAACGAGGACACTTGGGCAATGTCAGGCAGTGGAGGCGGCAGCTGAACGGCGTGACGAGTTCTGCTGCTGGTGAATAGTACCTCAACACACTTTTGGCGGTTAAGGTGAAGATTACTGTGATGGGCCCACGCCTCCACATTGTCAATCTCCGACACTGCTGTGGGCATTTGCTGCCGGGATTATGACTTATGTATCATCTGCGTACTTGCAGAGACTGTTTCCTGGCATGACAGAGCAGAGGTTGGCTGTGGCGACGACATAGGATGCACGTCCAATGGCAGACCCCTGTATGATGCTGGCCGATATGTCAAACAGTGCGGACATCTGACCATGGTATTTGGTGCAGTGCGAGTGGCCATGGAAGTACTCGACCAGCCAGTTATATATGTGATCTGGGATGTGCATCTGGTAGAATTTATTGAGCAGTGTTGGGTGTCTGACAGTGTCGAAGGCTTTGCTGAAGTCCAGCGCAATGAAGATGACAAACTGGTTGGTGGTGAGGAAGTTGGTGATGGTGTGCAATATGGTGATGAGAATAAAGATAATAAAGAGAATAAAGATTGTGTGGCGAATAAAGATTGCCATGTTGTTGACTTACTACTTAATTAAAGATGTCAAGAATTTGCATCACGACGGCAGCTGCAAAAGTAGGATACGGTAATAAGTGAGCAATTATCAAGCCTACACCGTTTAGCGCGACACGTATAGACTATAGGCCTACTCTTCCGTAAGAGACAACACTTAGATTATAGATCTGCCGGACACCAAGCAGTTAACGCGAGTGTACACCTCACCATTAATCAAAGCGTCTGATTAACGCGTCGACGTTCGCGTCGCGAGACGACGCACGTGCACCTGCGCTTTACCGGCCGCGCTAGTGGTAGGCCTAGACCTACTGATTATGCAATAGTGACGTGTGATCGTTACTCTGCTCCGCAACACGGCCGCTTAGATTGCTGCTCACCAGCCGCTGTCACCGGCCCTCGTCTGTTTGATGTCGAGAATTCAGCACTACTCACAGCTCCGTTTACTATGGGGATGTGTAGGCCTACTGCAGCCGTAGACTAGGGTATATATAGTGCCATGCTCGTCATCTTACACTTCACGACGTATGCAATAGCCTACACTAGATGTAAAGATGGCGAATGATAGCATTTTCACGCTATTTGACACCGCTAGCAGCCTAGTATATCATGCACGCTTATGGAGATACTGAGCATTACCACTCTTTGGCTTTTACTGAAATCCTTTTTTGCTATAACTTCGGGTATGCAGTTTTGGGAAATAGGCTTAACGTCACAAGTCATCAAAATCATCATCAGCATCAACGAATAACAAAGGTAAGGGCTGACAAAGGGCACACAAAGAGATCATTGCAGTCTGCAGTGGTCGGCAAAAAAATCTGCATCCGCATTTTACTCGTTAGATCCGCAGTGACCGTCCGCATTTTACACGTTGTTCAATCCGCAGATCCGCATGTCCGCAGATCCGCATTTTACCAGAAGCCCACTGACTCACCGGCCGTACCACCGGCCAACTTGGTTGGTGATGCGTTCGGTAAACAGCGGCCGGTGGGTCGGTGTGGTGGAGGGAGCGTGACTGCAGGGACGACTGGCTGCGGGTGAGTAGAGTGATGTCGATTCTGGAGCACAATTACGTAATCATCCACGGCGAGGGCGAAGGCGGCGATGAGATCAAAGGCTGCAGTTAATTAACGACTTGCATTCTTTCAATATTCAGGTTCTGAGCAAGGTTAAGCTAGTTTAGAGTGTAGAGTTGTTAAACTTAATTCAGCCTCGGCCGGTGGGGCGCCCATGGGTCATTAGTTAACTAACAGTCAGTGGGTGGGTAGTGGGTACGGCCGGTGGCACGGGCGGTGGGTCGGTGGAACTTTCAGTGACAGTCCTGGCAAACCATTCGCACTGGCCATGCACCGCCCAAGAATGCATGCTGACTGTCGACTGGCCTGTAGTAAAATGCCGGTATCACTGAAATGTTCGCCAACTGGTAGAAATTTCAGTGACAGTCGTAAAATGCAGATGTGCGGATGCGGATATCGAACCAGTAAAATACAGAGAAATATTGCGGAAAGTATCTGTGGAGGCAAATCTTGTGAATCGTTACAGTGCACTATGCTGAAGGCCTGTGACGCATGCGTACACATGGGCCAGTTATGGCCCATGTGTACGCATGCATAGTGCACGCTAACTGTAGTACGCTAACTGAAAATGTAGTGACTGTTCTGATTCGGAAGACTTTCCTCTGTGGATGTTATGGGTAAGGTTTGGGTTAGGGTTAGACAGGGTTAGCATTAGGGTCCGCATCAGCATCCAAATTTTACCCGTTTGACATCCTCATCCGCACGTCTGTATTATACCCGTGCCCAGTGGCGGTGCTACACCAGGGCGTGCCAGGTCAAATGACCTGGCTGGAGATCCAACGCACTGGCTCAAGCCCTGGCTCCGCCCTCCCTAGCCCTGCATATTGCTTTGCTTCGGTAATAGTGTGAACAGAAAAATTAAAATATTACCATATCTGACCGCTTTATTTGTTTTATTATGACTGTGAAACGGCGTTGGTGGCCTGTGTTTTGTGGGCCACTGGCCAGCCATGCTGAGCAGAGAACTGCCACCATTGGTCGGTCGCTTGCTCGAGTCGATAGTGGCACACCCTGCTTGCATATTCACTGATCAAACAGTAAACAGACCGATAGACTGAACTGTCTTAATATAGATAAACATTGTAATTATCTGTCCCATAGCTATAGCATATAGCATGGGACAGATTATAAAATCGGTTTGCGTCTGTGTGTGTGTCTGTCCGTCTGCGAGCACTCTCACGGTCGCATTTCTTGATCAATTTTCACCAAAATTGGCATAGACGTAAGAACCCCGAAAAGTAAGAACGAGTTCGTTGGGGGTCAATATCGCACCACCCCTTCCCCTATTTTTTCCACCAAAACCCCCATTTTA
>Ga0209255_1000171_pt1 | contig 13388 bp, 10 predicted proteins | sample WorMetvaBAHAMAS2_FD_187394 | JGI IMG/M metagenome (GOLD analysis project Ga0209255, IMG submission 187394) | Marine gutless worms symbiont microbial communities from Max Planck institute for Marine Microbiology, Germany - Olavius vacuus... | ecosystem: Host-associated > Annelida > Digestive...
CCGGAAATGGAAATATGGCCGTTTCGCGCATGCGCAATGAAAAATATGCAATGTAACCCTTATTTATGGCCGAATTGCCGAAATTTTCGCGTATTACAGGAAATCGGGTTGAGGAACACGATGATGACGTCAGATTTAAGACCGGAAGTGGAAATATGGCCGTTTCGTGCATGCACAGTGAAAAATATGCAATATAACCGTTATTATAGGAACACTTCGGTCATTGTGGACTTGGACACAGGGCAGATACCACGTTCCGCAGAACGTATTTCTAGTTATCTGTTAAATTTATCAGCTACATGTAAGAAAATTTAGCTGTGCATAGTTGAGTAATATTCGAGTACATATTCAGTCGTAATGATGAAAGAGTTTAATGTAATTTATTCTGTGCGTTGTTTAGCCGAAATGCAATCAGTACTGGCCAAAAGACCTTAATAAGCCACAGAAGTACGGTGACATTACTGTGAAGATGACCGAGGAAACTGTGAGCCATGACTTCACCATCAGAAAGTTTGTTGTTCAGAAGGTACGTCCATGAGCTTTGACTCGTTTCCTTTTTTTAGCTCTTGATGAAATTTTATAGTTAAGTTTGTGTAATATGGAAATCAAATGTTGTCGAGAAGCGTTCTGCGCCAGTTTATCAAGTTTTACTTTGGTCCGCCATACTGATAATTTTGTAATGACACAGTTACAACTGTACTGTAAAAAGACTGTGTAAGAATTGCCTGTTGCGCAGTATTTGCTTTTTTGTTGATTTATATATTTATTTTGTGTCTTTAGCTTCTGATGCTATTATTAGTTGGTGATTAAAGTAAATATAATCAGCGCTGTTGCAGTTTTGCTGTCGACGACGTACCAACGTTTTCGTTGACACCAGGCTTGTGGACTTACATTATTATATCCTGTAATAATAATAATAATAACACGCTGACTTCTAAGGTGCCATAACATGGAGTCCAATTCAAGGGCGCCCGCGCTAGAGGTGATTAGAGTCAGAAATAGTATGTCTTAAGCTGAGACTTGAAACTCTGTAGTGAGTCGTTTGCCCGTAGCGTTCTCTGATTATCTGTACACGCTAATCTTAATAGTCAAGCTTTGTAGGATCTTTATTTATGCACATTTTGTGGATAAGTCTGCGGTGACTCTTTGGTTGTCACTGCTGTGTTGTAGTTAAATGAGCAAGAACGCACAGTTCAACACTTCCACTATACCACGTGGCCAGACCAAGGAGTTCCAGAAACTTGTACTGCGTTGATCAAGTTCCACGATGTCATTTTTAAAGCAGCAGAAGCATCTTCTGAAAAGTCCGAAGCTCCTGTCATTATTCACTGCAGGTACGTGACGCTGTAGGCTATATCTAGGATACCAGTTGACCCAATTATATTCGTTGTATCGCCAAACTACGACATGCACCCCTCATTGGCCAGAATTATGTCACTTTCGACTTTGGCACGAGCGACTATTCTACATCTGAGCATGCCCACGTAACAATCAAACGTCTGATAGTTCTCTGTCAACATTTAATATTGCGTAAACATTAATCTTCAATCTCTAACTCTCAGAAATTAACTCGTTAGCCAAGAGCGTGACTACAGCGAAAATTTATTACAGCATTTCACTGAATATATAACAAAGGTATATAATGTATTATGATTAAGTATTTAAATAGTTTATGCATACATACATATTCGTTTAAAATACATGGCTTGTCAGCCACAAACCATTTACAAGACTTGAAGACTACAAGATGAACATCGTACGTTGTCCCTAAGCCCCAAAAGAACTTGAAGACTACAAGATAAACATCGTACATGTACGTTGTCCCTAAGCCCCCAAAGCGGGGGGGGGGTCAAAAACGCAGTGTCCAAAATTTGAACAATAAGTTGCGATAACCTTAAAACGGTACGAGATAGGCTGTCAGTATTAATCACTAATAGGAATTCGCATACGGGCATTCGATTGATACCGACCTCGATGACCTTGAATGACCTTGAACGGCGTAATAGCCCTTATTTTGCGTTTTTCACTGAATTCGATTGCTTTTCTGGCCAATTACGTCACAGTGGTTGAAGGTAGACCTATAATTTCCGTAAAATATTGTATCCCAGTTCCAGTCTTTCACTTTTGGCCAAAACTAACGCACCCTGCAGCACGGTCTCTCTGCGGTAGCTGAGCTACTTGTATAACGTAGCGAAAGTCTGACGGGGTCACGCTTAGTGATGGGTTAAGCACAGCTTGGTACGTATGAAAAATTAGCGATTTTCGACTAATGTTTGACTATTTCTCGGAAGCAAGACAGAAACGTAGCTACTGTAAAACTGCTGCAGTGTTGACGCATAGTGATAAGGGAACTGCTACTGTTTGTTTAGTGCTGGAGTTGGTCGCAGTGGAACGCTGATTACCGTAGACAAGTTACTGTGCGAAGCTGCTGAAACACAGATGATAGACGTTCTCAAGTGCATTGAAGGTCTTCGCCTACAACGAATGTACATGGTCCAGACACTTGTAGGTTATCACCATATGTGATGTTTTTTGTGTTAATTTTTAATAGTCTTATTAGCTGTTTTTTGTTTATAACGTATGGCAGACAATTCATTCATTCATTCATTCATTCATTCATTCATTCATATTCGTTTAATGAGCCATGACAGAACGCATAGCATGCAATGAATGTGCTAAGTTAAAGTATAGTTTAACACATAAGTGTTTACAATAATAACAATGAAAATTTGTCCATAAGTCCAAGACAGTACAAGGCCTGCAATGGAAAATCGTTCTGTCAGCATCAGCAGTAATTTGCCAGTTCCATATGTGCAAGAATTGATCTTATCTTGTTTGATCCAGCTATTGCTTTGAAAACATTGTAATTTGGCACATATTACATTCTTGAAATTGGTTTTATTCATCCACGCAACATTATTTCAACATTAGTTTTAATTCAAATGCAGTAATGCATTTAGTAGTCGGGCCTGTAATTGATTACCTGCTGTGAATAGTTAATCTGGGAAAGCATTACACCTAACACAGCACACGGTCATGTAGCTGACGTTCTGCATTCACTTACCTGTTGTTGCTGATGAACAATTGCAACGTTTCAGGCACAGTACGTTTTCCTGCATCACATCTTGCTGCAAGCTTTGCTGCTTGGTGACGTCACCATTCCTGCTTCCGCAAATTTCGCTGATAAATACCAGCGAGTTCGACAGCCACAGCGACCTAGCCAGAAGAGCCTTGTCGAGCAACAGTATGAGGTAAGTAAGTCTATGGTCTGATATATTACGACTATCGTCAGTTAAGATGAGAGGCGGAACACGCGTCCCTAATGGCACTGTAAGTAAGTAAGTAAGTAAGTAAGATGATTTCTAAACGGCGCTCCTAACTAAGGCGTCACACCCCGCGGTCCCAAACACCGAACAGATGGGTCTTCAACAACCGTTTAAACTGTCCGAGACTGTCGCACTGCCGTAGATGGACTGGCAACGTGTTCCACAGGCGTGGTCCAGCACCCGCAAAACACCGGTCGCCGAAACTGTTATTTGAACGTCGGACGACGTGTCGGTCGATCGGAGTCGGCGCTTGCTAACGTCGGAAGTAAGCTGACAGTCGTCTGCCAGTTACGCCGGTGCCTGGCCTGTCAGACACTGGAAGACCAGGACGGTGATCTTGAAGGTCACTCGTTGACGCACGGGCGGCCACTGGAGCTGTCGTAGAATCGGCTTGATGTGATCGCGGCGCCGCGCGCCGGTTACAAGTCGCGCGGCGGCGTTCTGGACAGATTGTAGACGACGCATCTACCCGTCAGACACGCCATACAGCAGTGCGTTGCAATAATCCAATCGACTGGATATGAAGGCCTGTACTAGTGTCTTGGCAGCATCTGCAGACAGAGACCGCGTCACTGGACGAAGTTGCCGTAGTTGGTAGTAGCCACTGCGACAGACAGCGGCAACATGTGCACCGAGCGACAGTTGGCTGTCGATGATGACGCTGAGGTTGCGTGCTGAATCGACGACCGTCACCTCGGTCGACAGCAGCTGCACGTCTCGGACCGTGATCTTGTCCAGCTGCTGGCTAGCGCCCAGCTATATGATCTGAGACTTGGCTGGATTCAGACGCAGTCGGCTGGCCTTCATCCAGTCGTTGATGTCGTCAACGCATGTTGTGAGGCGGACAACGGCGGCGGCGGCGTTGTTGGCTGGCGCACTGACGTACACTTGGCTGTCGACAGCATAAATGTGCAGACGGAGTCGATGACGAGCGACGACGTCGAACAGCTCCGCAGTGTACAGGACGTACAACAGCGGTCCCAGAACGCTGCCTTGAGTGACGCCGAACAATACAATACAATATAAAACTTATAACGCGCCATATGTAACTAAAATGTTATTCGTGTAGTACTAGCTGAACGTCTGCGGTTGTCATGTGTACCGTATAGAGGCAGTTATCTCGCCGATTAAGCCATCTAGAGGTAATGTTATTGTTGACCCGCAAATTGACTACTCAGCTCACGCATCGCTAATGACTTACAGTGACCGTAAAAGTTCATTTAGACTTCAGAGTCACCTGAAGTTGTGATATATCACGAATTACTGAATGTCTCAAAAACAGTGCCACTTAAGCAAACGGTTATTGTTATTTATGAATCAAAATGGAGTCTTTGCACTACTAAATTTCACCATCGGCAGTGATATAACGCCATAATTAGAAAGTTATTTTATGGTCACTAGCGACACTAGGACAACGTAAACTGGGATCTGATACATTCTAGGCTAAAGGAATTCATTACAAGTGACGTTTTGTGGGAAGCTGCAGATACTGAAGAGGCTTAAAGACCAATCCCTTGTATGACTGCCACTAGTCACGATCATGTTGTGTAAAGCGTAAGATATTATTTGCCTGTTACGTAAGGCCTGCTTGTCTTATGTGTTACGTGTGTCTTGTTTCAACCATTAGGCGTTTAACATCTCAACTTGCACAGCGGCGCCCCGGCAAAAGTATGTCAGAAGTTGGTTCTTAGGTTGAACTTGTACGGTCCACTCAAACATTTCGTCAAGCTTTTTTTCTAATTTTTACAGCGGTAAAAAAGTCCAAAATTTGGCTTCGATTTTCAACCCGAGTCGCATTTGATTCGATCACTGTGATTTTGAAATCTAAACCGGGGAATGCTAATGACTGGCTTTTGTCCTCCAAGAATTTGATCTAGCTCGGTCTCTGAGGAAATTGTGGTATTCGCCCCTAACGTCAGGGAAAATTTGTTAAATACTCAATAACTCTACTATGCATTGTCCGTTCGTGTTAAATTTGATAGGCTGGTGTATGATTATGGGTCCCCGGACGACGCAAAAGTGTGAAAATTTACTTCCGCTCAAGTTCGAGATAACGGAGGCGCCCAAATTTGACATATTTAAATCGCGATAACTCTGACTCGGACTGTCCGATTGCGCTCAAATGTGGTGTGTGGGTGCGTTGCGGATCCGCGAAATTGTGGGCTGGTGCATTATGGGCTCGTGATTAAAGCCTAGAACGACTGGTGCGACGTCGGGCAGCTTCAAGTTGCAATGCATCGCAGTTGTCACGTTTTCTATTGCTGTCTGTTCAGGTGTTGGAAGTGTTGAAGCCGAAAACAGATGAAACGATGTATACTATTGCAAGAACGCTCAGCAATTCTACTCGGAATCGTTCGTCGGCGTCCTTGCCAAGTTCGATACTACATATTGACTAATTAGTGTGTTAATTAATGATTTAGACTTAGTTAAGCTTGACCAATTGCTTAGCTATAGTAAAGCTTAAATACTTTCTGCATTGTTAGCAGTTGTGAGAGAAAATAGCTGAACTCAGTTTCTGCATTTACACCACTTTCCCGTGATTTATAGCACACCAGTTTGATAGCTTTAGTCTTCTCGGTCGCAATATTTATCGAATGAGAATGTCTCGACAAACTTTAATATAAAGTGTGTAAACGTCTGTTAGCGAATATATCGGTAGAATTACTACAGTAATGTACAGTTATTTATAAAATAATGATATACACATCTTCTTTTGGACTTCGTGTATCTGTCTGCAGTATAGTCGTTGTTGCTTTCATGCTCTTGCGTATAATTGAGAACATGAAATATTGTCGGTGTTCAGTGGATCACACTGTGATCACCTTGCGACCTGTGGACGAAGATGATAACACGTATATCAATGCCGTCTCTGTAAACGTACGTTTTCTGGGTTCTGTATCTCAATGTGCACATGCCAGATCATAAACTCAACTGGTTGCAAACTGATTGCATAGTGTGTTTTATACAACGGGCCTTCAAAAGTTCGTAGCTTGACAAAGAAACAACGACATATATGAATAAAAAATATGTCAATTTTCGACATCATTTCCTGCAACTAATGCACTTCGCCCAGCGTTTCTCAAAGCACATATTTCGTAGAAGGCCCTACCAGAATATTTCTTCCTGCACTTCCAGCCAGTCATTGGCTGTGCATTTTTACAGCGCGAGACCGCTGTAATAGCTACGGGCTGAATGTCCGTCTATCTGTCCGTTCGTCCGTCTGTGCATCACATTCCTGTGTTTTGTCCCGACGAATGAAGATATGATCGTGCGGTCTTCAGCATCAGGTAGGACAATCATTCTAGTTTCTGAAGAGGTAAAGATTATCCGGATATTCCCCATCGAGGGCGTTAAGGTGCATCGACCCCCTGTCGCTAGCGAAAATTTGACCAATAATCAGCCATAACTTGGGAACGGTGCAGGATAGGAGGTAAATTAGTATTATTCACTAATAGGAAGTCGTATATGGGCTTACCATTGGTATCAAAATCAGTGACCTTGAATGACCTTGAACGTCGTAATGGCCCTTATTTTGTGTTATTGCGCCGAATTCGGTATATTTTTTGGGCCCCACTACGTAAAAATGGTTGATTAGTCATCAACAGATTCTCTCCCAAGAAATATCACAAAGTACGTACACCAACTAAGCACAACTTGGCGCTGTGCTCTTCGCGGTAGCGGAGCTTCTTGTTTATGACATCCTCGATCGAAACATTTGCGTCCTCTTTAAGTATTCTCTTTCATGCCTGAAAATAAATAGAAGTTGCTTAAGCCAAATCTGGCGAGTACGGTGAGAGTAGGTCGAACCCGGCATTCCTGTCAGCCACTACTCGAGATGAAGTGTATGCTGGCGCGTTGTCTCCTGGAGAAACAGCATGTCGCGTACTAGCTTACCGCGTCTCATCTCGTTTAGTGTAGAGCAAACTTCTCTGATTAGTTTAGCATAATAAGCTCCTGTGATAGTGCTGCCATGTTCCATCCAGGAAGTCTATCAATACAGTTGCTTTAGTATTCTCGAAAACAGTCGCATAATATTCCGAGTCCAAGAGACGACACGAAATTTTCTTGGTAGTGGAGAAGTTGCATGTTTCTAGGCCATACTTTGTATTTTACTTTCGGAATTAAAGCGATGAAGCCAGGTCTTCGTGAATCATGAAATAAAATTATCTGGGTTCTCAATATGCTGGCGGAGCAAACGCGCCGATGTATCAAGCCGATCTGCCTTCAGAACGTCAGCGAACATTCGCGGCACCCATGTTGCAGACACCTTTCTCATCAACTGTCGGTAAGTAGTGAACGTAGGCCATACATACACTACCATCAGAGATGCCGACAGATTCAACAGTAAAACTAACCGTCAGTTGGCGATCATCCATTACAAGTTTGTGAATGTTTCCACGGTTTCTTTGTTCACCGAGGATGACTTACTCCCCGCAACGGGGCATGTCATCGCAAGAAGTTCTCCGTCGCTTAATTTTAGCATGCCATGACCTTTCTAACTGTAGAATAAGCCGAGACCTCCCAGTGTTTGCCTAATATATGTATATGTAGTGATGACAATCCCATTTAAATACAAATACTTATTTACTGCGCTTACTTTACGTTTTCCATGTTGACGTCGTTATGCTTATTATCGTACGTGGAAAAGGAAAACGTCCGCATAAAAGGGCCAGACAATGTTAGACGAAATACAATATATGCAGTATTACTGTATTAAACAGAACTAAATACTGGCAAAGTGTTTTCTGCATTCATCATCCACTTCTTAGTCACATATTTGACGCTGGTATTGCACAACATTTAAGAGGCCGACAAGTGTGCTGTATTTAGCAGGCGAAGTTTATTTGGCAGAATAATACTGGGGATAGATAGAATTAATAGACAGAGCTGCTGATGCGTACAGGGCTATCAACAAGAGCATCCGATGTACATAGCCACGCAGATGCCACTGGAGACTACTGCATCTGACTTCTGGAGGCTGGTGAAGGACAACTCGTGCATTGCAATTGTGATGCTCAACTGTCTTAACTCCACCAACAGTTCGGAGGTCAGTGCACTAGTGTCACCAGAATGCAACATATATGCAACGTAACTGTTTCACTGTTCTTTCACCATTTCAGCGCTGCTCAAACACATTTCTCGTTTGTCGTTCGTTTTCTGGACATTCTATTTTGACTGTTTTTGATTTCCTGATAATGAAACACTTTAGTAGACTCTGCTATAAAATAGAACAGAATATTTATTACGAACTAAACACGACCCATTTGCTACAGCTTATGTGTCATGTGTCAATCATTGAAGAAAATTTAGACATGTTGTATGGCTTTGCCTTTTTTCTTTATAACGTTTCGTATTTTTATAACCTTTGTCTTGCGATTATGTGTTTGCTTACACAGCATTTACCATTACCAACTGCCAGAATGTTGTCTTTCCATTTTGCCATTTACTGTGGCCCACGCATTTAAGGCGATGTAGACAATACTAGGAGTGCATGCAACATTTTACAACGAGCGATACAAAAATTCTAAAAAATCTGTTAAGATTATCCTGAGTTACGGTTAAATATTCACAGGCACATCTGCATAGTTCATTGTTTTTGATCTCCAGGCCTAAATCTTCCAAAAATTTCATGAAATTTATTCTAAACTTTCTAGTAACTCTATTGACAGCGTGATTAACAAACAGATCCAAAATAACCTGTTTAGCGGAGGTAAGGAGACGACTTGCTGTGCGTTGATAGCAATACTGGCCAGTGGACGGTGGCAGTCTCACAGTGGGCAAGTTCACGGTGACGAATATGGGCCCTGAACTCTGCTCTGACAACATCATTGTCACCAACCTCAGCGTGTCCTATGAAGGACGACTCAAGGTCGGCATCGTTCTCTGTCTTCTCTGTTTCACTGAGACCGCTTTTGCAACTTTAAAACAACGTTGGAAACAGCAGACCGGTCGTTGTTGGTATTAGGCGGACTGGACGCGTAGGCGGAAGAACAATGAAGGCGACTGTCTTTTGAATGACATCACATCTGCTTCATCGCTGACAGTGTTTTGACGAAACAACCTGGACTCATCGTGTAGCTTCATCATCATCATCATCATAACATCATAACGAAAACTTATGAGGCGCCCCTTACAGGGGCTCAGCGGCGCCTCACAATCCAATGTCGATAATTACACAAAAAACTAACAGAAAAGTGCTAAAACTAATAAAAAGTTACGACTATAAAAGACTGAAGACGTGTGTCTTGAGTTTCTTGCTGAAGCTGGTACGAGATGAAATCAGTTTAGCTTGTTTTTGGTGTTCTCGCCATGGTGGTCCTAGCAGTTATTTACTTAGACCAACTTAAAAATTGTTATGTTATGTAATGACTGAGGACATTTGCAGCCACCCGACACGTTTCCTGGGCTCTAAATACACCACATATTGAAGCAAGTGTGGATCTTTCTGAATGTACCGTATGCCAGCGTGTAGTCGCGTGTAAAGTTCTACGTGATCATTTCCTACATTTTATTTCGGGACGGATGCTGTAACACTCAGAACACCCCGCTAGCTGCGGCCTTGCTCTATGCTGTAGAGCGGTTGTGACAGTCAGCCGAGTTGATGATCTTAACAAATTTACCCGACTCGTTTTTTTGGGAGTGGGGTGGGTCGGTGATATTCTAACGCCTAGTTCTTACAGTTGAGTGGACTGAGTTATAGCAATTTTGAGTGGTAACATCGGTCCTCCCAACGCGTGTTTTAGATTTTAGATTTCCTACGTGTTGCGCCGTTTCGAAACGAAAAGAGCGACTTTTTTACCCCTGTAAAAACTAGGGAAGGGATGGGCAAAATATGCGAGTGAATTTTTGGTGTTCGACCTGGGAGGACCAAATCTCTAGTATACTTTTGACGGGCCGCCCACTGGGCCATATGGGAAATGAGAGGTCCGATGTCAAAAAAGTCACAGCAGCAAAACAGAAGGCTTTCGATATACGTCGGGCAGCCTAACTATCATATAAGAAGTACAGATAGGCTACTTGAATTGAACGCTATGCACATTTAGTCACGATGTGTCAATGCCAGAGTTAACCTAAGTGTTACTGACTGACGCAGTTGACTGCAAACTGACGTTTAACCCTGTAATAGGCTTCGATGTGTTAATTATGTGTAGGCTGTAACTTATTGATACTTTTGGGGGATGTAAAGCGTGATTAGCCCCTCCTCTGAAGAACCGTCAGTCTTAAAGACGAAGTGACGCCAGAGTGTAGTCCTAATAGGGGAGAGAACGCCTAAAAGAAGGGGGAATATCTGAATAAAACTGAACGGAAGTATGAGAAACATTAGTAATGCAGCTCTTTTTTAGAATAAGTGGAGAGATGCCGTTGCCGTCCACTACACCCCTGAGTCACTGCCGCAATGTGTGCTGTAGGGCGGTTGCGATAGGTCGTCGAGAGGTCGTCAGCGCATGTCGTCATCGTCGTCGACTGATTCGGATGACGACGACAACGTCGAGCTGAACGTCGACGAACAGGCGGCGGCAGAGACACCACCGGGCGGAGACGGCGACGGCGACGGCAACGGCGACGTCAACGACGAAGACGGCCAGCTGTATGCCAACATGCCGCAGACGTCGACGAAGCCGACGACGACGACGTTCACCGTGAGACACATGCGTGTGTTGGACTGGCCACCGGGACGCGCGTTCCCTCACGACCAGAAGACTCTGCTGACGCTCTACTCTCAGTTGGTCGAGTGTCAGAAGAATCGTCGCAAAGATCGATTCCTCATCCACTGCTTGTAAGCAATCACAGCCGCATCTCATTCACTGACTGACAATGTCTGCGATCAATTGTGAGTTGTTGATGACCATGTTGTGCGTACTGGCCGTGAATACTAGGCTCGCTTTGTGTTGAAGACATTTCGTTGTCTTTGACAATGACAACTTGTAGTGGTGGTGATGGCGTAGTGGACTGGTTAACGCGTTGGCTTCGATCAACGAAGTTAATTTACGTCGGGCCCGGTCAGTACCGAGGTGGGCGACCGGGCCGTGTCCGGGTTCAATTCTCGGTGCCGGACATTTATTTCATAACTAACCAGCCACCCAAAGCCAACTCAGCCTTCCATCCCTCCGGGGTAGGTAAATAATACCAGCTTCGGCTGGGAAGGCAATGGCAGATATGGTTGATTCCGTTAGCAGATGAACGCGGGTTGTGCAGATAAAACTATGAGATCCGTTGAGAACGCGTGCCATACCTAAGCGCCTTAGAGGTGTGTTCACGACGAGGCGCTATACAAATCCACGTTTACCTTACCTTACCTTATTTTACAGCCACACACACAAGCGGCAGTTTTCGCACGTGTTTGAGGTAGCACTTCTCAGAGTCCCTTCGTGTACATATATAAATGTATGCCGCCTTAGCTCAGCAGTGTTCAAGAGACTGCTACGAGTTATTACGAACGACTTCTGCTCACCGACAACCTTCAAGCGTCTCTGATTAACTTGAGAGTATCAGTACGGAACTCGCGTCAGCCATTCGCCATTTTGCTGACAATACTGATTGGTTTGTCCTATCTCACGACAGCATAACTCTCTGCTGTCGTTAAGTGGACCGTGTAAACAATCATTGTCGCCCTGACCTAAGGCAGTCACGAGCTGTGGAGCTGATCCCAATTTCTTGGCAATTAGGCCGCAAGCGACTTGGTTGTTGTCGGTACTTTCCGAAAGGTCAACGGTTACGCTGCGTGCATCATCACTCTCTGGTCAATACCCAATTATACAGCTTGCCGACAAGCACACGTGTGTGAACAGCGTGCTCAGAGTCGCTACATGGCAGTAAAACGGCCGCGAGGAGAAGGAATCACTTCCACTACATCTGAGTCCGGCAGCCTGGCCCTGACTGTTATTACACATTACACAATAACACAGATTGTCTACAGTAAAACAGCAGCAACGAGGTTGTCCTTCAGTCGGAGGCAGACCACCCGCGAACACGTAACTCAGCGACTGCCAAGATTCACCAGCTTCAGGTTGCAAAAACTTGCGATACGCAGACACGCTTTTATCACTCTTTGTGACTTTGACCTTGACCCAGTGACCTTGATATACGACCTTGACCTGTATCCTCTGAGATGTACCGCCATGCCGGCGCTTGAAGACAGAACTTTTTGGCCGCTGCTACAATGCTGCCTGACTGTTCCTTACTCTTATAGTGGTCCTTGAAATGGACTTTCTATTTAGGCCACTCTAAATATTACGCTTGATGATGATGATACCAAAAAATGAAACGTCTAAGTAAAGACTTAGGAAAGTTACCATATTACAGACAGACAGACAGGTGCCACTAAAAGCCTTACCACGCGGGTGGTAACAACTGCACTGTAGAGCTACGCAGAACGTCATAATATTATGTATGTCGGTGTATATGCGGTGTGCTGTTAGGTATGGAGTGGAACGCACTGGCCTGTTCTGTGCGATCATGAACATGATGGACCAGTTAGTCAAAGACGACGAAGTTGACGTTTTCGACGCCGTCAAACGCGTTCGCCAGGCGCGCCCAGAATTCATCGAGAGCATTGTACGTTTACTTGCTGCAGTGCATTCACTCGTTTTTTCTCTTTGTTATTCAGATTGTTGTTTCACGTTACTTCACTTTTATCAATAAAATAGAAAACACCTAGTTAGTGCAAACCCCCGCCAAGCAGGTGCATACACATAGTAGTCAGTCTAACGCTAGTCACCATGCGCTACTTGGTACATGTGAATGGCTATAACTATGTCCATTACTAAAATCTGATCTCTCATCTGTGGACTTGTTTTCTTATGAAATTATTTAACACTACTAATATGGACATTATTAATAATTGTCGACAATATTTTGATGTTTAACAGCATAGTATTCTCTGGTCTGATCGTGTCAGAAGGTTTGAGAAAAAGTTCGCCGAATGTGACAATATTTTTTTGGCAAAATTTCAGTCTCATTTCGATAGCCTATATTTATCTCTTAGATAAGTTCTATTCTATCTGTTTTATGTTTTTTTTTCATGTTTATTTGCTACCAGTTATGGTGAATAAAGATGTATAT
>Ga0209255_1000173_pt1 | contig 13368 bp, 6 predicted proteins | sample WorMetvaBAHAMAS2_FD_187394 | JGI IMG/M metagenome (GOLD analysis project Ga0209255, IMG submission 187394) | Marine gutless worms symbiont microbial communities from Max Planck institute for Marine Microbiology, Germany - Olavius vacuus... | ecosystem: Host-associated > Annelida > Digestive...
GCACATAATTAAGGTGATGTGGTAAATTTTACTACAGTCGCATGTAGAATTTCTTCATGATTAAAATGATATAAAAACTATAAAAATCGGTTAAAATTAACCGAAGTTATAGTCAAAAATAAAATGTCACGTTTTTTATGGTTCACTGTGTAGATGTATGTCTGGTCATCGGGTTAAGGTCAAGGTCACCGGAGCAAATAAAGGTTGAAAATTGTTATTCCGGCAATGTAAAGTTCCATCACTCATAACTCCGGTTCTATAAAAGATAGTGCCATGATGTTTGTGTAGAGCATGGAGAATGGCGGATCCAATCATCCAATAGTGTGACCGCCATCTTTGTCACATGGCCGGGCGTGACCACGATAACTTTCGAAACCCTGAACGCTTTTTTTAATGACGCAGGAAGTTCATTTTCGCACATCTGGAATACCTCCAAAGAATACGGCTCAAGATCGCATATGAATATCATCAGGTCAAGGTGCTCATTCGTGGGTGGTGACGCTCTAGATTAGAAGGCATTCTTGTTAAATTAATATTTTCAATATTTTCTTAGCGGACAGGTAATTCTCAGAAGCCAAGCTCCTGTCCCCATGGCTACAGCGACAGATTTATTGAGTTTACATTTATTACCGCGCTGCATGCAATGCAGGTGGTCTGGCGCGGTCTAGCGATGAGAAAGCTGTCCCTCTGTCCGTCCGTCTGTCAAACGCATGCACTGTGACAAAACGGAAGAAAGATCTGTCCAAATTTTTATACCATACAAAAGATCATTTAGCTTAGTTTTCCGAGAAGAAGAATGGTTGGTGATGGGCGACCTGAAATTTTGGGTCAGCCGGCCTCCATATGAGCGAAATCGCCGATTTTCAACCGATATTCGCTCGTAGCGCCTCAGACGTAACACCTAGCAAGAAAAGTTCAAATAACACTAACAGGAAGTCCACTATGCGCTTTCCAATGAGCCTAAGATGATCATTGTACGTTGACCCTAAGCCCCCCCCCGAAGGGGCTCAAAAATGCAAAACGGCAGATTTCCATCTAAAATCGCACTTCGCTTGAAGAAAGTCTGCTACAAAGTTTCTTTGTGTGAAAACTGTCAGCGGCACAGTTGTAAGGCATTCATTGGCGTAACTATCCGTGCAAAAATAATTGGTGGGGGGGAACCCCTTCTACCTGAAACTTTGGATCAAACTGACCACGTTGGAGCGAAATCGCCGATTTTCTGTCTCTTTTTGCTCGTAGCGACTCAGCTGTAAGACCTAGTGAAGAAAATTCAATTAACACTAATAGGAAGTCCACTACGTGCTTTCCAATGAGCCTAAGATAAACATCGTACGTTGTCTTTAAGCCCCCAAAGGGGTGCTCAAAACCCCATGTGTCCAAAATTTGAACAATAAGCTGCAATAACTCTGAAACGTTACGAGATAGGATGTCAGTTACTATTAATCACTAACAGGAAGTCGCATACGGGCTTCGACTGGTACCGCCCTCGATGACCTTGAATGATCTTGAACGCCATAATAGCCCTTATTTTGCGTTTTTTTCACCTAATTCAATAGATTTTCAGGCCGATTATCTCACAGTGGATGTTCGTAAAATAGTGTCTCCCAGTTTCAGTCTTCCACTTTTGTCCAAATCTATAACGCACCCTGCAGCGCGGTCTCTCTGCGATAGCTGAGCATCTTGTTACTATAACAAACGACATCACACTAAAGTGAATAGACAAGTGCTAGGTATCAGGCAACTGCCGATCAGTTATTAAAGGATGCGTTCTGGCCTCATAATCACAGACTTCCTTGTACCACAGAGGAAACACACTGCGCACCATTGCCCAGTAGTTGTTCTAGACACACACACACACACACACACACCAAACACAGCAGCATTATGCACCATGCAGTGCTTGTAAATGACATTCTGGATGTCACATTGCTTTCTGAACATCAAATCTGCTGAGATACAGTCAGCTTAGATGGCAGCAATCATTAAAATTTTACACAGTGATATACTGTTTATTTGGCAAAGTTTCAACAATATCGTGTATTATTCTAAGCATTTGAAAATAACAGTTGTTATCAAACATGGCTGTTATTGACAAAAAAAATTTCTTAACAAATAATCACGGGATTAATTATTAATTTGCCCACCAATCGTGTAAAATGTTTGTCTGTCTGTCTGTCAAACGCATGTATTATGACAAAACAACAAAACCTAGCGCCAAACTTAAAGTTCAATTATGACTAAAAGGAAGTCCACTAAGAGCTTTCTAATGAGCGTAAGATAAACACCATACATTGACCCTAAGACCTCAAAGGGGGCTCAAGGACAAAAGTGACCGTTTTTTTCCCTCTAAAATTGGACTTCTCTCGAAGAAAGTCTGCTTCAAAGTTTCTCTATGGCCTATCTAAATGTACAAAAATGGTTGGTAGTAGACGTACACTTCTACCTGAAATTTCGGCTGAAACTGACCCACTCCCCCCTTAAAAATGCCGAATTTCAATGCTATTTTCGCCCGTAATGCCTCAGACATTACATTTAACGAAAAAGTTCAATTACCGTATGACTAATAAGAAGTCTACTACTATATGCTTTCCAATGAGCCTAAGATGAACAGCGTATGTTGCCTCTAAGCTCCCCTAGGGGGGCTCAAAAAATGCAAAGTGACCGTTTTTTGTTTAAAAGTGGAAATGTCTCAAAGAAAGTCTGTTACAAACTTTATTGTGCGGACACTTTCAGCAGCGAAGTTGTAAGGCATTCACTGGCCTGTCTAACTATGCACAAATGGTTCGTTGGACCCTTAAACGTAAATTTCGTGCGTAAAGTAAACCACCCGTTGGCACAGATTTTGGAACACTGCTTCTTCACAGCTTCAATGATCACTCACTCAATTAACATACAGTTCTCTGGATTGGGTTTTGTCACACTGGGCCCATTTCACTGTGCATAGATTTATTTGTGTTTTTCTGTGTGTATTTTGTGTGTTTTTGTTTCATACTGCATAGTTCTTGTATTACTGTGAGCACGGTGGGGTGGACCTGATGCGATTGAAGCCTAATCCCTTGGGCCTATCTTCCTTCAGTGCTTTGACACTGTTGGTTGGGTCATTTGACCCGTAAAACCCGTCCCCGTTATGACCTATAATGTGTTTGGTAGGATGTTAAACCTTGCTCTATCTGTCTATTATAGCACACTGTCACAGTAAATGCTCAAAATGTCATCCATCCTCTGGCCCATACGCAGGCGCAAAGAAGCGCTCTCCACTCGTCAACTGCGCTATCAACTGCATTCTGATCAAGGCCGTGCCAAATGTCCAACAGTTCCTCAACGTCGTGAACTCGTGACTGATGAACGTGCTGCTGGACAAGGCAGTAAATAAGTAAGTAAATTAATATGTTTCTTTATGTGTTTAAACATTTTTTAATGGTGAAGTTCACAGCATTGTCATCAAGGATTGGTAGAGGCACTGCAACATTGTAAACTTTTATGTTTCACATGGTAAAGCAGTGATGTTTCTAATAAGTGGCAAGAAATGTCAGATGATTCATTTCGGTTTCTAAAGTGAAATTTTTTTTTCAAAATCGGTTAACAATTGGCAAAATTAATGCAGAACTTAGGCACCACACTTTTTTTGAAAAAAAAGTGTAGATCATCTTTCTGTGTGATTATATACACGAGGTACGAACTTCCAAAAATGGTCCAGTTTTTATAGCCCACCCAGTACATTTAACTCTACTTTCACCTTTATATAACTACTACTACTGCAAGGTGCTGATGAACTTTAACTGAGCAATGCTATAGGAAATTTATGTGACGAGACGACGACGATGATGTACTGATGACAACATTTCACATCACTAGCAACATTTACATGTCAACAACAGTAAAACAACCTTGAGGACGTTAAATTTCGGTTGATCAGTAGACGACAATCCAATATTCCGACATTTCAATGGTTGCACAGATAAGAACAGTTCCTTGAGAGACAACAAGAAATAATCACCATTATATCACAGCTGTGTGTATCAAATTATCTACTTATCAGAGATTGAATCACATCATATTTGTTGCCAGTTCCAAATGTAACTTGACAAAACATTTGTCATTAATAAAATAGAAATATTTCAAAAACAATATTTTGCACACTTTTCCTTTCCAGTATTGAAACTCGTTATTAAAGAGTCAACATATCGTCTGTTGCTATTTAATTCTAGACACTGTAAAATGAATATCTATTCCTGACAACATACTTTTTTCTGCTACAGGGGGCATCAACATCAGCTTGGATGAGACCATGTTGAATCTGGAAATTGACATGCACTTGAAACACAACGAGGTCCCTAGGATTGTTTGTCCACGTTGAGCTGCCAGTGTGTATGAAAACGTTAACCACTGTCAGCTTAGAGCTTGGTCACGTAGATGCATGTGTCCACGAGAGGCGTGTCCACCCAGACCAGACCAACTCTCAAATCACCATTGCCTGCTTAGGACAGACGACAATGCTTACCTCACCCACATAAGGCCTCAACTGCAAAAATATGTTGTTCTTGACTGTAACAGAGGCCCAACCTTTATGGCATTTAAGTGCCACTACTGCCTGTCCAAACTGTTAAACTCATAGCATACACAACATCACACAATCATTCAGACATTTGGATTAGAAGATGGTACACCACAATACTACCAGGACACGCTTCCTGACTATATGCATCACAGTCTGTTCTTGCAAGTTGCAACTTGCAACGATGAAATACACATTCAACACTGCTGATTCAACAACAGAAATAAGTGATACGTTAACAACACATTCATACACACAGTACATACTTGTTTACACTGCACGTCTATGACACCAATCTTTGTTTCAAATGTAGGCCTACAGAGGGAACGATTCAACACACGAAGTAAGTAACTAAGTAAAAGTATTTATACATGACACACTACAACAGTGTAGGATGGTTTCTAACTTTATATAGCCACTTAGCTATAAAACAAAACTTCCTTCTAATCTAAGGCCAACCACCTGCAAATGCATGAGGCCTATTTAGTAAGCCGATGAATGTGGTATAAGTCTAGCCTTGAAGCTTTCCGTGTCTGTGTAATCGGGCAGAGATATGATGCATGGAATTTCCCATCACCGTAAAGCCCAACACCCTTCAGTGTAGCATAGGGGTGGTGGAATCATAATTCACATTCTAACCTTTTTTATCTTGACCCGAAGGCCTTCATGTACGAACATGACATGTGTCCCATCAAGATGTAGCTGATGTGCAAAAATGAACTTCCTACCATACGTCAAGGCTCTTGAAAGTTATCACATTACAGACAGACAGACTGACATGACTAAGCCGCTTCACAAGTGGTACAAAGCTTTGTGTAGGTGTTTGTGTGTTACTCGTTACACATCAATGGCTCCAATGATCGTCCATCAATTATGAATGCAAACTCTGCAGTGCCACTAAGCTTCACTATATAAAAATAAGAAAAAATAACAACCAGATTGCCTACTAATCTAAGGACGACCACCCGCGCGAACGCGTGCATTTAGTTAGGCATGGTCACTTCCGTTCACGTGACAAAGATGGCAGTCACACCAAACGATCCATCACAGCCAAAAACCCCAGGATACATGCAAACCTCATAGCTCTGTTTTATAGAAGCGGAGTTATGGCCAATCTAAGTTTTACACTGGGCTGCAGGAATACGCATTTTCAACCTTTTTTGCTCCTGTGACCGACGACCTTCATATATGAACTTAACTGGTATTCTCTGGAGATATAATGGATATGTAAAAATGAACTTCCTATGTCAAGTGTTACAAAAGTTATCGTATTACAGCCTGCGAATGCGTGTATTTAGTTTTGCGTGGTCACTTCTGGTCACGCGACGAACATAGCAGTCACACCATTTGATCCGCCATAGCCAAAAACCCCATGACACATGCAAACCTCATGGCTCTATGTTTTATAGAAGCGGAGTTGTGGGCAATCAAAGTTATACGTTGCTGGAATAGTGATTTTCGACTTTTTTGCTCTTGTGACCTTAACATTGACCTGATGGCCATCATATACGAACTTGACCCTTATTCCCTGGAGATACACTGGATGTGCAAATATAAACTACCTACGTCAAGGCTTTCAAACGTTATCCTCCGACAGACATGCATACATACAGACAAGCATACACGACCAAAATTATATACCACGCCGCTTCGCGGGTGGTCAATTAACATAACGACCCGATTAAGCATTGGCCTTGTTTGATAGACCTATCCAGCTAGTATACAACAACTCTAAATCAAATAGTATTATTAAAAGTCCACTACTGGTAGTAAATCAATAACATGTAGGACAGTCCATAACAAAAAGCAACTACCTCTCGGAGTTTATCATTGCGAGCTTTAGATTTACCAATGTCAGTGACAAATGAAGAAGATTTTCTGTCATTAATATCAAAATATGCCTCAGTGCCTTCGATCAGAGCTTTACGCTTCAACAGTCTAGCAGCATAACACATAAACATAACACAATCTCACTCAACATGATATACTGACTGATGAGTCAATATGTCATGCTACATTGCAATACTACACAAAATGTTCTTTGGACCTTAACTGCTTTCATCATAAAGCAGTTTAATTGCATTTTTGTCTTCATAAGTCAACAGTAGTTTGACATTAGACAATTTAACTGACAAGCAATATCATCAATAGAACAGTCTTACTGTATCTACAGTAAAACTTCTAATAAACGCCGGTCTAATAACTGCCCCCGGCGTTTATTAGAACACTGGCCTCAAAGCCCAGACATCTATTACATGTTATAATACCGGGTGTACCGTATATTAATGTTTATCTCTCGTCATCATCGGTTAAAATCGACAGCAAAGTCAAATTAGCACATTTTGTAGTGCACAGAATGTTTTAAAGCATGGTCTTATATCCATGTATGGGCTTTAGGCCTATGTGTTCTGACTGTCTGGGTATCTATTACAGACCCAGCATCTATTGGAGGCCGGCGTTTATTTGAGACCCGGCATTTGTTAGAAGTTTACAGTATTTCATCTTTGAGGAGCATTCATTATTCGCGCACAAAATACGGCAAAATAGTCACAAGTCAACAAGTAAACGGTCACTTTATGCAGAATTATCAGCTGTTTACGATGATGTAAAAATGTTACAATTAATGTACAGTGTGCTGAATGAGTGATGTATTTGGGGAATATTACAGCGTTATAACACCAATTTTCATATAAAAGTTAATATTTATAAAAGCAAAAACCTAAATAAAAAACGTTAGTGATACACTACTCTATATATTTTCCCTCTAAGAATTCCACTGCTACAACAAAAGCAATTATAATATTTGTCCAGCATATGGATGGTAGCCTACAAAACAAACACAAGATTGGTCATGAAAGGTGAGAGCTAACCCAGACATAAACAAAATATTACTGTCACTTGCTGACTGGCATAGGCGTAAACTTCTGTAAGGCTCCTAGGCTTGACCCCCCCCCACTTTTTGTCAGTTGCAATTTATTTTTGCCTACTATGAAGCTGTCTTCCAAAATTTGGTAAGTTGATTCTTAGAAAAATCACTAAAATTGTTGCCACCAGATGTCATATTTTAAAGTGATAATGCACCAAATTGATTTCCACTGGGGCTCCGCCCCAGGCCCCACTGGGGGAGCTTACAGCACTCCCCCAGACTCTCTAGCTGGATTTAAGGGGTCCTACTTCTAAGGCAGGGGAGGGAGGGTTAGGGAAGGGAAGAGAAGGGAGGGAAGGGGACGGAAAGAGGGGAGAGGAGAGGGGGAAAAGGGAAGGGGAGGGAGAAAAGCCCCCACTTTTATGATGAAGTTTACGCCACTGCTGACCGGGTAAAGAAAAAGAAAGTGTGCAGGCATGACAGTCTACATACGATACAGTAATATAAGCTACTAACAATTGCTCATGTCTTTCATTAAGTGCAAGCTCTCGTTCAGTCCACTTATTCATTAGGAGATAGCACTTAGCACTTATTTTGTTCTAATTTTGTCCTCACTGGACAAAAAAAATATAATTTACAGACCACGAGCCATGTAATGATCCTCTTGCTCCCATGGGGTAAAACAATGTGTGCTTAATAGCCTATGGCCTTCTACCAGTCTGCTTGTCTGCCTGAATTTAATATGGCAGCCATTTTTCAAAATGGCTACCATCTGCCTCACTGTACTATAACATCACCAGGTAACAAGTTGTCAGAATCCACAAAACTCAATCACTACTCTATTCAATTAGCTGAATAAAGAAACATACACATTTTTCTCGTGCGATTGCGAATGCACACATGGTCTTGCTATCGAAATCTGTCTGTCTGTCTGGGTAATGTTCACATAAGGGGGCCAAGAGCAGTTAATGGTAAATGTTATTGGTCAGTCGAGAACTTTTGGCATTCTTAAGCAGACAAACAGATTACATGTGATAACTGCTGCACAGTGATCACAGTCCTTCCCCCAGGTCTGGGTTATTACTGCATCGGCCGCCACATCAACCACATAGCCTCTGAGTACCGCACAGTACACTGAGGTGTACTATGGTACCAGTACTGTCAAAGTTATGGTACTATTGTGCTACTGCTATAACATAAATACCACAATATTACCTTACGGTACTTGCCAACAAATAAAGATTTCTCTGTAAATATCTTGGTCATTTCGATCACTATCTGACTGAATCAATAAATGATATGGTGGTGCAACTAGTGCTCAACAGCCCGACTGACCAGCTGATGCGCAACAGATGCTCTAGTGTTGTGCCATCATGTAAGTCTTGATGTGCCAACTGCCGACATCCATTATTCACTACTGATTGCTGTTTCCGGATCATGTTTGTACTGTACCAGATGTGTTAGCTAGGCACTGTCCAGTCATCTCTGACAAAGGGCACACTGAGGTTACTGGTACAAACATCCATACAGAGTTGGCTGGACTACTGCAATAATAACAGCATTTGTATAGCACCATAAAGTCCGAAGATACAGTGCAACAATGTACTGGCAGTCTTGTTGTCCTCGAGGCCCGCCTTGGCCTCGAAAATCCTCGAGGACACCTCATGAAGGTCTTGGCCTTGGCCTTGGATGACAAGGTCTTGGCCTTGGCACTTCAGGTCCAGGCCACGTGGTTGCTCGTGTATGCTCTGCTCACACTCACACAAGAAATGGCAGTCTGCCATTTCTTGTTTAGGAATGCTTCAAAGACTTGTCTGTGAATTAGATGCCAGTTGTGAAATAATCCAAGTCTGTGAAGTGCGAGCTGTTGTTTGATGTCAATGCGTATAGTTCACTCAGCGTATAGTTCTTGTAGTCAACGCTGCAACTACCTGTATTGCCTCTGTCTTTGTCTAGAACTGACCAACATCATATCAGTAGGACTGCTTTGTAGCCAATCACCTCTAGGATTGTTAGACTTAGTTACACAGCACACATTCCGTAATCCGTGTGTCATAGTTCTTGTGTCTTGTGTCTAGTGATACAATAAAACTGCTATAGGCCTATACATCACTTTCAAGCTAGTGGTGTGGCTTAGGCCTTATAGTAACCAATGAGTGACGTTTCTCACGGGCTCCATTTACGTCCACACCATCTTGTTATTTAACCAGCCATCCAGATCAACTGAGACTTGTCATCCATCTGTGGGTAGGTGCAATGAGTATCAGTGAAAGCTGGATAGTTATCAGGCACATGGTGTACAATAAATGTGGATAGCCCACTGTCTGTGGCTTCACAGTGTAAGCAGGTGCTGAGAGTTATAGAAACGGAGATCAACATAGCTCTATGAGCCCATGTGACTCGGGAAGGACTTTACCTTTTATACAGTATTTTCAATAGGCTATTGAACATCAAAACCGTCAAAAATCGTTTCTTTTGCATTGTGTTTTATTAAATAGGCATATTCTGTCTCGGTTTCTGCAATGCAAATTTTAGCTCGTAATGGTAACTGTCTCGGTTGGCCTTGATGTTTGCCTTGAGATAATTATGTGGCCTTGGCCTTGAAAAAATTTATGTGCTTGGCCTTGTCCTTGGGGTAAAAGTCTTGGCCCTGGCCTTGTAAACTAAGTCCTTAATAACAAGAATGTTACTGGCTGCAATCAGTTTAGAATACTCTAGCTTGTTTAGTGTCGGAAACAAGACTCTGGGACCACATCACTATTCTACATAACCTCCACCGGCCTCTAGTGCGAATGAAAATCATTTCCAAGATCAGAGTGCTGTTTATACCTACATGAACTCTGCATGCCAGTTGAAAATGTCTATGGTCGTCCTTGGTTGTGGTCTGCATCAACTGAATATCCTCCTACGAAGAGTATAAACGACAATCAGAGAGTGAAATTCTGCACTCTGTAGATCCATAGAGTGGAACAGTTTGCCATCTGCCTATATAGGTGAACATCTCAAAAGTAAAAACCTATCTTTCTGGAGAGTAATGAACACCACCCTTGACATTTGCAGACAGGCACCACACCATATACAAACTAGTATACCTATTTACTTACTTACAATCTCAAGTGTTGCCTACACCTGCAAGATGGGTCACATAAGTCGACTCAAGTCAACATGAGCCTTTCAAGTTGGTCTGTAATAATGCCACCATGAGAATTAGCTGGCATGGTCAGTTTCAGTCATGACAAGTGGACATGAAAGCGACTACTTGACAAATAAGCTTGCACTGAAAGCATACACTACTATACTAGTAACTTTTTAACTCGACTATTGGTAACTTTGGGCAAATAGGGCAATTCACAATCACAACATCTCTCAGTAGTGTTGTGACGGTGCCAGGCTTTTGCAACTCGGTCAGTGGCAGTTTTGCTGACATGCCACCACGGTGGCAGTGGCGAATATCGCTGTACAGTAGGCCGACAACCAAACGAAGTATCACAAGATGCTCAGCTATTGCAGAGAGACCACGCTGCAGGGTGCGTTGTAGTTTTCACCAAAAGTGGAAGACTGGAACTGGGAGACAATATTTTACTGACATTATAGGTCTATCTTCAACCACTGCACCTTGCAGTTTTTTTACTTTGGCCGCTATAAATAGTTTATAATGTAATGTAATGTAATATAATCGGCCTGAAAATCTGTCGAATTCGGTGAAAAAAAATGCAAAATAAGGGCTATTACAGCGTTCAAGATCATTCAAGGTCATCCAATGGAGAGCTCGTATACGATTTCCTATTAGTGATTAATAGTAACTGACATGCTATCTCGTATCTTTTCGGAGTTATCGCATGATGTTCATCTTGGGCTCATTAGAAAGTGCGTAGTGGACTTCCTATTAGTGTTAATTGAAATTTTTTCACAAGGTGTTACGGCTGAGTCGCTGAGTGAAAAGAGATCCAAAATCGACGATTTTGCTCCAACACGGTCACTTTGAGCCAAAATTTCAGGCAGAAGGGGTCGCCCCCACAAATCATTTTTGCACGGTTAGTTAGGCCTTACAACTTTGACGCTGACAGTTTTCACACAAATAAACTTTGTAGCAGACTTTCTTCAAGCAAAGTGCGATTTTAGATGGAAATCGGCCGTTTTGCGTTTTTGAGACCCCCTTTGGGGGACTTAGGGGCAACATAATTATGATGATCATCTTAAACTCATTGGAAAGCACGCAGTGGATTTCCTATTAGTGTTAACTGAACTTTTTTCGTGTTTCCTTAGACAAAATATCGTCATGTATAGTGTTTCCCTATTATCATACGTTCAAAAGACACACACTACTTTCACGGATTGTTGGTCTAGTAGTAGTACTTTTTCAGTTTATATCTGACACTAAAGTCAAGCTTTAGACCTGCATCTATCACACTGACAATCACTGTATTATTCCAGTATACCAGTTATTACTGAGTTGTCATATACTTTGAAGTCTCTACCATTGAAGTCATCACTCTGGATTATATCTATGTGTTTGCTCATTGTGTATCTACAAAGTGATGGCTCTAGCGCATTTTCGCACCTTAGTCACCCTACGAAGGGTTAGGGTTAGGGTTAGGGTAGAGTTAGAGTTAAGGTTAGGGTTAGAATTAGGGTTTGGGTTAGGTTAGAGTTAGATTTAGGATTAGGGTTATGTTAGGGTAAGAGTTAGGGTTAGGGTGACTGAGGTGCGAAAATGGAGTGCGCCCAAACGTGATAGCTACATTGTTGGAAATTGGCACGCAGAGGCCGTTAAAGAATTTTAAGAAGAGTCTAGTAGTTAATATATAGCTGTTATTGCCACGTAGGAGTCGATACAGTAATAACGGGCGATGCAGTAATAACCCATACTGTTCCGCCCCTAGATAAGGTACAACAAAGTGTATAATCGGCTCATGGACTACAACTTCTTAACCACACTCCGCGCCTACACAGTACTTTGCTTTGCTTTACATACATATACACTCGTAAGTCATGTTCGTAACCAATGACGCATAAGTGCGAAAGAATATTGAAATCGAGCATTTATTGAGAGGCATTTATTCACTAGTGATGTACAGATGTCAAATCGTGAATCGAATCAGAAAGTGCAATAATTTTCAACATGGTTATCTTTTAACCATGTTTTAAGTGCGTTCGAAAACCGACTTACAGCCGGCTTAGTCTAACACATTATGTAAATAAATCCAGTCGCTGAGCAGAATAAAAAACATTAAATGGTCCGAGAATCAGTCCGGTAGGAATCAGTCCGAGTTCGATAACCAAATCTCAAATCAGATCTCAAATCCCATTCCCAACAATAAGGTTGATTGGTCAATACATCGAATTAAATTTTACAAAATTATTATTCGAGCCTGTCTTTGTCATTCCAGCCATAACATTCAGCATTTTAGCTATAATGCTAAATGCTGTATTTATTATATTCCGTCTGTTTCGTTCTAACTCCGCCATAGAGTAGGATGACGTCAGTGGCATCCTATGTATACAGCTGCAGTGCAATCTGATGGCAATGGAATAATCACAGATTATTACAAGTGCACAGGTGTACATAATTTTGCATAGTTGGAAGGATGAGCCTAGAAAAGTAATACCGGTAATTCAAGTACCCATACTGATTCATTAGCGTATGTTGAACAAATCAACATTGTTTTTAATCATATCGCTGATAAACTTTGAATCGAATCAGTATAAAATTGACATTTGACCTTACTTCATGTGACGTTTTAATCGAATCGTATTCCTAGATGGCGATTTGATTTTGCTCATCACTTTTGCTCGCATTGAATGACCTTGACCTCACTTCACTTTCTTGACCTATCAGCTGATACCGGTATGAGCTGTGTAGTATAGTAGGGTTACGATGGCTAAGCGGCGTGCTGTTCAAGATCCGGAAGATAACTACGAACTTATAGAAAAAGTGCATAAAACA
>Ga0209255_1000174_pt1 | contig 13356 bp, 13 predicted proteins | sample WorMetvaBAHAMAS2_FD_187394 | JGI IMG/M metagenome (GOLD analysis project Ga0209255, IMG submission 187394) | Marine gutless worms symbiont microbial communities from Max Planck institute for Marine Microbiology, Germany - Olavius vacuus... | ecosystem: Host-associated > Annelida > Digestive...
CAAGAACCTCCCTGCGTGCATCAAGCGCCCGAAGCTTGCGCCGCAGCTCCCGGAGCTGCACCACCGACAACCGATCCACATTGGCGCACAGGCTCCTGAACCGCATCCCGTCCATCTCGATCCTCCCCGAAAGACCACGTTCACCAAATGTTCCCGCAAACTTGCGCGACGATCAGCACGCAAGGCAGACACGACCAGGAATTTGCCGTCAAGGGCAACGTCGTCGACATGGGCGTCGGCATCGTCATCGGTGCGGCCTTCACCACCATCGTCAAGAGCTTCGTCGCCGACATCGTCAACCCGATCATCGGGGTGTTCACGGGCGGGGTCGATTTCGCGAACCTGTTCGTCAATCTGGGCGAGGGCGAGTTCGCAACCATGGCCGAGGCGCAAGAGGCCGGGGCGCCGACCATCAACTACGGGCTGTTCATCAACGCGATCATCGCCTTCCTGATCGTCGCCTGGGTGCTGTTCCTGGTGGTCAAGGCGATAAACGAAATGAAGCGTAAGGAGGAAGAGGCTCCCGCCGCGCCGCCGGCGCCGCCGAAATCCGAGGTGCTGCTGGAAGAGATTCGCGACCTGCTGGCGCAGAAGGCGGGCTCATAGCCCTGCAGCACGCAGGGCGACGTAGGCGGCCATCGCTTCCCGACAGCGCAGCCTTGACCTCTGCCACGCATCGGGATTTGTGGGAGGCATGGCCGAGAAGCAGCGCAACGCCGGTTCCGACGCACGCGCGCCCGTGGAGGGCGTGGTGCTGCTGCACGGCCTCGGCCGCACCCGGCTCGGCATGCAACTCTTGGCGCGGCGGCTCGACCTGGCCGGGTTCGAGACCGAATGCGTCGGCTACGGCTCGCGTCGGTTGTCGTTGGCCGAGGCGACCGAGGCGGTGGCCGACGCCGTCGCCCGGGCGGCGCGGCGCTGGGACGTGGTGCATCTGGTCGGCCATTCGCTCGGCGGCGTGCTCTCGGCCGCGGTCGCCACCGGGCGGCCCGATCTGCCAGTCGTCCGGGTGGTGATGATCGGCGCCCCGATGCGCGGCTCGGAGCTGGCCGCCTGGTGCCTGCGCTTCGGCCTCCTGCGCGCCGCCTTCGGCCCGGTGCTCGCCGATCTCGCCGTCGACCGGGGTCCGCTGGCGCCAGCGGAGCGGATCGGCGCCATTGCCAGCACCGCGGGCAACGAGCTGCTCGGGCGCGAGGTCGGCCTCGTCGGCACCCATGACGGCAAGGTCACCCAGCGCTCGGCCTGGGCCGGGGCCGGGGCCGGGCACCGGGCGGCGGTGCCGGTCGGCCACATGATGCTGCCGTTCAGCCAGCGGGTGGCGGAGCTGACCATTCGGTTCCTGAGAGACGGCCGGTTCCCGAGCGAGGCGGAAGGCTGAGATGGACGAGTTCTTGATTGCCCCTGACCCGGAAGACGAGCGCCTGACCCGCCCGGTGACCGGCATCGACCACACCGGCGCCGAGTCGGCCATCCGGGTGGTCGAGGAGCGGGCCCTGACCATCTTCCTCAACGCCCAAGAGATCGTTACCGCGATGACCATCGGCGACTATCCTGAGTATCTGGCGGTCGGCTACCTGCTCAATCAGGGGATGCTGCACCGCGAGGACCGGATCACCGCCGTCGACTACGACGCCGAGCTGGAGGTGGTGGTGGTCCGCACCGAGCGCGAGACCGACTACGAGGAGAAGCTGAAGAAGAAGACCCGCACCTCGGGCTGCGCCGTCGGCACCGTGTTCGGCGACGTGATGGAGCAGCTGGAAGGGGTGCGGCTGCCCGAGGCGGAGTTGCGCACCTCGTGGCTCTATGCGCTGGTGCGGAAGATCAACACTCGCCCGAGCCTCTATCTGGAGGCCGGCGCGATCCACGGTACGGTACTCTGCGCGCGCGACCGGCCGCTGGTGTTCATGGAGGATGTCGGGCGCCACAACGCGGTCGACAAGATCGCCGGCTGGATGCTGCGCGAAGGGGTCGAGGGGGCGGACAAGATCCTCTACACCACCGGCCGGCTGACCTCGGAGATGGTGATCAAGACGGCGCTGATGGGGGTGCCGGTGCTCGCCTCGCGCTCGGGCTTCACGGCATGGGGGGGGGAGCTGGCCCGCCAGACCGGCCTGACCCTGATCGGGAGGATGCGTGGGTACCGGTTCCACTGCGTCAGCGGCGCTGAGCGGCTGGTCTTCGACGCCGACCCCAAGGCGGTGGGCGAGGAGGACCGGAAGCACCACAGGAAGGGAGCCTCAGAGATATGAAGATCGCCGGTGTCATCCTCGCCGGGGGCCTCGCCCGGCGTATGGGGGGCAAGGACAAGGCGTTCATCGAGGTCGGCGGCGAGACCCTGCTGGCCCGGGTGATCGCGCGGCTGACCCCGCAGGTCGACGGTATCGTCCTCAACGCCAATGGCGACCCGGCCCGTTTCGCCGGGTTCGGGCTGCCGGTGGTGCCGGACACGGTCGAAGGCTTCGCCGGGCCGCTGGCGGGGGTTCTGGCGGGGATGCGCTGGGCGGCGGCGCGGGGCTATACGCATGTGGCGAGCGCCGCCGGGGACACGCCGTTCTTTCCCGCCGATCTGGTCGCCCGGCTGGCCGCCGCCTTCGCCGAGACCGGCTGGCCGATTGCGATGGCCGTGACCCATGACCCGGAGCTGGGGCTCTCGGAGCACCCGACCTTCGCGCTCTGGCCGGTGGCGCTGGCGGATGATCTGGAAGAGGCGCTGGCCCATGGTCACATGCGCAAGATCATCGTCTGGGCCTCGCGCCACGGCTGCGCCCGCGCGGTGTTCGACGACATGCCCAATGACGACGCCGGCTATCCCTTCTTCAACATCAACACGCCCGAGGATATTGTCGTGGCGGAACGCATCCTGAAGGAACGGGCATGAGAGTCTACGGCGTCGTCGGCTGGAAGAACGCGGGCAAGACCACCCTCGTGGAGCGGCTGGTGGCCGAGATCGCCGGGCGTGGCTTCTCGGTCTCCACCGTCAAGCACACCCACCACCGGGTCGATATCGACCGCAAGGGTAAAGACAGCTACCGCCACCGCCAAGCCGGAGCGCGGCAGGTGGTCCTGTCCTCGGGGGTGCGCTGGGCGGTCATGACCGAGCTGAGAGGGGCGCCGGAGGCGCCCTTGAGCGAGCTCCTGTCCCATCTCGCCCCGGTCGATCTGGTGATCGTCGAGGGCTACAAGCGCGACGACCACCCGAAGGTCGAGGCCTGGCGGGCCGAGACTGGCCAGCCGCTGATCGCGCTGGAGGACCCGACGGAGCGGGCGATCGCCTCGAATGACGCGCCGGAAGGGACGACCCAGCCGGTGATCGGGCTCGACGACATCGCGGGCGTCGCCGATTTCATTCTCTCCGATCTGGGGCTGAAACTGAGGAGGAGCTCATGAGCAGCGGCGTCGGCCGGGAACGGCTTCGCCGTCCCCCCCTCTCCATCTCTCCCCCACGAGGGGGAAGAGTGGTCCGGGATGGCAACTGGCTGTCCCCTCCCCCCGCCGGTTCCGGGTGTGGGGAGAGGAGGGTTAGGGAGGGGGGTTGCCCGGCAGAGTCCGGCATCTGCACCGATGCCTGAACACCTGCCCGACGACTGCTTCGCATTGCCGCCGGGGGTCGACTGGACCCCGGTCGACACCGCCTTGGCGATGCTGCGCGACGCCATGCGTTGTGTCACCGGGGTCGAGGAGGTGGCACTGGCCAAGGGCGCCGGGCGGATCCTGGCCGAACCGGTGATCGCCCGCCGCTCCAACCCGCCGAAGGCCAACTCCGCCGTCGATGGATTTGCCTTCGCGTGGGCCTCGCTCGGCGGAGCGAGAGAGGGCGACCTCGCGCTGGTCGAGGGCCGTTCTGCCGCCGGGCACCCTTTTGCCGGGGCGGTGCCGCCGGGCGCGGCGGTACGTATCCTCACTGGGGCCGAGATCCCCGCCGGGGCCGACACCGTGGTGCTGCAGGAGGATACGGAAACGGCTGCCGGCCGGGTCCGCTTCCGCGCCCCGCGCAAGGCGGGCACCAACACGCGGAAGGCCGGCGAGGATGCCGAGGCCGGCGCCGAGGCGCTGCCCGCCGGGCGGCTGCTGACCCCGGCCGATCTCGCCCGCGCCGCGGCGGTGGGGGCAGGCAAGCTGATGGTGCGCGAGCGGCTCAGGCTGGCGGTGCTCTCGACCGGCGACGAGCTGATCCAACCCGGCTCCGACCCCGCGGCACCGGGGGTGTTCGATGCCAACCGGCCGATGCTGGCCGCACTGGGGGCGGCGCAGGGCTTCGAGGTCGTCGACCTCGGCGCTGTCGCCGACCGGCCCGAGGTGCTGCGCGGCGTTCTCGACCGCGGTGCCGCGGAGGCCGACGCGATCATCACTTCGGGCGGCGCCTCGGCCGGGGACGAGGACCATGTCTCGCGCATCCTGACCGAGGAGGGCCGGATCACCACCTGGCGCATCGCGGTCAAGCCGGGACGGCCGCTGGCGCTCGGCTTCTGGCAGGGGGTGCCGGTGTTCGGCCTGCCGGGCAACCCGGTGGCGGCTTTCGTCATCTACCTCATCTTCGCCCGCCCGGCGCTCGGGGTGATGGCCGGTGGCGGCTGGCGGGCGCCGCAGGCCTTCATGGTGCCGGCAGCGTTCGAGAAGGCAAAGAAGCCGGGGCGGCGCGAGTATCTGCGCGCCCGGATGCGGGACGACGGCACGGTCGAGGCGTTTCACTCCGAAGGCTCGGGTCTGATCGGCGGGCTGAGCTGGGCCGACGGGCTGGTCGAGCTGCCCGACGGGGCGGTGACCGTGCGCCCGGGAGATGCAGTGCGGTACCTGCCCTACGCCTCGTTCGGCCTCAGCCGATGAGAGGCGCCATCGCCGGGCGCGAGGGCCTGTTGACCTCGGCCTGGTACGGCGCTCTGTTCTTCGCCTTCGGGGCGCATCTCCCCTACTGGCCGGTGTGGCTCGCCAACTGGGGGCTGACCGAGGCCGAGATCGGCGCTTATTTCGGGCTGGCGATGGCGGTGCGGATCCCCGGGTCGATGCTGCTGCCGGCGCTCGCCGACCGGTTCGCGCAGCGACGGTCGGTGGTGGTCGGGGCGGCGCTGGTCGCGGCGACGGTGTTTCTACTGCATCTCGGCATCGGGGCGCGGCCGGTTCTGCTGGCCGCCACCCTGACCGCGGCCTTCTTCACCGCGTCACTGATCCCGATCGGCGAGGCGCTGGGGTTGCGGGCCTCGGAGATCCACGGCTTCCCCTATTCCCATGCCCGGGCTGTGGGCTCGCTCGCCTTCCTGGTGATGAATCTCGGCCTCGGCGCTGCCATCGCCCGGTTGGGGCCGGGCGTGGTGCTGTGGGCTGTGGTGCTGTGCTTCCTTGTCGTCGCCGGCCTCGGCCTCATGCATCCCGGCGGCGGGGCGCCGCCAGGGGCCGGGCGTGACCAGGCGCGCTGGCGCGAGGCGCTGGGGCTGTTGGCGCAGCCAGTGTTCCTGGTCTTCGCCCTCGCCGCCAGCATCGGCCAGGCCAGCCATGCGGTCTACTACGCCTATGGCACATTGACCTGGCTGGGGCAGGGCATCGGTTCCGGGGTGATCGGCGCCTTGTGGGCCACGGCGGTAATGGCCGAGATCTTGCTAATGCTGGGGCGGGGCCGTGTCTGGGTGGCGCGGCTCGGTCCGGCCCGGGCGCTGCTCTTGGGATCGGCCGCCGGGATGCTGCGCTGGGGGCTGATGAGCCTCGAGCCGCCGCTGGCGCTTCTGTGGCCGGTGCAGGCGCTGCACGCGCTGACCTTCGGGCTCGGCCATCTTGGCGCCATGGCCTTCGTCGCCGCCGCGGTTCCGCCGCGGCTGCAGGCCAGTGCCCAGGGCCTCTATGGCGGCGGCATCGGCGGACTGGCGATCACCCTGGCGTCGCTGGCGGCCAGCGCGATCATTGCCGGTTTCGGCATCGCCAGCGCCTATTGGTTGGCGGCGGCGATGTCGGCGGTGGCACTGGGTGCGGCGCTGTGGCTGGGGCAGATCTGGGATGGCGGCCGGGTGGCGCCGGATCAGACGTAGCGGACGCTCAGCACCTCGTAGGAGCGGGAGCCGCCGGGAGTGGTCACCTCGACGCTGTCGCCCTCCTCCTTGCCGATCAGCGCGCGGGCCAGCGGCGAGAACATGTTCAGCCGGCCGGCGGCGATGTCCGCCTCGGGCTCGCCGACGATCTGGTAGGTGCTCTCCTCCTCGGTGCCCTCGTCGACTAGCTCGACGGTGGCGCCGAAGCGGATGGTGCTGCCGGACATCTTGCCTGGGTCGATCACGTCGGCGCGGCTGATCATCGAATCGAGATCCTTGATCCGCGCCTCGATCAGCCCCTGGCGCTCCTTGGCCGAGTGGTATTCGGCGTTCTCGGACAAATCGCCATGGGCGCGGGCCTCGGCGATCGCCTGAATGATCGCCGGCCGTTCAATCTCTTTCATCGCCTTCAATTCGGCGTTGAGCGCTTCGTAGCCGCTCTTGGTGATCGGAACCTTTTCCATTGGCCCCCTCATCGGTATCTGCTCGCTGAAACGCCAAGCCGCGCCCGTTCGAGCGCGGCCTGTGCCTGAGCTGCCGATCATAGAGCCGCGCGTCGCCGACCGCAAGGGCGTCTCTGGCCCACGGTCGGGCCGGCGGGACAGGGCGCCGGACCGAAACGGCGGCGCCCCGCAGTCTGAGGCGAGGCCTCAGCGGCCCGCGTCAGCCGAACTGGCCGGTGTCGACATAGTCGGCTTTGAACAGCGACCAGAAGTCGTCCGCCAGACCCTCCTCGACATAGCGGTAGGGCAGCCAGCCATAGCCGCCCTCGCCCCAGCCGCTACCCCAGGAGTTGCGGATCTTCAGGGCACCGGTCTCGGAGCCGATCTTGCGCTTGTCGTCATAGCCGATGGCGACCACCGCATGGCCGCCCTGCACCGTGTCGCCGCTGTCCGGAAAGGCGATCTCGCCCTTGGCGTTGCCGAAGTTGTAGACGGTGAAGCCGAACATCGATGGGTAGCCGGCGGCCAGGAACTGCCTCACCCGCGCCAGCAGCGCTTTGCCCACGACCCCCTGGCGGTCGAGCCGGAAGTAGCGGATTGCCTTGTAGCTCTGGGCGAAGGAGTAGGAGAACGCGCTCGGCTCGTTGTCGTAGGTGCTGGTGTCGTAGGGCAGGTAGCGCTCCGGCGGGGCACCGAACAGCACCATCGCCTTCATCGTCGTGCGCAGCCAGGCCCCGGTGTCGCCCTGCCAGCCGAGCAGATTCCGCATCGCCTTGTAGAGGAACAGTCGCGAGGCATCAATATGCTTGCCGTGGGCCCTGCGTTCGAAGTACTCTAGCAGTCCGATACCGGCATGCGCAGTGCAGGAGCCGATGTTCTCCTGATCCTCGATCGGCGAGCACCATTTGCTGAGGTCGACCGATGCGGGCCCCTTGGGCGGGGTCGCCTTCAGGGCCTTGGATCCCTTCAGCATCTTCTTGATCTCGTCGTTCTCCGGCGAGAAGTCGCGAAAATCGGGCAAGTCTCGTTGCCAGCCCATTCCGTAGCGCATACTCATTTTTCCCTCTGTTACCTGTTGAAATTTAGGTCTCAAACGACCCTCGTTACTTTTGTATGATGTCGTAAGTGACGACTTCGTGCAACCGAGCACTATGCGGGTATTTCGCGCATTGTCTGTGACATCCGTCACTTTGCCGGTTCTATTGACTCTGCAGCAGGTGGTGACCGGTGACGGCGGGCGGGCGCTTGGGTGCAGGGGGCGCACCTGGCGCGCTGTTCGAAAGGGCTTGGGCGGAAGCGGCGCGCAGAAAGCGCCCCCTACGCCCCTGCCTTCTCCAGCCTGCTCGCGTAGCTCTGCAGCGGCGCCACGTCGAGCGTGCCCTCCTTGAGGTTCTCGATCGCCCGCGCCGCGGCCAGCGAGCCGGCGGCGGTGGTGTAGTAGGGGGTCTTCATCGCCAACGCGGTGGCGCGGATCGAGAAGCTGTCGCGCACCGCCTGGGCGCCTTCGGTGGTGTTGAAGACCAGCGTCACCAGCCCGTCCTTCATCTTGTCGACGACGTGCGGGCGGCCCTCGTAGACCTTGTTGACCCGCTCCACCCCGATCCCCTTCGACTTCAGGAAGTTGCAGGTGCCGCCGGTGGCGATAATGGCGAAGCCGAGCCGCTCCAGGATCCGCGCCGCCGGCAGGATCATGTCCTTGTCCGTGTCCTTGACCGAGATGAAGGCGGTGCCGCCCTCGGGCAGCGGCGTGGCGGCGCCGAGCTGGCTCTTCAGGAACGCCCGGGCGAAGTCGTTGTCGAGGCCCATCACCTCGCCGGTGGAGCGCATCTCCGGGCCGAGGATGGTGTCGACGCCGGGGAAGCGGGCGAACGGCATCACCGCCTCCTTCACCGCCATGTGGGCGGTGTTGGGATCCGCCAGATCGAAGTCGTCCAGGCTCTCGCCGGCCATCACCCGCGCCGCGATCGAGGCGATCGGCGAGACCACCGCCTTGGCGACGAACGGCACCGTGCGCGAGGCGCGCGGGTTGACCTCGAGCACGTAGATGTCGTGGCCCTTTATTGCGAACTGCACGTTCATCAGCCCCTTGACCTCGATCCCCAGTGCCAACGCATGGGCCTGGCGGTCGAGCTCGGCGATGGTCTCGGCGCCGAGCGAATGCGGCGGCAGCGAGCAGGCGCTGTCGCCGGAATGGACCCCGGCCTCCTCGATATGCTCCATGATGCCGGCGACATGGACCCGGTCGCCGTCGGAAAGGGCGTCGACATCGACCTCGACGGCGCCGGCGAGGTAGCTGTCGATCAGCACCGGCGAAGAGCCGGAGACCACCACCGCCTCGTTGATGTAGCGTTTCATCTCGTCGTCGTTGCGGACGATCTCCATCGCCCGGCCGCCCAGCACATAGGACGGCCGGATCACCACCGGGTAACCGACGCGGTGGACGATCTCGAAGGCTTCCTCGCTGGAATGGGCGATGCCGTTGACCGGCTGCCTGAGGTCGAGTTCGTGCAGCAGCTGCTGGAACCGCTCGCGGTCCTCCGCTAGGTCGATGGCGTCGGGCGACGTGCCGAGGATCGGGATCCCGGCCGCTTCCAGCCCGCGCGCCAGCTTCAAGGGCGTCTGGCCGCCGAACTGGACGATCACCCCGTGCAGCGTCCCCGCCTTCTGCTCGACGCGGAGGATCTCCAGCACGTGCTCTAGGGTTAGCGGCTCGAAATAGAGCCGGTCGGAGGTGTCGTAGTCGGTCGACACGGTCTCCGGGTTGCAGTTGATCATCACCGTCTCGTAACCCGCCTCGGTCAGCGCATAGCAGGCGTGGCAGCAGCAATAGTCGAACTCGATCCCCTGGCCAATCCGGTTCGGGCCGCCGCCGAGGATGACCACCTTCTTGCGCGTCGTGGGCCGTGCCTCGCATTCGACGTCACCCATCGCGTCGACCTCGTAGGTCGAGTACATGTAGGGGGTCTGGGCCTCGAACTCGGCGGCGCAGGTGTCGATGCGCTTGAACACCGCGCCGATCCCGAGGGCATGGCGGATGCGGCGCACCCCGTCCTCGTTGAGGTTGGAGAGCGTGGCCAGGCGCGCATCGGATAAACCCATCTGCTTCAGCCGGCGAAGGCCGGCGGCGTCCTCGGGCAGGCCCTCGGCGACCAGACGCGCCTCCTCGGTGAGGATCTCGTCGATGCGCTCTAGGAACCAGCGGTCGAAATGGGTCGCCGCCTCGATCTCGTCGAGGCTGAGCCCCTCGCGGATCGCTTGGGCGATCAGCAGGATGCGATCCGGGTGCTGCCGGCTCAACGCCGCAACAACGGCACGTTTTCGCTCGGCCCCGGTCTGCTCGGGCGTCACGCTGTCGATGTGGATGTCGTCGAAGCCAGTCAGCCCGGTCTCCATCGAGGTGAGCGCCTTCTGCACCGACTCGTGGAAGGTCCGGCCGATCGCCATCGCCTCGCCGACCGACTTCATTGCCGTGGTCAGCTCCGGCCGCGAGCCGGGGAACTTCTCGAAGGCGAAGCGCGGGATCTTGGTGACCACGTAGTCGATGGTCGGCTCGAAGCTGGCCGGGGTCACCCCGGTGATGTCGTTGTCGAGCTCGTCGAGGGTGTAGCCGACTGCCAGCTTGGCGGCGATCTTGGCGATCGGGAAGCCGGTGGCTTTCGACGCCAAGGCGGAGGAACGCGAGACCCGCGGGTTCATCTCGATCACCACCATGCGGCCGGTCTCCTGGTGCAGCGCGAACTGCACATTGGAGCCGCCGGTCTCGACCCCGATCTCGCGCAGGACCGCGATCGAGGCGTTGCGCATGCGCTGGTACTCGCGGTCGGTCAGGGTCAGCGCCGGGGCGACGGTGATCGAATCGCCGGTATGCACGCCCATCGAGTCGATGTTCTCGATCGAGCAGATGATGATGGCGTTGTCCGCCTTGTCGCGGACCACCTCCATCTCGAACTCCTTCCAGCCGAGCAGGCTTTCGTCGATCAGGATCTGGCCGACGGGGCTGGCCTCCAGCCCGGTGCGGCAGATCCGCTCGTAGTCCTCGCGGTTGTAGGCGACGCCGCCGCCGGTGCCGCCGAGGGTGAAGGCGGGACGGATGATGGCCGGCAGGCCAACCTCGGGCAGGGCATCGACGGCGAGGCGCAGGCCGGAAAGGATATCGGGTTTGCCGTCGGCGTCCTTGGGCGCACTGACGATGGTGGCGCGGGGGTTCTCCAGCCCGATCCGCTCCATCGCCTCGCGGAACAGCTTGCGGTCCTCGGCCATCTCGATGGCAGACCGGTTGGCGCCGATCAGCTCGACGCCGAACTTGTCGAGTACGCCCATATCGGCCAACGCCATGGCGGTGTTGAGCCCGGTCTGGCCGCCCATGGTCGGCAGCAAGGCGTCGGGCCGCTCCTTGTCGACGATCTTGGCCACTACCTCGGGGGTGATCGGCTCGACATAGGTGGCGTCGGCCATCTCCGGGTCGGTCATGATCGTCGCCGGGTTGGAGTTGACCAGGATCACCCTGTACCCCTCCTCGCGCAGCGCCTTGCAGGCCTGGGCGCCGGAATAGTCGAACTCGCAGGCCTGGCCGATGACGATGGGGCCCGCGCCGATGATCATGATCGAGGCGATGTCGGTGCGTTTGGGCATGCTCTCTCTCTGGCGCGCGACGTCTCCACCAGGCGGCGAAGCCGGGTCTCGGGAGCAGGTCTCGCGGGGGGACCAGGAGCGTTATAGCGATCCTGCGGGCGAGGGCAAGGAATAGCATGCGGGCACAAGCCGGGGCGGGGCGGGCGGCGAACGCGCCCCCGGCGCCGGTTGCCAGGGTGGTGGGTGATCCGCCGAGCTTCGTCCCAGTGTTAGGAAATTGTTGCTTTTCTTTCGTTTTTCCTCGGCCATACTGCCGCCCAAGACAGGGAGGCATCAGCGATGGAAAGCATTCTGCCGGGAGAGATCCTCTCCGCGATGGAGGTTGGCCGGCGCAATAACCGGCGCGCGCGGACGCGACATCTTGTGGTTGCAGGGGACCGCCAGCACCGGATCATGGAGCTGACCGAGTCGGGATTTGTCATCGAGGCGGACGGCCTGCCGCATCTGCGGGGCTATGTGGAGATCCTAGCCGGCGAGGAGCGAATCGCCCGCCGGCTGGCGGTCTTCGCCTGGGTTCGCGACGGGCTGGTCGGCTACGAGTTCAAGCATGGGGTCCTGAGCCGCGCAATGCCGGCCGATTACGTCAAGCCGGAGCGGGCCGCGCTGCTCGCCGGGCCGAAGAAGTGAGGGACGGATGACCCGCCCGCTGATCCGCAGCATCGACCACTTCGTGCTGACCTGCGCCGATGTGGACGCCACTATCGACTTCTACGCCCGGGTGCTCGGCATGGAGCCGGAGACCTTCGCCGGCGGGCGCCGGGCGCTGAAGTTCGGCGACCAGAAGATCAACCTGCACCAGAAGGGAGCCGAGTTCGAGCTGAAGGCGCGGGTGGCGACCGCGGGCTCGGGCGACTTCTGCCTGCTCTCTGACGTGCCGGTGGCCGAGGTCGCCGAGCACCTGGCCGCCGAGGAGGTGGAGATCATCCTCGGCCTAGTGCCGAAGACCGGTGCCGCCGGGCCGCTGACCTCGGTCTATTTCCGGGACCCGGATGGCAACTTGGTCGAGGTCTCTAACCTCGTCTGACCGGGTGCCGCGAAGGAAGATCCTTTTGACCGACGCCTGGCAGGCGCTGGGGCGCGGTGCCGCGGCGTTCAGGCGATCAGAACGCTCACCAGCGCGAAATAGATCATCAGGCTGGCCGCATCCTGGATGATGGTGCAGACCGGGCCGCTGCCGAGCGCCGGGTCCGAGCCGAAGCGGTTGAACGCCCAGGGTAGCGCGAACCCGACCACGGCTGAGAACATGCCCCCGGCCAGGATGGCGCAGCCGACCGCCAACGACAGCAGCCCATCGCCCCAGGACAGGTAGACCATCACCGCGGCGATCAGGCCGAGCGCAGCGCCGATTCCGGCGCCGATGATCAGCTCGTCATGCAGCAGCCGGCCGATCGGCATGCTGTCAGTCGAGAGGCTGCGCACCGCCACCGAGACCGCTTTGGCGCCGATCGCGCCGGCGATGTAGACCAGCGCCGGCACGAAGAAGGCGACCGCGATATTCGCCGACAGCGCGTGTTCGAATTCGGCCATCACCAAGGTGGTCACCGAGGAGGCGAGCAGGCCGAAGATCAGCCACGGGAGCCGCCGCACCAGCCGCTCGCGCAACGGTGAGTCAAGCGAGATGATCGGCCCCGCCTCGTGCCGGGCGATGCCGGCGATGCGCTGCAGGTCCTCCATGTGCTCGTGGCGCAGGATCTGGAACAGGGCTTCGGGCGGCACCGCGCCGAGCAGCTTTCCGTCTTCGTCGACCACCGGTACCGCGACCATGCTGAGCCTGAGCGCCAGCATCGCGATCTCCTCCTGGTCGTCGCCGAGCCTGACCGCCTCGTGCTCGGGTCCCATGATCTCGGCGATGTCGTGGTCGCCTTCGGCAAAGAGGTCGTTCAGCCGGACGATGCCCTCCAGCCGTCCCGCCGTGTCGGTGACGAAGATGGTGTCGGCGCAGGCGAACCGCTCGCCGCGCAACGACTCGATCACTGTGTCGACGGTGGTCCCCGCCGTCGCCTTCGCGATGTGCTCGACCATGTGGGAGGCGGCGGTCTCGTGGCCGGCGGCGGCGCGGGGCGAGGTTTCCGTGGTCATGCGGGCGGCTTCAGAACGACAAACTTGCGCCATCATCGCGGCGGATTGTGTCAGTTTCCAGAGTACACGACGCTCTTGCGGTGAGGGGCGAGAAAGAGTCGAGCTGAAGGTTCTTTGTCCAGAAGGGTCTTCGCGATGTTCGATCTTCTCCTCGCCCCTCTGCTTGCGAGCTTGCGCCCGCATTTTGC
>Ga0209255_1000175_pt1 | contig 13346 bp, 14 predicted proteins | sample WorMetvaBAHAMAS2_FD_187394 | JGI IMG/M metagenome (GOLD analysis project Ga0209255, IMG submission 187394) | Marine gutless worms symbiont microbial communities from Max Planck institute for Marine Microbiology, Germany - Olavius vacuus... | ecosystem: Host-associated > Annelida > Digestive...
AGAAGCGTGTGAGACATTCTTCAAAAATCCGCACAAATACCAGCGCGAGCTGCGTTCATTGCTGACGGCGAATTTCGAACTGATCGGTTGAGTGAAAAACCGAAATATTGATATTAGATTAGTATAGTCAAGGTCTAAATGGAAACAGCGCCACGCGCAGTGGGTTGGGCACCAATACCATTAAGTTAGGCGTTACCGGTCAGCGAAAAAGAAGAGAAACGACGAATCGCGCGAATCCTCGCGAATGGATTCGCGCGATTCGTGGTGTTCTCTTCCGCATCCTAACCGACCACGACAAGTGGTCGGCAGCTAAACTTGATGGCATTGGGTAAACCGTGCCTACTCTAAGCACCGTATTGGTGGGCACAGCCCACCCTATATTGGAAGGCGACCCATGCTCGATATCAGCCCCATACCGGCATTCGACGACAACTACATCTGGCTGCTGAGGGACTCGGGCAGCACCCAGGCCGCGGTGGTGGACCCGGGGGACGAGGGACCCGTCCTGGCGGCCCTGGAGGCGCAAGATCTGGAACTCGGCGTCATCCTGGTCACCCATCACCATGACGACCATATCGGCGGTGTGGAGACCCTGCGGGCGGCGTTTCCTGAGGTCCGGGTCTCGGGTCCCGAGGACCGGCGAATCCGCGATCTCACCCATGTGGTCCGCGAGGGCGACAGGGTCGAGCTCCCGGATCTCAGTGAGCAGTTGCGGGTCCTGGAGGTACCGGGACACACCTCGACCCATATCGCCTACCTGGGCGCCGGTGCCCTCTTCTGCGGCGACACCCTGTTCGCGGCCGGCTGCGGGCGGGTATTCAACGGCACCTTCGATCAGCTCGCCGCTTCCCTGGAACGCATCGCCGATCTTCCGGGAGCAACCCGCTGCTATTGCGCCCACGAGTACACCCTGGCCAACCTGGGATTCGCCGGCCGGGTCGAACCCGAGAGTACCGCCGTCGCCCAACGGAAACAGGCGGTATCCGATCTCCGCGCCCTGGGTCGGCCTACCGTCCCTTCCCGGTTGAGCGAAGAGCTGGCGACCAATCCCTTTCTGCGCACCGGGATACCGGCGGTCAGATCCGCCGCCGAGGCCGCGTCCGGCAAATCGTTGACCACCGGCGCGGAGGTCTTCACCGCCCTGCGGCGCTGGAAGGATGGGCAATACGACTAGTACGCCGTTTCACTCCATTTTGCATTTGTAGGGGACAGCCTCCGTGCCGTTCCGCAGGCCGTTCGGAACGCCACGGAGGGCGTTCCCTACCACAAAATCATGTGAAACGGGATACTAGCTGTCGGTGATCGGCCGTAAGGCCCTTCCCACTGTTTCGGCTAACCTTTTGGCGGAAGCTTCACCTCTTTTTGGACTTCCGACATCTCTAACTCTCCCCTATTTGGGTGAATAGGCTGTGTAAAGGGGACCTTGAAAAATCCCATGCTCAATACTTTTCATGGTGATGCTCATAAATCGCGCTTTTTGAATGCCTTGATTATCATGGAGTTACGCACATGGACATAACGGGGCTTCCTTGTTCTGCAAAGACACCTTGAATTTTTCAAGGTCCCCTAAATATACCACTTTCATGGGTAAAGACGCCAGCGTCGAAGCTACATGGAGCCCAAAGCCATTAAATTAAGCGTTACCGGTCGGCAAAGTAAGAAAAACTACGAATCACGCGAATCCTCACGAATAGATTCGCGCCGATTCACGCGATTCGTAGCTTTCTTTTTTGTATTCCGACCCGCCACGGTAAGCGGCCAACAGCTAACTTAATGGCATTGACATAGAGCCAGGAGATAAGCTATGCAAATCGCCAATCCCATCTATGATGTCGTGTTCAAGTACCTGATGCAGAACAACGAAATCACCACTCTGATACTTTCCACGATCCTGGAGCAAGAGATCCTTTCCCTGGATCTCCTACCCCAGGAAACCGCCGTGGCGCTGGAAAAGCGCACCTTCATCGTGTACCGGCTGGATTTCTCCGTCCTGATAAAAACCTCCGCCGGCGAAGAGAAACACGTGGTCATCGAGATCCAGAAGGCCAAATTCGCCGCCGACATCATGCGGTTCCGACGTTACCTGGGAGAACAGTACAAAAAAGCTTGGCTCTTTATGGATTCCAGACTGATCGAAGGAGACGGCGGTCCGTAGCACTCTGACCGATGACAGAACAGGCCATCTTTTCTCAACAAAAATAGCAAGTTATACGACGCCCCTCTGGCTTGCTGAGAAGGCAAATTTGCGCAAAATATCCTAACCAGTCTGGAATCTATAAAGAGCCAAAAGCTTTTCCCGGCCGAGGGCAAAAAGGCTCCGCAGGCAACCCCGATCATCAGTATCTATTTCTCGGGTACAGGCTCGACCGTGTGGCAGCCCCCGTCATTACGACGCGGCCACCGGAGAGGAAATCCCGGACCGTGAGGAATTCATCGAGAGTCTTACCCACGACAGTTTCGTGATCCAGATCCTGCAGCTGGGGCCGGAGCGCAGAACGGCCACGGAAAGGCTCCTGGCCGTTTTCGACCAACACCGCAAAGTCGAGGGTGACCGGCACGTCCTGGACATCGATGAGGAGGCGTATCCCGAGGCCTACCGAAAGGTGGTGCGGTGGTTGAACGGCGCGGTTTCCGAGCCGCAAATCGGACGAACCATGGAGGTGGAGGATGAGATCCTGGCGGAACTGGAAGATATAGAGCGCCGGATGGTGGGGATGGAAAAGGCCCTTGAGGAGAAAGATCAGATCATTGGGGAGAAAGACAGGGCGCTGGCGGAAAAGGACCGGCTGATAGCCGAACTGCGCGGTTCGCGATAGGCCCGCGTGGCACGGCGCGGTGTAACCATTCCTGGCTCGTTCCCACGCTCCGGAGACTGTGAAAGTTTTGCTGGATCTTCAGAGCTTCAGGGGTGAGATAACATCATTTCCAAAATTTATCCGAAATTTGCGTTCATTTGCGGCAAAAAAGAATTCCTACCGCAAGAACCAAACCGCTGTTATCGGTACTTCGGCACTACTGATTAGGCGGACAGAACCGGCCAAGCTCGATCCACCGGCGTTCGCTGAGGATTTGACCATATCGGACACGGCTGATAGAAACGGTACTTGTGTCCCTCTGCAGGATCTTCCAACGAGTCGTCCGTGATTTCCGATCCTTCTCTTGCCGTTCGTATCCTGCTCGCCGTGGCCGCGGGGGGACTGACGGTGCTCGCTTTTGCGCCCTTTTCCTTCTATCCCGTCGCTATTCTGTCTCTGGCCCTTTGCTACGCGCTGCTATCCGGGTCGAGGCCGCGGGAGGGCTTTCTGATCGGTTGGGGATTCGGGATTGGTCTGATGGGTTTCGGTATCTTCTGGATCCGCATCAGCCTGAACGAGTACGGCAACATGGCCCCCTGGCTGGCCTATCTGTTGACCGCCTTACTGATGGTCGTGGCGGCCCTCTACTACGGGATCGCCGGCGCCTTGACGGCCAGGCTCGGCGATGGTCTGCGCTTCAGCGGTCCTCTGTTGGCGTTTCCCGCGGTCTGGGTCCTGACCGAGTGGCTGCGGGGCTGGCTCTTCACGGGTTTTCCCTGGCTCACCATCGGCTATACCCAGATCGACGCCCCGCTGGCGGGCCTGGCGCCGATCGCCGGCGTCTACGGGATCAGTCTGGCGCTGGTCCTGTGCGCCGGGCTGCTCTGGTGCCTGATACGGCGGCGGGGGCGGGTCAGGTATGCCGTGCTCGCCGGGTTCGTCTTGATCTGGCTCGCCGGCACCGCCCTCAAGGGCATCGAGTGGACCGAGCCGGATGGCCGGGGTTTCCGTGCTACTGTCGTGCAGGCCAATATCCCACAGTCCCTGAAATGGGACCCGGACACGCGCATCTCCAGCCTGCGCGCCTGCCTGGGGCTCACCCGCGAGAACTGGGACAGCAATCTGATCCTGTGGCCGGAGACGGCGGTTCCGGATTTCCTGCACGAGGTAGAGGATGCCATCATCCAGCCACTCGCGGCGGAGGCACGGGAACAGGGCACCGAGCTGGTGATCGGGATTCCAGTCATGGATCTCGAGGCGCGTCTCTACTTCAATGGTCTGATCAGTATCGGGACGGTCCGGGACCTCTACCGCAAGCGCCATCTGGTCCCCTTCGGCGAGTTCATCCCCTTCCGGGAGTGGCTGGGGCCTATCGCGCGGGCCTTCGAGGTACCCATGTCGAATTTCAGCGCGGGCGATGCCCCTCGGCCGTTGTTGCGGGTGGGCGAACGCCTGGCCAGCGCTTCTATTTGTTATGAGGATGTCTTCCCCGCCGAGGTGAGCGAGGCCCTGCCGGAGGCGGTCTACCTCATCAATGTCAGCAACGATGCCTGGTTCGGCGATTCGTTGGCACCCCACCAGCACCTGGAGATGGCACGCATGCGGGCCCTAGAGAACGAGCGTTGGCTGCTGCGGTCAACCAACACCGGGATTTCCGCTATCCTCGACCACCGAGGCCAAATCGTAGGCCGCGTACCCCTCTTCGAACGCGGCGCCTTTTCAGCCGAGATACAGCCGCGCCGAGGGGCGACGCCCTTCGTGCACCTGGGCAACCGGCTCGCCGTCGGCCTCGCCGTTCTGATGTTGGCACTCTCGATTCCATCCGCACGCCAGCAGAGGCTACGGGGAACCGCCGCGCAGCCGTAGCGGAATCGCAAAGAGTAAACTCCGACCTTCGAGCTTGTCTCTTCTAATGGTACAGGATTTCCAAGATTAACAGGACGAATCACACGCATCTTCGCGGATCGATTCGCAAGGATTCGTCGTTTTCCCTATAGAAGCCTGCTGGCCCCGAAGATCCCCGCCTTGCTACTATTACACTTGTGGATCTTCCGCCGCGATGCGTGCCTCTCGCACGTGTCGGCGGTGTCTTTTTCGGTCCGGTTCGTTGACCTGCTACGCCACTGGAACTTGCGATGGATGTGACCATTTTCGGCAGCGGCTATGTCGGCCTGGTGACCGGGGCCTGCCTTGCCGAAGTCGGTAACACCGTGCTCTGTGTCGACATCGATCCCACCAAGATCGCCGTGCTCGAAGGCGGTGGTATTCCCATCCACGAGCCGGGCCTCGAGAAGCTGGTAAAGAAAAACCGTGAAGCGGGCCGTCTGTCATTCTCCACCGATGCGGTAGCCGGTGTCGCGCACGGGCTATTCCAGTTCATCGCCGTCGGCACCCCGCCGGATGAAGACGGCTCCGCCGATCTGCGGCATGTGCTGGCCGTCGCTCGGACCATCGGGGAACACATGGATACCTATCGCGTCCTGGTCGACAAATCCACGGTGCCGGTGGGTACCGCGGACAAGGTCGCCGAGACGGTCAGGGAAGCCTTGGCCGCACGTAGGGCCGACGCCGAGTTCGATGTCGTTTCCAATCCCGAATTCCTCAAGGAGGGGGCGGCGATCGAGGACTTCATGCGACCGGACCGCATTATCGTCGGCACCGACAACCCGCGTACCGCCGAGCTCCTGCGTACCCTCTATGCCCCGTTCAACCGTAACCATGACCGGGTCATGCTGATGGATGTACGCTCGGCGGAGCTCACCAAATACGCCGCCAACGCCATGCTGGCGACCAAGATCAGCTTTATGAACGAGCTGTCCAACATCGCCGAGGCAGTGGGCGCGGACATCGAAAAGGTCCGCGTCGGCATCGGGTCCGACCCCCGTATCGGCTACCGGTTCATCTACCCCGGTTGCGGGTACGGCGGCTCCTGCTTCCCGAAGGACGTGCGCGCCCTGGAGCGGACGGCCGGGGCCATCGGATACGAGGCCCGGCTCCTGAACGCGGTGGAGTCGATCAACCGGCGCCAGCAAGATGTCCTATTCGAGAAAATCGCCAATCATTTCGCCGAGGGCTTGACGGGCCGCACGCTCGCACTCTGGGGACTGGCCTTCAAGCCCAATACGGACGACATGCGCGAGGCCCCCAGCCGCAGGCTTATGGAGTCCCTCTGGAACGCCGGCGCCCGCGTTCGGGCCTTCGATCCGGCTGCGTGGGAGGAGGCCCTTCGGATCTACGGCGAGCGGGACGACCTGCTCCTTACTCAAGACGCCATGTCCGCCGTGGAAGGCGCAGATGCCCTGGTCATCGTCACCGAGTGGACCGAGTTCCGCAGCCCGGACTTCGCGGCGATCGCGCGCAAGCTCGATCAGCCCCTCCTCTTCGACGGCCGCAACATGTTCGACCCCGAGATCGTCACCGCGGCGGGACTGACCTATTTCTCCATCGGCCGCCGACCGGCCAGGGCTGGCCTCTAAAAGAGGTCTTGCTTCCATGTCCGTACTCGCACTGGATTTCGACGGCGTTCTCTGTGACAGCGCCCGGGAGACCGGCATTACCGGTTGGAAGGCGGCGACGACCCTGTGGGAGGATATGGAAGGAGCGTTGCCCCCGCAGCCGCTCCTGGAGCGTTATTGTCACGCCCGACCGATGATCGAAACGGGCTATCAGGCGATCCTGATGATGCGTCTGCTCAAGGACGGGGAAGACCCGGAGGCGCTGCTCGAGACCTTTCCGCACCGAATCCACGAGGTGGTTGAAAAGTCCGGTACGGATGCAGCGGGTCTGAAACGACTGTACGGGGCGGTTCGGGACCGCTGGCTCCAAGCGGACCCAGAGGGATGGTTGTCCTTGAGTCCCCTGTATCCGGGGACGCGCCAGGCCCTGAACGAGCACCTGCCCGGAACCGACTGCTATATCGTCACCACCAAGCAAGAGCGGTTCGTCACACGGTTGCTGGAACATAACGGCGTGCGTTTCGATACCGAACGTATCTTCGGTCTGGATCGCGGGATATCGAAGGAAGCGGTGGTACATCACCTCATGGCGCACCATCCCGGCGATCCCGTCCATCTGGTGGAGGACCGCCTGGCGACCTTGAAGCGATTCCTCGCCCGACCGGACCTGGCGACCGTCCACCTGCACATGGCCGGCTGGGGACACAATACAGAGGCCGAGCGCCGGGAAGCCATGGGCTTGAAAATCCACCTCTTGACGGCACTTAGCCTCCCAGAGCTCACGAATATGGAGTACCACAGGTGACCGCTGAACGACTTGTTTTGAATGCGCAGTTGGCCCAGATGCTCAAGGGTGGCGTCATCATGGACGTGACTACGCCGGAGCAGGCCGCCATCGCCGAGGAGGCGGGCGCCGTGGCCGTCATGGCCCTGGAGCGCGTGCCAGCGGACATCCGCAGCGAAGGCGGTGTGGCGCGCATGTCCGACCCCGGCCTGATTCGGGCGATTAAGGCCGCCGTATCCATTCCCGCCATGGCCAAGGTGCGTATCGGACACTTCGTCGAGGCCCGACTGCTCGAGGCACTGAAGATCGACTATATCGACGAGAGCGAGGTGCTTACCCCGGCCGACGAGGAGAACCACATCGACAAGACTGGGTTCTCCATCCCTTTCGTCTGTGGTGCCCGCGATCTGGGCGAGGCCTGCCGGCGCATCGCCGAAGGGGCGGCAATGATCCGTACCAAGGGTGAAGCGGGCACCGGTAACGTGGTGGAGGCAGTGCGCCACATGCACACCATGAACCGGGAGATCCGCACCCTCCACGGCCTGCCGCGGGAAGAACTCACGGGTTTCTGCAAGGACCGGGGGCTCCCTTATGAAGTGGCGCTCAAGGTGCGGGAGGCCGGGCGGCTGCCGGTGGTGAACTTCGCTGCCGGCGGTATCGCTACGCCGGCGGACGCCGCGCTGATGATCCAGCTCGGCTGTGACGGCGTATTTGTCGGCTCGGGCATCTTCAAGTCGGGCGACCCCGCCCGCCGCGCCGCCGCCATCGTCCAGGCCACCACTTACGCCGACGACCCGGAAAAGATCCTGGAGGTATCCGCCGGTTTGGGCGAACCCATGACCGGCATCGAGATCCCCACGATTCCTAAGGAGGCACGCCTGGCCGAACGGGGTTGGTAAGCCTCCATGTCGGGTATCATCGGGGTCCTCGATCTGCAGGGGGGCGTCGTCGAACACTTGGCGCACCTCGCCGCCCTGGACCTGCCGGCCAGACGAGTGAGGCAAGCGACGGATTTCGAGGGTCTGACCGGATTGATCCTTCCCGGCGGTGAGAGCACCTGCCTGAGCCGTCTGCTAAGCCGCTACGGGCTCGACCGCGAAATCGAAGAAGGCTGGCGGGCCGGACTCAAGCTATGGGGCACCTGTGCCGGGGCCATCCTCCTGGCACGAGAGGTCGTGGGCGAGACGGCAAGTCTGGGGCTTATGGATATCCGGGTCCGACGCAACGCCTTCGGCAGCCAGCTCGATAGCTTCAACCGCACCCTGGAGGTCCCGGCGGTCGACCCCGAGCCCATCCCACTCACCTTTATTCGGGCCCCGAAGATCCTCTACTTCGGCACAGAGGTGTCGCCCCTGCTCGAGCTCGACGACTATTGCGCCGCCGCGGAAGACCGCGACATCCTGGTTACCGTCTTCCACCCGGAGCTGACCCCGAGCCTCGCCTTCCACCGCTATTTCGCCGGCAAATGCGGTATCCCGATCCCGCTTCGCGAAGATACACGGACAGACTGGCGGTCGGATTTCTGGGTCGGCTACGCGCCGATTCCCTACCGCCCCAGGCCCGTCGCCGCAGGCGGCGGGGAACGCGGTTGATCCACCGGATGGCAGGGGTCGAATGCGATCTCGACACCACTCCATGATGGTCTTCTTCTATGAGGGGATCGGACTCAGACCCGTAGGGTGGGCTGTGCCCACCAATACCCTGCCCGGCTGGTGGGCACAGCCCACCCTACGGGCCAGATGCAAAATGCTCAGAAACGGGGAACTACGAATCACGCCAATCTCCGCGCAAGATCGATCTGTCTTGTCCACTGTTTGCGGCGACAGGTGGCAGACAGATTCGCGTGGATTCGTAGTTTGTTTTCGGCGGGACGGGAATAGATCGCCAGCATCGCGCCGTCTCACCGATCATCCGCTGCGGCGTCGGTTTCGTCCGACTCGTCCTCGTCGTCCTCCCAGTCGTCTTCTTCCTCGGGGGGATCTCCGTCGAAGATCTTATTGCGGCGGTGCTGCAGGTAGGCGTCTCGGGTGAAGGCGTAGGGATCGATGGCTGCCGCTTCCAGGAGGTCTCCGGCGGTCAACAGATCGGCCCGGGTATCGGTGACATCGAGGGCAGTCAACCCCCAAGCGACAGCCCCCTCATCAACATAAAGAAAATTATAAAACAATGGGTTGGTAGCGATATCCCCGCCCATCCCGATGGTGTCGCGTATGGTGCTGGGCCCCAGAAAGGGCAACACCAAATAGGGGCTGGAGTCATCGCCCCAGTAACCGAAGGTCTGGCCGAAATCTTCTTTGTAGCTCGGGAGCCCCATATTGGTCGCTACATCGAAGAAGCCGAGTACGCCGATGGTGGTATTCACGGCCAAGCGCCCCACATCCGACCCGGCCCGGGAAAGCTTGAACTGGAACAGATTGTTGAGCGCCGAGGAGACATCCGCGAGGTTGTTGAAGAAATTGGTAATGCCGCGGTCTACGGGCTCCAGTGTAACGGCCTTGTATCCCTTCGCAACGGGCTTCACGAGCGCATCGTCGACCACTCGATTGAACTTGTACATCGCGCGGTTGTAAGACTCCAGGGGATCCCTGGGGTCAGCCTGTTCGTCGGGGACCAAGGCACAACCGCCGACCAGGACCAGCAGCAGGAGTAGACCGATATTCTGAAGACCGTTCATGGACAGCGTATTCCGTGAACCTTACGTCCGTCATGCGGACACGAGACAACAACATGTTAGCACAACCTTAATGGTTCCGAAGGCAAACAGTTGCTATCCCGTTTTGATCTTTCCTCCGTCCTGAACTAAACTCTGTCCGCGCATCTCCGAAATCGGTGGTCGACCGCAGCCGAATCCCCTGAGCGAGGGGAAAACCTTCAGCGATCGAAGATTGCTTTCATGATGGAAACTGCATTGAATTTCGAGAAAGTTTGGCAGCTGTTCCAGTATACGGACCGCATACTCCGGGAAACGGACAAGAAGATGAAGGCCCTGCAAGACCTGTTCGAGGGCCAGTGGGGCAAGCTGATGGAGAGCCTGGTAGAAGGAGATCTGGTTCACTTGTTGGGCAAGCGGGGAATCCAGGTCCGGGATACCTCGACCCGGCGCAAGGGATGTCGCAACGGGGAGAATTACGAGTTCGACATCATTGCGCAGCGCACAATGGCGAGGAGATCGTCATCGTAGAGGTAAGGTGCTGGGTGCGGTGGCCTATCTGCGCGCGGAGCAATCGAGCGACCAGTATGCGCAGAACCAGGGGTTATTCGTGATTCGGGCCACGGGCGACAGCGCCGCCATCGTCAACCCCACGGGTTTCCAGCCCCGACAGTTCGGATAGCAACAGCATTTTCGGATGTTCCCCCTGCTTGCGGGGATGAACCGGATCTCAATCCCTTGCGCCCTTGCGGCTCGAAATCGACTCGACGCGATGGCTCCACAGACGTCTATGCTCCCGGCGGAATGACCAGGGTCCTGCGATGCCGGCAGGTCCGAGCCGAAAGCTAATGGCACCTGCGCTCGCGGTGTCGAGCTGGGCGGTGCCCTGGGCCGCTACCCACTTGCGCACCGCCGGGTTAGGAAGACCGAAGCGGTTCGCATAACCGGCGCCGGCGGCATAGAGCACGAAGTGCGGCGCAACCGTCGCCAGGAAGGCGCTCCCGGTGGAGGTCGCGCTGCCGTGGTGGCCAGCTACCAGAAGGGTGTCGATGTGCCACACGCCCTGATGGTAGAGATAAGGGAGTATGACCGCAGTGCCGGTATTGAAGCCGCTGGAAAACCGCGGACCCGTGTCATAGACGAGGACATGGCGCCGAGTCCGAACGACGGCCACAAGGCCCTGTCCCACGTCGAACAGCGTAAACTCGGCGGTACCCTCACTCGGTGCCGGCGGGCGAATCAGGGCCAGCGGCAACAGGAACAGGGACCCGAGCCAGGCCCCGGGCAATCCCCGTGGAGCGAGCAACAGGAGCACCCCGGCGAAGGCACTGACCCAGACCCAGATCGGACGCCGGGACACGACCGCCGCCATCCAATCCCACCCGGAGACCGCTTCCAACACTCCGAATCCCCGTTCCAAGACCTCCGCTGTCAGGACCAGCGGCAGCTCCAACCCGAGTCCGGGCAATAGGCCCAGCAGGCTCGCCACCAGCACGATCGGCAGCAACACCAGACTGAACAGGGGAACGGCGACCAGATTCACCAGCGGCGCGATCACCGGAGCACGACCGAACAGAAGCAGCAACAGCGGCAACAGCCCCAGGGCGACGACCCACTGCACCCGCCCCCAGTTGTGCCGAAATTTGTCCGTCCCGAGCCGTTGCCCGAAGGCGATGAGCAGCACGGCCACGGCGGTGAAGGACAGCCAGAAACCGTAGGCAAGCGCACCGCCTGGGGGTCCGGATCAGCACCCCGACCAGGGCCAGGACGATCCCGCTCGCCGGACGTACGGTGCGGGAGAAGAGCACCGCCCCCAGGATCACCGCCAGCATAATCAAGGCGCGCTGCGTGGAGACGGCGAATCCGGCCAAGGCGCTGTAGACAACCGCCCCGCCCAAGGCGGCCAGCGCACCGGCCCGCGGGGCCGCGATCAGCAGGGTCAGCCGGGCACTGCGCGACCAGACCCAGCAGGACAGAAAGAACAGAAAGGCGGCCACCATACCCACGTGCAACCCGGAGATGGCGATCAGATGATTGGTGCCCGTGCGCGTCAGGACCTCCCACTGCTCGGACCTCAGCCCGGAACGGTCCCCCAGGACCAGAGCCCGCACCAAGGCTTCCCCGGTAGCATCCGGCAGAATCTCCCGGATACGCTCACGCAACCCTTGACGCCAGCGATCGATGACATAGATCCCGGACCCGGCATCCAAGCGCAGGTTCTCGCCCCCATCGCGGACGTATCCCGTGGCCTCGATACCCTGCTGGAACAGCCAGCGCTCGTAATCGAACCCGCCGGGATTGGCAAAACCGTGGGGTGGTTTGAGGCGAGCGGTCAGGCGCCAACGCTCACCGACCCGAAGCGCCGGCGCATCCCGGTACCAGCTCAGGCGCACTAGTCCATCGAAGCCGATAGCCTATCCATCGGCACGCGCGTGCTCGACCTGGAACAGAAACCGCGCGCCGCCGTCGCCCATTTCCCCCGGCAGACCGGCGATCCTGCCGGTCAGCTCGAGATCCCGGCGCACCAGGGTCTCCGAAAAGGGCCCGCAAAGGACCTGGCAGACCTGAATCCAGGCCCACAGAAAATCGACCAGGGCATAGGCGAACGGCCGCAGCAAGGGCCAGCGCCAGGCCACCGCCACCACGGGCACGGCAAACAGGAGCGGAAGCTATAAGGACGGCAAAGACGGCAGTAGAAACAGGACGCCGACGCCGGAGGCAAAGCCCAAACCATTGGCGATCAGTCCCGGTTTTGAAGCACGGAGCCGCGGAGGCCACAGAACAGTCATCGAAAAAAGGGGCTACGTCCCCGCGGTTTATAGGTGACTGGCAACCCCCTATTGTGCGATGCCATTAAGTTAAGCGTTAAAAGAGGAAAAACTACGAATCACGCGAATCCTCGCGAATGGATTCGCGCCGATTCGCGTGAGTCAGGACCCACCCGGTGGGCACAGCCCACCCTACAGCGGTATGTAATCGAGGTTCTCGTCAGCCAGCAGACTGAGCATCAGCTCGGTTCTGGTATCCGGTCAGACGCTCGCGTATCTGCGCCACGGGCGAACGGCGTTCGTCGTTGCGACGTGTCACGAGCGATGTCCGACGCGCGCGGTCCAGCGTACGCTTGCGCCTCCTGCCGATGGCCGAGGAAGTAGCCGAGGGGTGGCGTAAACGTCACGCAGGTTCAGTACGTCGTAACGCAGGGTAATCTCTTCGGCATTCGCACCTTGCTCGAGGAGGGAGATGACACTTTCCAGCGTCACACGAGTTTGTGCGACGTGGATCACTCCGTGTGCATCTTGGTGCAGAGGGGAAGCTTCCCGTTCCAGGGCAAGTGACGTCAGTAAAGCACTCACTGCTTAAGGATACTCCGTCTATGTCACCGGATTTGCCTTGTTGTGTGATGATTTCCAGGCATATGATATAGCATCTTTAACGACGATACCAAACCCTACCATAAAGACAGTAAATGCAATTAGTGTAATCAACAAGATAATGACGAACGAGCAAACAAAAACATATGGCTCTTTATGGATTTCAGACTGCTAACGTAGCAGCAAACCGAGAAGGGAATCCATGAGTCCTATGCCGCGGTTTTTGGTGTTGTGGACGAACTCGAAAAAGCCCAGATACAAGGGCAGGTGCTCCTGGGAAATCCCCCGGTG
>Ga0209255_1000176_pt1 | contig 13289 bp, 15 predicted proteins | sample WorMetvaBAHAMAS2_FD_187394 | JGI IMG/M metagenome (GOLD analysis project Ga0209255, IMG submission 187394) | Marine gutless worms symbiont microbial communities from Max Planck institute for Marine Microbiology, Germany - Olavius vacuus... | ecosystem: Host-associated > Annelida > Digestive...
AACCGGCCTCGCTCCCCACGCTTCGTTACCTCCACGTGACAGGCCGCAGCTACATGTCTATCAGCTTTTAACATGGCAACCTCCTTTCAGGTTGCTCGACTGACCAGGCTTCGCCTGGCGCACCAATATCAAGACCTTGAGATCGAAAACCTGGCGTTCGTTATTGCCCAGAGGTGGAGTTGTCATGTTGGTAGTGGTCAAGGTCTATATAGAAACGTCGCCACTCGCAGTGTGTCGGACACGCCACACGCCGTATCCCCTCTCCCGCCGAGGGTGTCGTAAAAGGTGACACCCGACGTAGCGCAGGCGTCTCGCCTGCATGGTTTAGAGATAGGCCACCATTTTCGGGTGCTGCGACCGATTGAACATAAAGGAAACGGGAACGCATGATATGCCGTTTCTTTTTTTCTTCTGCATCACACCAAGACACCAAGCCACAAAGGAGTATCAGGATCGAGATGAAGAACACCGGAAATCGCGGAGAATTCTTCGTGTCTTTGTGGCTTGGTCTGAGAGCGCTCCCCGGATTATCGAACGCTTGTGCCGGTGGTCCTCAAGACCTGGAACTCATGGATGAAGGCACTCAGTTCTCCCGCCGTGATCGCGTCGCGCAGGGCGCGCATGAGCCCTTGATAATAGTGCAGATTGTGGATGGTATTGAGCCGGGCACCCAGGATCTCTTTACATTTGTCCAGGTGATGCAGGTAGGCCCGGCTGTAATGGCTGCAGGCAGCACAGTCGCAGAGCGGGTCCAAGGGGCCTTCATCAGTGCGGTAGCGGGCGTTGCGGATCCTGACGATGCCGCTGCTGGTAAACAGAAAGCCGTTGCGGGCATTGCGGGTCGGCAGGACGCAGTCGAACATGTCGATGCCCCGCCGCACCGCCGCGACCAGGTCCTCCGGTGTGCCGATACCCATCAGGTATCGCGGTCTGTCCGCCGGCAGGCGCCCGGATAGAAAATCCAGGATGCGTAGCCGATCCTGCTTCGGCTCTCCCACCGACAGGCCACCCACCGCATAGCCGTCGAATCCCAGGTCCAGCAAACCCGCCAGGGAGGCCTCGCGCAGGTGTTCGTACATCCCCCCTTGGACGATGCCGAACAGGGCCGTAGGACTGTCCCCGTGGGCCTCGCGACTGCGCACGGCCCAGCGCAGGGAGAGTAGCATGGAGTCCCACACGCGGTCCTCGTCTGCCGGAAAGGGGGTGCAGTCGTCGAAGATCATGACGATGTCCGAGCCCAGCTCCCGCTGCACTGCCATGGCGTCCTCGGGCGTCAGGAAGACCGGGCTGCCGTCCACCGGACTCTTGAAGTGCACGCCCTCCTCCGTGATCCGACGCAGGTCTCCGAGGCTGAAGACCTGAAATCCACCGGAATCGGTGAGGATCGGCCTCTCCCAGTGCATGAAGCGGTGCAGACCACCGTGGCGGCGGATGATCTCTACTCCGGGCCGCAGCATCAGGTGAAAGCTGTTGCCGAGGATGAGCTGGGCCCCCAGGCCGGTCAGCTCCTCCGGCATCATAGCCTTGACGGTGCCGTAGGTGCCTACGGGCATGAAGGCGGGGGTCTCGACGCTGCCGCGGGCGAAGGTCAGCCGCCCGCGCCTTGCCGCCCCATCCCGCGCCAGGAGATCAAAGCGCATGCCGGTGATCCCTCAACCAGTGTCGGAACTGCCCGAGATCCGCCACCTTCCCGGCGGGCGGCGCCAGCGCATGGGGCCAGGGGGCGCTGCTCCGGTTGATCCAGACCGCCGTCATACCCAGGCGTCGAGCCGCCTCCACGTCCCGGTAGGGATCGTCCCCCAGGTGCAGGGCCCGTTCCGGGGACACGCGACCCCAGCGGAGGGCGCCGAGAAAGAGATTCGGGGCCGGCTTCCGGGCCCCCACATCGGCAGGGGTCAGGGACCGCCCGAACAGACCGCGCAAGGGTGTGCGGGCCACATCGGCATTGCCGTTGGTGATCGACACCAATGGGTACTCGGCGCCCAGGGCCCGCAAGGCGGGGAGTACGTCCGCGTAGGGTGCGACCCGGTTGCGGTGCTCCAGGAACAGGGCCACGGCATCGTCGGCCAGGGCCACATCATAGCCGTGGGCCGCGAGCAGGCCACGCAGGGAGTGTCGGCGCACCGCTGTGAGATCGTGCGCGATCTCGGGTCGGCTCGTCATCAACGCCCAACGATGACGACGCATGGTCTCCCGATCATAGACCTCCGTCAGCCGCGGCGCGGTTCGCTCCAGCCAGGCATAGAGCACCGCCTCCGCCCGCTCGATGGTCGGTGCGCAGGGCCAGAGGGTATCGTCGAGGTCTATGGTCAGAAGCTCGAAGGCATGTTCGGTCGGCATCTTTTCCATCCATTGGTTGGCTCCTATTGTGCATTGACCGGGTGCCTCGAGGATACATCGAACGGACCACGCAGTCGTGGGAGGTCTTCGACCATGCGCATCGATAAGGCTTGACAACTAGTTCGGAATTTAAGAAGATATTGATGCACTGAAACACTGACACGGCATTATCGGTGCGCTCTTCCATCCTCCTTTGGTGGTAATCCTAAGCGCGACATTTGCGTCGCGCTTTTTTTGAGCCGCGTTCACCACCTGGTTCGCAATCTCCGACTCGGCCAACCGGCGGTGCAACCGGAAGCCATTCCGCCCCGCTTCGTGGCCCGGATGCCGAAAAGACGAAAGGCTTTCAATCGCTTTTCGGCGGGATGCGCTACGCTTTCCCGCCCTACGGGGATCACCTCTGCCCCCTAAACAATTGCCTATCCGTGTTTTCCTATGCTCAATATGCGTCTTTGGGGTTCGTCCAGTCACCGGCTACCAGTCACTAGCTTCCAGCTACCGGTAGCCGGCGACTGGTAGCTGGTAGCCGATGAGCACAGCCCATCCTACGAGCTTTATCGGAACCGGGTGAGTTGGTGGGCACAGCCCACCCCACCACGGGGGCTACCCCTACCCCCTGATAACTGATAACTAAGCCCGCTTGCACTGCGGTACGGTACGGTGTCCAGGGGAGGGCGCTCGATATGCTGGCGGGCCTTCCGGATAGAGCAGGGGAGCCAACTCCTCGAGGGCCTGTCGGTAGACGCGACGTTTGAAGTAAACGACCTCCTGGAGGGGTTGCCAGTATCTCACCCAACGCCAGGTATCGAACTCGGGTTTGTCGCATGTGTCGAGGCAGAAGGTGTCCTCGCCGCAGTTCACCCTGAGCATGAACCATACCTGTTTCTGGCCGATGCAGAGGGGTGTGCAGTGGCGGCGGATGAAACGCTTAGGGAGCCGATAGCGAAGCCAGCGTTTGGTGCTTCCGAGCAGGGTCACATGTCGGGGATGTAGACCGACCTCTTCCTGGAGCTCCCGGAACATCGCCTGTTTGGGGGTTTCGTCCGATTTGATTCCACCTTGGGGAAACTGCCAAGCATTCTCGCCCGTGCGTCGTCCCCAAAACAGCCGGCGCTCGGCATTGGTCAGTATGATCCCGACGTTGGGTCTGAAACCGTCCAGGTCGATCAAGGTGACTTCTCGTAATAATGATCTTCCGTTGCATTTTTCCACATCCGCCGCCGCATGGGCAACTCAGGCTCCATGAAGTCCGGGGCGAATGCGTATAAATTGCTTCCGGTCACCGGTAGGGTGGGCTGTGCCCACCGACACTTGTCCGGCTGCAAGGCAATGCCATGAGGAAAAACGACGAATCACGCGAATCCTCTTCTTGCTTTCCATGCACAGACCAAGCGTCCTCAGCACTGTCCGCTACCGAAGGAAGTAAAGTTGACAAAATAATATTAAGATTGGCAATATTCGGAAGTAAGGTTGTCAAAAGCAGGCTGTCCATGACTGGCGTTCGGATGCGGGGCGAGAATATCCGGTGATACATCATCGCCAACGTAGAAAAGCACCATAAGGATATCGCATCAGTCACCGCTGACAAGTTTGGGATCAGTAGACAAGCTGTTAACAAGCACTTGCAGAGGTTGGTAAGGGAGAAGGCGCTAGTAAGGCGAGGTAAAACGAGAAACCGGTCCTACTCGTTACATCCTCTCGAAGAGTGGCAAACGAGCTATCAGTTAGCTACAGACCTCGCTGAAGATGTTGTTTGGCGAAGCGAGGTGGCTCCATCTCTTCAACGGCTACCTGATAACGTTTTTGAGATCTGGCATTACGGATTCACTGAAATGTTCAATAACGTAATAGACCACTCTGGAGGAGGCACAGTTACTATTCGTTTCCAAAAGACTGCTACTGCAACCGAGTTAATGATCGGTGACGATGGCATCGGTATTTTCCGAAAGATTCACGATGAGTTAGGTCTACTGGATGAACGTCATGCGATATTGGAATTAGCTAAAGGAAAGCTGACAACTGATGGGGACCTTGAAAAATCCCATGCTCAATACTTTTCATGGTGATGCTCATAAATCGCGCTTTTCGAATGCCTTGATTATCATGGAGTTACGCACACGGACATAACGGGGCTTCCTTGTTCTGCAAAGACACCTTGAATTTTTCAAGGTGCCCTTCAATCTGTGCCGTCATGCGCAAGCTCCTGCACGCCATTCATGCCATGCTCAAAAACCGAACGCCCTTCGACAGCAGCCGCTTCTATACACCCTCTGAAACCGTTCCCTGATTAATCCAGTTTATGGACCAGAGTTAATTTTTTGGGGATCAGCAGGCAGAGTGGACTTGCATCGAAACACGGGGTTCTCGATTGCCCGATTGGCATGGGCTTAGTAAACTTCGAGCTGCTTACCGGCGCCGCCCGGAAATCAGCGCGGGAATGGCCCGGCGCGCGCCACAGATCACACCAGCGGGAGGTTCCCCCATGGCCAGCAAACGCACCTTGTCTATCATCAAGCCCGATGCCGTCGCGAAAAACCACATCGGCGCCATCTATGACCGCTTCGAGCGGGCGGGTCTGCGTATCGTCGCGGCGCGCATGTTGCAGCTGACTCGCGAGCAGGCGAGCGCCTTCTACACGGTACACCAGGCGCGGCCCTTCTTCGGGGAGCTGGTGGACTATATGACCTCCGGCCCTATCCTGGTCCAGGTGCTGGAAGGTGAAGACGCCATCGCCCGCAACCGCGAGGTGATGGGGGCTACGGACCCGGCGCAGGCGGAGCCGGGCACGATCCGGGCCGATTTTGCGACCGATGTGTCGGAAAACGCGGTCCACGGTTCGGATGCGCTGGAGACCGCCGCCACGGAGATCGCCTTTTTCTTCCCGGACGGCGTTTGCGAACGCATCCGTTAAGCGCCCGAATCGTGAATGCTGCCGTCCCCGAGACCAATCTGTTGGATCTGGATCTGAAGGGCTGTGAGGCGTTGGTAACCGGGATGGGGGGTAAGGGTTTCCACGGCCGCAGCCTGTTCAAGTGGATCCACAAGCACGGCGTGGTCGACTACGAGGCCATGACCGACCTCTCCCAGGCCCTGCGCCGACGGCTGTGTGCCGAGACCCGGATCAGCCTGCCGCGATTGGTCGAGACGCGGCCCGCCGCGGACGGCACCTGCAAGTGGGTCCTGGAGCTGGCCGACGGCCAGCGGGTGGAGACGGTGTCGATTCCGGAGGGACGGCGTACCACGGTGTGCGTCTCCTCGCAGGTGGGGTGTGCCCTGGATTGTAGTTTCTGCGCTACGGCGCGTCAGGGATTTGACCGCAACCTGACGGCCGGGGAGATCGTGGGCCAGGTGTGGCACGCGACCCGCGCCCTCGGCAGGGCGCCCACGAATGTGGTCCTGATGGGTATGGGGGAACCGCTGGCGAATTTCGATGCAGTGGTGACCGCGGTGGATATCCTGCAAAACGATCTGGCCTATATGCTCTCCAAGTATCGGATAACCCTGAGCACCGCCGGGGTCGTGCCCAATATCTATCGGCTGCGGGAGGTGAGCGACGTATCGCTCGCCGTTTCGCTGCACGCCGCAGACAACGCCCTGCGCGATCAATTGGTGCCCATCAACCGCAAGTATCCCCTGGAAGTCCTGTTGCCGGCCTGCAAGGCCTTCGTCGCCGGCGATAAGCGCCGTTGCGTGACGTGGGAATATGTCATGCTCGACGGGGTCAATGATCGGATCGCTCATGCCAAGCGCCTGATCCGGTTGCTGGAGGGGATTCCGTCCAAGCTCAATCTGATTCCCTTCAATCCCTTCCCCGGCTCGGCCTTCCGGACCTCACCGGAGGAGCGGGTGGAGGCGTTCCGCCGGCGGGTGCTGCGCTCCGGTATCGTAGCCACCATCCGCAAGACGCGGGGGGACGAGATCGCCGCCGCCTGCGGCCAGCTCGTGGGCCGGGTCCGCGACCGCAGCCGACGCGTGGTCCGTGGGCAATCGGCCATCGGGGTCGCCGTACCATGAGTCGCAAAGGGGGTGCGGGGTTGTTGTCGATGGTCGCCTGCCTGCTGGTGACGGCCTGCGCCGGGGGCAGTGTTTGGGGCGACGGCGCGGTCGGTGGCCCGAACGGGGTCGGGAAGGAGCGCCCCGGTGACCTCTATGTGCAGCTGGCGGTGGAGTATCATCAGACAGGGGCAAACGGAGACGGCCCTGCGTAAGGCCAAGCAGGCGCTGGCCAAGGACCCCAACAATCCCCAGGCCCATAATCTCATGGCTTTGATCTACCAGCGGTCGGGGCGGGACCGATTGGCCGAGCAGCACTTCCGCAAGGCCATCGGCCTGGGACCCGGAGATCCCTATATCCTGAATGCCTACGCCAGCTTTTTATGCGACAGGCGCAAGTTTGCGCAGGCCCGGTCTCATATATAAAGGTCCTGGCCAACCCGCGCTATGCTACCCCCTGGATCGCTATGACCAACCTGGGAATCTGCGCCCGGCACGGTGGTAACGGCGGCACGGCGGAGACCTACTTCCACCGGGCGCTGAATACGAACCCCCGCTTCGGCTCCGCCATGGCCGCACTGGCCGATCTGGACTACAGCCGGGGCCGTCACCGGTCCGCCAGGGCCTATCTGGGCTGCCCAGCCAACCCCCCCCAGGTCCTCTTGCTGGCGGTCAGGGTCGAACGTAAGCTGGGCGCGTACAAGCGGGCGGATACTTATGCCGAGTTGCTGCGTAAGCGTTATCCCGACTCGCCGCAACTCCGTCAACTATAAAGAGGTCGTAACTTCCATGAGCACCCATCTCACACCATCGCGGGAAGACGATACCACCATGGGGCCGGCGGACAGCGGGGGACGGCGTTTGCGTATCGCCCGTCAGTCCCGCGGCATGACGCAAGGGCACGTCGCCGAGGAGTTACACCTGAACCCGGCTGTCATCGAGGCCCTGGAGCGTGAAGATTACAAGTCTTTGCCGGAGCCCGTCTTCGTCACCGGGTATATCCGCAAGTATGCGAACCTGGTCGGTCTGGACCCGAAGCCTCTGATCGCCGCCTATGGGGTACCACCGGTCCGGGCGCGTACCGACAACCCTACGGCGCACGCCGGCCGGCGCCGGATCGACGCCAGATATCTGACCCCCGGCCTGATCGGGGTGGGGGGCCTGCTTTTAGTGGGGGTCTTAGGGTGGTTCCTGTGGCAATGGTCCCAACGACCGGACCCGGAGCCGAAAACGACCGCCGCCGAGGAGGTCGCGTGGGAAACGGCGCTGGCGGACATGCTCGATGCGGTCCCGGAGTCCGATCTGTCGGACTTTCCCGCCGACGCGGAGGACCTGTTCGCGGACCAGGGGCTGGAACAATTTCCTGAGCTGGGGTCGGACCCGGAGACCTCGCAGCAACTACCGTCGACCACCACCGCCGCGACCTGGGATGTCGCCGAGGAGAACGCCGCCGCCGGTACGACCGCGGCCATGGACGCCCGGCCCGCAGATACCGAAGAAACTACCGCCGCCAAGGCCGATGAAGTCGAGATCATCTTCGACGGCCCCTGTTGGGTGGATGTGCGCGACAAGCAGGAAAAGTACGCACTCTCCGGTACCAAGGAAAAAGGCGACCGTTATGTTTTGGGGGGCGCCCCCCCCTATTCGATCAAACTCGGTAACAAGACGATGGTACGGATCACGGTGGGCGGGAAGCCCCTCGATCTGAGCACCGTTTCCCGCGGCGGCGTCGCCCGCTTCACGCTGGATGCGGACGGCAAGGTACGCTGACCGGCCGGCGCCGAACCGAATCCTCGTCGTGCAGGAACAAAGGGCACCAGCTATCCGGGCGATCAGGGGGATGCACGACATCCTCCCGGAGCGGATCGGTCTGTGGCAGACCCTGGAAGACCGCGCCAGGGTGGTCCTCGAAGGCTATGGCTACCAGGAGATCCGCACGCCCCTGGTGGAGGTGACGGATCTGTTCAAACGCTCCATCGGAGAGGTCACCGATATCGTCGAGAAGGAGATGTACAGCTTCGAGGACCGCAACGGTGACAGCCTGAGCCTACGCCCTGAAGGCACCGCGAGTTGCGTGCGGTCCGTCATCGAGCACGGCCTGCTCTCCGCGCCTCGGCGTCTCTGGTATCGCGGCCCCATGTTTCGACACGAGCGCCCCCAAAAGGGTCGCTACCGCCAGTTTCATCAGATCGGCGTCGAGGTCTTCGGGCTCGCGGGACCGGACATCGAGCAGGAGGTGGTGCTGTTGACCCGGCGCCTGTGGGACACCCTCGGACTCGGGAACTTGAGGTTGGAGATCAACAGCCTGGGTGACGGCGAGGAGCGCGCCGCTTATCGCCGTGAGCTGGTGGCCTATCTGGAAGGGCGGCTGGAGGATCTGGACGAGGACAGCTGCCGCCGGCTGCGGACCAATCCCCTGCGGGTACTCGATACCAAGCACCCGGACACCCAGGCGGTGATCGCCGAGGCGCCGCGCATCCCGGACTACCTGGGTGAGGAATCGCGGGCACACTTCGACCGCTTTTGCGCCGGTCTCGACGCCGCCGGTGTGGGCTATAGGGTCAATCCACGCCTGGTACGGGGCTTGGACTATTACAACCGCACGGTCTTCGAGTGGATTACCGACGCTCTCGGCGCCCAAGGCACCGTCTGCGCCGGGGGACGATACGATACCCTGGTGGCCCGACTCGGCGGGCGCCCGACCCCGGCAGTCGGCTTCGCCTTGGGACTGGAGCGCCTGGTTTCCATGTTGGAGGCCGAACCACTACCGGACGAGGGCGTGGATGCCTATCTGATCGCCGTGGGGGACGGCCCCCAGGCCAAGGCCCTGCTGGTGGCCGAAACTCTGCGCGACACGTCGCCTGAGCTACGCCTGATCTGTCACTGTGGCGGCGGTAGCTTCAAGAGCCAATTCAAGAAGGCGGACCGCAGCGGCGCCCGCTATGCCCTGGTGCTCGGGGAAGACGAATTGGCACGCGGGGTGATCGGCGTAAAGCCCCTGCGCGAGGAAGGCGAGCAGTCGGAGGTCGCACTGGACCAGCTGGGCGCCTTCTTTGCTACCCGAACTTCCAACTAAAAAGGCGGGATGCGCTGCGTTTTCCCGCCCTACGTGCTGAGCCGACATCCGGGCTGATGAACATCGGGGTAGCAATCGGTATCGCTTTTTTCTACTACTTGCTTTTCGGGCTACCTATCTTCGCCGTGGTTGCGTTGATCGTGCATTTTCGGTTTCCTGCAACTATCGAGCAGGATTTGTTCAACGAACGTCACTTCACGCGCTATGAGATTGAAACCTTTTCGTCATTCCCGATGAGTGTTCTGAAGACCCTCGCTTTCATCCGTGGTACAGTCGCACCGTCAACGATTCGCAAGCGTTTCGGCAATTACAACTTTCGGGCACACATATCAATGCCATTCTACATGCTATGTGTCACCTACATCATTCTGCTTTTCATAGGCGCCGTGCTTAGTCTAATGGGCACCTTGAAAAATTCAAAGTGTCTTTGCAGAACAAGGAAGCCCCGTTATGTCCGTGTGCGTAACTCCATGATAATCAAGGCATTCGAAAAGCGCGATTTATAAGCATCACCATGAAAAGTATTGAGCATGGGATTTTTCAAGGTCTAATGTTGGCCGTATACGGGAGCGCAAAGTCTCGCAAGATTATAGACACGCTTTTTGAACGGCTGGGGCTGTTTTTGGGACCAGTTTTTCATCGCCTGAAGGGGAGGAATGTGGCCCAGTGCTTTGCTCAGCACGGTCCAGGAAGCGGTGGTGGTGGCGTTGCGTGAGACCCTCCCGCTGCCCCTGGATGACTTGCTGGCGGTGACCCGCGAGTTCATCCACCCCGAGGTCTCGCGCTCCGGCCTGGACCGCTGTCTGCGCCGCCACGGCGTGTCCAACCTCAAGACGCTGATGCCCCAGGAGGACGGCGCCAAGATGCCGGTGAAGCCCTTCAAGGCGTATGATCCCGGCTTCGTCCATGTGGACGTCAAGTATCTGCCCCAAATGCTGGATGAGGACCATCGGCAGTACCTCTTTGCCGCGATTGACCGCGCCACCCGCTGGTGGGTCTACGTCGAACTCCTCCAGGACAAGTCAGCCGCCTCTGCCGGCGGTTTCCTCACGCGCCTGATCGACAAGGCTCCCTTCACGATCACCAAGGTCCTCACCGATAATGGTAAGGAATTTACCGATCGTTTCTGCGCCACCGGTCAGCGCCAGCCCACGGGTGCCCACGCGTTTAATCGCGTCTGCACCGCCAACCGCATCGAACATCGCCTGACCAAACCAAGAACGCCACAGACCAATGGCATGAGCGAACGCTTCAACGGCCGCAGCGCCGAGGTCCTAGCCACCACCCCCTTCGACTCCGCCGAGCACTTGGCCGAATAACCTGACAACGCGGCGTATCGAATCCGCAACTGGCGCCGCTGTATGCAGCCGGCTTCGTTATCTTCTACGGGCAAACAGGTGTGCACCATCGAATGTCGGGTTACGGCGCGTTCGAAGGTGTTTGCATATCCCTCACCATCGCAACGACGCGCCTAACCCGACCTACAAGACTGAACTTAAATGGCGTTGAGACGCTTATAACGCCTCCGCCAACAAGCCCTTGATCTCGGTCAGGGAATCGATCACGGCGTCCGGGTCGGCGGTGCGGATGTCGATGCCGTGGTTGTAACCATAGCTCATGCAGACGATGGTGAAGCCTGCCGCCCGCGCCGCCTTCACGTCGCTGATCGAGTCTCCGACCATGAGGGCGGTCTCGGGAGTGACCCCGAAGTGCTGCGCCGTGTGCAGCAGGGGCAGGGGATCGGGCTTTTTGCGGGGCAGGGTGTCGCCGCTGATGACGATGTCGAAATAGTCGCGCACGCCCAGATCCCGCAGCAGGGGCTCGGTGAACTGGGCCGCTTTGTTGGTGACACAACCCAACGGATAGCCTGCGTCTCGGAGATAATCGAGCCCTTCGCGGATACCCGGATAGAGATACGAGCGTCCGGATGTGTTCTCGCGGTAGAACTCGACAAAGATCGGGTAGGCCTGCTCGAAATCGGCCTCGTCCGGCTCACCGTCCAGTTGGCCGATCAGCGCCCGGCGGACCAGGCGTTCGGTGCCGTTGCCGACCCAGTTGCGCACCACTGCCTCGCCGTAGGGGGGGCGGCCGAGCCGTTCCATCATGGCATCGACGCAGAAGGCCAGATCCGGCACGCTGTCCACCAGGGTGCCGTCTACGTCGATAAGGATCATCTTGGGCCGATTCATGCTAAGACTCCTTAAGTTTTCCCATGCTCACAGCCTGGGACGGATGTGTATATTTAACTAAAATAAACACTGCATCATTATGAATCGCTTAATCCGTAGGCATCTCGGCTACGGGGGCCGCCTCTGCCCTCTGGCAACTACCCGGCGGGATGCGGCCGTCCGTGGCCTGTCCCGCCCTACGGGGGCTTACTGTTTGATCTTGGCCATCTCTTCGCGCATCCGGCGGATGATGCTGTCGTAGCGGTTGGGATCGCTGTCCTCGCCTTGATGGAAGATACCCGAGCCGGAGACAAAGGTATCGCAGCCGGCGACCTTGACCGCGGCGATGTTGTCGACCTTGACCCCGCCGTCGATCTCCAGGCGGATGTCCAATCCCGACTCGTCGATCATCTTGCGCGCCTGGCGTAGTTTGTCCATGACGGAGGAGATGAAGCTTTGCCCGCCGAAGCCCGGATTGACAGACATCAGGAGTATCATGTCTACCTTGTCCATGACATGGTCGAGGTAGCTCAGCGGCGTGGCGGGATTGAATACCAGGCCCGACTTGCAGCCTTCGTTGCGGATGAGCTGGAGGGTGCGGTCGATGTGCTCACTGGCCTCCGGGTGGAAGGTGATATAGGCGGCGCCTGCCTTGACGAAATCCGGAATGATGCGATCCACCGGCTTGACCATGAGATGGACATCGAGGGGGGCCGTGACCCCATGCTTGCGCAGTGCATCGCAGACCAGGGGACCGATGGTCAGGTTCGGCACATAGTGATTATCCATCACATCGAAGTGGATGATATCGGCGCCGGCGGCCAGGACGTTGTCCACTTCCTCGCCGAGCTTTGCCATGTCCGCCGATAGGATGGAGGGTGCAATAAAGTCTTCTGCCATGGATGTCTCTCCCCGTGGGTGCCGGTAACTCCCGTGACGGGAGCGGATCAGTATCGAAAATCAAGATCTTCTAATTTACTCCAAACCGTCCCCGTTTTCACGCCCGGCTCAATTCGTCCTGGCACGGGTTATGGCCTCGTAAGTCTACCGAATCTCATGTGTCTTCTCGGTGGCGAGCTTTATCATCCCCTCCGGGAGTCCCTTGGAAACGAGCTTGTCCGGGTGGTGCTGACTGAGCAGGCGCCGGTAGGCACGTTTGATCTCCGCGTCCGTGGATTCGGGCGTGACCCCGAGGACCGCGTAGGCCTGGTCCGGAGTCGGCCCCTCGGCGACGGACCGCCGTGGAATATGCCCGCGGTCTCGTCGGGTGTCCGCCGAGAATGTCTGCTGCAGGCGTACCAGTTGCTCCAGGTGTCGGAACTCATGCTCTATCAAGTCCCGAAAGATTATAGACACATTTTTTGAGCAGCTGGGTCTGTTTTTGGGACCAGTTTTTCATCGCCTGAAGGGCGAGGAACGTGGCCCAGTGCTTCCTGCGGGATGTGCTGATTGTAGACCTTAACGTAGCGTTTGATGGTATCGGCCAAGTGCTCGGCGGAGTCGAAGCGGGTGGTGGCTAAGAACCTATTTACGATTTTAAGTCAAAGTGATTTTGACCCCGAGGAAAAGCGACGAGAGATTCCTACCCAAGTGATATAAGCCGAGAGCAGTTTGAGCCCTTACAAGCTATATTCGAGCAGTCCAAGAAGAAGACCAAGCCGCGAGTGGTTGATTTATATGATGTTTTTTGCGCCATTTTGTATGTACTGAAA
>Ga0209255_1000177_pt1 | contig 13276 bp, 12 predicted proteins | sample WorMetvaBAHAMAS2_FD_187394 | JGI IMG/M metagenome (GOLD analysis project Ga0209255, IMG submission 187394) | Marine gutless worms symbiont microbial communities from Max Planck institute for Marine Microbiology, Germany - Olavius vacuus... | ecosystem: Host-associated > Annelida > Digestive...
CGGGCACCGTACCCCCTCGGGCCAACGCAGTTCGCGTACTTTCCGGTAGCAATTCGCATCGTCGATCAGGTCTTGAATGTTGACGACACCACTGCCCATAACAGGTTCTATCACGAGATCGCTCTCCCCCGATGAGGGTTTCCAAACGACCCTACGGAGTTTCGGGGCCGCTGTCTACCCACACCGAGGTTAAGCTCCGATCGGGCACCAGTCTGGAATCCATAAAGAGCCATCTCTTTTTACCCTGGGGACAAAGAAACGGGGAAAGCGGCCTGCTTGTTGATCGCTGGAATAATACCTTTTGTTTCAATCAGGGTGATAGTGATCTTCGGTTATCGGAAATAACCTCACCTACTACACCTGCTACACCCACTACAGCTTCTGGTAATTCTATACCTCCTGCACCTCCTACCGTAGTTCCCGCACTTCCTGCGTCTCCTGTAGTTTCCGTACTTCCGCCTTTGTCAGTATCATCATCTTCACATCCCACCACAGTAACTCAACCACTATGCACTGAAAGTGCATAGGTCGCTCTTGGACTGAAAGTTCGAAATCATTCGGAAGCTAATATTTCCTGTTGTCCCAACACCCGATCCGATCATCCGAACAGGTTTTCACCTGGATCGTTTTTTTAGCCCCGGACATTCGCTTTGAAGAGACGGTATGATGACCACTTCTTCCACCACTCATGAATTGCTTGAGGGCACCTTGAATTTTTCAAGGTGCCCTTACAAATACAGAACGTGTAGACATTGGATTTGATCCTCGAACAAAGAACTCACGACTCGCCAGAGCTTCTTCATAGGTGTCGCCATGAGTATGTGCATACAGACCGAACTTCGGAAGAGACGCAATGTAGCACTGATTAGATTTTGGTAGTGGTAAATTTTCAAGTGGTAAGGTAGAGAGGTTCATCAACCACTCCCCATTTCCTTTTTGATCCCCTCTCCCCGACCCTCTCCCGCCGGGAGAGGGGGCGAAGCGGCCAGTACCATTGGCAGTAATTCCTTAATCTACCACTTTGAAATTTACCACTACCTAGATTTTTTCGACCTCCAAAGAATCCGAATAGGTCTCGATACCAAGCTCCTTGACAGCCTGCCTGGCCTTCTCATCGATCATCGGCGAAATTACGATCATGCGGTCGGCCTTGCGGTCGTGACTCCGCTCGTAAAAACGCACCTTGCGCTCATTAAGGTACACATATCGGCCCCACTCATGGAGGATTTCAACTCGCACAGGAGCAACAGACCATTCTTGACGATTACATCCAGCTCCACCCGCTCCGGTCGGCCGAATACCTCTCCCTGCTCGTCGTACTCATTGACATTGAGTACCTCGATATCGAAGTTCTTTTCCAGGATCCCGGCCAAAGCGTTGCGGAAGGTCGGCCTCCGAATTACAGGCCCTAACGCGCACCCAAGGCCTTGATGTGACGATCATGCTTCCGGGCCAAAGCCATGATTTCCTCATGTACCTGCTGGAACTCGACCTGGCCCTCTTCCCACTTATGCCTTTGCTCTTCTTGCGCTTGCCACCACTTGCGATTTTGCTCCTCCCACTTACGGTCTTGCTTCGCCATTTACGTTCTTTGGGCCTCACGGTCCTGGCGCAATTCCTCCAAAATGCGGTCGAAGCGGTCTTCCGTCGGTTGCCGCTCTGCGTACTCCCAACACATCAGTTCTTAGGATGTAATAGACGAAGATCCGGATCATCCCGCAACAGTGCGGGCAATTCCCGTTTCAGCGTTTCCGGGATATTCTCGACGGCCACGGTTTCCTCTCCACTCCAGATCCTCATCCGAATCCAGAGGTAAATTCAACCATATTGCATTCCCAGCTGGAGCGTGGGAACGAAACAGAAATTGGTCTTCTAGTAACGGTTCAAAAACAACCTGAACAAGTCGCTATCGCCAAAACGTTTGATTTGTTTTTGAATCGTTACTAACTCTCCAGCCAAGATTCCGCTTCTTCCCTTTGGTCTCTGTTAAAAGCCTTGATTTCCAGACCTGGAAACAAAAACCCCTCAAACTCACTGACTTTCTTTATCCATGTCTTGTCAGTTAAAACAGCTGCACGGTCGAACTTTCTCATGAGTTTAAACATCGCGGGGAGACGAGAAAACTCGATTCCAATTGCACCGAGCGATGGAAGATGAAACTCGACAACATCGTACAACATTTTGCCGTTTTCCATATTTTCCGACTTGCTGACAAGCTCATCCAAAGCGGTTCTCATTTCACCGGAATTCAACTTCCCGCCCAACTCAATATCCAAGCGGTTTATGCCATTCAGAGTCACTTTGAACACGGTTATTTCCCCTAATTAGATTTGGATGCTAATGCCCCACATCACTGATAGTAAAAAGCAGGGCGAGGAATTGAGTGGTGCTTTTTGTGGTCCGCGCGCATGGGATTGTTAGTGTGTCCCTTCATTCTCTTTTTGGCTCTTTATGGATTCCAGACTGGTTATATTTTGCGCAAATTCGGCTTCTCAGCAAGCCAGAGGGGCGTCGTATAACTTGCTGTTATCGTTGAGAAAAGGCTACCTGTTCCGTCATCGGTCATGGTGCTACCGACTGTCGTCCTCTTCGACCAGTCCGGAATCCATAAAGAGCCCTCTTTTTTTGGCGCAAGGAAATGGCTCTATCAATAATTCATCGGATAATAGTAAAATCGGTAGCGACTGAAACACTATTTCAAGCTTTTTCAGGTTTTCCAAACTAAGCCTATGGTAACTCAATACTTCGACTTTGCTGATTACGGAGACTACGATGCCATATTCCGCAACGAACTTTCGTAGAGCATCGTAACCCGGCTCTGCTGCATAAATAACGATATTGCTGTCAAGTAGCATCATGCCTCACTAAAAGGCAAAGAACAATCTTTTCGGATCTCCTGCTGCCATTTTCCCGGATCTCTAATACTCTCAGACCACCTGCATCAGCAATTTCCTGAAAGAGAGATACTATCTCTTGGCCCCGCGTCTTTCCTTAGTACCTTTCCCGGATCCCGAGGAAATTGGCAAATAATCTTATACACTAGGTCCAAATATCGCTCATCTAAGCGATCAATTTCGAGCTTTAGCTGATCTTTAACTATCATGGTTAAAAGAACGAGTTTTATTGTTTCAGCACGCTAGTCCAAAACTATACACTTTAGTGCAAGACTTTAGCTGCTACACAGGTATTCTCTCAAGCAATTCATGAGTGGTGGAAGAAGTGGTCATCATACCGTCTCTTCAAAGCAAACGTCCGGGGCTAAAAAAACGATCCGGGTGAAAACCTGTTCGGATGATCGGATCGGGTGTTGGGATAACAGGAAATGTCAGCTCCCGAATGATTTCGGACTTTCAGTCCAAGAGCAACCTATGCACTTTCAGTGCATAGTGGTTGAATGATCTCTCTTCCCTTTGTTGGATTAAGACTAACTAGCCATACACCAAATCGCTTTACCATTTAAAATCTACCATTCCAGATCTCCATCTTCCATAACCTTAGAACAGGACAATTGGCCTTCTAACTCTCCAGCTAAGATTCCGCTTCTTACTTTTGGTCCCTATTTACTCCTACTTTGTAGGATAGCCACGAACCCAATACGTGGTTCGGAGCCGCCATCAATTCAGTTGTCAGTCTCTTTCTTTATGTACCTACCATCCGCGAACTTAATGAAAATACCGGCTATGAATACCTGCGTATGGAATGCCTCCCGACATAGCAAGCTTCTGAATTTTAGTATCACAGCTTGTAACATGAATATTTATTCTTTCATCTTTTCCGAAAGTTTCAGCAGCATATTCTCTATGCTTTTTCATCTCTTCTTTTGCATTTGGAATAGGCTGTATCTTTACCTGACTCGAATGCATCCAGAACTTCTTGTTTTTCTTGGTTTAGTTCATACTTGCTCATGACTATTTCCAATGTATCTTTTCGTTGCTTTACGACTAGGTATAATTGTTTTCAGGAAGGCTCTTTAATGGATTCCAGGCTGGTTAGGATATTTTGCGCAAATTTGCTTTCTCAGAAAGCCAGAGGAGCATCGTACAACTTGCTGTTATTTTGAGAAAAGACTGCCTGTTCTGTCATCGGTCAGAGTGCTACGGACCGCCGTCCCCTTCGATCAGTCTGGAATCCATAAAGAGCCTTCAGGAAAATACTATCTTTCGATTCCACATACGAAGCTAAATAAGCATAGTCATTTACAACTACAACAGAAACCAACTGGTTCGGGTAGCGTTCCTGATTTGGATGTGGATATACGTCTAACTCACCATCATTCTCAATATGGAAGACAATTTCCTCGAAGGATATATCTCTCGTATCCATTAGGATTTCGTTCTTCTCTCGATCCCAATCAAAGTTCTTCATTCATGGACTATAGCGCAACATATACCTTTTAGATTTTCTCAACCTCCAAAGAATCCGAATAGATCTCTATACCAAGCTCCTTGGCGAGCTTCTTGGCCCTCTCACCGATCATCGGCGAGATCACGATCAGGCGGTCGGCCTTGCGGTCGTGACGTCGCTCGTAAAAACGCGCCTTGCACTCGAAGAGATACATACCACCCTTATCAATGGAAGATTTCAGCTCGCAAATGAGCAACAAGCCGTTCTTGATGATGATATCCAACTCTATCTGATCCGGCCGACCAAAGACTTCGCCCTGATCGTCGTATTCATTAGACGTTGAGTACCTGTGTATCAAAGTTCTTTTCCAATATCCCGGCCAGGGCGTTACGGAAGGACGCCTCCGATTGCATACCCCAGCGTGCGCCCAATGCCTCGATACGACGATCATACTTCTCGGCCTGGGCCATGATCTCCTCATGTACCCGCTTGAAGTCGGCCTGGTTTTCTTCCCATTTGCGATCTTCCTCCTCTTTCGCTTCCCGCTATTTGCGATCCTGCTCCTCCCATTTGCGCTTATTCTCCTCTTGTGCTTTCCACCACTTGCGGTCTTGTTCCTCCCATTTGCGGGTATTGGCCTCGCGGTCCTGACGCAATTCTTCCAGAATGCGATCGAAGCGATCTTCCGTCTGCTGCTGCCGACCCGCATACTCCCCGCGTGTCAGTTCCAGGATGTAACGACACAGATCCAGGTCGTCCCGCAACAGTGCAAGGCAACTCTCGTTTCAGCGTTTCGACATCTTCGACTACCACGGTTTTTTCCTTATTCCGGACCCTTACTTTTTTTGCCGAAAATGAACGCGAATCAACGCAAATCGATCGCAATCAGTTTGTCAGCACCCACGGTTATTGGTCTATCTGCGTTCATTCGCGACTAAATTTCCCGTGGGGGGATTCTGCCGACTCACTGTTGATCGGAAATTGTACTATCCCGTCACCAGCTACCCTTTCAGCGCATCCAAGGCCTGGACATCGATGGTGCGGCGATTGCGGAAGAGTACGACCAGGATCGCCAAACCGATGGCCGCCTCCGCCGCCGCCACCGTGAGGATGAAGAACACAAAGACCTGTCCCGTGGTATCTCCCAGGAAATGGGAGAAGGCGATGAAGTTCATATTCACCGCCAGCAGCATGAGCTCGATGCACATGAGTAGGACAATGACATTCTTCCGGTTGAGAAAGATCCCGGCGACGCCGACGGAGAAGAGGATCCCTCCCAGCAGCAGGTATTCGGTCAGGGAAATCATGGTATCTCCGCCTCGTCCGGTGTGGGTGTTGCCTGGACCTTCGCGGGCACCACCCTTGGCTCCGACGCTACTTTGACGACTCGGACCCGATCCGGTCCTTTTCTGACCCGCACCTGTTGCGACGGGTCCTCGTACTTGGTATCAGGACGCTGGCGCAGGGTCAGCCGGATAGCGGCGACAATGGCAACCAACAGGATCACCGCCGCGATCTCGACCGGATACATATAGATGGTGTACAGGACCATCCCCAGCTCGGAAGTATTGCTGTAGTCCGCCGGCCGGGCTTCCGGCTTGGCGAACTGCTCCAAGCCGAAGGTATCCGGGCCCAAGACCAGGAAGATCTCGACCAGCATGATGCCGGCGATCAGGAGCCCGAGCGGCAGATAGCGGATGAACTGCGCGCGCATGGCCGCCACGTCGATATCCAGCATCATGACCACGAACAGGAACAGGACCATGACGGCGCCCACATAGACCAGCACCAGCACGATGGCGAGAAACTCCGCCTCCAGGAGCATCCACAGCATCGCGCTCGTCACGAAGGTCAACACCAGGTAGAGCACCGCATGCACCGGATTACGGCGGGTGACCACCATAGCGGCCGCGATTACCGTGATACCACCGAAGATGTAGAAAAGAATCTTTTCGAAGCCCATGATTTAGATCCGGGTAAGTTTTTTATTCGAATTCCTATCGATAGGGCGCATCCGCAGCACGGGCGGCGGCGATTTCGGCCTCGTATCTGTCACCGATTGCAAGGAGCTTCTCCTTGGTCATGATCTGCTCGCCGCGCTCCTCGAAGTGGTACTCGGCGACCTGGGTCTCCACGATGGAATCCACCGGGCACGACTCTTCACAGAACCCACAAAAGATACACTTGAACAGATCGATGTCGTAACGGGTCGTGCGCCGGGAGCCGTCCGCGCGGGGCTCGGCCTCGATGGTGATAGCCAAGGCCGGGCAGGTCGCCTCGCACAGCTTACAGGCGATGCATCGCTCCTCTCCGTTCGGATAGCGCCGCAAGGCGTGCAGACCGCGGAAACGGGATGAAATGGGTGCCTTCTCCTCCGGGTACTGGACCGTGAACTTGCGGCTGAACATGTAGCGTCCGGTGACACTTAAGCCCCGGAACAGCTCCACCAGCAGGAGGCTTTTCAGATAATCGCGCGCGGCTTGCAGCATGTCTATGTTCGATTGCGTTTTGAAACGACCACCATCGGTCGCTTCGGTTCAGAGTACCCTTATGGACAAAAGGTGCACTAGAATAATAATATTTTCCGAGATATGCCTTCGCTTCATCAGCCCAGCAACCGCTCGCCTCGACGGAGCCTCTGAAATACCAAAAATCTCACGAGCGGACGGCCGAACCCTAACGTCAGGCATTTTAGGGCACCTTGAAAAATTCAAGGTGTCTTTGCAGAGGAAGGAAGCCCCGTTATGTCCGTGTGCGTAACTCCATGATAATCAAGGCATTCAAAAAGCGCGATTTATGAGCATCACCATGAAAAGTATTGAGCATGGGATTTTTCAAGGTCCCCTTTAACTCAACATTTCCAATAATATACCGACAATTTTACCTGAATTTTCAATTGAATATTCATCAAGATCAATCACTACATCAAGACCTTCCATTTTTATGAATTTCCATGCAGTTCCGGTAGTAACAACACCATATAACCGCCTAATCCGATTGCCTTCTTCTTTATTAAAGATATTTGCCGCAACCATTTCCGCGATACATTGACCTAAACCTCCGATAATGTTTTCGTTTTTAGCCTCGACCACGGTAATGACAGGACTACTCAAGGTTAATTGTTCTTGGGAGGCACTAATAATAAAATCACAGAAACCATTTAATCCCTTTTCCTTATCGACATTAAACTCAATTCCAGAAAACAAACTAACGTTGTGCTTAAGTATTTTTCGCACCTCCACCAGAATATTTGCAATAATAAGTTCTGAACGAGCTTTCTCTGTATTGATAGCACGGGCAAGAGGGATATTTTCTGCCAATATTTCAGTAAGCGTAGAGGAAATATCAACACTTTTGACGGCAGAAAAGACATCTTGCTTTTCCGTTAGTGCAACCCCCAGGTCTTGTTTAACTCTTTTTAAGTCAAAATCACCGTATGACATAGCCAACCCTCCTGCTTTGCATGCCTAACGCCGAATCAACCTGCCCAAAGCCCCTCTCGAAACTTGAATTACTTTTGCATCAAACCTTATTAAGGAACAACAGGGTTTTGGACCAGGTTGAATTTTTCGGTAATTGATTCGCCGTCGGGTAAGCGTCAGTGTCCTCAACGCTCCAGGTACTTGAGCTTGCCCGGAACCTCATCCCACTTCCCGGCGTCAGCCAGCGGCTCTTTCCTTTCGGTGATCACCGGCCATTTCACCGCCAATTCGGCGTTTAACGCCACGAAGTCCAGCTGATCTTCCGGCAGATCATCCTCAGAGAAGATGGCATTCACCGGACACTCCGGCTCACACACGGCGCAGTCGATGCACTCATCGGGATCGATAACCAGAAAATTGGGGCCTTCATGGAAGCAATCGACAGGACAGACCTCGACGCAGTCGGTGTACTTGCATTTAATGCAGCTTTCGGTGACAACATAAGTCATGGGGAAAATCTCCTGTGCAATCTATACAGCCTAACACTATGCTGATCACCAGAGTCGGGTATTGAGCATGCCACCGCCCAAAGATGCGGTTCGCTGACTATAGGGCACCTTGAAAAATTCAAGGCGTCTTTGCAGAACAAGGAAGCCCCGTTATGTCTGTGTGCGTAACTCCATGATAATCAAGGCGTTCAAAAAGCCCGATTTATGAGCATCACCATGAAAAGTATTGAGCATGGGATTTTTCAAGGTCCCCTTAAATGGTTTACTAGGATCTGGATTAACTAGGAAACGTGAATCTCATTCGACTGGTGCTTCCCTTTTTCTCACACTCAACATCTCCATCTTCGCAATCCAACTCACAAGTCTGGTCGCAATTGTGCCATTGTGTAAAAGTGAGTCTTTTTCCGGATATGGCTACTTTGAACTCGGAATGCATCCGGGATTTAACGTGTATAAGATTACTGAAAGTTCTTTGATCCGTAAAATAGCAATCTGATACTAATGGGATTGGACCTTCTATCATTGTTTTTTTAGCATGTTTCCCCTTTGGCACCGTTTTAGTTAAATTTTTGATGTTCTTAGGGATAAAAGCATTGATCCAAAATTTCACTGATTTCAGAAGAACTGTCATTATAAATGTCTCTTTGTCTTTGTCTTTGTCAGTATATCTGCGCCCCTGCGGTAGGTATCACCTAACATTACCCCGCCCACCATGGAGGCAGCTCATAGACCACCGCCAGCCCGATCACCAGGATCCAGACGATGGTAATGGGGATGAAGACCTTCCAGCTCAGGCGCATGATTTGGTCGTAGCGGTAGCGGGGGAAGGTGGCCCGGAACCAGAGGAATAGGAACATGAAGAAGAAGGTCTTGAGCACTAGCCAGTGAAAGCCGTCGTCGAGCAGAAAGATCCCGTCCACCCAGCTCGCCGGCAGGGGGGAGAGCCAACCGCCGAGGAACATCAGGGCCGAGAGTGCCGAGATCAGGATCATGTTGGCGTATTCGCCGAGGAAGAAGACCGCGAAGGCCATTCCCGAGTATTCGACGTGGAAGCCGGCTACGATTTCCGATTCGCCCTCCGCCACGTCGAAGGGGGCGCGGTTGGTCTCGGCCACGCCGGAGATGAAGTAGATGCCGAACAGGGGCAACAGGGGCAGCCAGAACCAGGTCAGCAGACTACCCTCCTGGGCGCGCACGATGTCTCCGAGATTGAGGCTGCCGGCCGCCACCAGGACTCCAACCAGGGCAAAGCCCATGGCGATCTCATAGGCGACCATCTGGGCCGCCGAACGCATGGCCCCCAGGAAGCCATATTTGGAGTTGGACGCCCAACCCGAGATGATCACGCCGTAGACGCCCAGCGAGGTCAGGGCGATGATGTAGAGAAGGCTGGCATTGATGTCCGCCAGCACCAGCCCTTCGTCGAAGGGAAACACGGCCCAGGCGGCCAGGGCCGGGCCCAGGGTCAGCATGGGGGCGATCAGGAACAGAATCTTGTTCGCCTCGGTGGGCAGCACGATCTCCTTGAACATGAGCTTGACCGCATCGGCGATGGGCTGCAGGATGCCGCGTGGTCCGACCCGGTTGGGGCCGATCCGAATCTGCATGTAGCCGATGACCTTGCGCTCGGCCAGGGTGTAGTAAGCCACCAGGCCCATGAGCGGTCCCAGGAGGACGACGATCTTGAGCAAGATCTGTATGACTACCGGCAGTGAATCCCAGAGCGCTATCATGGTTCTCTACCTAGAGGCGATGGGCGGAAAGTAGGATAGCGGATGATTTCGCTGGACATCCAATTAATCCGGATCCGGCTGATAACAAGCACTTAACTTTGACAATGCCCAGCGCGTCTTGGTCAAGGGGCTGCTTTTGATGTCCATTTTCGTTATAAGCACAGACATTTGTTTCCTCACGCGTTCGGCAAATGTGATCGCTTCAAACCTTGGTCACGGATACGGGACCGATCTGATCCCCCAGGGTCTCGCTGCCGGCAACCCCGGACGGAATGCGCACACAACCCGCGGGGACCGCATCATCCAGGCCCACCGGCATCCGGGCGGAGGAACCATTCTGGCGCACCTCTACCAGGTCGCCTTCGGCCAGTCCCAACGCGGAGGCCTCGCTACCACAGAGAAAGGCACCGAACCGACCAGCGGCTGGCGTGTGCTGGAGGGCCGGGGCGCGGCGTACCAAGGCATCCACGGCATAGATGGGCAGATTGCCGATCCGAGTGAGCCCCCCATCGGCAACTCGCGACTCTACCTCGAAGTTGCCCTGGAGCCGGTTATCCGGCTGGCTACTCAGCTTTACGCCACTGCAGATCCCTTGCATCTCCGTGAGAACATCCGTCGAGCTGAGCTGCTCGAAACCGGGGAGATCGAGTAGATTACCCAGGACCCGTAACAGCTTCCAACCGGGCCGTGCCTCGTCGGGCGGGGCCACCGCTCCACGGAAGGATTGCCAGCTCACACCTGCATTGACGAAGGTGCCCGAGGTCTCGGCAAAGGCCGCGATGGGCAACAGAATATCGGCCGTCTGCTCCAGGGAAGGGCTGCGATGGGTCGCGCAGGCTACTACCAACCCCGCCTGGTCGAGGGCCTGCAACGCCTGGGCCGGATTGCCGAGGTCATAAGCGGGCTCGATACCCCACAACAGATAGGCCCCGCGGGCCTGTGTCAACATCTCCGCCGTGGACATACCGACGGCTCGACTCACGTGCGCCCCCGGCATCCGGTGCGGCAAGGCGCCGGCCAGATAGGCCCCGACGCTGTTGGCACTCGGCGGCAAGTAGCCGACCGTGGCCTTGGCCGCCTCTGCGACCACCTGGGCCAGATGCTCGAGCAGACAATAATCCGGGTGGGCCGCGGCAAGCGCGCCGAGCAGGATCAGCCCCCTACCCTGCTGTCCTGCCTCCCGTAACCATCGCGCGGTTTCCTGGTGGGACTCATCCGGCCGGGCAGCGGTGATCAGGTCCCCGATCGGGCCGGAGCCACGCCCGCCCAAGGCCTTAGCGATGGCCCCCAGGTCATCGAGCATCCCCGCCGGATGGCCGGCGTGTTGCCGGCTTGGAAAGGTCAAGGCGAGCGCAAGTGGATTGACCAGGGCCACCTGGGCCCCGGCCATAGCCGCCTTGCGGATACGATGGGCCAACAAGGGCTGTTCCTGACGGATATCCGTCCCGATCAGCAGCAGACCTTGCTGCCGCTCCAGATCTGCGATGGGTATCCCGAGCCAGGGCAGCGGGACAGCGGCGGCATCGCCGCGAAAGTCCTGCTGTCGCAGGCGGGTATCAATGTTGTTGCCGCCCAGGCCACGGATGATTTTCTGGAGCAGATACATCTCCTCTAGGGTGGCGGCCGGCGAAACCAGGGTGGCTAATCCATCGCCTGCGGCGGGCTTAGGTTCATCGCCGCCAGCGGCTTTGAGCCCTGCGGCGACCATGACCAGGGCCTCCTGCCAAGCGGCGGTTTGCCACTGTCCATCCCGTTTGATCATAGGATGGAGCAGACGGTCGTCGGCATCGAGGCCCTGGTAGCTGAAGCGGTCCCGGTCGGAGATCCAGGTCTCGTTCACTGTTTCATTGTCCTTGGGGTGCACCCGCATGACGCGGTTGCCCCGGATATGGAAATGGATATTCGACCCCACTGCGTCGTGGGGGGCGATACCCTCGGCCTGGGTCAGCTCCCAGGACCGGGCATTGAAGCGGAAGGGCTTGGAGGTGAGGGCCCCCACAGGACAGAGATCGATGACATTCCCCGAAAGCTCGTGGGAGACCGTGTGCGCCACATAGGTACCGATGCGCATGTCCTCGCCGCGGCCAGTGGCGCCCAGCTCGCGCACGCCGGCGATCTCCGCCCCGAACCGCACGCAACGGGTACAGTGGATACAACGGGTCATCTCGGTCGCGATCAGGGGACCCAAGTCCTCGTCCACGACCACCCGCTTGCGCTCGCTGTACCGGGATACATCCCCGCCATAGCCCACGGCCACGTCCTGCAGCTCGCACTCACCGCCTTGGTCGCAGATCGGGCAGTCCAGCGGGTGATTGATGAGCAGGAACTCCATGGTGCCCCGCTGGGCCTCCAGGGCCAGAGGCGAACGGGTCAGGACCCGCATCTCTTTGCCCACGGGCGTAGCACAGGCCGGTACCGGTTTGGAGACGGACCGTCCGCCCTGCTCCACCTCCACCAGACACATGCGACAGTTGGCGGCGATAGAGAGCTTCTCGTGGTAGCAGAAGCGCGGGATATAGATGCCCTCGCGGTCCGCGACCGCGATAATCATCTCGCCGGGGGTCGCTTCACAGACCCCCCCGTCGATCTCGATGGTGATCTTGTCCGTCATTTTTTCTCTGGTCGCCCGACCCTCAGAGACCGGTTAAAAACAACATAAGGGGACCTTGAAAAATCCCACGCTCAATACTTTTCATGGTGATGCTCATAAATCGCGCTTTTCGAATGCCTTGATTATCATGGAGCTACGCACACGGACATAACGGGGCTTCCTTGTTCCGCAAAGACACCTTGAATTTTTCAAGGTGCCCATAACTTTTTGCCACATGGTTTCCCTAAATACGAATCGTCCACGTCCTTCCAGGTTCCATAATCATCTTTCTGAGGAGTTTATATATGTTCTGCTCATTCAGCCAAACGTCCTCCGCTGTCTCTGGGGTAAATGGTGGCTCCCAGTTTACGTAGTGTGGGTAGGCCTCAGCAATATTTCCTCTTTCAAGGACGATGGGAAAGTTTTCGTTCGTACTCAACCACTATGCACTAAAGTGCATAGGTTGACCCCTGGACTGAAAGTCCTAATAATCGTTCCAGGATAACGTTTCCTGTATCCATATTGGATGGGTGACGGTGATGCTCCAAGTATTCTTGAACCATTTCGTCCGTTACATTCCCTGTTGTCCAGGCACCATACCCTATCGCCCAAAAATGCTTTCCCCAATATCGTTTTTTTAGCTCCGGGAATTCGCTTTGAAGAAGACGTGATGACCTT
>Ga0209255_1000178_pt1 | contig 13242 bp, 19 predicted proteins | sample WorMetvaBAHAMAS2_FD_187394 | JGI IMG/M metagenome (GOLD analysis project Ga0209255, IMG submission 187394) | Marine gutless worms symbiont microbial communities from Max Planck institute for Marine Microbiology, Germany - Olavius vacuus... | ecosystem: Host-associated > Annelida > Digestive...
TGCGGTCCACCCCCTCCAACGCCAGCGCAATCGCCAGCATCCGGCGCGCCGCCCGGCCGTCCTTCGACCGACCAGCCGCTGCCCGCAGCGCTGCCGGCGTCAGGTCCCGTCGCGTCATCTCGACTGCACCTGCCATGCCTGCATCCTTCGTTGCACGACGCAGTGAGTCACAGTTCCCGCAACTTGCGAATCCCCAATCGCGAGTCAGCCAAAAGGGCGCCCGGTATTACTCCGGCAGCACCGCAGCTCAACGGTCTGTTCAGACAATTGCAGTGCGCACGATCGCAGAGACTTGCAATTGGATACGGCCGGCGCATAGTTCGGGGCCGCCGGGCCGGTCGGGCTCGGTGTGCAGGAACCGACCAGCCACGCGGCCCCCGATGAAAGCGCGAAAAGCCCGTCATGACGAGGCGTCTCCCGGCGGCGTCTTCGCCCCGCTGTTCGGCGCCGGCAGGCCCGCGCCGGCGGCGGTCGCGGCGTTCCTGGCGGAGCGCGGCTTTCCGGTGGCCGAGCCCGGCCTAGTGACCTTTGCCTGGAGCGGCAAGGCCGACCGGGTCGAGCTGGTGCGCTGGATCAACGCCAATCCCGAGCGCCTGCCGTTCCGGCGCGTGCCGGGAACGACGCTCTGGGTGCTGCGCCTGCCGGTCGAGGATGGCGGGCGGTTCGAATACAAACTTGCCCTGACGCGCGGGGCGGACGAGGACTGGGTGCTCGACCCGCTCAACCCGATCCGCGCCGGCGACCCGCTCGGCGAGAACCCGGTCTGCCGCACCCACGGATACGCGCCGCCCGACTGGACCTCGCGGCGCGGCGCACCGGCCGGGCGGATCGTGTCGCTGACCATCGACAGCACGGTCTTCGCCGAGACCCGCGAGGAGCGCGTCTATTTGCCGGCGGGCTACGCAGCCGGCGGCGCCTATCCGCTGGTCGTCGTCCACGACGGCAGAGACTATGCGACCTATGGCGACCTGACGGTCGCGCTCGACAACCTGATCGCCGCCGGCGACATCCCGCCGCTGCTGGCGCTCCTGATCCAGACCGAGGACAGGATGGGCGAGTATCCGCGCCGGCGCCGCCATGCCCGCTATGTGGTGGACGAACTGCTGCCCGCCGCGGCCGCCGGGTTTTCCTTATAGCGCGCGCCCGAGCGAGCGCGTTCTCCTCGGCGCTAGCCTCGGCGCCGTGGCCTCGCTCGCCACCACCTTCCGCCATCCGGGCATGTTCGGGGGGTTGGTGCTGAAATCCGGCGCGTTCATCTTCGACGACCGGCTGCTGGAGACGCGTGAAAGCCCCGCCTTCCGCCGGGTCGCACGATTGGTCCGGGTCCTGCGGCGTGCGCCCGAGCTGCCGGCAACCCGCGCCTTCATCTCGACCGGCGAGCTGGAAGGGCTGGCTTACGAGAACCGTGTGCTGGCAGACTTCTTGCGCGCACAGGGGGTTGATGTATTGTTCAAGAGTGCCTGGGACGGGCATCACTGGCACAACTGGCACAACTGGCGCAACCAGCTGCTCGACGGGCTCAGGTGGGTCCTGCGCTGCGACGAGGGAGGCTGACGACGGTCGCCTGCGCGGGAGGGGGACGCCATGGCCGACCGCATTGCCCGCATCGGGCTCTCACTCGGCGCCGATATCTGCTGGCCGATCTGCTTCGAGAGCCTGCTGCAGCAACTGAGCCTCGACCTGCGCATCGGTCGCGACCGGGTGCGGTTCGAATGCGACCAGGTGATGATCGAGCCGTTCGACCTGCGCCAGCCGGTGAAATACGACGTGGTGATCGATCGACTGACGCATTGGTATTGGCTCAGCCGGGAATGGATCAAGAAGGCGATCATCCTCGACGATCTCTACATCTACAACAATCCCTGGTCGCTGCAGTCGAACGAGAAGCACACCTCGTACTGCGCGATGATGCGGCTGGGCCTGGCGATCCCGGACACCTGGCTGCTGCCGCCCAAGACCTACGATCCGGCGGAAGACCTTGAGTCGACGTTGCGCAAATACGCCCGGCTGTTCTCACTCGACGAGATCGGCGACCGGGTCGGCTATCCGGCTTTCCTGAAGCCCTATCACGGCGGCGGCTGGCAGGGGGTCTCCAAGGTCGGCGACGCCCACGAGCTGCACCGTGCCTATGACGAAAGCGGGACCGAGGTGATGAACCTACAGCGGGCAATGCTGCCCTACGAGCGGTTCGTCCGCTGCATCGGGCTGGGACCGCAGCTGAGGATCGTCAACTACGATCCGACCGCGCCGCTGCACGACCGCTATCGCATGGACACCGACTTTCTCGATCCCGCCGATGCCGCCATGCTGGGCGACACCATGCTCACCATCAACGCCTTCTTCGGTTGGGACTTCAACTTCTGCGAGGCGCTGCTCAAGGATCACCTCTGGCACCCGATCGACTTCGCCAATGCCTGCCCCGACAGTCAGGTCACCTCGCTGCACTATTATTTCCCGTGGCTGATCAAGGCCAATCTCAGATGGTCGATCTTCTGTGCCGCGACCGGCCGGAAGATGCGCAAGAACATGGAATGGGAGCCGTTCATCGCGATCGCCGACAGCGACCGCAGTCAGGCCGAGAATCTCGCCGCCTATGCCGCCATCGCACATGAGCGCTTCGAGACCGATAGGTTCCGCGACTTCTGCCGCAAGCACCTCGGCCACCTCGATGAGTTCGCCTACGAGTTCTTCGGCTCCGAGACGATGCACGACGCCATCTGACAGAAGGTGGCAGCCATCTTCCCGACGCACGAGGTCGACGAGTTCACCGAGCTGTTCTGGAGCCGCGTGCAGGACTGGCGCGCGCGGGAGGGCGCGCATGGGGATCAAGACCTCCGATAGGTGGTATTCCGGCCGGGTCGGCCAGGAGGTCACCCTGGTGCGCTGGGGGCACTGGGGACAGCTGGTGCTGCTGTTCCCGACCCCGGGGGCGACGCCGAGGAGGTCGACCGCATGGGCGTCATCGGGGCGATCTGGCCACTGATCGAGGCCGGCCGGGTCAAGGTCTATTCCTGCGACAGCGTGGCCGGCCGTGCACTGGCGGCCGGCTGGGGCTCGATCGAGCACCGCTGCTGGCTGATGAACGGCTTCGAGGACTACGTCGCCAGCGAAGTGGTCCCGGCGATCCGCGCCGACTGCGGCGGTCGGGACATCGAGGTGATCTCGGCCGGCGCCTTCAACGCGCTGGCGGTCGTCTGCCGGTATCCGCACCACTTCCGCGCCGCCATCGGCATGAGCGGCGCCTACGATCTGGAGAGTCTCATAGGGTTCCCGGGCAACGAGGATTTCTATTTCGCCTCGCCCTACCGCTTTGTCCCGGGGCTGGACGGCCCGCAGCTCGATCGGCTGCGCAGGCGCTTCATCCTGATGGCCTATGGCTAGGGCCGCTGGGAGAACCCGGGCCACAACTGGCGCATGGCCGACATCCTCGGGGCCAAGGGCGTGCCGAACCGGGTCGATGTCTGGGGCCCCGAATGGGATCACGACTGGCCCACCTGGCGCGCAATGCTGCCGGTCTACCTCGACGAGCTGGTGCCGTAGTCCAGACCCATCACGGTGATTGCTGATCGGCAGCGCGGTGCACGACGGTGAACGGATCATCGTCGAGGGGCTGCAGAAGGTACCGCCCGGCGCCAAGGCCGCGGCGAAGGAGAAGGCGCCGGCGACGGCGACGCTGCAACTCAGCGGGCTTGATCATCCCGGAGCCTCTGCGGCATGAAGTGATCATGCAGGGGCCGGAGACAAACTGGTGAGCGACAACGAAGCCGAGGAACCGGGGTTGCCGCATTTCCTCACGACGCAAGAGGTCGCGAGCCTCCTTCGGGTGAAGGAGCGGAAGGTCTACGACCTTGCGGCGGCAGGCGAGATTCCCCATCGCCGGGTGACAGGCAAGCTGCTGTTCCCGCGCCGCGAGCTCGACGACTGGATCAACGGCGGCAGCAAGGAAGCCGCCGCGGAACGGCCGGCGGTCCTCGTCGGGTCCCACGATCCCCTGCTCGATTGGGCCGTCCGCGAGTCGGGGTGCGGGCTGGCCTCTTTCGTCGACGGCAGCACCGACGGGCTGGACAGGTTCGCCCGCGGCGAAGCGGCCATCGCCGGGCTTCATCTGCCCGAGACGTCGGACTGGAACATCGAGGCGGTGGCGCAGAGGGGGTTTGCTGACTGCGTTCTGCTCGCCTGGGCAAAACGGTCACAAGGCCTGATCCTGGGCCCGTCGCTTGCCGGCAAGGTGCGCGCGGTCGCAGACCTCGCCGGGCACACGATTGCCCTGCGTCAGCCCGGCGCCGGCGGGCGGGCACGGTTCGACAACGTGGCCGCCGCGGCCGGCTTGGGGCAGGCGGCCTTCAGCACCGTCGCCAGCCTCGCCCGAACCGAGACCGAAGCTGCCGCCGCCGTCGCGTCCGGCGAGGCCGAGGCGGCCATCGGGCTGGAGGCCATGGCGCGGCAGTTCCGGCTCGATTTCCTGCCGCTGGCCGAGGAGCGGTTCGACCTCTTGGTCGACCGCCGTGCCTATTTCACCGAGCCGCTCCAGCGGCTCTTCGCCTTCGCCCGCGGCACCGCTTTCCGCAACCGGGCCGAGGCGATGGGCGGCTACGACGTCTCCGAGACCGGCGCGGTGCGCTGGCTTTCGGACTGAGCCGCGAGGTGGGGGAGGCAGTCGCCAACCGCCCCGACCGCGTCCGCTACCGGGGAGCGTTGGGGAAGAACAGTTGTTGGCCGTCGACCCTGTAGCCGGCGATGGCGGCCTGACCCTCGACCGAGATCACCCAGTCGACGAACCGCTGACCGAGGTCCGCCTTGACGTTCGGGTGCTTCGAAGGGTTCACCAAGACAATGCCGTACTGGTTGAACATCTTCGGGTCGCCTTCGACCGCGATCCGGTAGTCGCCCTTGTTGCCGAAGGCGATCCAGGTGGCGCGGTCGGTCATGATGTAGGCGCCCATGCCGGTGCCGGCGCTGAGGGTCGCGCCCATGCCCGAGCCGGTCTCGCGGTACCAGCCGCCCGAGGCCGCCCTGACGTCGATACCGGCCCCCTGCCACAGCCTCAGCTCGGCCTTGTTGGTGCCGGAATCGTCGCCGCGCGAGGCGAAGGGCGCCTCGGCCTCGGCGATCCTGGTCAGGTTGGCGACGACGTCGCTCGACCCGGCGATGGCGGCCGGATCGGCGGGCGGGCCGACGATGACAAAGTCGTTGTACATCACGTCGAAGCGCTCGACGCCCTCGCCATCGGCGACGAACTGCTCTTCCGCCGACTTAGCGTGCACGAACAGCACGTCGCCATCGCCGTTGCGGGCGTTCTTGATCGCCTGGCCGGTGCCGACGGCGACCACGCGGACCTCGATTCCGGTTTTCGCGGTGAAGATCGGCAGGATGCGGTCGAACAGCCCTGAATTCTGTGTCGATGTCGTCGACTGCACGATGATGAACTTGTCCTCTGCGGGCACCGGCCCGGTAAGGCCAAACGCCACCAGTGCGCCTGCGGCAAGGCCAAGAAAACTGCGTCGGGTCACGAGGTTTCTCCCATCTGGTCAGCCGGTCCGGTCGGGTCCGTCGTCGAGGTAGAGGCGCCCGTCCAGCCAGGCCCTGGCCGCGGCCGAGCGCGGCGCGTCCAGCACCCGCTCCGCCGGGCCGAATTCGGCCACCCGGCCGGCGTGGAGGAAGGCGATGTCATCGGCGAGACGGCGGGCCTGGCCGGCATCGTGGGTCACGGTGACGGTGGTTACTCCCCGGGCATGGGCGGCGCCGATCAACTCCTCGATCGCCTGGGTCGAGGCCGGGTCGAGGCTGGCCGTCGGCTCATCGAGGAACAGGAGCTCGGGCTGGCAGGCCAGTGCGCGGGCCACCGCGAGCCGCTGCTGCTCGCCGCCCGAGAGCACCCGAGCCGGGCGCTGCGCCAGGTCTTCCAGCCGCCCAAGCGCCAGCGCCTCCTGTTCCCGCCGGGCCCGCTCGCCGCCACCGAAGCCGCGGACGGCCAGGGCGAACCGGAGGTTGGCGAGCACCGAGCGGCGCAGCATCACCGGCCGCTGGAACATCATCGCCTGGCAGTTCCGCGCCGCCCGGCCGAGCGGCCGCCCGTGCCAGAACACACCGCCGGCGATCGGCGCGAGCAGGCCATGCATCAACCGCAGCAACACGCTCTTGCCGGCGCCGTTCGCCCCCATGACCACCAGGCGGCGCCCCGGCCGGACAGCCAGATCGATCCCGTCCACGATCCGCTTGCCGCCGGCCTCATAGGCGAGTCCGCCCACCTCCATCAGCGCCTCGGTCATCGGGCCAACCGCGCGCCCGGCCCGCTTCTCGGCGATCGGCACCACCACCTCAGGCATAGGCCGCCCTCACCGCCGAGGTGCGCAGCGCCATCACGGCGCAATTCACGGTCAGCGCGATGGCCAACAGCACCACGCCCAGCGCCAGCGCCAGCTCGAGATTTCCTTTCGAGGTCTCCAGCGCGATGGTGGTGGTCATCACCCGGGTCACATGGTTGATATTGCCGCCGACGATGATCACCGCCCCGACCTCGGCCACCGCGCGCCCGAACCCCGCCAGGGCCACCGTGAGCAGGCTGTAGCGCGCATCCCAAAGCAGCGCCCCGACCCGGTCGACGGCACCGACGCCGAGCGACTGGAACTGCTCGGCGTATTCGCGATGCAGGTCCTCGACCACCTGCCGGGTCAGCGCCGCCACGATCGGCGTCACCAGGATGGTCTGGGCGATGATCATCGCGGTCGGTGTGTAGAGCAGGCCAAGCACCCCGAACGGGCCGGAGGCCGAGAGCATCAGATAGACCAGCAACCCCACCACCACCGGCGGCAGGCCCATCAGCGAGTTGAGAAGCACGCTCAGGGCCGCCCGCCCGCGAAACCGGAATGCGCCGACGGCGGCGCCGACGGGCAGCCCGATCACGCAGGCCAGGACCACCGCGGTCAGGGTGACGCGCAGCGACAGGCCGATGATCTCGAGCAAGTCAGCGTCGCCGGCCAGGATCAGCCCGACCGCGTCCCACAGCGTCGCCCCGAAGCCGTTCATGTGTGTTTCCTCCCATCGATGGGGAGATTATACACAAGAAATCATAATTTCCATAGCTGCCAACGCCCGATGAGTTCGTGCGCAGCTAAGGGATAGCCCCCGCCGGCAGGCCGGCGCAATAGCTTGCGATCTCGCCCGGGGTCGTCAACCAGATGTCCTCGCGGTGGGCGAGGATGTGCGCCAGCGCACGGCGCAAGGCGCGCAGCCGGAACGGCTGGCCGATGACGAATGGGTGCAGCACGGCGGTGTAGACCAGTGGGCGGCGGGCCGACTGCACCAGCATCTCGTCGAACTTGTCGATCATCATCTCCTCGAACTCGCGGGCCGAGTGCTGGCGGAACACCAGCGCCGGCGAGTCGTTGATCTCGATCGAGTAGGGCACCGACAGGATCGGCCCCCCCGGGTACGCATCCAGAACGGCTGATCGTCGGCGGGCCAGTCCATGACGTAGCTGTAGCCCGCCTCCTTGAGCAGATCCAAGGTGACCGGCGACTGCGCCAGATAGGGGCCGAGCCAGCCCTTGGGCGGGGCGCCGAAATGGCGGACAATCCCTTCGGTGGTGTCGGCGATCAGCCGGGCCTCCTCGGCCTCGGGCAGGATGTCCTGGCGCTCGGCATTGGTGCGGCCATGGCCGACCACCTCGTCGCCACGCGCCCTGATCCGCCCTGCGATCTGAGGGCAGTAGTCCAGCACAGCGGTGTTGACATTGTGCGAGGCCGGAATGCCGAGCTCGTCGAGGAGGTCGAACATGTACCACTGCCCGACCCGGTTGCCCCAGTCGCGTCAAGCGTAGTTGCGGGTGGTCTGCGGCGCGCCGATCTGGGTCAAGTCCGAGCCGAGCCCGGACAGGAACGCGAAGTGCTCGATATTGTTGCAGATACAGACGGCAAGGCGCTTGCCGCTGGGCCAGTCGTAGGCGGCACGCGAGGGCAGCGCGGAGTAGGCGTAGCGGTCGTGACTGGGCAGGTCCATCGGTGGCTCCGGTATCGTGGCCCTCGGGGGCGCGGGCTGCTGGCTGTCAGCTCGACAAGGCCCGGGCTGGCTCGTCAACTGCCGGGCAGCCCCGCACGTCCGCACGGAGGAAGACCCATGCGCCCCTGGACCGGCATCGTCAGCGGGGAGGAGAAGCGCCGCTATGCCGCCGCCGGATTCGGCGGCAAGGGCACGATCGGGCGGCGCCCGGGGCTTTTGATCATCGACGTGCAGTACCGCACCGTCGGCACCGCGCGCAAACCCTACTGGGAGGCGATCGAGGAGTACCCCACCTCCTGCGGCGAGGACGGCTGGAAGGCGGTCGATCACATCGCGCCCCTGCTGGCCGCCTTCCGCACCCGTGGGCTGCCGGTGCTCTACCCCCATGTGGCGCCGAAGAACGTCGACACGGATTCTGGCCGGCTGGCGGAGAAGATCCCGAGCATCATGGGCATCGATGCCGCCGGCTACCACTTCGTCGACGAGGTGGCACCGCGGCCGGGCGATGTGCTCTTGCCGAAGAAACACCCCTCGGCCTTCTTCGGCACCCCGCTCATCAGCCACCTGATCGACCTACGCGTGGACACGCTGTTCGTCACCGGCTGCACCATCTCGGGCTGCGTGCGCTCCTCGGTGACCGACGCCTTCGCGCTCAACTTCAAGGTCGTGGTGCCGGAGGAATGCGTCTATGACCGCGCGCCCACCTCGCACGCGGTCAACCTCTGGGACATGAACGCGAAATAGGCCGACGTGATGCCGGTGGCCGAGGCGATTGGGCTGTTGGAGAGCGTTGCGTAGCGTGGGTTCTCCGAACCCACCATTGCCACGGGAGAGCGTGATGGACGGCGCAACACAGACGGAACGGCAAGTCGCCGCCGGCGTCACCGCGCTGGCCGACTGGGCCGCGGCGCTCGCCTGGGCCAACGTGCCCAAGCCCATCCGCAAGCGCGCGGCGCTGGTCCTTTGCGACGACCTCGCGGCGATGGTGGCGGCGCGGGGCGAGCCGGAGCTGATCGCCTTCCAGGACGGGCTGGCGATATCCTCCGGCCCGGCCGAGGCGACGGTCTTCAACGGCCGCGCGATGCGCCTCGACCGCTACTCGGCCGCGGTGGCCAATGGCGGCGCCTCGGACTGGTGCGAGCTCGACGAGGGCTACCGGCGGGCGATCGGGCACGCCGGCATCTACTGCCTGCCGGCGCTGCTGGCCGAGGCGGAAGCCACCGGCGCGACCGGCGAGGAGCTGCTCAGGGCGCTTGCCATCGGCTACGAGGTGGTGGCGCGCATCGCCCTCTGCTTCTCCTTGGACAGCCTGACCCTGCACCCGCATGGCAGCCTCGCCGCCGTGGGCGCGGCCTCGGCGGTGGCGGCGCTCAGGCGGCTTCCGGGGCAAGAGATGGCGGCGGCGATCAACACCGCGGCGACGATGGTGGTCCCCGGCCCCTACAACCACGCCATCGAGGGCGCGTTGGTGCGCAATGTCTGGCCGGGGGTGGGTGCCTGGGCCGGGATGCGGGCGGTCGACTGGGTCGGGGCCGGGATCACCGGCCGGCCGGAGAGCCTGCACGACGTCTATGCCCGCGCCTTTGGCGGCAAGGTCGCGCCCGAGGTGCTGAGTGCCGATCTCGGCACCGAATGGGGCCTCGCCGACGGCTACCACAAGGTCCACGCCTGCTGCCAGTATGCCCACTCGGCGGTCGAGGCGACGCTGGAGCTCTTGGGGCAAGCGAAGGCCGGGGAAATCGCCCGCATCCATATCGACACCCACTGGCGGGGGCGGACATTGGATAACGTGGACCCGGCGACGACGCTGGCGGCGAAGTTCTCGATGCAGCACATCCTCGCCACTACGGCGATCCATGGCCATGCCGGGGCGGAGGCGTTCCATGCCTCAACCCTGGCCGACCCTGCGGTGGCGGCGCTCCGCATGCGCGTTGAGACAGGCGCCTGGGAGCCGGAGCCGGAATGGCCGACCGACCGGCCGGCGCGGGTGACCTGGGAGCTGACGGACGGCCGGCGGCTGACCGCCGAGTGCCTCAGCGCCCGGGGCGGGCCGGACCGGCCGTTCTCGGCCGCCGAGATCGCCGCAAAGGCGCTCGGCATCGTCGCCGCGCCTTACCCGACCATGGGGGCGGAGCTGGAGCGGCTGCTGGCGCTTGACGGGGAGGTGCTGACGCGGCGTTGGGATGCGACCGTCGGGGCGATGGTGGGATGAGCGAGCTCGACCTCCTGGTGATCGGCGCCGGGGCCTGCGGGCTGGAGGGGGCCATAGCCGCCCATGACGCGGGGCTCGACGTCGCCATCGTCGAGAAGCGCGACCGGCCGGGCGGCAACTCCTCGCTCTCGACCGGCTCGATCCCCGGGGCGGGGACGAAATACCAGCGCGCGGCCGGCATCGAGGATTCGCCGGAGCGGATGATCGCCGACCTGCTGGCGGTCAGCGGCCACCACGACGCCGACAATCTCACGCGGGTCATGGCGGAGCAGTCGGCGCCCTTGTGCGAATGGCTGATCGACACCCTCGGCGCGCGAATGGAGCTGATCACGGCGTACAAACATGTCGGCCACACGGTCGAGCGGCTGCACGCCCAGAGCTCGCGCCGGGGGCAGGACCTGGTCGACGACCTCTTGCGCTTCGTCGCCGAGCGCGGCATCCCGCTGGCGGTCGGCAATTCGGTGGACGGGCTGACCGACGCGGGCGGTGCCGTTACCGGGGCGGCGATCGCCGGCGAGCCGGTCGCGGCGAAGAAGGTGCTGCTGGCGACCAACGGCTTCGCTGCCAACCGCGAGATGGTGCGCCGGTTCTGCCCGGAAATCGCCGGGGCGGAGTATTTCGGCGCCCTCGGCAGCACCGGCGACGCCGTGGCGTGGGGCCGCAGGCTCGGCGCGGCGCTGGGCAACATGGGCGCCTATCAGGGCTACGCGGCGGTGGCCTACCCGCAGGGGCATCTGCTGAGCTGGACCACGATCGAGAAGGGAGGGATTCTGGTCGGCGCCGATTGTCGGCGCTTCGGCAACGAGGATGCAGGGTATTCGGGATTCGCGCCTGACGTCATGGCGCAGGGGGAGTTCGCATGGGCGGTCTATGACCGGCGCATCCACGACGTGGCCGCGTTGGAGGAGGAATACGCCGAGATGGCAGAGATGGGCGCGGTGCGTCGGGCCGATGAGCCGGGCGCCCTGGCTGAGGCGGCCGGAATCGACCCCGACGCGCTGCAAGCGGCGATCGCGGCCTTCAACGACACCGCACGGGGCGAGGCGGCCGACGCCTTCGGGCGCGCGAAGTTCGCCCTCGCGCCGCTGCAGCCGCCCTTCGGCATCGTCAAGGTCAAGCCGGGGTTGTTCCACACCCAGGGCGGGCTCATGGTCGACGAACACGCGCGGGTGCAGCGCGAAACGGGAGGCGTGGTGCCGAACCTGTTCGCCGGCGGCGGCGCGGCCACCGGGATCAGCGGCCGCGACGGGGCGTCGGGCTATGCCTCGGGCAATGGATTGCTCACTGCCCTCGGGCTCGGGCGGCTGGCCGGGCTCCGGGCGGCGGTCGAGGTTAAGGGCGCGGCATGAGCGCCGCCCGGCGCATCGCCCGGTTCGCCTGCGGGCTGCGGCTCGACGACGTCCCGGCCCCTGTCGTCGAGGCGGCAAAGCTCCACTTCCTCGATGCGCTCGGGGTCGGGTTGGCGGCGTCGACGGTGCCGCTCTCGGCCGGTTGGGCCGACGCCGCAGCGCGGATCGGCGGCGCCGGGCCGGCGACCGTTCTGGGGCGGCCCGAGGGGTTGACGGCGACTGCGGCGGCGCTGGTCAACGGGGCGCTGATCCACTCGCTGGAATACGACGACACCCATATCCGCTCGGTGGTCCACGGCGGTGCGGTGGCGGCCCCCGCGGCGCTGGCAGCGGCGGAGGAGACGGGGGCCGCGGGCGGCCGCCTGCTGGCGGGATACATCGCTGCCTGGGAGGTGATGATCCGGCTCGGCCTAGCGGCGCCGGGGTCCTATCAGGCGAACGGTTTCCAGATCTCGGCCGTCGGCGGGGCATTGGGGGCGGCGGCGGCGGCGATCGGCGGGCTGGACGAGGACCGCACAGTGGCGGCGCTCGGCATCGCGGGCAGCCAAGCCTCGGAGTTGCTGGCATTCCTCTCGGACGGCAGCACGGTCAAGGCCCTCCACCCCGGCTGGGCCGCCCATACCGGGATCGCAGCCGCGGCGCTGGCCGAGGCCGGCATGACCGGGCCCGAGACGGTGCTCGAGGGACGCTTCGGCTTCCTCGCGGCCTTTGCCCGCGACGCGCAGGCCACGGGGCGACTGGAGTCGCTGCTCGACGATCTCGGCACCGCCTGGCACCTGCCCGAGGCAGCGTTCAAGCTCTATCCCTGCTGCCACTACATCCACCCCTTCCTGGAGGCGATGGCGGCGGTCTCGGAGGGCGTGGCGCCGGATGAGATCGCCGAGGTCACCTGCCATGTGTCCACGCCGATGGCGCCACTGATCTGCGAACCCTGGGAACGCAGGCAGAGCCCCGCCAGCGGCTATGACGGAAAATGAGGGCTGGCCTACTGCCTGGCGACGCTGGTGGTGACCGGCGGCGTGGAGGTGGAGACCTTCGCCGCACCGCCCGATCCCGCCATCGTCGATCTCGCCCGTCGGAGCGGCTGGCACGAGATGGCCGGCCACCGCTTCCCAGAGCGGTTCGAGGCGGTCGTGGAGGTGGAGCTTGCCGACGGCACCCGCCAGCACCATAGGGTCGACAGCGTCCGCGGCGCCCCCGATCGCCCGATCGGCACGACGGAGGTGCTGGCCAAGTTCCGCGCCAACGCCGCCCGCGCGCTGCCCGAGGCGGCGGTGGACACGGTGCTCGACGCCTGCCTCGGGCTCGATGCGGCGACCGGGCTCAACGCCCTGACTGCTGCACTGCGCTGCCAGGGACAGGGTGAGATGCCGCGAACACGCCCATCACTCACGTGATCCCTTCATGAACTAAACCACTACCGGCTGACGCCGGCAGGTTTGTCGGCGTGCTGCTCGATATACTGAAGCATGATGTCGTCGGTGACGTTGCCGCTGGTCGTGCAGAAGTAGCCCCTGGCCCAGAAGTGCCGGCCCCAGTAGCGCTTCCTGAGGTTGGGGAACTCGCGCTGCACCCTGTGCGATGAGCGCCCTTTCATCCGGCGGACCACGTCGCCCACCGCGAGATGCGGCGGGATCGACACCATCATGTGCACATGGTCGCGCGACAGCACCCCCTTGACGA
>Ga0209255_1000179_pt1 | contig 13233 bp, 5 predicted proteins | sample WorMetvaBAHAMAS2_FD_187394 | JGI IMG/M metagenome (GOLD analysis project Ga0209255, IMG submission 187394) | Marine gutless worms symbiont microbial communities from Max Planck institute for Marine Microbiology, Germany - Olavius vacuus... | ecosystem: Host-associated > Annelida > Digestive...
GGCGGTGCTGACAGGAGAGTGGAGGGAGTGAGTGGCGGCGGTGCTGATAGGAGAGTGGAGGGAGTGAGTGGCGGCGGTGCTGACAGGAGAGTGGAGGGAGTGAGTGGCGGCGGTGCTGACAGGACAGTGGAGGGAGTGAGTGGCGGCGGTGCTGACAGGAGAGTGGTGGGAGTGAGTGGCGGCGGTGCTGTCAGGAGAGTGGAGGGAGTGAGTGGCGGCGGTGCTGACAGGACAGTGGAGGGAGTGAGTGGCGGCGGTGCTGACAGGACAGTGGAGGGAGTGAGTGGCGGAAGATCAGGAAGATCGGTTGGCGTGAGTGGTGGTCGTGCTGTCGGAAGAGTGGAGAGCGTGAGTGGTGGACGAGTGGAGGCTGCTGCATGTCGTGGTGATTGCAGAGGAGTGGCGAACAAGGTTAGCATTGAATGTCTTTGTCCTAATTGCTTGCGTACAGTCTGCCATTTTGCATTGTTGCTGCGAGTGTTCGGTTTCAGTTTTTATCACATGTCACTTCCGTTCCATTTTAATAAGGTGCTGTGTGGTATTTCCCTTCTGTTTAACCATTCCACACCAAGACCTCGGCTATTGAAGTTTGTGCACTATATTTGTCAGACATTGTTATCAACATCCCTGCACTGGTCCGAGTTCATGAACAGAAATCATTACATTGTAGCAGTTCTTCGCTATGTATTGACCTAGCTGTGATGTTGTGTGTGTACTATGCAAAATTTGTAGATGAATGGACCGCGACAGTGAGATTTTCTCTTTTCGTGTTCTTTAGATGTTTTGTTTGCTGTTCAGTGTTTTGATCATCGAGTTCTAACTACATGCAGTTTCTGATGTTGATTTTCACATTACATGTTGTGTGTGTTTTAAGATGGGTGACCATTGCAATGCATGTCATTGCTAAACAAGGCAACACTGGAAAACCAGTTGCTCACTGTTTAACTTAATACTTTACAGCACAGACTTGTATTGTCTCAGTGAGTTACTCCCTGTTTGCTATTTCCTGTACATTTTGTCACTTGCAAATGCCTCTAATTAATGCCCTGTAATTTCCCGTTGTATGCTCTATGGACAGACATTAAGAAGAAATGTTGATTGTTTCACCATTACAACGAATCTGTGTTGATGCTGTGGCTCCTTTGATTAATTGTAGGACAGGCTGAGTGTGAATCTCTTTACTTTTTATTTGTATTATTTATGTAACATAACATTGCACAAAAATACACATAGAAAAATGCATGAAAAACAGTACGAAAACAATACCGGTATACAGTGAGCCACTTACATATTGTTTATCTTGTCACTGATTATCACAGCTACATGAAAGTGTTGGTGCTTCACATATAACAGCTCAGATATAGTAACTTCGCAGCAGATCCTGCTCACCCACTGTGCAAAAGCAACGCCATATGTCAGACTGTCTGTTTGTCATATCTCCTAAGCTGAATGTGAAAGCACACTACTTTACATTCTGCCCACTGGGATTTGTTGCTTTAATGTGTTGCTGACTTGCGACACGATTCAACTGATGGTTGTTACGAGGTTATGTTTTGCCCACTGTTTGTTGGTATATTATTCCGTCTATCTTACTCTTAGCAACTTCAATATGTACAAACTACGTAATGGCTCCATGCACAAATTGCATCTCACATGTATTTGTAAACAAGGAGAAACTGATTAATTAACTTTTGGAAGTCGTCTGCCTGCGAATCCAGATGCAGGAATTTTTTTAAGTATTCTTCATCACTGCGAGATGGGGTAGTGCACTTTCGCAATTCAACATTGGGAAATGGGGTATTTTTGCACACTTTGGCTTATATCCCCACAGACAGTGATTGGACTTTTCACGAAAATTCTAACACAGCATTTGCGTGGACGAGAACATCCCTGTTAAATTTCGGGACTAATACTCGTAGGTATGCGACTTTCAGATGCAGACTGCCTTCTCTTTGACGTCCATTTCTGGACTCTCATGACGAACTGCAAATCAAGACCAGATTAGCCCCTGGCGGAGATATGCACTCTCCGAGTGCTGTTGTTTTTACTGTTTCTTCTGTTGCGGCTTCGTTGTGACTCTTAGTTAAGTTGTTTCCTTCCGCTGCGTTTCGCATTAACCTGGTTCATACGACGTTTAGCATACTGTTGGAGAGTGTTGTGTGTGCCATAGCAGTGTTAATTCAGTTAACTGCAATATAAACTGAAATACAAAAACAAGTGAAAAATAACTTTCAGTTAAAGTGAAACTGAAATAGGAACTAAAAAATGTTAGACAATTGCAACTGAAATAGAAACTGAACAATTTGAATCAGTAATAACTGGAAAATATGGAGAACTGAAAAATCATGAATAGCGTAATGTTTAGCTGAGCGGATACCTCCAGTTGCCTGTATCCGTTTTTACTTACTTCCTTTCTTCGGCTCTTATAATAATAATAATATATCAGAGATGACGGCCTGGCATTTTGGAATTCAACATCAGCTTACCCATCACTGGCACCATTAGCACAAGATTTACTGGCTGCACCGGCATGGAACATGTTTTCAGTGTATGTGGTGATCTCACTGCAGGAAAGAGGAATCGTATGTGCATGAAACTAGCTAACAGAGCATTTTTGAAAATGACCAATAAGTTTTATGATTGAGTGATTTGACTGTCGAACATTATGTTACATACATACACAACTGGAACTGAAAATGAAACTGAAAAATCACAATGCTAACTGAAATAGAAACTGAAATAAAATAACTGGAACTTAATAGTAACTGAAAAAACTTGTGATCCAAACTGAAACTGAAACTGAAAGCAACAACTGAAATAACACTGTGCCATAGTTATCCTGTTATTAATGTTATGCATTCTGTTTCATTGGCAGGTTGTATCGCAGAAGAACTGGTTACCTGCTGGGGTCTACATGCCCAGGACTTGCTGCATACAAGTTCACATCGTCTGCATCCGATTTGGTGAGTAACTCTGATGGGGATATTTGCTGCCTCTCTTTTGATCGACAGCATTTACAGTGTTTATCTGCAGATAAGAGGGGAGATTGTCAGAACTGTTCTGTATAGTAGCACAGTCACAAGCACACTTACATGAGCAGTTGTTCTTACAGCTCTCTGGATTGGGTTTTGTCTCACTGGGCCCATTTTACTGTGCATACATTTATTTGTGTTTATCTGTGTGTATTTTGTGTGTTTTTGTTTCTTTTCTGTGGTTTCGTTTCCCACTGCATATGTGTTGCATTATTGTGAGCACGGTGGTCTCCATTTTCCGAGTATTTGGTCTTGGTTTTGGCCTCGGTATCATGAAGTACTCGTCTCCGTCTCATACACTTTGGTCTCGTGGTCTCACATCGACCTTGCGTTACTCCTGTGTAATTACTTCTCATTTGTATTAGAACTGTGTCCTGTTAATACTGATCTATTTTCGGAATGTGATGGCGATACAAGGTCCATCCTTCATAACCATATAGAAGGGAAGACAATATTGCAGGCCTGTAGACAGCCACTTTGGTAGCAGTGGATATGCCATGATTACACCACAGACGTTTGCTAAGCCTTCTAAATGCAACATTAGGTTTGCTGAGCCTTGAGTTGATGTCATCATCGACTGCGGTGTTTGACGAGAGCACACTGCCTACGTAGCAGAATTTGTCACTATTAACACTACAGGAAGTCCAATACGTGCTTTCCAATTAGCCTAAGATGATCATCATACATTGCCACTAAACCTCTTTTGGGGGGAGAAACGCAAAATGGGTAATCTCTCTGTGTACAATCGCACTTCGCCTGAAGCAAATCTGCTGAAAAGTTTCTTTGTGCGAAAACCGTTAACGAAAAACTTGTAATGACTGTTGCGCGAACACAGATTCACTTACTTACTTACTTACCTTGTGTGTAAACTGCTATGCACGAATAAGATTGTGCTTGGTGTTTAGTTGCAAACCACAGTGACAACTGCTGTGTTTGTGCTTTTGCCTATTGATGTGTGTAGTCCGTCAATTACGTCAATTCCACGTCAAGGCCAAGTGGGGTCCAGAAGTGTCCTGCAGAGCCAGAAATAGGCAGCCAACGTTCTTCTGACTTCAGGGTGCACAAGAAATGCCGCAGGATCAACCTTACCGGACGGTGTCATATTGATGTCAGCGGTGTGGTGGTTGCTGCACAGCCCACACACTTTCCGTACCGAGACATGTTATCGACAGAGGTGCAACATTTTGTGCAGTGAAGTTATCGGTGTACTAACTGTGTGCTGCAAATTGTCTTTGCATTGTTATAGTTAACATTGAGCAACAGATGATTTCTACTGCGCTGCTTTGAATGCAGGGTGGTCTAGTCAGGAGAAAGCTGTTTGTCAGTCCGTCTGTCAAATATGTCGTGAACAAATGGAAAACATTTCTGTCCAGATGTTTCACACCATACTTCCGTACTTCTTCGTGTGTGGTCGTTAACAAATGTCCGCCAATTTCATCATCATCATTGTGTACTACTGCATCAAGAGAATCATTATATGGTATGACTGCTGTGTAGGTTTTAACCATGCATGGAGGTGGTTTCAAGAAGACAGGAGGAAACACCTCTCAGAGATGGAACTTTCGTGAGCTGGCCAAGGTCATCAGCCGCTTTTGTGGAGATGCTGTGATGTGCGGTGTTCCCGGGACTATGCCAGGCGGTCTTTGGAGCCAGGTTCTGCTTGCGATGAATAGACCAGACACAAAGAAGTTGCGCAAGAACCTGCAGGCATTGTGGAAGAAGAACTGCGGCAATATCAAGGTTCATTAACTTCTTGCATGCGTGAAGTTGTGAGATGTGAAACACATCTGTCATGTACGTAGTTTTCACTCAGCTAAGAACATAACATTCCGTCATTTATGTCATTCTCATACATGTGTCTTTATATTGGTGTGAACTACATGCCCGAAATGGAATTACTTACAATTTGTGACAATTTTCTGAATTATGGCCATTCCATTTGTCTCTGGGTGCAATTACGGTGCAGTGTTTCCATTGCTGTATGTTTCAATAAGTATACATACAAAGGTGGAGACAGTATTTTCGTGGAAGGGGGCAGTGTATTATCTCTGTCAATATTCGGTGCATTCGTTAGGCTGAAAAAACCCACACGTACGACTGACCTGTTGATCGTTAATTAAAATTCCGTTAACTCCCTTTAACTCTAATGACTTCAATGCTTTGTGGAAAAGTGATGTCGTGTTACAAGTTAACTTCGTGCTGCTTTGCTTCATTCTGACAGTGTCGCTGTGGTGAGTTCCCAGTGACTACATCACTGTGACAAGTTCACCACATGATGAGTTCACTTTGCCATTTGTTCAACTTGACTGTGAAGACTTGCGCTGTTTTTTAAAAATTTGAACTTCTTGCGTGACAATTTCACTACACGACAAGCCACTCATCCCATGTTTCTCACAGTCACCGTTAGGCGGTTGTGTGCATGTCCACTTACATCTGGGCAACCTTTATTCACAGCAACTGAACTTACTACAGGTCTGAGGTGCAGCTGTTTCCATCTGCCTAGCCATAATCATAACATTGCTTTGACTTGCCACTGGTCTGTTACTGAGTGCCAGTCAGTTGGGCTGCATTCTAACCCTTTGAAATAACAGTACTTTTTTATCATTATGTAGTCATTGTGTACAGTGCCCTTAACCTCAGAAGTGTGCCATGATGTGGGCCACCTGTTAAATTCCGCCTAAGAAAGCCAGTCCCTGTTGACCACAGGGATAGGGCACAGTGTACTGCAATGTTGTTTCCCGTTATGTGCATTGCCCTATTTCATGACTGCAGGTGCTGGTGGGAAACTTCATGTCTGGAGTCAGTGAGCCCGATGACACACTCCCGGAACACAGTGTCAACAGCCCAGACGATACAGTGACGTCATCAGTTTCTGGATCAGCTGTTTGCAGTCCTCGTCGGCGGGAAGTGGCTTCATCTACCACAAGTCAAGGTGCTACGATGACCCCAGTGTCAAGTGTGAACCGCGATGAGGAAGTTGAGCAATCTCAGTCGTCGGTCCATGGTGAAAATGTCAACATTCCTCATCGCCGAAATCCATCACGCAACAAACGTCGCCAATTCAGCGACCAGTGGTCCGTCCCATCTCTGCAGAAGGTTTACTGCGTATGCCGCAAGCCATGGAAAGGTGAAGCGATGATACAATGCGAGAGCTGTGATATTTGGTACCACTGCAGTTGTTTGCAGATTGACCCTATTGTTTCTGACAAATTTGCTGGCAATGACGTGCAGTTTCTGTGTGGCCAGAATGGATGCAACAATGGTAATATGTTTTTACAATTGCCACATAATGCTGAATCCTGTGACATATTGTCAACGAGCAGCGTTGCTCCTTCGGACTATTCTGAGAGTATGTCACACACTGTGTCAAATAGTAAACTTGTCACGGCAAGTAATTGTGAAAGTGTGACTACTCCAAACGTGGGTGACACGGTGTCACAGAATGAGCTTGTTTTTCCCCGTATGCTACAGTGCAACAGTTGTGAGTTGTGGTATAACTGTACCTGTGCAACGGTAGACACTGCTGTTTGTAGCAGATTCGATGGTGTATCCACAGAGTTTCTGTGCGGCAAGAAAGGGTGTAACAGTGGAACCATGGTGTTGCGTTTGCCTGATAACATCATGTCTAATAATGTATTATTGACAAATGTCGGTGTTCCTGGTAATGATTCTATGACTGCAGCAGTGACCAACAGCGAATTGGTTACCGAACACAGTATTGATAGGGGTGTGGCAGTTGTCATGTCAGGTTTGCATAATGATGCTCTTGTTTCATCGCATGCTGTTTTCAATGTGCCCGCTGATGTAACTGACACTACTGTTGAGAGTGTCTTGTGTGATGACCTTGGCAGCTCAGTGCTTGAAATTGATCCTTATGTCCCTTTCAGTACTCGTCTTGATGTGCCCGCTGCGATAACTGCCACTACTGTTGATAGTGTCTTGTGCAATGACCTTAGCAGCTTACCGCCTCAGAGTGATGTGTCTGTTGATTCAACTGCAACTGCTAACCCTGTTGTTGATGAGAATGTCATGGAAACTACCATGCTATCAAATGAATGTGTAGAGAGAATACTTGGCTGTCCTGCACCTCAGTCAAATGTATATGAGCAGCAGCTCCAAACATATGCAGAATTCGATATTCCTGGTGATATGCTGAGTAAGTTGCGTGTTCCGAACAGTCGATACTTAGTGCGAGGCTGTTGGCAGAGTGTGTTTCTGGAAGGGCTTAAAAAGTCCAACAGTTTATGTGTGTTATGCTTTCGATATCATTCTGCTTGTGCAACTGGTACAGTTCACAGGTCTAACAAAGTCTTCCATGCTAGGGGTTATTGCTCTGTACCTGGATGTCCAGTCCAGTTTACTTTGGAAATGTATGATGAAGTGACAGTTCATGTTTACTACACTGGCAATATAAAGCATCCACTCTGTGGTCAGTGGGCAAGACCTATCAGTGGTTTAGAACGAAACAGACTCCAGGAACAGTTTGCTCATGGTCGTAAGCCATTCAGTGTGTATGTTGAGAAGTTAAATATGAAAACTGGTTCTGAACTTTTGGCTGGTAATTATGACCACATCGGAAAGTCGTCTCATGTGTTACGTAAAATTTCGAGTGAGGGTGTTCACTCTAAACAGTTACATCCCGATGTTTATCAGAGTCTACTGAAACTCCAGGAGTGTGCGAATGACTCTGTTTCATCTCACTATGGCATTAAGACATTTGTGCAGTCAGTCAGTATTGCTCCAGTTATTGTACACTTGTGGACCGAAAGTGGTGTTAGACTGTATCATCAACTGTCATGTTGTAATGCATTGTTTCTCGATGCAACAGGCTCTGTTGTCAGAAAAATTCCCAACTGCAAACGTATTTTATACTATGAGATGAGCATACGAAATCCGTCGGGAAGTGGTTGTAGCATACCTGTGGCAGCTATGTTAGCCAGTGACCACACTGTTTCTGCAATTAGCCATTTCTTACAAACCTTTCGTGATGCAGAGAAGCGTATTTTCGGTTTCCGCAGTCTGGTGGTGCCAGTAGTTGTAAAAATTGATTTCTCCATGGCACTGCTGTCTTCCATTTTAATGGTCTATAACAGGCAAGATGTGCACGAGTATTTGCAGTGGTCGTGGGAAACAGTAAATGATTGTTCGACAACACGCCGGTGTCACACTGTTGTTCATGTGTGCCTTGCACACTTCGTAAAATGTGTTAAGCTTCAGTGCAGCAAAATTTTCAAGGGTGCTACAGAGTTGGTACTGTACACAATGAGTTTGATGTCAGCTGCACACAATTTGTTGGATGTCGGTGAACTTTTTCACGACTTGTGTGTGATTTTGTGCAGTGTACATACAACGGACATGTTTAGTGTGGCATTTGCCCGTCTCCAGTTCAAAATAGCAGCATACGATCCGAAACATGTCGTTCTTGCCAGCATGTTGGAGTCTGAAGCAGAAAATGACACGGTGTATGTGGCTGATGTGCGTGGCAGCGAGGACAGAGTGATGTCCAGATGTCCTACTTCACCGTTTCTCTCTTGGGCATCTTCCGTGTATGCAACAACACGAGACCGCATTAAATTGAATGACAAGGCTGATTTGCCACCTAATCGTTTCTGCAACGTGGCCCTTTTGGAACATTTGCTTAAACTTTACATGCCAACCCTTCCCGTATGGTCCAATGTTCTTGTATCCGTATATCTCACTGTGGCAAACAAAACCTGTAGTCATGCTCGTAAAACAAATGCAAGCGACATTCTTCCACGCACATCTGGTACACAGGAACAGAGATTTTATGTGTTGAAGCACCTTGTGCTTGGTAACAAGTCTACTCGTCGTATGGATGAGTTTGTGCAATGTGTCAGCGAGTTGTTTACTGCCGCCGAGAAGGAGTTTGCTGTCACTTATTTACGAAACCAGCGTAAACGCACATCCACAGCAGCTACATTGCCTGTGCAGGAAAATTGGGCCAAAAAACAGAAACAGCCTCCCTGTTTACTCAATCCAAAACTAGGTAAGTACCAACAACCTCCCACAAAGAGGACAATTAAGGACCTCAATGCTGTAATTAGTCATGGCGTAAAACCTATTATACCAGTCTCTGAACATACTGGACACGTTTATAAGGTGTCAGAGACCAGTACCAAGTCAGTGGTGTTTGCAGCTGCCAACTTCAGCCCCATGACTAACTTTGGTAACACCTGCTGGTTCAATGCTGCTATGCAAGCATTGCATAAAACTGATGTGTGTCTAACCATTGTTGAGCACTTCGAAAGTGTTATTGATCTCGACTCAAATCACGTAGATCGAAATCAACCCCTGCATGCTTCTTTGTGTGCGATCTTGCGCTTCATGACACATGAAGCCCCCAATCCAGTGCCACGTGCAATGATACTTAGATGCATTGCATTGTACAACAGATCATTTGATCAACGGCGTATTGGCACAAAAACACAGCACGATGTCCATGAATTTCTCACTGACTGTATCTTTACTTTATTTGCAGAGCACTCAGTTTGTCCGCAGTTTGTACAGGAAATTACATGTACCACCTGTGGTGAACCATCCTCCACACAACGTGAGGAAACTTGCCCATGCTTAATGCTGGCAATACCAGATAGTAGTATGCGTGAAATTAGCGTACAACAGCTGGTTGATGACTACTGTGCCGGACATAGCGTTTCAGCGGTCTGTAGCAGCAAACTGTGTAAGAGCAGTGTGCAAAATAAAATTGTAATAAATAGATTTACCCGCTTACCCGATTCTGTTATTATTCTTCTGCAGAGGTACAAGCAGTGTGGTCGTACAGTTATTAAAAGAAACATCAATGTGTTGATTAACAGATATGTCAAGTTGCACTGCATTGATTTCAACAGTACTGTGAGTTCACAGGAATGTACATTCAGTCTCTGTAGTGTGGTTTCACATGTTGGGTCATCACCTCACTGTGGTCACTATACAGCCAGTGTACTGCAGGAACGGGAAGATGGTAGTGTTTCTTTTGTCGTTTGTGATGATAGTATTGTGAACATTGTCGGTACCCAATGTGTAGATGGTAACATTATGCAGTCTGATGATCGTACTGTGAATAATGCTGTCATCCTCATGTATAATCGCCAGTTTGTTGGCGATAAACGTTTATTGCCGCTGCTAGTTGGTTTACAGCGCACAACTGGTTTAGCATCTTTATTTGATGCGATGCAAGCCACATCTTTTGGAGCTACGCAACAGCGTTTCAGTATTGTGTCTGACATGCTGAGTGGTAAACATAGCGACACATTGTTGTCCAGTATCAGTCGCATTACTCGCTTTGATCTCACAGATTTCTCATCTTGCAAAGTACTCATATCCACTCTTATTAGTGACCTGGTATGTACATTGGACCTTCGTTGTAACACGTTTTTCCTGCACTCATCAAACATAGCCGAAGGCAGAGAATGCAGCAGTGGTCGAACTGTACTATTTCTTGAGAGTGACACTGTCATTCCTTCACATTCACACTCCCTTGAGTTGTGCTTCTTCCCTGACTCCATTATTTTTCTTAGCTCTGAGTCTACACCTCTGCAGCAGATGTTAAATCTGTCAGCTAGCATACATCATGTGTTCCCGTCACAGACATTGCTGTATGAATTTGTTGGGGCAATAACTTGGCAGAACAATTCCATAGTATTCTGTGACTCTCTGAACTGCATTGATCCGTCTGCAAGTATTTTGCTGTACAATATCAAGAAAGAACTGTACTGTTCAATGGTCATTGCACCAAATAAGTGTCTTATTAACAAGCAGCTGCCTCACCTTAAATTAGCTCCGGATAATTTTACGCTTGCACAAGTTGAACATGTAGCACGCTCTTACTGTGGAGTTGTTTTAAGTAGTACTCACTGGCATTCGATTATGAGTCGTCAATGGTTCACTGATGTTATTATTGACAGTTACTTCATCCTTCTTGCACGACATGTTTCCGATAGTGTGTTAGTGTACAGCTGCTCCTTCTTCAATACTTTCTTTTTCAAACAAAACCCATACAAGCCTAAAGTGTCTTTGTTCCGGAAAGAACATTCAAAAAATTCCTGGTTTAGTGTTGACGGTGATCCACTTTTTCATTTTGTCGTAATACCCGGTTCATTGCTGAATGCACACTTCGTTGCTATTGTTATCGACTTGCATACACAGTGCATATTTGTGTGCGATCCCATGCAGATCCCACGAAACAAAGTTGTATATCAAGTTGCTCGCTACATGTGTCAAGAGTACTTTTTGTCAACAGGAACTGCACTGGATATCAAGAAGTTATCGTTGCTTAATTACTGCAGTTGGGATTCTGACTTTCCAAGACAGTGTGACACACATAACTGTGGTGCATACATATGTTTGATTGTTAAGTGTATTGTACAGAACAAACTGCTGCGATTTCAGAAGCCAGAGTTGTTAAGAAAGACAGTTTGTTTTGAGTTACTACATAACAAATTGCTGTAAGCAGAGTAATACTACATTACATGAGAGTTTTGTTTCAAAATTGCGTGGGCTGTAATGCAGCAAAACTTGATTATTTCATTTCATCTACTATCGACAATTGACATACTCTGTATGCAGCAGCATGGCTCATCTGATTCACAGCTGAGTGTACTTGTTACTGTCAATGACACTTAACATATTTACTTGCATATGCTGATGGTTTACATGTCTGTGGTACCTATTCTCTCTGCAGTGAGAAAATTTGTAAATAATTTGTGACAAACATAGCAATTACCATAGTACTGTGAGTACTGCGATACTTCTAAATGTTTGGTTTGATGCATGTTGTGCATACTTCGTTACATTCTTCGTGCATTTATGTCGTGTTATTTATTTCTGCATATAACATGTATACTGTGCATGAGTACACAGAAAACAAAAAAGAGATGAAGAAAAAAGAGAACAAAGAAAGAAACATGATACAGAAGCGAAAAAAAAAAGAAAAGAGAACAAGAAAGAAAAAATAAATCAAGGAAAAAAAGAAAAAGAAAAGAAAAAAAAGAGAAAGAAAAAAAAGAGAAAGAAAACAGAGAAAATTGAAAGAAAAAAAAGAAAAAAAAGAAAAGAAAAGAAAAAAAGATACAAAAAATGGAGGAAAACCTCTTACAGTGTATTGTGATAACATATACGGTTGTGAGCTTCAGCGTATGATCTGTATATTCAACTTCATACAATGTGAACAAATTGTAAGATTCTTAGCTTGTTATCTGATGTATGTAAATGATGTCGTCAATTGTTATAGCATGGCTAAGTACAATGTTTGTTTGTGGTCTGTCTCTGCTTGGGAGAAACTTTCCGTTCAAATGCGATAGATACATATGTATTTAGTGATGTGGTCAGTCACTGCTGTTACTCTGAAGCCTTTCGAACCACTGTTGAGTGGAAAATAAAGTATGATGTGCTTAATGCATAGCAACAGAACGGTCTGTCAACAGTTCATTTCTCGTTAGAGTCCTCCACTGATTGTGTCAGAATCGTATGAAAGTTTGTATGTTGTACCGCATGGTAATCATGCTAATAGCATTCACTGTGAGTGTCTACAGTTATGACATGAGTACACTTGTATGCATCATTCGTCATATACAATGGATGGTACTGTCTACTGGTATGGAAAGTGCTCTCGTACTACTGTTGTTGTAACAATGGAGAAATTAGCTGCTGCTCAACAAAAGCAGTTTACGACAATGTCCATTGAACTTTCGCTTGCTGGATTAACACTAGAACCGCCGAGATGGGTAAATTTACCCCTTTTTGATTTTTGACTTGTGAAAAAAATTGGCAGTGTTGCATATGTGGAACTGATATTCACTGACTTTTCCTACGTTGGCTATACCTGTCATCTGGTGAAATAAAAAATATTAAGAACATCACGTGACCCAGCCATACCAAATCCACCTAGAACCGCCGAGATGGGTAAATTTACCTTTTTTTATTTTTGACTTGTGAAAAAAATTGGCAGTGTTGCATATGTGGAACTGATATACACTGACTTTTCGTACACTGACTATACATGTAATCTGGTGAAATAAAAAAAAACGCGGGCAAACACAACAACCAGTACTCGACTGAGAAGGCAGAAAATGTCTACAACGTCGCCGGGAGTGACGTCACGCGAGTCAAGTGGCCAGCACCACCGAAAGCTTGCACAAAATGTGGTGCGAAATCGGCAAAGAAACCTTACTAGACCGTATTG
>Ga0209255_1000180_pt1 | contig 13203 bp, 16 predicted proteins | sample WorMetvaBAHAMAS2_FD_187394 | JGI IMG/M metagenome (GOLD analysis project Ga0209255, IMG submission 187394) | Marine gutless worms symbiont microbial communities from Max Planck institute for Marine Microbiology, Germany - Olavius vacuus... | ecosystem: Host-associated > Annelida > Digestive...
AATGGTTCGAACTGCCCCACCAAAGAACCCCTTTCACCAACAACCGCAACCCAAAATCCGCCATATGCGATTCCCCTACCTGAAAGGGGGAGGGTTGGGTGGGGGTCTTGCGGCTTGGGTGCTGGGCTCCGTTCAGGGCGCCGATCCAAGCCCCCAGAAATCGGCGATGCGGCGCACGGTGCAAAGATCGGCGTCCACCATGTAGCCGTTTTCGCTGCCGCAGGCGGCGGGGTTGCCGTCGGCATCGATCGGGACGGCATGCGGGAAGCCCGGGAGGCTCCAGGCCTCGACCCGCGCGGTTCCGTTTGCGTCCTGGTAGACGTCGTGGCTGGCACCGAAGGTGACCTCTTGCAGATCCGGGACGGCATCGATGCCATGGACGTCGGTCCATTGCTCGACCAGCTCCTCGATATTGTCGGGGTCCACCGTCTCGTCGCCGGCGCCCTGCCAGATCGACACCGGCGGCCAAGTCTCGGGGATCGACTGCGCCGCATCGCGCACATAGTCGCCCCAGTCGGCTGCGTCGCGGTCGGTTGCCGAGGGGCCGCGGATGCCGCAGGACCAACTCGCGTCCGCCCCGTCGAGGGCCAAGGGGCTCCAGTGCAGTGACCACCACCAGATGTCGAACATGTTGACCGGGCGGTTGCAGTCATAGGGCACGCCGGCGATGATGGCGCCGCCGGCAAAGCGGTCGGGGTAGTTCGCGAGCATCACCGCGCTCATCGCCCCGCCGGCCGAGAGGCCGAGGACGAACACCCGGTCGGGATCGACGCTGTAGCCTTCGACAATTCCCCCGATCACGCTGTCGATCATCGCCAAGATCGACGCGCTCTCGCCCTTGCCGGGGCGGTTCTCGCTGTCGTCGTACCAGCGGAAGCAGCGCAGCGCCATGTTGTCCTCGTTCTGCTGTGGCAGCAGCAGCAGGAACGGGATCTCCTTGGCCAGGTCGACGAGGCCGGTCTCGGCGTCGAAATCCGCCGCCGTCTGCGTGCAGCCGTGCAGCGCCACGACCAGGGGCATGTCCGGCTCGGCGTTCGCCGGCCGGTGCACATACATCGCGAGATTGCCGGGGTTGTCGCCGAACTCTTCAATCTGATCGAGCGCTACCGCGCGAATCGGGGCGAGGAGCGCGAATGCTGCGAGCAATAGCGCGCAACCATGGAGCACCGGGGCGGGGGAGCGAAGCGGGCGGAAGCGAGGCCGTTTCATGGAACGTCCTTTCGGCGAACTTCAAGTGTGGATTTTGCCATATGATCCGGCGGCGGAGAAGGCGCCGCGCCGGCAAGGCGGGTCGGCGTCGCTAACCTCGGGCGGCGCCGAGGTCGGCCAGCGACCATTGCCGCCAGGGGCGGCGCGCCTCGACCGCCGCGCCGATGCGCAGGGCGGTGGGATCGTCGAACCGCCGTGCGACGATCTGGATTGCGGTGGGGAGCCCCTCGGCGGTCACCCCGGAGGGCACCGAGAGCGCCGGGCACTGGGCTGTCATGTTTAAGAACTCGGTGATGTCCAGCCCCTCGATCCGGCCGTCGGCGCCGGGCTTCCAGAATTTGCGGCCGCTCTCGGCGTTCAGCGGCGCGCCGCGGGCCATGGTCGGGCAGAGCAGGGCGTCGTGGCGGGCGAACACCGCCGCCAGACTGCGCCAGAGCTCGGTGCGGGTGGTCTCGATCCGCTTGAAATCGACCGCGTTCATCCTCAGCCCGGCCTCCATCAGCCGGACCACATAGGGGTCGAGCCGGTCGCGGCTGTCGGCCAGCAGGTGGCCGAAGCACGCGGCGAGGTAGACGCCCCACCAGTCGGTCCAGGCCTGGAGCATGTCGAAGTCGATGGCGAGATCCACCTCCTCCACCACCGCCCCGGCCTCGGCCAGCGCCACCGCGGTGGCGCGCAAGTTCGCCTCTACCTCGGGCGCCACCCGGTAGAGGCCGAAATCGGGCGTCAGCGCCAGGCTGAGGCCGGTCAGGTCGGTGTCGAACCGCTCTGGCAGGGGGCGCGGGGCGACCTGTCTCTGGATGTCGGCATCACTCGGGCCCTCGGCGATGCGCAGAAAAAGGGCGGCATCGTAGATGGTCCGGGCCAGCGGGCCGAAATGGCTCATGTCGTCCAAGACGAAGGGCAGGATGTGCATCGGGATCCGCCCGAGGCTCGGCTTCAGGCCGACGCAGCTGCAGAGCGCGGCGGGGATGCGCACCGAGCCGCCCATGTCGGTGCCCTCGGCCAGGGCAACGCAGCCGGTGGTGACGGCGACGCCGGAGCCGCCCGACGAGCCGCCGGAACAGCGCGCCGGGTCCCAAGGATTGCCGGTCTCGCCCCAGAGCTGGCTGACGGTGAAGGAGGAGTGGGCGAATTCCGGCGTGGTGGTCTTGCCGAGGATGATCGCGCCCGCGGCTTTGAAGCGCTGGACGATCACCGGGTCTTCGTCGGCCATCCAGTCCGCGTAACAGTGCGAGCCGCGGGTGGTGCTGTGGCCCTTGGTCGGGGTGAAATCCTTGAACGCCACCGGCAGGCCGTGGAGGGGGCCGAGCTCCTCGCCCCGCTCAACGGCGGCCTCGGCGGCACGGGCCGCGGCACGCGCTTCCTCGGCAAAGACTAAGGCGAATGGGTTGAGCACCGGTTGCACCGCCTCGATCCGGGCCAGCGCGGCCTCGACGAGGTCGACGGGGGAGACCGCGCGGTTGCGCACCAGCCGGACCTGCTCGGTGGCGGAAAGGGCGAAGAGATCGGTCATTCGATTCGCATCTCAATCATCGCCCGGCACGCCGTAGCTCGGCGCCGCCGCGGGGTTGAGCGCCCGGGTGACGTAGTCGTCGAGCTGGGGCTTGTAGAGCGCCCACAGTCGGGCCAGAGCCTCGATCGGGTCGTCGTCGCTCCAGTCGATGCGCAAGTCGGCCACCGGCCAGGGGACCTTGTCGACCAGCTTCATCCCGGCCGAGTGCACCGGCCCTTCCTCGCCGCCAGCGGCGATGGCCGCGCGCTTCGCCGCGATCAGGCGGTCGCCGAGATGGCCCGGCGTTGCGTCGAAAGCTTCAATCATCGCCTGCGGCACGGCGGGGCTGCTGAGAATGTTACCGGCAGCGACCGCGCCCGGCCCCTCGGCATGGGCATGGGTGCCGAGGGTCCTGGCGCCGTGATGCACCGCCACCCGGCCGGTGGCGTCGACCGCGGTGAGCTGGCGGTGGTCGATATGGGCGCCGGTCGTCTGCAACACCGCTACCGCCTCGGTGGCGCTGGCGCCGAGGGCCATCAGGTCGAGGCCGCGCGTCCCCAGCGAGGGGTCGGTGACGTTCTGGCTCGCCACCGCCCCGACCCCAGCCCAAGCATGGGCGCAACGCGCCGCGACCGCGGGCGAGGACGAGGAGACGGCGATCCCGAACATGCCGGTCTCGGGGCAGCGCGCCGCAATGGAGAAGGTCATGCGCCGCGTTCCTGCTCGGACTGCTGGGCGAAGAACGAGGTCTTCGGGTATTGCGGCCGGGCGACCTCGAAGGACTCGCCGCGGATGCGGCCCTGGTCGGAGCCGCGGACAAAGAGGCCCTGGTGCCTGGTCGGCACCGGGTTCGGTGTCAGCGGCACCGCGTCGCCGGCGGAATAGACGCAGATGAGGAGCGTGCGCGGGCGGTCCGAGCGGTTCGGGGCCGAGCCATGCGCCACCCGGGTGTGCATCAGGCACACCGAGCCCGCCGGCCCGTAGCAACTGACGGCGGTGCGCTTCATCTCCGCCTCCAACTCCGGCGCCACCGCGCCTGTGAACACGCCGTCCTGCCAGATCGGATGGATCGGCCCCCTGTGCGAGCCGAGCTGGACCTCCAGCGGCCCGTTCTCCAGCGTGACTTCGTCGACCATCAGCAGCGCGGTGATCAGGTCCGAGTTGGAATGGGGGGTGAACGGGAAGTCCTGGTGCCACTTCACTTCCGTTCCGCTGCCCGGCTGCTTGGAGTTGATCTTGGTGTGGTGCAGCTTGATGTCCGGGCCGATCAGGTCGGCGACCATGTCGGTCATCCGGCTGTCGGCCATGGCTTCGAAATAGGCCTCGGAGACCTCGGTCGGTGCCTGCACCCGGCGCAGCGCCGGCTTCTCGGCGCTGTGGCCGGGCTGGAGGTCGAAGCGCGGGCGGCCGTCGACGGTCTCGCCATAGGGGGCGTCATGGCCGCGGCTCTCCTCCAGCCAGGAGTCGAAGTCGCGCCTGAGCGCCGCGAGCTGCTCGGGTGTCACCGCATTCTCCACCGTCAGCACCCCGTCGCGCCAGAATTGCTTGATCTGTTCCTGGGTCAGGATCGGCATGTCGCTCCCCTCGTAGGGTGCGCATCCTGCGCACCGTTGTCGTTCCTCGCATGCGGTGCGCAGGATGTGCACCCTACATCCCTCAATCCGGAATCACCGCCGTCGCCTCGATCTCGACCAGCCATTCGGGCCGCGCCAGCGCTGGCACGACGAGGCCGGTCGAGACCGCGTGGACGCCCTTCATGTGCTCGCCCATCACCCGGTAGACCTGCTCGCGGTAGCGGATGTCGGTCAGATAGACGACGATGCGGCAGACATGATCCATCTCGGCGCCGGATTCCGCCAGCAGGGTGCGGATGTTCTGCATCACCCGATGGGTCTGCGCCGCCGCATCGCCGATTCCGACGCTGGCGCCGGTCTCCAGGTCCTGTCCCACCTGGCCGCGCAGGAACACCGTGGTGCCGCGGGCGACCACCGCTTGGGCGAGGTCGTTGTCGAGCTTCTGCTCGGGGTAGGTGTCGCGGGTGTTGAACGGGCGGACGCGCTTGTGGGCCATGGGGTTGGGTCCTCATCAGTAGGGAGCGATGCCGAAGAAGTCGCGGCAGAGCCGGGCGAAGGCCGCGGCCGGGGGGGAAAGCGTGGCGCCGCGGCGGTAGGCCAGCACCACCCGCGCCGCCTCGGCCTCGGAATGCAGCGGGCGCGAGATTAGCGCCCGGCCGTCATAGGTCATCGCCGCAGCGGGCTTGGTCGCCAGCAGGGTGAAACCGAGCCCATGGCCAACCATGCCGCGCACCATCTCGACGCTGGCCGAGCGATAGGCGACCCGCGGCTCGACCCCAGACTGGCGCATCAGCGACAGGAAATAGTCGCGGCTCGGCGGCGAGTCGAGCAGCACCATCGGATCCCCGGCGAGGTCCTGCGGCGCCAGTTCCGGTTTCTCGCTCAGCGGATGGCCGTCGGCCAGTAGCACATAGGGGTGCAGCTCGGTCAGGGTCTCGCGCGCAACTGCCTCGGGCAAGCCGATGTCGTAGAGCAGCGCCAGCTCGGTCTCGCCGGACATGAGGCTCGCCTGCACCCGGCGCTGGTCGCCCTCGATCAGGGTGAGGTCCACCGCTGCCTCGCGGCTCCGCAGCATATCGAGCAGCGGCGGCAGGACGAACGGGCCGAAGGTGTGGAAGCAGCCGATCGCCAGCTTGCGCCGGGCCGCCTCGATCCCGACGCCGATCGATCCGGGCCCCTCGATCCGGGTGGTCACCCCGTAGGCGCGGTTGGTATAGACCAGCGGCGAGCCGCTGCTGGCCATGAAAATATCCACCACCTCGCCGAAGAACACGTAGTGGCTGCCAATCCGCGTGTGCTCGCGCACCCGGCAGTCGAAGGCGACCAGCGGGTCGATCACCGTGGGCGCGCCGGTGACCTGGGTGGTCCATTCGGCGCAGTCGAACTTGTCGGCGATCTGGCCCTTGAAGCGGCCGGCAAAGGTGTCGGAGATGTAGGATCTGGTCGTCCCTCAGAACGTTCACGCAGAAGACGCCGTTCTCAAGAATCGCCGGCGCCGACGCACTCAGATGGTGGACGCAGATCAAGAGCACCGGCTTCTCGGTGTCGGCCGAGACCGAGGACATCGCCGAGACAGTGACCCCGGCGCGCCCGGCCAGCCCGTCGGTGGTCACCACATTGACCGTCGCCGCCGCCTGGGCCATGCCGCCGAGGAAGCGGGCGCGCAGGTCGGTGTCGGCCTCGGCTTGCATCAGCTCTCCCGCGCACTGAACTACTGAGCGACCGCGCCGTCGCCGGGTGGGCGTCCGCTGTCCGCCATCACCCGGTCCGAAAGCCCCGCCGACTTGCGCACGAAGTCGAGCGGTCCGTCCCAGTCGAAGTTGCGGTAGACCGCGCCCAAGTGGGCGAAGGGCGGCGACTGAGCGAAGAACTGGAAGGTCAGCCGATGCCCGGCGTAGTCCGAGTTCATCAGGTCGCGGGCGAAGGCCACCAGCTTGCGCCGATCCTCGGCCACCCATTCCTCGTTGATGGTGTAGAACTTCTCCATCTAGGGGCGGGTCGTCTCGTCAGCGAAGCAGGCGGCATCCGGGGTAACGCAGATCTGACCGCCGCAGAGCTCGCGGGCGATGTGGATCATGTGGTGGAGCTGCGAGCAGGCCAGCACCCGGCCGGTATACAAGAGCGACTGGTTCGGCATCAGGAGCCCGGCTGGCGAGGTCTCCGCTAGGGCGATGGCGGCGGTCAGGTGCGCATTGATCCCCTCGCGGTAGACGGCGAGCTGGGCCAGCTTCTCCTGCACCGCCTGCTGCTTGTCGAGCCCGGTCTGGCGGGCGTTGAAGAGGGCCGCGCCGATCAGCATGTCGGCCACCTTCAGATTCCGCTGAACGAAGGCGAAAGCCGAGTAGCGGTGCAGGGTGGCGCGGATGAAGGCTGCCGCCCTAGTGTGGCGGTAGAACAGCACGTTCTCCCACGGGATCAGCACATTGTCGAAGATCACTAGGGTGTCGACCTCATCGAACCGGTTCGACAGCGGATAGTCCTCGGCCGGGGCGCGACCGGCGAAGCCGGTACGGCAGATGAACTTGAGGTTGGGCGAATTGAGATCGTAGATGAACCCCACCGCGTAGTCGGAATAGGCGTCGTTGCCCCAGTTGGCGATGGTCGGCTTGGTGAAGGCCTGGTTGGCGTAGGCCGCGGCAGTCTCGTACTTGGCCCCGCGCACGACGATGCCGGCATCGGTCTCGCCGACCACATGCAAGAGCATGTCCGGGTCCTAGTCCTGCGGCTTCTTCGAGCGGTCGCCCTTGGGGTCGGTGGTGGCCGAGACGTGGAACGGGTCGGCGTGCAGCACCTTGAAGATATGGGTCTCGATGTTCTTCGAGAACTGCGGGTCGACCTCGTTGAGCACGTCCTGGCCGTCATAGAGCGACCACATCTCGCCCACTGTCTCGTCGCCGACCCGGGTGACGACACCGTCGACGGTCTCCATCATGGTGTCGGTGGCGCGGCGCTTGGCCCACCAGTCGTCCTGGGTGCGGGGCAGGGCGTTGCCGATGGCGTTGACCTCGCCGTCCTCGGCCGTCACCGTCATCGCCGGCGCGGTCGCCGGGTCGTGCTGCATGTCGTAGATCCGGGCCCGGATATCGACCAGCGGCTTGAAGGCGGGGTGCCGGGTGACGTCCTTGACCCGCTCGCCATTGATGTGGATCTCGCGGCCATCGCGGATCGAATCGCGGTACTCGGCGCCGGTTCGGATCATCGCCCTGGCCTCCCTCTCTGACGACATGCGCGCCGCCATCAAGCCCGCCGCGGCGGGGGCGGGTCAAGCCCTACTTTGCCGGCGGCGGGCGGCGCGGCGACAGCGGCTTGCATCGAGCCCGATCCCGGGGCACACTAAAGGGACAATCTCGTCAGGCTTTCAGGGAAGTCAGAATGCACGCGATCGCTGTCAATGGCGTCACCCTCAACTACCGGCTCGAAGGGTCGGAGGGCGCGCCGGTGCTGGTGTTCTCGAACTCGCTCGGAACCGATTACCGGATCTGGCACCGGCTGATCCCGCACCTGCCCCCGGGCCTGCGCATCCTGCGCTACGACAAGCGCGGCCACGGGCTGAGCGACTACCCGCCGCAACCCTGGGGGATGGCCGACCATGTCGCTGACCTCGCCGGGCTGATGGATGCGCTGGAGCTGCGCGACGCCGTGGTCTGCGGCCTGTCGGTCGGCGGCATCATCGCCCAGGGGCTGGCGGCAGAGCGGCCCGATCTTGCGGCGGCGATCATCCTCTGCGACACCGCGGCCAAGATCGGCACGCCCGACATGTGGGACGAGCGGATCGCGGCGGTGCGGCAGGGAGGCATCGCGGCGCTGGCCGACGCTATACTTGAGCGCTGGCTCACCGCCGAGTTCCGCACCCGGGCGCCGGATTTTCCGCTCTGGCGCAACATGCTGCTGCGCTCCCCGGCCGAGGGCTATATCGGTACCTGCGCCGCGATCCGGGACACAGATCTGGTCGAGAGCACCAGCCGGCTGCGGCTGCCCTGCCTCGCCGTCGCCGGCAGTGAGGACGGCTCGACGCCGCCCGATCTGGTGCGTGAGACCGCGAGCCTCATTCCCGGCAGCCGGTTCGAAGTAATTCGCGGCGCCGGGCATATCCCGGGTGTCGAGCGGGCCGAGACGCTTGGCCGCCTGATAACCGGCTTTCTGCAAGACAACGGTTACGTCTGAGGGAGAAGACCCATGAGCGCCCCCATCGAGGCAAACCCCTGCATCCTCTGTGTCGCCATCACCGGCTCGGTGCCACAGAAGGCGAACAACCCGGCGGTGCCGATCACCATTGACGAGCAGGTCGAGTAGACCCACGCGGCGTTCGAGGCCGGCGCCTCCATCGCCCATTGCCATGTGCGGATGGAGGACGGCACCCCGACCGTGGACCCGGAGCGCTACGGCCGGCTGCTGGAGGCGCTGAGCAAGCACTGCCCGGGGATGATCGTCCAGCTCTCCACCGGCGGGCGTTCCGGCGCCGGGCGCGACCGCGGCGGCATGCTCCCGCTTCGCCCCGACATGGCCTCGCTCTCGGTCGGCTCCAACAACTTCCCGACCCGGGTCTACGAGAACAGCCCTGATCTCGTGGACTGGCTGGCCTCGGAGATGCTCAAATACGACGTCAAGCCGGAGATTGAAGCCTTCGACATGAGCCACATCTTCTAGGCGGTGAAGATGCAGCACGAGGGCAAGCTGAAGGGCCCGCTGCACATCCAGTTCGTCATGGGGGTGAAGAACGCGATGCCGGTCGACTGGCATGTGTTCGACTTCTACGTCGAGACGGTGAAGCGGATCGCCCCCGACGCCACCTGGTGCGGGGCCGGGATTGCCCAGGGCCAGATCCTGCTCAACGAGTGGTCGATCGCCGCCGGGGTCAGCACCTGGCTGGTCGGGCATACGGTGCTCGCCACCTTCGGGCTCGGCGCCATCCTGGTGGCCTCCGATCTGGCCTATCGGGTGCTGACCTATGTCGGCGCCGCCTATCTGGCCTATCTCGGCATCCGGCTGATCGTCTCCGGCGGCAGCAAGCTGGTGACCCAGAGCGTGCGGCAGAGCTCGCTCGGCCGGCTGTTTGTCGAAGGGGCGCTGTCGAATCTGTCGAATCCGAAGATCGTGCTGTTCTACTTCGCCTTCCTGCCGCAGTTCGTGCCGGCGTCGTCGGACCGCGCCGCCCTGGCGGTGTTCGTGCTCGGGGTCGTGTTCGCGGTGGTGACCTTCCTGATCAAGGGACCGATCGGCTATTTCTCCGGCGCCCTGTCGGTCTGGCTGCGCGCCCGCCCGGCGGTGCTGGGCTGGATCTACCGGTCGAGCGGCGTCGTGTTCCTGGGAATCGGCCTGCGGCTGGTCCTCGAAGGACGGCGATGACGCAGCGCCCGTGCTCCGGAAGCTCACTGGCGCGGCCGGATCTGTTGTGAAAGGAGGCCCCAGATGCATCCCAATCCCGTCTTCCGCCAGGAGCCTGAGCCGAGGGCGCTGGCTTTCGCCGCCGAGCGTGGCTTCGGAGTGCTGACTGCGGCCGGGCCTGAGGGGGTGCTGGCGGCGCATGTCCCCTTCGTGCTGGAAGGCAGGACGCTTGCGGCACATCTGGTGCGCTCGAACCCGCTCTCCCGGCTGCTGCGCGCCGGCCCGGCGGAGGCGCTCATGGTCGTCTCCGGCCCGGACGGCTACATCTGCCCGACTGGTACGGCGTCGAGGGCATGGTACCGACCTAGAACTACGTCGCCGTGCATCTGCGCGGCAGCCTGCAGCTCACGCCGGAGGAGGAGCTCAGGCCGCTGCTGGAACGGCTCTCGGACCGGTTCGAGTCGCGGCTGGCGCCGAAGCCGGTGTGGAAGACCGACAAGGTCGACGCCGAGGCGTTGGCCAAGATGATGCTCCAGATCGTGCCCGTGGAGTTGGCGGTGGCCAGCGTCGACAGCACCTTCAAGCTGAACCAGAACCGCGGCGAGACGGCGCGGCTGAACGCCGCTGCGGCGCTGGAGGTCGGTGGCACGCCGGGGCAGGAGACCGCGGCCCTTGCGGGGCTGATGCGGCAGGCGGGAGATGGCTGAGATCGCGATGCCCGGTCTGAGGGCCTCCCGGCGCCGCTGCTGATCGAACCAGACACGCTCGAAAGCCACTCCGCTCTTGTATGCGGGCGTCTTCAAGCCGCTCGCTCTAGCGGTTCTGCTGGCTAGGATACCTAACCGCAAGACGAAGGCGCCTGGGGCCAGCGGCCTTGGGCACCGGTTTCGTCGAGACAGGGGTGCTACCGCTCTCCCGTCCCCGGCCCGCCGTCACCGAAGCGGGTGCAGGCGAAGCCGATGATGAGGCCGACCAGCACCCCTTCGCCGACGAACCAGAACGGCGAGGTGAGGATGCCATCCTGGCCGAACAGCGCCAGGCTGAAGTCGCGCAGATGGTGGCAGATCAGCAGGGTGAGAACGAAGTTCATCCATGCCGCGATCAGCGGCGCCCGGATCCACCACGGCATCGCCAGATCCAGCACCGGCTGCCAGTCGAGCACGCCGAAGACGGTGATGACCGCGCCGAGCGTCATGTACCAGAGCAGGAATCCCCAGCGCAGCATCGGATCGACATCCGGCAGCACATGGGGGAACATCAGGAATCCCACCAGGCCGAGGATGAAGCCAACGGTAATGCCGATGGCGATTCGGGTCACGAGCGAGGATTTGTCCAGCATACACATCTCCTGTGCCGGGGCTCGTCGCAGAGCGCCAGCAGGCTACATCGATCCGGCCATTGCCGGGACAGCTTCGTCTATAGCATCTCCGCCCGGCAGGCAGGATCGGACACAACCGCGCGCCCCGGCCCTCGGGTTTGCCGCGTCAACCCCATTTCATCCCGCAACGAGTGCCGCTATAGAGAGCGCGCGGAATCCGGAGAACGACATGGCGCGCATCCTCATCACCTCGGCCCTGCCTTACATCAATGGCGTCAAGCACCTCGGCAACCTAGTCGGCTCGATGCTGCCGGCAGATGCCTATGGCCGCTATTGCCGTGCCCGCGGCCACGGGGTGCAACTGATCTGCGCAACGGATGAGCACGGCACCCCGGCCGAGCTGGCCGCCGCCGCCGCCGGCCAGTCGGTCGAGGACTACTGCGCCGAGATGTGGGCGGTGCAGAAGCGGCTCGGCGACGGGTTCCGGCTCTCCTTCGACCATTTCGGCCGCTCGTCGTCCAAGCGCAACCACCAGATCACCCAGCACCTCGCCGGGCGGCTCTACGAGGCCGGGCTGATCGAGGAGCGGGTCGAGAAGCAGGTCTACTCCCGCGCCGACGGCCGCTTCCTGCCCGACCGCTATATCGAGGGCACCTGCCCCGAATGCGGCTACGAGCGCGCCCGCGGCGACCAGTGCGAGAACTGTACCAAGCAGCTCGACCCGACGGATCTCATCGACCCGCATTCGGCGATCTCCGGCTCCACCGACTTGGAGGTGCGCGAGACCAAGCACCTCTACCTCAAGCAGTCGGCGATGCGCGACCGGCTGACGGTGTGGATCGAGTCCAAGGTCGACTGGCCGATCCTCACCACCTCCATCGCCAAGAAGTGGCTGAGCGAGGGCGAGGGGCTGCAGGACCGCGGCATCACCCGTGACCTCGACTGGGGCATCCCGGTCAAGCGCGGCGACGAGGACTGGCCGGGGATGGAGGGCAAGGTCTTCTATGTCTGGTTCGACGCGCCGATCGAGTACATCGCCGCCACCGCCGAATGGGCCGACGCCAACGGCCTTCCCGATGCCGCCTGGCAGCGCTGGTGGCGCGAGGACCTCGGCGCCGATGACGTGCGCTATGTCGAGTTCATGGCCAAGGACAACGTGCCGTTCCACACGCTTTCCTTCCCGGTCACCCTGATGGGGGCCAATTACGACGGCAAGGAGCCGTGGAAGCTCGTCGATTACATCAAGGGCTTCAACTGGCTGAACTACGAGGGCGGCAAGTTCTCGACCTCGCAGGGTCGCGGCGTCTTCATGGACCAGGCGCTGGAGATCCTGCCCTCGGACTACTGGCGCTGGTGGCTGCTCTCGAACGCGCCCGAGGGCTCGGACAGCGATTTCACCTGGGGCTCGTTCCAGCAGGGGGTGAACAAGGACCTAGCCGACGTGCTCGGCAACTTCGTCAGCCGGGTCACCAAGTTCTGCCGCTCCAGGTTCGGCGAGACGGTGCCGGGGGGCGGCGCCTATGGCGAGGCGGAAGCGGAGCTGACGGCGGAGCTGTCACGCCGGCTGGGGGCTTATGTCACCCATTGGGAGGAGATGGAGTTCCGCAAGGCGGCGGCGGAGCTCAGGGCGATCTGGGTGGCCGGGAACGAGTACCTGCAATCGGCAGCCCCCTGGGCGGCGTTCAAGGAGGACCCGGAGCGGGCGGCGGCGGTGATCTGCTGCGGGCTGAATCTCGTGCGCCTCTACGCCATACTGTCGCGGCCGTTCATCCCGGATGCCTCGGACCGGATGCTGGAATCGCTGGGCATCGCCGACCAGGCCGAGGCCTGGCCCGACGACGCTGCTGCGGCGCTGCAGACGCTGCCGGCCGGGCATGTCTTCACGGTGCCCGACAACCTCTTCGCCAAGATCTCCGACGAGATGCGCGAGGAGATGGAGGTCCGGTTCGCGGAGAGTTGAGGGCGCGGATGGCGGGGGGTTCTCGGTGTCCGCATTCGGACATGGTAATAAATAGCTGAAAAATAGGGGTAAAGTAGATGACGACGGTACGGGGCCACACTGCACGACTCTCGGTGATTTTGGCTTCTTTGGTGCGATGCGTTGCCATGGTTTGACGGCCTCTTGCGTGTTTGTTCTCAGGAGCTGTCGGATGCTGTCGAAACCGATGCGGAACCATGACTTGGCGTAGTGTCCATGGGCCTTTCGCCTGGGGACGTTGGGGGCGGGCAGGTCGGTTGCCGTCCGCCCGGCCCATGCGAGCGCCAGCGCCACGAGGCCCATC
>Ga0209255_1000181_pt1 | contig 13177 bp, 4 predicted proteins | sample WorMetvaBAHAMAS2_FD_187394 | JGI IMG/M metagenome (GOLD analysis project Ga0209255, IMG submission 187394) | Marine gutless worms symbiont microbial communities from Max Planck institute for Marine Microbiology, Germany - Olavius vacuus... | ecosystem: Host-associated > Annelida > Digestive...
CAGACTGACTTTAATGCATAATACGACTAAGCAACCAACAAACATGGACTCGTCCGAGCGAGTCCAAATCTACACCAATAAGAAACCTAATAATGCTCAGCCTAAGGCAGACTGGCTATCTAGCACACCCCCCCGAGTTTTCAGAACCGAAGGTCAGGACAAAATGGCCAACTCTACAAGGCGAAGAGTAAGCATACACATTATACCCACAATGTGTAACATACGATAACAATAGAGCAACCAACACGAGTAATATGGTTCACATTATCGCGCACTATCACATCACAGATCTATGCCAAAAGACGGAAAAATTTTATCCTTGTGTCCCGACGAACGAAGCAAATACATTTAACATGCCTAGAAGGGAATATCAAATGAAAATTAACGTGTAAGAGAATGACTTATAATGCATCAAAACGATAGTCGCAGAAACATTGTCGTCAATTCACGCAATCTACAAATGCCTGCTAAGGGCAATAAGCCGAAACGAGAATACTTGTTCAGTGCCACAAATTAATGATAAGGGATATGGTGTCGCAGTACAAACCAAACCACACCTAAAACTCGAACCTTGCCTTTCAGATTAAGGACACCAAGGCACTGATAGACGAATAAACACATAGAGTAAAGCTGAGTACACTACGCCAGCTGTAACGGCGTAAAAATAGTTGACTGACTGATGTTATCATGGGTGTAACACACCTACAGCGCCCTCTGGCGAATATAACTATCATGAAAACAGCAATAATATGCGCTCGTGATACAACGCAAAAATACAAGAAGTATTCGACGTAGCAACAGCCAAGGCTGAATAATATGCATATATCAGTCTCAGTACATATCCACACGGTAAAGATGTCAATCACAATCTCTGTAATCGATCGTTCAGAGTAACATCGCATAGACGATTACATGTATCCGGTTAGTATCTCACGCACTTATCCGTTCACTGATATAAACCGTCGCCAACGACTGTCAGTATTCGCAGCCCATCTCCAAGTACGACTGCGTAATCGCGGCGCGACGCAAAAACATAGTTGAAGAACGCGCACAAGAATATCTCTGGTGCGTTATGCAATAAGTTCCAGATTACTGTAGGCTCAAATAAACACAGGAATACATTCCGCATAGACAATGAACTTGCCTTAATCACTCATTATAGCAAATCCAAACAACATACACGCACGAAGAATACGCGACAACTTGGGAATATGGACACAAGGTTGTTTTTTTTTTATACCGAAAAAGCATGTTTGTGTGAATTTACACACCAACAAGCTAGTAGATTATAGTAAAATATAAGTTCCAAAAGAAAAATTTGAAAAATTACAGTGATGTGATATAATGTGAATCCAGATAACGGCAACGAATAATTTAATACAATAACCCAGACGAAACATAACAGTATGGTATAAAAACATAATATTTATGTACTGAAACTGGTTAAAATTAATGAAACTATGCCATACAATTTGTACATTTACTATAAAGGTAAAAAAAAGAAGAGAAGAGGGGTAGTGGGGTCAATTGACGTGCTATACACAATAATAGCATAACAACAACGATAATATTGTTACAATTTAACAGTATACATTATGCATGTGTGAGCTCGTAACATGTCTTCCAGCGTGAGTTGCAAAGTACTGTTCGTGTCCTGTTCGTATCGACGTAACGCCTGTGGTCATTGCAGAACGAATAATTCGACGGCGTTTGAGGCCGCAAGGCGTCGCTGCCTTGCCTCTGGCGAAGACTACGGCCGCATATGTTTGTGCTTGACTTCTTGCTGCGGAGCGATAATGCGCGTTACCGTCTACCTTCGCTCACAGCAGCAGAAATCTGATCCACGCGACGAAGCGTCGATCGGCACAGCGGTCGCTGCACGCGCGCTCGTCTGACACGTCTGCGCGCACATCAAAGACGTCGCTCGCCTGACTACTCGTACGACGTCTTGGGGACGGTCACTCACGCTGGTTCACGTAGCTCACGTAGAATACAGTGCGTACGATCGCGGAAACTAACAGACTCACATAGTCCAATTCAATTAAACTCGGTACGACGTACACAATGTTAAATAGCATGTTACGATAATACTACTAATACTATAGCATTTACTACTACTGTCACCCTTCTTATACCTCTCTAGGTCACTGTCAACGAAGGGTAAACAGCAGTCACATTAGGATTGATGGTCAAGGGTGAATTAGGCCGTAACCCTGTCATCTCTGGTAAACCGTATTCACGAAGTAAAATCAGTTCCAAAAGTTCGTTATTCGTCCCGAGAACATGTACCATTATATAATAACGACCTCTCATAAATTGCCGCAGTTTGGCTGCTTTCCAACACTGCACGCGAACTTGCATGGGAATTATCACAGCGATGTCTGCCACCGTATTAACCACAGTAAAACCGTTTCCCCATAAAAGTTGAGTACCATACACGCTGTTTGCTAAAACCAAACGGATATTCTGCTTATCAACGTGAAATCTATAGAAACTGGGCGCTAATGGTAACGAATGTAAGGTCCATGTCAGACTCTGGTCGCCATCTGATACTTCTAACAACAGTGTGGTTCTCATACGCGTTGACTTTACATATTTATAGAAAAGATATGCCAAAAGAAAAACAATGAGAAAAATAAGGAAGAACATCATGGAAAGATCGATGGGCACTAATTCTTTGACCGTTTTATGAAAATATAAATAATCAACTGGGGGTTGAACAGTTGGAGCCAGCATTTTCGCTTGGGGATATGTGATCAAACCGGGTGCCTCTTGTGCCAATACTTTACTTGATTTTGCCAATAACAGCATTACACTGCGCAATCTGATATGCATAATGATCGAAAGACCCAAGGCCACAAGCCCTGCTATTGAAGCCAAAAACAATAAAATGTCAAATATGTTAAACCAGTCAAATGTTCTCTCATGTGTGTGACCTTTGAGCAATACATTATACAAATAATGACTTAAAGAAGTGTACGAATCAATATCCTGTTTCGTTTTATTAATAATTGTGTCCATTTTAAATTTAGCTTTTCTTTCCAGGGATAATGTTACATCGTATTCCTTAGAAGCAATTTGCAATTCTGGCAAAACAGCCACGACAGTGTGATTTAAGTAACTATCATCCCGAACAACAGATAACATATCCTGGTCAAAGAAAGCATTAATGTACGGGATATTTACTAAATACTGCATTTCCAAATCGAGGGAAATATTAGCTAACTGCACACAATGAACCGATGAAGCCGGTATGAAGTTTTCATTAGCCGTTAATATACAGCCACATGGGAGTGAGATGACAAACAGAGTTTCATTTGAAGCAACATCGTGTGCAGTCTGTCCATTGTCACATGTCAAGGTGGCATGGTTGACATTAGAAAATAGCAATTTATTATCCGCAATTTTGAAAACTCGCCTTGGAACCTCACCAACTACCACATGATACCCGCACAAATCACTCACTTCCTGCCTCCCGGCCTCAAACAGTGACAATGGACACGTCATAAAGCGTCGTGATTTCAAGATATGATCCGTTTGAGACAAGTCAATGATGTCAGAGTTGTCATATGATGACAGATGACGAATAGGCAAATAATATTCCGAATCACGGCTATATGCGATTGCCTCATAATCACAAGACAGTTCTGTGTAATGCGTTTCGTTCGTCGGCGCCGGTAATGGTATTTTGACAACATGATAAAGATTGAGTGGTGACGCCAAAGAACACAGAGTCAGAGGAACATGCAAAAGAATGATAAGATGACGTCCATATCGAAACGTATTAAATTTAGCATTCCTAAAATAATAACTAGGATCTTTTCGTACCAGTGCTAGATCTGGATGCGTCCTATTCAGATAGTGCTCTAGATATAACAGTGAGTTTCGCAATTTTGCATGTGATACAAACAAATGCGACAATCTCCCTACTGCCAGCAGATTAATACTGTTAAAAACGTTTGCGACCTCTGTGACTTGAAAAATGTGGTCTGATAATCGTTCAAACATTTTGCCAAATAATGCTGATCCCCTCTGAGTTTGAATATACAAGTCTGTTAATTCAGTTTGTAATTCTAATACTGACTTCCTCTGCAAGTCTAGCAAACGTTCAATATGCAGAAAACGGACATTTTGGACCTGAAATGCGCTCAAAATGGATTTCGTGCCGGTGGTCCAGACATCAGCTGCGTGTTGTACACCTTCTTCGATCTTGTTCATGACATCGTAGAGCTCGTCAACGTCGCCTTGAGTTGCTAGTCCTGTTATCTCCGACAGCACATCACTGAAAAAGCCTCGTCGACCTCTGTTCTGTACACGAAAGTCTTGCAACACATCATAAATGTCAAATATATTGTGCTGCAAGTGAGTGGCTGCCTCTGTTTCTAGGCGTACAAATGTTGTAAACAAATTCTTAAGAGTACGACATGTCATCCGCGCTCTCGCACCTTCAAACAGCGTACAATTAATTTGCTTTTGAGTAGCCAAACGTCGTGGTGGTAATTTAAAATGAAACACCACCTTTGCCATCGACGTGGCAATCCATCTTTTGCCGACATTATGCAATACAACTCCAATATTATGTCTGTCGACGTAATCTGCTGTCCACTGACAGTAAGTTTTCTGCATCACTGTTATTATGAACACAAACAACAATGCTATCTTAACAACGTTAAGCGTTCTAGCCATTGCAGAGTGATCAACAAGTCCTTTAACAATTAGATCCAACCTAACCGAAACCAACAAACCACGAATCCGAAAACCAAGTAGAAGAATAAAATATAAAATAGAGATAAATTCCTTGAAAAAAGATAATAAGAATTTAGAGTATACAACTCTCTAACACATACACAATAAACCGTTAAAGGTTAGATCGTAATTGTTATGATCACTTATCTGCAGTTAGTCATTGGCTTCGAACTTGTCTTCTCATCTGCTGTCTCTTCTTGCGCCGTCGGTCTTTACTCTTCTCCTTCTGCAGTCTATACAGCCTCAATAAGGCCGGAGTTACCTGAGAAGTCCAGCTGTGGCTCAGGTCAACGAAGCGAACCAAGTATTCTGTAATGCCGCTCCGGACACGTTCTTTTAATATCTTCAACGCAGGATAATAGCCGCTGTGAATTTGCTGCGTAGATTCTGCGCGCCTCTGCGTTTGCTGCTGTTGCTTTTTGCCACTGATTGCCTTTTTCGGCGTAGTCTGGTGCGTCGACTTCTGCTGACTATCAGCCTGCTCACTCTTATCTAAAGGCGCACTTTGCTCAGCTCTCGTACTCTTCGGAATGCGAGACGAGAGTCTAGCCTCCATCACCATTCGTTCGGCCTTGTATGGCTTCAGTCTATCGACATTAATAAGTCTACGTAGCGTTCGCCCTGTTTCGCACTCTACAAGTCTGTAGGCCGGACCTATGTTATCGTTCGCTATAATGTCCGTGATAAAAAATGGCCCAACATAATTGTTATGCGCCAGCACACACTCGGAGCGCGGCTTAATTCTATGAGATTGTAACCAAACCTTCTGCCCGACCTGGTATGCTTGCTCTCGAGCTTTATTTTCTTTATCATATCTATTTTTCATTTCGTCTTTTAATTCTTGTCTGTTTTCTGACACCGCTTTGTGCAATTCTCGTAGTCTCTCGACTAACATCTCGTAATACTCTCTCTGATTGCTCGTAAACATCGACCTATCTTCTATCATTCCAGGTTCACAAATTGGCATCTTTCTGCCCATCACGATTTCAAACGGGCTTACTTTTAAACCAGTATGCTCTGCATTGTTAATTGCCATTTCAATCAGAGGCAGGTTATTTTCTATGTCGGAGTCGTCTGTACAATAGACTTTGATTAATTGCGCAACATCTCGTATTGTTCGTTCTGCCCTCGCATTACTCCTTGGGGCAGCCACTGCGCTGAACTTGTGCTTAATGTTCAGCGTTTTCGCTATATGTTGAAATATCTGGGCAGTGAATGCCGAACCGGAATCACTGATTATTATCTTCGGTATTCCAAACTGAGATACGACTCGTTTGATTAACGCCTGTGCCGTTACTAAGGCACTTACGTTCTCTACCGCCTCAAGGCAAACCCAGCCACTGAAGGCATCCACAAACACAAGAATCGCAGTTTTACCAGACGGCGTCTTACGACTCAAACTCTTGTGATCTGTTTGCACCACTTCAAACACCATATTGGGTATGTCTAACGGATTTAATGGTGCCGTTCTTGCCGCAAAATGGCGCTTGGCCTTCATGCACACATCACAGGAAGCCACAAACTCTTTTACATCTGAGAAAAGACTATACCAGTAGTATTTGGACTGCAAAGACAAAAATAATTTGTCTTGGCCAAAGTGACCAAAATTATGTAAGTGATTTAAAAGATCAAATCTAAAGACCTTTGGTACACACAGACGTTCAGTAAGCGGGCGAATGCGCTGCTGTTTTCGTGATCGTGGTAACGAGATTTTGTACATTAATTCACCAGCCAAAAAGTATTGATCTGCAGTCAACAAAATCTTTTTATTTAATTTATCATCACCTGTCAACTCTCCGGTAGTCAAATAAGTATATATTGGCTCAAATTCTTGATCGCCAATATAATCCTGTGAAGAGATTTGTGTTAATTCCACTAGATCGTCCCCCTCCGTAACATCCGCAACATCGTCTGTAGGCCCTTGCGCTATCACTGGCGTGTCATTTGTCACCTCTGCTAACGGCTCACTATCACTCATAGTCTGCGCGCTGAGCTGCCCCTGCGCGGCGCTCTCCTCACTCACGTCCGTCGGCGGTGAGACTGTTTCCTTTTTCGCCAAATTGTTGCGCTGCGCTCGCGTTACTGCAGCAGTAGTAACGACAGGCGGCGCAGTCTGTAAATACGGAATATTATCCAGATTTGGTGCTGCAGCAACAGCACGATTCATATCGCCAATGCCGCTGCACGCAGACGCGGTGACTTGCTGCTGCCCGTTCTCCTCGCTCCTCATTCCTTCGGACGCACTTGTCGGCCTTATGTTATTTTCGTCCTGGGCACCGTGAATTGCTATCAAAAAATCTTCCCCTTCATCGACTTGTGGTGAAAATTGTAACCTCGTCTCTTCACTCATATCGTCAAATACTCGCGAAAGACAATCAGCCGCCATGTTATTCTGCCCTTTTATGTACTTTATAGTAATATCGAATTGCTGTAAATAACTGATTAAACGTTTTTGCCTCTGGTTCACTGGTTTCCATTTTTTGAGATGTAATACACCGACATTATCCGTAGCCAAATATATTTTTCGGTGCACCAGCCAATAATCGTAATTTTTGATAGCTAGAGCCGCCGCTGTAAGCTCCAGATCGACAGGCAAATATGATTTTTGGGCTTTTGTCAACGCCTGCCCACCAAATGCTATTGGGCGCAAAATTCCTTGACCATCTCTTTGCATCGTGCAAAAACTGAAACCCCTTTCGCACGCGTCAGTAAATATGTAGACATCTTGATTTATATCAACAGGCTGGAGAACTGAGTCACTCGTCAACACACTCTTGATATATTGCAATTCTCGGTCACATTCCGGCGTCCAGTTAAAAATTGCGTCCTTTTTCAATAATTGGCGCATATGATATGTATTCTGGGGATACTTATCAATAAATCTTTTAAAGAACTGGATCAGTCCCAAGAGGCGGGACACACCTTTTCTGTTTTTGGGGGGAGGTAGTTCTTTAATAATTTTCAGTTTTCGTTCACTCACCTTAACCCCTTGCTGTGACACTCTGAAACCAAGATACTCAATCTCTTCCATGGCGACTTCTGTCTTACTGGGATTGGCCGACAGGGAATTGTCACGTAAAGTCTGGAGAACGATTTTGACGTTCTTCAAATTTTCTTCCCAAGTCGACCCCACGCAAACCAGGTCGTCCATGTACATCCCCACTTTTGCAACTTTGGTTTTGGGTCCAAAAACATGTGACAGAATATGCAACATCGCATATGGGCTACAAGACAGGCCGAAAGGCGTAACATTATAAACGTATCTGTTCCCGGTCTTTGGTGATGTGAACGCAGTAAGTGACCTTGACCCTGACCCCAAGGGCACCTGCCAATAACCGCTCTTCATATCGAACGAATTCCAATATTTTGGACTTTTTTGCATAACATTGTCCAGAAGTTCCGTAATTCTCGGCAATTGCACTGTTTTTGGGACAATGAGTTCATTTATTCCTCGCAAGTCTTGCACTAATCTTTTAGTACCATCTTTCTTTTGTACAAGAAAAACCGGACTGTTGTAATAGCAGTCTTTGGCCGGCTGAATTACATCTGCCTGCAACATTTCTTGTATCTGACGTTCAACTTCCTGCTCGTCAACCTCTGACAGTTTATATTGCCTACGATAATATTTTCTATTAGTTACTGTCTCCAAATCCAGTTGATAATTTTGGTAGCGTTTCATTTCTAAAAGATTTCTAGCAAAAACGTCCCTATAGTCATACAACAGCTGTAACATTTGCCGTCGTTGTTGTTGAGTCAAATTTGGGTTAATTTTTATTTTATAGTCAGCCACAAATTTCTCCAAAACTTCTGGTGACTGTAGTATTTGTTGACTGTAGTCTCTTTCTAATTCATCCGTCTCTTGAAAAGGTGAACAGCTCACTACTGTTCCCAACGGTTTTATTAACGCCACAGGCTGACCCCGTTTTATCACTTTCGCCATTGGTTTAAAATTTAGAACTTTAACCCACACTTTGCCATTTTCAACCAGATTGAACGACCGCGCTACCGCGAAATCCTTGAACTGAAGTTCTGGTTTCGCTTCGATTAGAACTGTTTTATTATTAAACTGTGATGGACATTTGACTTCCACCAGAGTTTCAGAATTCGCCGGTAAACATATCGAAGACACAGTATACACTTGCGATTGGTCATCTTTCGTATTCGTCAAAGGTACTTGTAATAAGTCATCGTCAACGGTCATCACTCCCCTCTCACAGTCTAAAATAACTTTATTTTGCCGCAAAAAATCCATTCCTAAAATTATATTATGTGATACGTTTTGAACTACTTTAAATTCATGAGAAATAAACAAACAATGTGTTTGGCCTGAAATTGACAGACAGATTTCCGCTGTGCCTATTACACGTAGCATGTTATTACTCGCGGAAAATAACACAGTCGATTGATTGCTTTTCAGCTGTTGACCTTGAAGCTGCAGCTGTTTCAGTAAATCCGCACTTATAATAGATGCAGAACTACCAGAATCGACAAGTGCTTTTATTGTCCTATTGCCTATTCTCACTTCAACAAAATTTTCATCGACAATTTGTTTATGAACCACAGAAGTACAATTCCGTCTCGCTTTCCTGTGTTGATTACGGCCTACCGTGTACCGTCATTCATAGCTGGCTGGCTGCTGCCGCTGCTGACTGGGAATCGCGAAACGCGGGGAAGCCCCTCCTCTTCGGGGTAACCCCTGTCCGCCAGCTCGGCACGCCCTCGCGATATGCCCCCCGCGAGAACAAATCCAACAGGTACGGTTGATCGCTGGGCAAAGATTAATATTCTCATGTCTTTCCCATCCACATTTGCCACATTCGCTTCTGGGCTGCTGCCCCCACCAATTCTCTCCACCTGTTCTCCCAGGCATTTGTTGATTCGCCTGGCGAATGTATCCTCTTCCTCTAAACATACGTCCACGACCGTACTGGCCTACACCTCGGCCACGCTGCCAACCGCCTTGCTGACCGTACCCAAAAGTCGCTTCCGGCGCAAACGATACTCTACGCGGGGAAGGTGATCGCCCCTCAGCCACGGTGGGTGCGCCCCCCGACACAGCCGCAGTCGACATCTTGTCCAATCTAGCCGCAAACTTGCGCATTTCTACCTTAACATCGTCTAATTGATCTGCCAATTGATTTTCCTGTACGCTGCCCCCAGGAGTCGTTAGCTCCGCCATTCGCGCAAACTCCATGACCTTTTCCACCGTGTCAGGCTTGTTTTGAGTGACGAAATTAGCTATTGGCGCACGGAAACCCGACAACAAAGCGTAAATCACCATATCATCCTGCGCATTAATCATACGGGCCAATCTACGTATTCCCGTATAAAATTCATCGACGCTTTCCGTCGGACCCTGGCGTCGAGAAAAAATTTCCTTGGCCGACTTAAATTTCAACACTTGCGGCGACTGGAAACGTTGTTTAAACGCTTCCTTCATATGTTCCATCGTGTCCGTCGCCGTGTTCGGTAGCGATTCTAACCAAACGGCTGCCGGTCCATTCATTAGGACTTTAAACAACGCCAATGATTTTTCTTCATTATTGGCGCGATACGCATTGTATCGATCTAGATGACGAATCCATTCGTCAGCATCATCTTCCACTTTACCAGTAAATAAATTAGGCATTAACGTGCGTTCCTCTGCCATTTCTATGTTATCAATATTATCTAGCTCAAAAACGTCGTCATCATCTACATTTACATTCGCCAACCCGTCGTTAATTTGCTGGTCCGGAGACACTGGTAAAGGTACATTAATACCAGAAACACCCGGAACCTGAACCGGTACAGCGCTATACTGCGGTGGCGGCGCCGATATCGTACCCGACGGCTGCGCAAACGCCACCTGGGCTCCTTTACTACTCGACGCTACCGGTGCTGACGGCACTAACGCCGCCGCCCCCGACAGAGACGACGATACACTTACTTTCTCACTTGCATCCGATTCAACACTTACTTTACTACTTTTGGACTCTAAGTGATATACTACCTCTGGCCGGCTCGACCTTAACTGCCGAGTAGGCGCGGCTACTACTTCTGAAACTGATGCTAACCGAGATTGTCTAGCCGTAGCTCCCTGCTCCTTGTCCAAATTTTGCTCCGCTACTACAGCATTCTTATTCATTCATTCCTGAAATAACTTCCCAGACCTTTCCTTAACTTCTAGTGACTTTGGCCTTCTATGACCTTGAACAATTTAGACCCAACTTTAATTCAACAACAACAATTTTAATATCTGATAATCATTTTACTCACCCGCTGATCCGCCGAATCAAACCTTTAGATACTTTTAAAAGAAAAAATTTTCGCTTACCTCCCGTTGACTTGACCTTGCCCGGATCGTCTCCACCACGTATACTATACGGTGAGTTGACACTAACTCGAGAGGCTCTGGGATCAGACTGACTTTAATGCATAATACGACTAAGCAACCAACAAACATGGACTCGTCCGAGCGAGTCCAAATCTACACCAATAAGAAACCTAATAATGCTCAGCCTAAGGCAGACTGGCTATCTAGCACATGCGATCCCTTAGCACACTTACACCGATAAGTTAATCAGAATGTCCGCAACCAGACCACACGGATCAACCTAAATCTGCAAAAGACAAGGGAATTGGGAAGTGGACTCTTAAGAGAACCAGTGAAACCCGTTGCCACTATAAACAACGACCCTACTACACGAAAACCGACAAAACCAGCTGCATCGATTTGTCATTGAAGTTGTTAGGAAATTACCAAATCTATGCCAACTAGAATGCAGCCAACTGCAAAACGTCGTCCGATGCCGCATGATCGAAACGACACATGGAAATTGCAACATCCACATTGGCGAAATGTATCGCAGCTTCTAGGCATCTATCCAGATAACGGCTCGCCGAAAACATAGCGTAGCGATATGCTATGCCATCATTAGATATTCGACAGAACAAACACATTATTCGCGGGATGAGAGCCGCCGAAAGGCGAATGCTCCCCATCATGAATATGATAAGCGTATTGTGGTGTTTACGTGTGTATGTAATTCTCTGATTATATATTTCACAAACACTGGTGATCTTATCAGGGCGAGGGTGGGTTGCAGCGTTACAACTGCAACTCTACAAAATGTTCTTATAGATCACGTAAAGCGAGCAAAGACCTGTCACAATGCTGAATTCTTATGTGATTAGATGGGCATGTGAAATAGTATGTTTAAATGAGACAATGTGCATGTCCGCCGCGATGTCACTTTATATGTGTGAATGTTTCATCCAGTTTCATCGTCGTAGTGAGCACTGCGCAGTGAACACAATTACGTACGGGAGCTGTGCAGTGTCACGCGTGATGTCGCCATGACGAGTCCTAAGCCTACAAAACATTAATCAGTCGACATCTTAATGAACCGTATTGTCAGTCCTTTTACAGTTACCATCACCGATGCCCACGTGAAGTCTAGCAGACTACAGTGGTTATGAATAAATGACAAAGAAAAGTGGCTGCTGTCACAATCATGATGCTGTTAATGCCCAAACGATGAACTCGTAAACGTAAGAGTTGGTGACGGCAGTGGACTGCGAATCAGTACTGCTACTAATTGTCTGTGTCTATTCACACTGACTGTTCGTTCATTGTGACGTGGCTATGGGGCAGATACCACATTCCACAGAACGCATTCTAGCTGGTTCTCTGGCGGGCGTTCAGCTGTTCCCAGCGGTCACGCAGCTCCTCGTCAGTGCGGTAACTGAAACTGTATCGGCTAAGTATTGCGCGCCAATGCGTTCCGTACATCGCCACGCCGTGTTGCAGGCAACGATCCTCGTCTGCCGAGAATAGACGCAATGTGGACCTCCTGCCGCCTGATACTGCCACTGCTGCTGCTGACGATGACGATGTACGCTGAAACCGTTAACACACCCCATCTCGTCTCTAATATAAATCAGGAGCAGTGTTTGAAATGCCAGGGAGGGCCAGGGAGTTGAACAGCATCTGGTCTGCTAACCCGCCCACAGGTGCCGACTCGATGGGTACTGTGGGCCTCGAGGACCCATGGTGAAAGTAAAAATAATGTGGCTGCTGAGCTGAGCACCCTGGAAATCTGCTTCGTTTTCCAACGTCCTCCATTGAAACACTTGGGTTTACTTGTGGCACTGGTTTTGTTTTCCAGGAGGTGTTGAGATTCACCAATGTTTTTCAGCCACCAGACAATCTCAGACGAAGTCGTTCGCTTTACAGACGTGCGAGAGGAAGAACGAGTTCACGGTCTACAGCACCAAGCCAGCACAAACGTGTGAGAGCAAGATCAAGAGAGCAAGATCAAGTTCACAGTCGACAGCACCAAGCCAGCACAGGAAATAACCCGACTTAATATCACAGGACATATCCAGTCATAAAGTGAAATACCATGTTTACAGCAACATGTATACGATATACATTTTCTGTTGTGTG
>Ga0209255_1000182_pt1 | contig 13141 bp, 8 predicted proteins | sample WorMetvaBAHAMAS2_FD_187394 | JGI IMG/M metagenome (GOLD analysis project Ga0209255, IMG submission 187394) | Marine gutless worms symbiont microbial communities from Max Planck institute for Marine Microbiology, Germany - Olavius vacuus... | ecosystem: Host-associated > Annelida > Digestive...
CCGTAATAGCCCTTATTTTGCGTTTTTTTTCACGGAATTTGACAGATTTTCCGGCCGATTATATAAAGTGGTTGAAGATAGACCTATAATGTCCGTAAATCATTGTCTCGAAGTTCCAGTGTTCTACTTTTGGCGAAAACTATAACGCACCCTGCAGCGCGGTCTCTCTGCGATAGCTGAGCATCTTGTTAGTCTTAGTAATCAAATCGTGAATCAAACACATTTGTATAAACACTGAATTACTGTGAATTACTGGGATATAATATGGAGAACAATGTAACTTCCTTATTATCGTTTAAACAAGCAAATATACTTAATAATAATGACAACCCCTCACAGGACCTATCCGTAGAGTCAGTCAACGTCCTTGGTTACTCCACTATCAAGTCATCTTCTAACTCTGCAAAATCTTGATTGCCATCGTCTTGCTCCCCTTCTACTGTGGCTAAATATCCGTTCCACAGGAGCAGAGGTGACAGGCAGACAGAAGACTTTTAGCAATGGATGCAGCTCTTTGAACGCGTCACTGTCCCAAGACCGACCGAGACCGAGACTCGAGGGTTCCAAGACCAAGACCAAGACCAAGACTCTAAGGTTCCAAGACCAAGACCGAGACCAAGACTTGTAAAAACGAGTCTCGAGACGTCTCGAGACCAAGACTCAAGTCTCGAGAACTCCAAGTCTGCTCCGTATGGTAGAAGCGATTTGTTGCATTTCAAATATATAATGTTTGATAGTAATTTTCTTCTTGGAAACAAGTACTTTGTTACAAGTACCAGTACCATTACCAGTACTGAAGGTTCAAGTACCAGTACAAGTACCAGTACTTTGCATGCAAGTACAAGTACCAGTACCAGTACCCGAAAAATGTACTTAAGTACAACTTAAGTACCAGTACCAGTACCAAGTACAACAAGACTGGTTACAGGTATTTGGTGGTGTCGTGATGCTGTCGGTAAAGCATCGGGTTTGCGATCAAGAGGTCGTAGGTTCGAGTCTCTACCAGGCACGCGACGTAAAAACTCTGGGCAAGTTTCTCACATCTTATACGTCGGGCCCGGTTAGTACTGAGATGGGTGACCGTGTCCGGGTTCAATTCCCGGTGCCAGACATTCAATCAATCAATTTATTTAGCCAACTGTGCAACAACAAAAATGAATGTCAACAAAACAATGTAAAGCACAATGACGGGCTACCAGAAAAGCAAATCGCTCATCTCAGCTGGTCGCCCAAATAAGTACACAAAATTTTACACAAAATAGTTAGAGACAGACAGAAGCAAAGACTGAGAGACAGTCGCTGTGGACATTCATTTCGGTATGTAACCAACCAGCCACCCTAGGCCAACTCAGCCTTCCATCCCTCCGGAATCGGTAATGAAGTACCATCTTCGGCTGGGAAGGCAAAGGCAGGTATGGTTCATTCCATTAGTGGATGAACGCGGGGTGTGCAGCTAAAACTGTGAGATCCCTTGCAAACGCGTGCCATACCTGAGCGCCTTAGAGGTGAGTTTACAACGACGCGCTATGCAAATCCACGTTTACCTTACCTTACCTTACAAATGTGCCTCTTAAAATACGAGAAATTTCGGTAATTACCACCCAATTAGCATAATTATGGATATGCAAATAGCCAAATTTTGTTATGCATGGCTTAATTAGAATCAGCAACCCATAAAACATGGGGGTAGACACCAAAATTTCTTTGGTATCTTTCCTAATAAGCCAGCTATGGCCTGAAAACGAAATTTCGGTAATGGCCGACTTAATTAGCATATTACGCAATTTCCCCAAAGGTGCCAAGCCGGCATCATCCAGATTCTGAATCAGCACCCCTCAAAGATATAAAATCCGCAAAAAAACTTTGTGGGGACGCCAAAACCACGTTGAGTGCGATACTGCTGGACTACAAGACGGACGCTGTTAAAATAATAATCTAGCAGCTAGCTGCATGAATTATATATATTCTACATTTATTATCGGTTACGGCGGTGCAAACGTTATCAAAATCGGTCAAGGTTTGACCGAGTTATACGGTCAAAATACATTTCATCGACGGCGATACAATACGGCGAGCGAGACGGACAGGCGTAGGCGCACGCATACAATGCGAAGACAGCAACACTTATCTTCATTTCACTGTCCACTCAACTCGCAGTTCTGCGTCACGAACGATGCCACGCCTGTAGCAGCAATATTACGAAATTCGATTGTGTAGCGCCAGCAGGAGCGTTTGGTCTCGCCGTCGAGTGACATCTTGGACATAGGCGTAGCCAGGATTTTCCCTGCGGGGGCTGGGGGAGGGGGCGGGGGAGGGGGCGGGGGAGAGGCGGTGCACACTATTGTTTCCTCAAACGGTGATGACCTTTTTAGTCGTTGTCTTTAATATACTATCTAACCTTTCTAAATTAACCATTTGCACGTTCCTCAGTCTTGTAAATTTATGGGTTTAGCCAGGAGGGGGCTGTGGACTCTAGCATCCATCATCAAGAATGTTTACCGGCCTTAACATACAAACTAACCTTTCCAAATTAACCGCTTGCACTATCCTCGCCCAATAAAGAAATTTGACTTATCGCCCTCGGGGTGGGTGCACTTACAACTTATCCCCTAAATTAAGCCCAATTTTTTTTTGATTTCTCGCCTCCTGCGCCCCCTGGTTACGCCTATACCGTACGGTCACATGAAAGTCCGGTACATGTACAGGGGCGTGACTGCTGCGGTGGCGTCAATGACACGTACACATATAATCCAAATGAACTATGTACTTCTCTCGTTTCATATGCGCAATAACCGTTCCGATGTACGCACGCGCAGCCATCTCTCGCTTTAATATTTTATTTACAACTCAGTATACGGTATTTGCATTACTGTCGATCCTTCGACTCAGTCCTGTAAATTTATGGGTTTAGCCAGGAGGGTGGCTGTGGACTCTAGCATCCATCATAAAAAATGTTTATAATTCTAGGATCTTTTACCGACTCAGGTCAACTCGGTCTGGTCATCCCTCTATAGGTAGGCACAGTGGGCAGGGGTGTCATGTGGGAGGGGGAGGGGGGCAAGGGGACAGTTTCCCCACGATGGGCGGTACGCAGTGTCAAGCACAAAGTAAGACATTAGAAGCAAGCTGGGACATGTGTAAAAGCCTTTTTTGCAAGCAGAATGCTCTAAAATGCAAGAAATCATATAAATTTGCTAAGCGTTCTCATTTTTTCTCCAAATCTTCTTCCATGCAGGAGGGTCAACCCACTCCCGGCTCGATTCCATCCCAACACGTCCTCTGGCCTTGTACCCTGCGCCATTGGCTGCCCAACGCGTTCTTTTACTTCTATGTCGTTACTAAACAACGTTGTTTATGTGCCTGATACTCAGCTTTTGTTCTTTATGTCAGCTTTTACAGTAAAGTTGCTGTATGACCAGTGGCCACGCTCCCGTTGGTATTAGTCGATTACGTTTAATGCCGCAGTTAAAAGGCCTGTCTACGCCCACGTACAGATTCAACCATTTAAACGGAATAAAAATGTCACTGAATCCAGCAAATCTGCGGATTAACAGTAAATCCAGCTAAAAGCATCGTGCACAGAAGCCATGTTAATATGGAACTACACGACGATTTTTATAAATCAGGAAATACAGTAGTTCGTCTATAACTGCTTCCTACGGTTTTCGTTTTGTTTTCTTGTTTCCGTACAATACGTCTGGCTTAGCGCCAACATACAAACCGATATCGACATTAGAATAGAGGTTAACACTGTCAGTTTCATTCTGCCAGAATTCGCAGCCTTTGAACAACTCATGCAGAATCGATTTCGCTTTTACAATCTTAGTTTTCTTAACTAATTTTAGCTCACCTGCCGGACTGATTCCACGAACAACCTGACCATTTAACGATTTTTACCGTGCGACTGCATGTAATGAAACGCACGGTATTGTCAAGGCCTTTCTGTCCGTATGTCTGTCTGTCAATGACAAAATGAAATAAACTTGTGCCTGCATGTTTATACCACATGAAAGATCATTCATTCTAGTTTTCTGAAAAGAAAAATGGTTGGTGGAAGGATACCTGAAATTCTGGGCCGAACTGACCCTGTTGGAGCGAAAACATCGATTTTCAATCGATGTTCGCTCGTAGCGATTCAGCCGTAACACCTAGTGAAAAAAAAGCTCAATTATCACTAATAGGAGTTCCACTACGCGCTTTCCAACGAGCCTAAGATGAACATCGTATGTTGGCCCTAAGCCCCCAAAGGGGGCTCAAAAACGCAAAATGGCCGTTTTCCGTGTGAAATTGCACTTTATTAGAAAAAAAGTCTGTTATAAAGTTTCTTAGTGTGAAAACTGTCAGCGACAGAGTTGTAAGGCATTCACTGGCCTATCTATCCGTGCAAAAAATGGTTCGCTGAACCACTACTATACACGGTGTACAGAACTAGAAACCGAAAACAGTTAGGCAGGACATAATCGGGAAAAGAGTGTTGGACAAATAGATCAGCTCAATCTTCCTTAATGGGGATGATATTGCAGATGACGATGTTGATATGATGACGTAGATAACGGTGGTAGAAATGCACGTGCCTGGCGAAGGGCCGAGTGGAACGTAGACATTAAGGTAGAGACAGTCTTCCTGCTGAGGTTCAAGGAAAGGCAGAATTCTGCCGAGTCTTTCCGACCTGATCTCTGCTGGAACATGCTGCGGACATATCGGTCTGAACTTAAGCGCCGTTTTGACGCCGTACCATGGACCTGTGCGACTGACGGTCGGCGGCATGAAGCGAAGCTCCCGGCCACGCAGAGAGGCATATTCGAGGCCCAAATACGCCTCGACGGGCGGCAGAGTTCTGTTTGGAAGCGTTATGAGGAGGCCGCGCAGTCGTCCGTACGCCGTGTTGATGATGCGCTGGCTCATCTGCGTCGAGAACAGCTTGGCGTCGACGAGTGACGTCACGAACATCGTCATCATCAACAGGTGTAAACAACAGGTGAGACAGGTGTGGCAGAGAGACGGTGACGGCCGACGAGTTGGGACGATGACGATGGGCGGCAGGCGGCGACCGACCATGTTTCAGAGGCATCGGCCGCCGCGCACGGACAACATGGCGTCGTCGGTCGTTGGTGATGACGTCACATCTCGACGACAGTTGCCATGGCGACCGCCGGCAGCGTCAGAACGAATTAAAAGCCGCATCGAGACCGCGCGAGGAAATGACTCGTCGCCTCTGCGTCAGTGCGTCAACGCACCGAATGACGTAATCTTTTAGCTGTCGCAAACGATCGCCGTCGGCTGGCGCAAACCGCGCGAACCGCTCCCATCAGCGAATTGCGTTCCGGCGAAAAAACAGCTCAGAGATCGGCTTATTCCGAAACGCATTATCTAGCGAAGAAAACACACACACACATCCGTTACAACAACAGGTTTCTGTTTGGCGACATCGCACCGCATCGACGCACTCCACGCGAGGCGCTCTCGGAGAAAATTGATGTCATACAGCTCGCGCAGTGCCACTGTTCAGTGCCCGCTCGCGCAGCATGCCGACGCCTTATCACATTTCTCTGACGGCCGCGCGGCGGCCGCGAGCAACTGCCTGACCGCGCCGGCGTGGACATTCGGGGACGGTCTTCGATGCTAGAGTTCACAATCGTTGTAGCTGCAGTTATTGCTAGCTGCAAGGACACGGCTTTAAAATTAGTCCTTAAGACGTCCTTAAGAACAAGGACAAAGATTAATATCACTGGCTACAGTCATGTCAGATTTGCTTCGTGTCTTTGACACAGCCCTATTGTCTGCCGTTGTTGGCTCGGCATGTGCAACGAGAAAGTCTGTCCGTCTGTCCCACACTCGCGATGCACGTCTAAACGGTTCAAGATGTCGAAATATGCTTTGCATCATACCATGATAAAACGATGTCTCTAGTTTCTTGAGCAAATTTCACAATCCTAAATTGAGAGGTTCATCCCGAACGAGTGCGTTAAAGAGAGGCACCCCTTCCTGTCGACAGCGAAAACATGACCAATAATCCGCCAAATCTCGGAAACGGTGGTGGACTCACGTTGATGCACATTGGTGTTATTTTTCACATAGAAAGTCGCATAGGGCTTTCGAATGGTACCAAAGATGGTGACCTTGAATGACTCTGAACGGCTTACTGGCCGTCATTTTGCGTTATATTGCATAATTCATTAGTATCGGGGCTAGTTATGTCACATTGGTTCAAATTAGACCCATATCATCTGCAACAAGAATGTATCACAAAGAACTATAGATGTTGGTAATATATGACCTATATGTTACCACAGTAGACGTTGAATTCCTGTTGACCAACTGATGTACATAATCAGCGTCGGTTGTCCATTTTAGGGAACTGTGTATAATAATTGAATGTGATGCGCAAATTAATTGATGTTTTCGGTGCAATGTAATTTCGCTGAACTTATGCAAAGAGTATTTAAATATGGCGACATTCAAAGGTCTCACTCCTGATAAAGAGCTGAACATTTTGATATATCGAACGTCTTTTTACGTCATCATGTTCAGGAGTTACAAACGTTTAAAATGGTCCGTTTTTTGGCACACATGTACTTTACGAAAACCGAAAATGGCGGGAGGCGATGACCGGAAGTGAAATTAATAACCGAGAATGGAAAGTCACTGGAGCAATAAAGAATCGGTTCGATCGGTTTACTCGCGAGTATTCGAGTTCTCGTGGCAGCTATACGTCAGCTGAAATGATTATACACATAAACTCCCTGACATTTTTATTCACTTTCATTAAAAATATGCATATGAAATATCGTAAGAACGTCATGTTTTGCCCGATTTCAGCTTTACGGAGAAAGTGGGGGGAGTAATAGCTCACGGAATGGACTAATGAAGAGTGCGGGAGACGGCAAGTCTGGCAGAGCAGCACATGGACGCTTTATTTACAGAGTCGCAGACACTAACCGAACGAGTATGACACGCTCTAAAAATCTTATTACTCACGAGGAGGTCATCAAAGTGGTTTTCCATTTCGTCGCAGTCCCGAGAGACGCAGGTCCCCATATTGTACTGACCACTGCAGTACTGCACTGACCAGCGCAGTGACCAGATAAACTGGCCACAAGCGACCCAACCTACGCCCCCTGCTGACAAAACTGTAAACTACTTACCGCCCGCTTAGTTCCAGAGTGTTGCAGTGGAGCGCCTAGTAACGACACAAGAAGCCCAGCTATCGCAGAGATAGCACGCGGAGTCGTCTTCAGTCTTCAACTTCCAATCAACTTACTGTCCGTCAGTTGTGGCGAACTATACGTGGCTGGCCCGAAGCTATATGGAACAGTCTTCCGGTTAACATTACATTTGCTTCATCCTTGACAGTGTTTCGACGACACAGCGCCACGGTACCTTGGACCACTCGACCGAGTAGCAGATCTGCACGGTCGGCGAGCACTCCGCTCTGCCAGCTCCAGTCGCCTGGTGGTGCCGATGTTCCGCCTGTCTACAGTCGGTAGTCAGATCTTCAACGTTTCTGGACCTCGGATCTGGAACGGACTGCCGGAAGACGTTGTTTCGGCGCCAACACTTTCAAGTTTCAGGCGCCGACTTAAACCCTTCCTCTTCCAGCAGTTATATCCTGATATTATCATCTAACTGTACATTTGACACTATAGTGGTCCTTGTAGTGATGTTCATCACTTAGGTCACTCTACATGTAAATAATTACTGAACTGAACTAAAACATGTTTATTTCGGCAGTCATTGCCACACATTATTATGTAGGCTGTACTCGCCATGGTGGTCCTAGCCGTTGTATACTTAGGACACCTTAAAAATTGTCATGTAATGTGATATAACTATCACAGTAATTTATGTTCATTTTTTTCCTCATTAAAACTAAACTCAGAACGTGATTTATCAAAACGACGCCTGTTTGCAAATACTGTGCCTCTGTTGAACATTTCCTGTAATTTTTGCAGTAACTTACTGACTGGAGGGGAGCCGGTAATTTACTGTAAATATACTGTATTTTATTACAGTATCCTATAGAGAATTTTTCAGTAATCTACTATATGTCAATGGTGCTAAATCACAGTTGACAACTTCAAAGCTTACAGCATGCAAATGTATTTACTGTAAAATTACAGCACCTCGCTGTGGTTTATCTGGATAACTACCGTATACATGTTTGATGTATTCCCGACACATATACGATAGCTCTTATAAAATAATAAAATAACGATAATCACACATTTATATACCGCCGTAAGGTCGTAACTTCAGAGGCAGTGGCGTAGGAGGTCATCACGTCAATCATCACTGTTCAAGATTAATCCTATCGGCCGGGAATCTGATCAGACAACACGGTGGATCAGGGAGGCCGTCAAAATCCGACAGGAAAGCCAAGACGTCATGAACAGAGACGAGGGGGGTATTCCTGCTGTCCCACGTCTACGCGGATACGACTGTAGCGATTCTAAGCGGAGAGTTTTCAGTTCGAAGAAGGCAACGGTTGTTGCCAAAACGTCACTAGTTTAGGTAAATATTTCGATTGTTTTAGGTTTAATCGTTAACAGTCATGTTTTGTTTCAACTGATGAGTCATACAATGAAAGCACGTCAATCATTGTCTGTCATTATGAGCCAGATGAAACAGGTGAGTTTAAGCCTAGATTCAAAAACTGTCAATGAGGAACTGTCAAGTACTGTCACAGGAAGTGAGTTCCAGACAGCAGGTGCCGAGTACCAAAAGCCTCGTGCTGCGAAGTCACATGCCATATGCCTAAGGTTTAATATGCAGTGTTGTCCGAAAACTGGACTGCATTCAAAAGTTTGCAACTCTAGTATATATGATAACAGAGAAAGGCGTTACATGTGTCAAAGTGTTCAGTTTTTTTCTGAGTAAAAATGGAATTTTGAATGTTGTAAGATTTTAATATCCTTTGCACAAGTTTAAAGAGAAGTCCAGTTTCGGCCAACTTTATATGTATGGTTCACAGTACTACAATTTTATGAATGAACAGTAGTGTAACAGTGAATAGGTGATAATTCCGATGTGTCTTGTGTGTCTGTTGGCAAATCAACATGAAACATTTACGTGAAAAGATACAATTTCCATGTTTTCAGTTTCGCAAGGTAGTACAGAAGCATTAATTAGGTGAGGTGGAAAAATATAACATTTTTAATTTTTGACTTTCTCAGCAATATTTCTGCGAAATATTATGAAAATCCGACAATGCTTTCTCTAGTTATAGCTAAAAACATCGGAGATGTTTTTTTTGAGACACAGTGTACATAAATGAAAAAAGCTCAAATGTACAGGAAACACGATGGGAGCTACTGTATAACGTTATCATAACGTAATGTTTGCTGATAAACATTAAACAATGCCTTTCACTTGCGAAGAAAACTGTTCGATTGAACGTGTTCGTCAAAAAGGATGAAGTGCAATACATATTTCGAAAAATTCTCAAATAATTTAAGAATTGAGCTATCAGCTCTGTGAAAGATCCGCGCCAGGTTGACAAGACGAACTAGACTGAACGGAAGGCATGGTATTGATAATGGATGACCGCGAACTGTCAGAACAGAACAGAGAATTGAGCGTGTAGCTGAAGTGATATCGAAGGTACAAGGTAGCCCTAGCAAAAGTCCCAGAGAAATTGAAAATCTGTCTGGAAAATCTCGCAGCGCAGCTCTGTTCCATGAATGTTCCAGCGCGATTTGCGGCTGAAAGTATTTCGACGCAGAAAGGCGCGCCTGCATGCCATCTGATTCTGATCGTGATAAAATGCTGTAGAACGTTATCGTGTAGAAAAAGGCATTTTTTTCCGCTGAGAAAATTAGACGGAGGACACATTGAACAGCTGTTTTCCACGTCTGTACGTACTTTCTTTAATCAGTGTCACCATCCGCTGTCAGATATCTGAAGGATGTTTTCCACTTGTTCCATTTCTTCGTTGTCACATGCTAATTTGTTTTCTTCTCCCTAAAATTCGCCGTAATCAATCCATAGCTGCTGCTAGAATCTCGTGTACAATTTTTCGCAGTCCAGCATTTCCACCTATATAAGAATACTGCACAAATTGCCGTTTCGTGTTGTTTCGCAATACTTTGTATTATATTTTATATTCACGCATTGTCACACGTTTTCTGACAAGTTTTACGCTTCGTCAGCTTTGTGTCGGGTTTATCTATCAAATGTAGTTTTTTTCTGTGACAGCTGCAGCCGAAATCCAGCAGAAAATTGTACTGTTATTTGACGCCAATTTGCAGTCCCACAGCACGTATCGTTAGCTTCAGAGGGCTACATTCCATCACAACGACAGCATACGACACAGCTTATTGCCAACCAATCTCCGACACTACAAACCGCCTCAATAAGTCAAGATTGTCTAGATCCTGTAATTCACTTGGTGTCCATGAAAAGACCTCTATAGACAAGTCCTAGCGAGTAGGCACATTTCGGGAGGTCACTGTAATGGAATTTGGCCCTAACTCAGCTAAAGGTAATCGACTCGTACGCGTAACGTTTGCCCCGTTTATGTGGCGGCGGACATAAAATGTTTCTTAATGATATCTTTGCGTCCTCTTTTCGAGAGGGTTCAGCCCACATGTATGAGCTATCATCACCTCGGGCGACGCTTCGTAGCAATTTTACATTATCGGCGACTCATTAATCGCGTGAAACGGTGGGAAATCGAGCCGTTTCACAGCGCGTCACGTTTCGGATATCAGCTGCGACGTTGGCTTCACGGCACATAAGAGCTGCGAGACGAATCTTGCTATCCTAGACACGGTCAGCGGCTGAAACCCACTCACAAGCATGAGTATCGTTGTTTTAGTTTTTATGACTTCGGTTTGTTGTTATGATGTAGAGCATCTGAAGTTCGTGCAGGTTTCAGAGGCGTTGTCCCGTTTAACAACAGCGGTGACTCAAGAGGCGAAAATCAAGAGTACAGACATCAATCGGACGGCGAAGTTTTGCATTCTATGGGCCTTTATTCCAACGTCGCATTCGTACTGCCTATGTCTACAACGGATGTGTAGCTTGGTATGAGGTTTTGTTAATTCCACTTATCACTCAAGCGTGGAATACGGTCAATTGGGATATACATATATATGTTAAAATTACATTATATTTTTTATTTGTTGTCAATGCGATTTTTTTCTCGTATAATGTGCGTGTTGGTTGGTTGCTGATGTCACAGATGTTAGCACTTTGCTCCAGTTGACTGTATTTCACGGTTGAGTGGATCCATGGAGTTAACACTACGTTATACCATGCTAGACATCCGTTGTAGACATAGGCACTGGAAGACCTTGACGTAGGCCTCCTATACGCGTTCGCATAACTTCTGCTCGCTGACTGGAGGCAGAAACCGCTGATATTCCTGAGATGTATCATGTTGGACCGTAGAAGCAGAACGTCCATCATGAGATATCAAATCAAATCAAATCAAATTTATTAAACAACAAAGGGCTTGACGCCTCTTACATGTTGCTAAAACATTCAATACGCATAAAACCAACAAGCACTACATGCATACACTGTTAATCACTAGAGATGTAGCATTTGTATATATTTATTTATGCATTAAAACGCAGACAAAGGGCCCGAGAAGCCTCTTACAGGTTGCTAAAACATATATCCGATAGTACATATCCAAGATGATAACAAGCACACATAACACATTTATTCGTTTACTATGTTTATACAAATGTCACATTCTGTCAGCTACCAACAACGTACTTCCACTGGCAGCCTTGCACTTGCAATAGGCCAGGCCTACGCCTCCTCAGTTCGCTGAATACATAGATATAGTAAGGTTTAACGTCCCACCAAACACATTATGGGTCATATCGGGACAGTTCGCTGAAGCTGCGACAAGCAAACCGCACTGGTGACTCATGCGACGGTGGAATAAGTGTGTTAAACCACTGCCTGTCGTGGTCTAAGTTCGTTAACACTCACTTATACCACTCCAGACAGTGGTTTAACTACACGTAGAATAGTCTGCCAACTACTCTTCGCGACAATCGTTCAGTTGAGTTAGTGGGGCTTTATGTCCCACCAACAGGTGCTTCCGACGACGAGTCTTCCAGACAATCGATTACACTCGTGTTGACAACCGTAAACAACTGCTAAACCCTGCTTTACTCGCCTTTTACGACATCCTGCCAGCTCACCAAGCCCGCTTATTCCTACAACCTCGGAGCTCGGCACGGGGCTGCGCGACAACGGCCTTCCACCAAGGCGTTCGGGCGGCGGCTGACAGTTTGTGATGAACATCAACCCCGCGGTGCCGTTGTAACGTTGTCTATGATTCTGGTGCCGCCTATATATATCCAGTGGCGTCACCCTATTTTTTTCCCTAAAAAACTGACGACCGTTTTAGTCATCGTCTTCTGAAAAGCGATGACCTTTTTAGCTATCCTCTCGTCAACACTCACATTCTCTCCGTCTTCCAGCGTCCTTTCTCCAGTGTTCTTTGTAAATTCAGCCGCAAAAAAAATAATTTCATTCGAGTGTCACCCCCTAGATGATGTCACCCGCGGCGGTCCGCCCCCTCCTACCCCTCCCCTTAGTGACGCTACTGTATGTATCATTTACTTACTTACTTACTTCTTATTTACTTAGCCCGTTAGAAGTGTAACAGTATACGACTATGCACTATAAATCCACATTTTACATTGCGTTACATCGCTTTGCTACTTTGGCAGGCATTGCATCATCTTTCCCGCGCCGAGTTCATGCTGTCACAGTCGAGGTATCAAAGCTAGTCCCCGCTTCTTCACACTAGCCACCGTCGCATCCCCATCAGCAATTTCTAACTGCGCCGCTTGAGTGGTGTGAGGCTTATGACGGCTTGGTGAAATCCGGCCATGGCCGACCGGGCCGTCGACCCCGGAGACTAATGCCCGTACGCCAGAGACGGCGGCCGCCCGGTCTGGTACGGGCCGCGGTTTCGTCCGTCACCGTCAGGCGTTCGATACTGGCCCGGCCCCTTCCAACGTAAACGGAAATATTGGACTGCTATGGGCGCGATATGAATAGTTAATGCTTCGAGGAGTGCTCTGAGTGGTAGTCGTGTCGCGTACCGCGCCCTTCACCTTCGACGGTTAAGTCTGACTTCGGGTGGCACTGACTCAAGGTCCAGTGGACGAGG
>Ga0209255_1000183_pt1 | contig 13139 bp, 9 predicted proteins | sample WorMetvaBAHAMAS2_FD_187394 | JGI IMG/M metagenome (GOLD analysis project Ga0209255, IMG submission 187394) | Marine gutless worms symbiont microbial communities from Max Planck institute for Marine Microbiology, Germany - Olavius vacuus... | ecosystem: Host-associated > Annelida > Digestive...
CTGTTCACATTTTTTGTATTTACTGTACCACCCGCTAATGTGATGTGGTAATTGTTTAGTCGCATCTCTCTGTAGCTTGCAGTCTATAATACTGTATTTTGAAAGCCTTGACGTAGAACGTTCATTTTTGGGATGCAGGTACATCTTCAACATATCTGCATCAGGTTTAATACATCAATGTCATCGTGTCAAGGGCACAGGAGCAAAAAAGGGTGTCTATGTATCTTGTTCGTGGGTGGTCTGCCTTCGATTGAAAGGCAACCTCTATTTTTATCTATTTCTGGATCTGCTGTTATTTAGTGTCACTTAAATGTTTTATCTTTAATTTTTCATTGTGTTTACTGGGGCTTAATGCTGTTGGTGATGAGGTATTTACAATAAATTGTTAACTGCAGATGGTGAACTTGTGTGTAGGAGATGGGCGTGGTAGCATGTCAGAAGACGACGATGACTTCTACGATGCAATATCTGAACAGACGGAAGAAATAAAAATTACTTTGCCTTCTGCCGACAAAAAAGTTCACCAGTCAGTTCATTTTGTCATGTAATTCTCAACACAAACAAGTTGTATAATCGCCATCTTATCTGAAAATAAGCTCTAACACTGCCAGATACCACTTTACCACCTCTGCTGTTTTGATATGGTTACATTACATTAGAAAACTATTTATAGTAAGAGTAACTTCAAGGACCACTATGGTGACGTAGTTATAACACAATGTCTTGGTAAGATTGCCGAAATAAATGAGTTTTCAGCTTCCAACGAAATCTTGTGAGTGACGAGGCAGACCAGACGTCAGCAGGTAGACTGTGGTTGGCTGTGTTGGCAGCAAAACTGCTTAATGTCCTATCTGTCATCATTGTCATCATCACTTCATTCTCACACAGGTTACTTCAGCAATGACACAGTAATAAAACAGTATGAAAAACATACGTTTGTGTAAACTGGATTATAAGGCCACAGTGTGACAGTAATAAGAACCTGTGAGAATCCGTCATGAGTATCAATCATCAGTTACATCTAGTATGTAAGTTGTCAGTTGTCTGTTATGTGTGATGTATGTCTAATGTGTGTGTGCTTGCATTTGATGATGTGAACAGGAGGTCACTGAGTGGAGTGAGTAGCATTAGTGTTGACGAAAGCATCCCGGTTGATCCTCGCGAAAACAACTACGACAGTAGTGAGTCGGAGTCGGAACGCAATGAAATTGAAGCTTGTGTGCTGACTCACAGACATGTAAGATAACCGATTGTAGACTCATTATTGTGTGAAATAATACGATGTGATACAGAATGCATAACATATACTCAGAAGATGCTGCTACACTTAGATGCTGGTGATAATGGATATCTTAGTTTACTGCGTGCGAGGAAACAGAAAATTAATCATAAGGACTGAAAACTAAAGCAGTGACCAACTGAAGTTTGGTGATCACATACTGCACTCAATAGAATTAATGTTGCTGTATTTGTCACTTGATGTATATGAAAATTCTTATCATTAATCGTTGCCTTAATAGTGTTTCTCGAGTACAGCATGTGATTTCCTACAAAATTCTGTCAGTGAATGTAGCCAGTCATCTGTGAAATAATTTGAGTAAAGCTTGTCATAATTTTCTTTATGTTTTCAGAAATCTTCTGATTTTGATGTGATGCCTCAAGTGAAATCATCTGTGTTACCGATGAGTGGTTCTTCAGCTCGACTGACAGGCCTCGGTGATAACCAGAGCATCAATGCAGTTTCGACCCGGCGGCGACGGACGGCGATACCCGACCGTCCAAATTACAGCTTGAATCTATGGACTATAATGAAAAATTGCATTGGCAAAGACTTAAGCAGGATACCCATGCCGGTGAGTTCGTTGTTAAGGGCTTTTGTCCTTGCATTTTCATAGGTTAAATTTTGCCAGTGTGATCAGTAGTCACTGGGTAACTTACCGCTTGCAAGGTAGAAGTATGATTACTGTAACCTGTTAATAATAAGCTATGTATGTGACCCGTATGATTTACAGTATTCCTAAAATTGTAGCATGTGTAGCATTAATAAAACTGCATTTATAGGAATTGGTAGTCTTTATGACTTTGAATGTGTGATCGAAGGTTAGTATTAGATCTCTGCCAACTATTGGTGGCTTTTTATGCATAGGAACATCTTCTGCAGCAGCACTTGGTTTCTGTGTGACTGATTACCTTCTTGTAGAAATCAGAATAGATGGACTTTTGCTTGACAACCTGAGTTTGATTCCCAAAGAGATCTGCAATTCACCGATGTCAAGCAGAGCATCCAGCTAGAACTGTACAAACGCTGCAGCAGTTCATGTCCGAGCTACTAAACAGATGAAGTGTCTGATGTCAAAAAAACTTGTCTTTAGATAAAACTGTGTTAAGAATGCTGTGTGAAAATAGCGGTGACCATTGTCGCCTCTTTATCTCGTGTGTTGCGTAAAAAGCTTAAAAGTTTTCTAGAATACAAAACGACTATGTAATATGTCACTGTAGGTAAACTTCAGTGAGCCACTCTCATTTCTGCAGCGTTTAACAGAAGATTTTGAGTACTCCGACTGCCTTGATAGAGCAGCAATTGTTGCCAGTGACTCAATTGAGCAGATGGCTTACGTTGCTGCGTTTACTGTTTCATCATATGCAACGACAACAACTCGCACTCACAAGCCATTTAACCCTCTATTGGGTGAAACATATGAGTGTGATCGACTCGGTGATATGGGCTGGCGATCAGTGGCTGAACAGGTCCAACTTGTTGCCATCTCTTGCTTGCACTCGTCTTATACATAGAGCTATGGTATTATAATGTAATTTAATAATATCTGATAATGGCAAAATAATAATGAGAGGCCAAGTAATAATTGTTCTTATTGGTTAGCTTGATATTCATTCATTTTGTATTACTCATATATGCAGTTATCAATGAGCCAGGCAGTATTTCATGTGTTCTACTATTAATGGTAGGTTTTGATATCTAACAACATGTCGTGATACGTGATAATGTAATATACCATTCTGTAAATACATTAAAAAAATATTTGTGGTGCGCTTCTTACAATATGAGTGTGGCACATTACGCAGTCGTTAATTAAATGCTCCTAGTTTCAGGTGAAGTGGAAAGCATAAGCTTGTTGTTGGTGTTTTTGTTATTATTAATGTCTGGTCAGTACTGTAAGTGATGTGTTGTTTCTGCTGCTGGCAGGTGAGCCATCATCCACCAGTTGTTGCCATGTACACCGAGAGCAAGTTGTGGTCGTCGTGGCAGGAGTTCACAATGTCGAGCAAATTCCGTGGCAAATACGTGCAGATTATTCCTCTTGGTTAGTAGCCATTCTCTGCCACAGTTGATGATGGAATGTCGGTAATAATGTTCGTATTGCTGTTATTTTGTATTTTTAAATGTTTGTAGTTGCTAACCGTTGTTGAATGGACTATTTACTATCAGGGTTCCCACGCCTTCTGGAAAGTAACTTAAAGTTTAAGGTCCCGGAAAGTCCTGAAATTTACCTGTGGTTTTACTTAACTAACGTGCCTATTATGTATAGTACACCATGTGTAAATAAATGTACGAAGTATTCCTGCTGTGTGCTAACCGAACAGTTTCTTTGCGACTGGAGATGAACATTTTGCGATGGATTGTACTATCACACTGTATATACAGAGTAAGTAACTGCTGTTCTTCTGTAATTTAACATTGCTGGGCTATGACAGAGTCTTGGAAAAACGTTTTGGGGGTCCTGGAAAGTCCTGGAATTTTTTTGTAAGCAAGAGAGTGGGAACCCTGTGCTATACATAGCATGATGTTGCAGTTTCCTGTAATTTTGAAACTTTATCAGTTAATATGCATTTCGTGCAGCAATATCTCTGAAGATGTAGTTTGTTGTAGTTGTTCCTGACTTTGCTGTGATGCATTGGCCAGGCATTGCTCATCTCCTGTTCTCGAAGGGCGCTGGTCACTACACGTGGCGCAAAGTAACGACGACCGTTCACAACATCATCGTTGGCCGACTCTGGGTTGACAATCATGGCGATATGGACATCACAAATCATAAGACTGGCGATGTTTGTCATCTCAAGTATGCTGCATATAGCTACTTCTCACGCGACATGCCCCACAAGGTAAATGTGTACTGCAGTATCTGTAGACGTCGCTCTTTCTGTGCTTTGCTGCATCCAGTATATATGAAAATTCTGCTCCAACGATTTGCAAAGGTCCCATTTCATCTGTAAAAATTGTTCTAGTTTACTTTGAGATCAATTTCTGTCAAATTTTAACTGCTCCTTTTGAAATTTTTGCATTGTTGTGTGGTTTGCACTGTACCTGTGAGTGTTATTTTGCAACATTGAACGGGAGCCTTTCTCTACAGGAACTAGGTGAAGAAAAATACGAAAATGATTTTGATGTCATTGGTGAGATTACAAGTACAGTCATAACTTTACTGCCACAGTTATATTATGATATTCTACATTAGCTGTTAAATTGTGTTATGATACTGTGCAAGTGTGGTGTTGGTGGTGGTCAGAAGTGTCAGTATTGTGCTCATTACAGGTGACGGGGGTTATCCAAGACTCGGCTGGTCATGTTCGATACGTTTTGTCAGGAACTTGGGATGACAAACTTGAGGGTGCACCAGTGCTGAACACCATCGAGAGCAGTAAAGGGAAAGTTATGTACGAGACTGGTGAAACGAAGGTTCTGTGGCAACGGCGTTATCCCGCGTAAGATGAACGTTGTTGTTCACTGTCTAACAGTGTCATTCGTTATGTTGAGTAAATTTTGACAGGTTTATTACTATCACCATAATTCTGTTTAAGACCGATATCTCAGAAAATACAGCATATATTGCCTATGGTGCAATTACAGTGACTGGAAGTTATACGTGAGCTATTACTTCTACTGTTGATATGAACTGAAGGACTGTGCAGGGTCATTTACAGTCATGTGAGTGCGAATCACTGTGGTATGACGTGACCCCTGTCATTGTCACAAATGGCGGTCGGCTTCTGTGGTCAGTCAAACCTTAGTATCGGGCTTAACTCTCCAACCACTGGGCTTCAACCTCCCTCGTCACTTGGGGTCCATGCTTTACCATTTCAGAGTGGGATATGGTTCAGGGTGCTGCTAATGTGCACAAGTGGTGAATTACATCGTCAGATAAAAGCCCATGTGAACAGCCGTGATGAAACCACACTTTGAAGTCATGCCCATTGACCAAACTTTTACATTCTGCCAATGACAGGTGGTTATCTGATTGACTGACATGGTTAGCTGGCTAGTGATGAAAACACTTACAAAGTAAATGTACATCAGCACTTAATTTGTACGTAAGTGCTAATTTCTCTGAAATGGTACAAGATGAAGATAAGCTTCTGTGGAGCACTAATGTCAAGTCCTGTATGATCTGTACTGTGACTAAGTAACTTTAAGTCACTTTAGCTGTTGCAAGTTTTCTAAATTTAGTATCTTTGGAAATTGTAGCATCCATTATATAGGATATTTATTACGTAGGATGTTCTTAGCGGCGAATGTGAAATAATATTCTGTTGTAACCAAACTGAACAATTGTTGAAGATTATTGTATGTTCGTTCATAAAGTAGTGAAGTCAAAAACGTGATATTAATCACACATGTGATTGTGATGCACAGTATAGACATGATAACTGCGGGTCTCTAATAGCTGGCACCATTCCTGATAATATTGATCACAATGTTTCTTGGATCAGTAATTATAAACTAGCAGCACGTATGTCGTTAATGAAGCTATCCGTCAAGAAATTTATATAGAGTCTTTGTGACCTCAAATATCTGTTCAAGGTTATTTCGTCATACAAGGTAGATGTAAAAACATGAGGAAGTAGTTGAGTATGAAGTCAGAAACATTTCGGCATTGTAGGTGGCTATTTATGCACAAGAACATTGTTGGACACATCATCTATTTATGTGGGAGTAATGAACGATAATAGCTGTCAAGTGGACTAGTGTATGACTTGATTCAGTGACTGCAGTTTGTGACAATGTGGTAAATTGTAGAGCAGAGCTCGAGCGTTGCTATCACTTCACAAAATTTGCCATTGAGCTCAATGAGCCTGAGCCTGGCGTGTCGCCAACTGACAGTCGTAATCGGCCAGATCAGCGACTGATGGAAGAGGGAAATTGGGATGACGCAAACCGCGTGAAAGTACTGCTTGAAGAGAAGCAGCGAGCAGCAGCCCGACGACTGCTGACCACCAGTACAGGTTCACAGTCATTTTTTATTAATCACCTGCCCGCAATGCCCAACGTGCTGTGAATACGTTTACAACTCAGTTCATCTACCAGTTGAGTTGAGTTGAGTCGGGTGCTCCGAATTAGCCTTTAAGCGGCTCTTACAACTGAAATAAAACAATTTTGTTTCACGTTTGTTTCAGACAATATTATTTTATTTTAGTTTTATTTCAGCGCTTCTTACGTGTGAAACAAAATGCTGACACAAATCGAAAGTAGGCGGTTCTATCTGCAGAGCTCATCTGTCATTTGAAACTTTGAAAGCTAATCAACATGGAGAAGGAAAACGTAGATGACGAGCTATTGCATAAAGGCGATAGCTGCAGCTATTGTAACATTTGCGAGCAGTAAAATAATTACAGCCAGGAAGCGTAATTAACGGTGAACAGTGACGATGTGGGTGAGAGAAACCACTACAGTCCGTTTATGACGGAACATATGGAAAGTGACACTGACAGATACCTAAGTTTCAACACAAAATTGCATCATCTCCATTGAACAATCCTATGCTGGCTCACACGCCACAAGTTAATTACGTTCGATTTCACGATTTACATCGCTTGTCATCTTCCCTCTAGATGCCATTGTGACCGCTTATAAATTCTGACGTCATTTGTGTCTCTGATTGGCTAAACAGTTATTGCATTGGCATATTTCTTAATAAATGTGCTAATGAGCCTGAAACAACTGTGCTGCTGTGCCATTAAGAATCTACTCACTCACTCACACCTGAAACAACTCTGTTATATTTCAGTTTTATTTTACATGTACGAGTGTCTGAAATAAAACTGAAACAAATTCGTTTTATTTCAGTTATAAGAGCTGCTTTTGTGTGCATATGTCCGCACAAAAATGAAAAAAACTACCGATCAGGAACTGATGTTACTTGGTGAGAATATGTATTAGGGTCAACCATAGAAGTTACTAAATTTTGGTGATATTTGAGCTTGAGAGTTGTTTTAGTATGTTGGCTGTACCCGCCACCTCCTGTGTGAGAGAAGTTGAATCTCTCAGATGGGGTGTCTGGGTCAGTCCATGATGCATGTAACAACACCTCTGTGGCTACAGTTATGACAGCCTACAGCTTTGTGCTCCCCGGTAAGGTAAGGTAAGGTAAGGTAAGGTAAGCGTGGTTTTGTATAGCGCCTTGTTATTGTCATGATCACACCTCTAAGGCGCTCGGGTGTGGCACGTGTTCTCGAGGTATCTCACAGTTTTTACCTGCACACCCGCATACATTCGCTAACAGAATACACAGTACACAGTTTAATTATGTACACAGTTTAATTATTATGATTATTAATTATTGAGTTTAATTATGTATCAGTCAGTCACATTGGTATGTGAAATAATGAATCTAGCATATTCAGCATTTGAAATAGTCATTTACATTACTGATTTAATTGTCGATTTTGAGAATTGAAGTTACATTCATTGTCAAGTGACCTAGTGACACTGTGTGGATTATTTGGATAGTTATGCTACTTGTTACCTTGCTTTGATTTTTTGCGTGTTTTATGTTTTATGTTTGGCTGCCATCAGTTGGCGAAATAAAGTTGATCATTTTTTATGTGCACAACAGTTTGCTAGGTGCATGTTGGTTAACGTTGTTGCAGATGGACACTGCCCGGGCTACACACCGCGATGGTTTGTGCAAGAAGAGGATGCAGAGACTGGCAACTTGATCCATCGGTACACTGGCGAGTATTGGCAGTGTAAAGAGAGGCAGGATTGGAGTCGCTGTCCTGACATCTACCTCTGAAGTGTTTGCCTTGTTACTTTTCTCTGTTGCCTTGATGATGATTTGTTGGAATCATTTTCTCACTGTGGTGTGCTTGCAGTGTTGTTGCGTTGCCGATGACACGTCATCCATTTCAATGCCGTTCATAGGATATCGTTCAGTATTCGTCTGCAGTCATCCTGCCTGTATTCTGTTGTATTTGTTGTGATAAACAGTGCGTTGGAAATCTGTTGGCTTTGATGCAAGGCTGCGGGTTTGTAGGTATATTAGATGTAGCTGTTGTAGAATTAAGCGATTTGCTTGCATGCACGTAATTTCATGCAGTTCTTTTTTTGCGAACAATTTCCGGGGACTTGCTGTTTATATCGGTGGTGGTGCACACCTAAATTGTTGTAGCTTGCTTAATTGTTGTCTAATGATGTCACAGATTATGTGCTGAAGGTACCTGTTCTCTTTGCTTGCGGGTGCTGCTTAGTGGCACGGGCAGAAATAGCCGACTGCTGCACTGTATGCCGAAGGTGACTGTGTCTTGCACATACAAGGGCTGTTGCTGCCTGTGAATTATCAGACGATGTTGGCATGTCCACCCAGATTACAGCTTCAGTTCAGGACCTTGCGACAAGGCTTGAGGTGGCTTTGACTCAGAGCATTAGTGTCATTGTGCGCCCTGTATGACGGATCTATTCTATGCACTTGATAGGTCTATAGTGGAATTAAAATTCTTTGTTATGTGCTACATTATTTTGTGAACTGGTCACTAAATGTTGGCACGAAAACAATGCACATAATCTGTGCATAATTACCAAAAACTGCATGCATAGTTGAAAAATAACTCTAGCGTGTAATTTCTGGATTTTCTTGCATGTAATTCTGCAGTCCTAGCTATATGTCAAGACATGATGTTGGAGATATTAAGTGAGGCTGTTAAATGAGTCTGTTATAGGTATTATAATTGTTTGAATATCTGCAGTGCACCATCTGCAGTGTAGTGTGTATTGATATGCAGTGTTGGACAATAGACCATACAAAGGTTGTGTCGAGCTGTTAACGAACGACTGCTGTTTACGTGTATTAGTACTTTAGTAGTGCTTCAAAATGGTTGTATTGATGGGGTTTTTGTGTCGAAATATCTGTCGATTATCGGCCAAATTCCATAGTTTATTACGTAGCATATGTCAGCGTGTGAGTGATCGCAGTTCTGACTGTTTCTTGCATGAGTATTTGTATACATTGCAAACTGTGTTTCATTCTCTGCTGGTTCATTTTTATGTCATGTAGTAAGTTTAAGTGTTTATACTAAATGACATACACATTCATGTGAGCATGGTTTTTCATTTGGCACAGTCTGTGTAATAAAGATTTGTGTAACGATAATCAAATATCTTCAAAAATTGAACAGTACTGTTTTTTTCTGCACTGCCATTGGCTTCTTCCTTATTTGATATATGTATTCCTACCTGCATTTTACCACTTCTGTGTTCACTGTTATATATTAAAATGTATATGTATACCAAAATGTCAGTTTATTCTCACTGCAAGCAGTGTTATTGTTTCCGACAACAGCCAGCAAATTAAGGGCACAGTCACTGACCAGTCTTCTGCACTGCTTGCAGGCTATGGGAGCTGTGGTTTTTTGTTAAAATAGACCAGACTTTTTGTTATAAGAAGTAACTGAACAAAGGCTTAGTTCAGTTTAGTTTGATTTAGTTGTTTTACTTGTTTCGTTGTACAGCTTTGATTGTCAGTACGTAGCCAAGCAATTGTCTGGAAAGACCCGTTCTAGGAGACCTCTCACAAGTTAAGGAGATTATCTCCACAAAAGGACGTTAAAGACTGTTTTGAATTTCTGGTTTTGTGTCATTGTATTGTTTATTAGTTTCCAGTCTTTACTGTCTTCACTTCGTATGCACACTAAAACCTGTCTGTGTTGAAAGTGTCATTAAAGTGCTGACTGCATACTGTGCCGAGTGTTACATTGTACCCTGCTGAACTAATTGCACAGTCCTGCGTCAGAGCTTGGTTCTTTCAACGATCTCTTTAATGGGAGTGTGCTTATATCACACATATCACTATTGTTCAATTCAGCAATTTCACGTCAATGCATCAGTTTTATTTTTGCCTTGTTGACTTTGCATATTTCGTTCAAAGTGGCATCAGCTAATGGAGCAGTTTGTCTTGGCTCACACAGGTGTGGTGTCATGTGGTGTTGTCGAAGTGCATACACGAGTCTGTTATAACTGCAGAAAGTTGTCGTTCATGATAACCTAAATGCATCTGTCGTACCAGTCGAGCAGTAATTGCTAACAGCTTGATTGGTTGCTTGTTGCTGGTCTTGACATATTTCAAGCATTCATTATATGTCGTGTCCATTTCTATTTGTGGTGCCTTTTGGCTTTAAAAGTGATAAACTCTACTGTTTTGCAGTTTACTATGTACACAGTGGGTGTAATTCTGTTGATTGTCTGGAGGTTAAGAGGGAATATTATCAGAACTGCTCCGTGCTGGGTTGTGTGACATCATGTGAGCAGTTCTTACAAGTCCAGCTGATTGTGTTTGTCACACTGAGACCCTTATGCCATGCATAGAGGCGGTTGCCTAGAGTTGTATTATTGTAACATGGTGGAGTGATCCTGGTGGGATTTAAGCCTTATCTGAAAGACCAACTGGCTTCCTTCAATGCTTTGACACTGTTGGTTTGGTCATATGACCTGTAAAAATCGCCCTGATATGACCTATAATGTGTTTGGTGGGACGTTAAACCTTGCTCAATCAATCAATCTGATAATTGTTTTTCAAAATAAGTTTTTAAATATGAAAACTTGTGTATACCGGTACTTTAAGTAAAAATAGTTGCCAAACATCACGTTTTCTTGCTTTAATGCAGGCTCTGGGAGCTGTAGTTTTTTGGTAGAATAGACCTGACTTTTTGCCGTATCATGTATAATAAGAAGTAACTGAACAAAGGCTTAGTTCGGTTCTGTTAGGTTGAATTGTTTCATTTTTTGTTTATATTGCTTTGCTGTCTGCAGCAAAGCTGACAGTCTTATTATAGCTAGACTTACAATGCATGCATCAAAACACAAAATGCTCAGTAACTTACTGAACATTGATACTAGTGTCAATCCAACTTCTGTGGTACATTTTCCATCCCTTTCCTACTTACCCCCATCAGCCAGATCAGGGTTATTAGCTCACTGATTTCCGCAGCTGGGTCTGCGACTCTGCTTGTGCTTTTACATGACTTTTGACTAGGGCTGGGTTGTTTTTTATGGTTTGTTTGTGTTTTTTTTGTATTTTCTCTTGGCTGTCTATTCTACACTCTAGTTATCAGACCAAGTTAGAGCTGTTAGTGATAACACATTTTGATAGAAAAAAATCTGCTCCTCCTCCAGGTGGACAGCAATGCATTTTATCCAGATAGGAGATACTTCATATATTTCAAGTTTCTGAGACGTAGTCATTTGTGCATACACATCTGTGCTACTTTATGGCAAAAATACCCTGTGGTGATTTTAGGTTCCTATATTTCTGGGAGTGGTTATGGTGAAAATTCTGCTGCCATCCACCCGTCGGAGGTACAGATTTTTTGGAACAGCCTTACGCAAATTTGTTGTTATTCTGTTAAGGACATTAAATATTGTCAATACCAGAGCAGTTGATTGCCTGGAAAGACTCGTCAGTGAAATGCCTTGTTATGTATCAAGTCGGACGCTGACTTCAGGTCACTCACTCGTGGTAGTGTTTTGTGTATTAGGGAGTTAGCTTGATAGTTTATAGCTTACATGCACTGTGATTTACCACAGTTCAGTGAATACTGATAGTTGTAGTATCAGTTTTGTTCTGTCATTAGTTTACTATTAATTAATTGGTTTGGAATACTGAGTAGTTTGTGTAATTTCATTCTGCCTGTGGTGCTTTGCACTGTTGATTTGGCATCAGTAATGGCCTTATGACTGTAAAATTCCTGCTCTTGGAATCTCTGAAAATTTTTCTGAGAAACCTTTCAAACCTGGCCTAATTCGTGGTAACCACAGAAAATAAGTCAGTTAGGGCAGTCAACTGAAATTTATCATTCCTTGTGATCTGCATTATACCACACTATTCTTGGTGATATGGTATTGCACGAGATGTAGAGGTAATAACTTGATGTCTTTCATAGTAATTCATTGAATTGAGGTTCATCTGTGCCGTAGAAGGTTCGTTTCATGTTTTTTTGGGACTTGCCGATGTGGGACATGCATTGTGTCCATCTGTTCGACTGGTGGGATGTTAAACCTTGCTCAGTCTCAACTATGCATCTTTAATCTTAAGTCAAGTTAGTAGGGTTTCACATCCCACTCGAGACATTTTTATAGCCGTCTTTAGTCTTTAGATCAGGTCTTTTTGTATATTGTCAGTCCATTTCTTTCTCGGTCCTGGCTTTTGCCTTGTAGAATTTGCTTTCCTGTATACAGCTGGTTTTGGTAATCTGTCATTGCCGATGTGCAGTATGTGCCCAAGCCATTTCATTCTTCTTTCCTTCACTGTAAGTTTTAACTTTAACCATTCATACACATTGTGATTTGAATTCTGATTCTGGTTCAAGTATTTATTGTGCTAAAAGTACGCCGACATCGTGAATTTCTCTGTTGAAGACTGGACATGCCGAACTGTAGAGTGCGAGTTGTGCGACTTATATCTGGAGCATTGAAGCAGTTTTGTTTTGATGCCATCAACAGCTCACATAGTGCTCAGCAGGAATTGAACTGTAGTCGCCACTGAGCTACGGCTGCTGCTTGATTATATTTATTGGAATATTTAACGGAATGCAATGTGTATTCTGCGGTGGCGTATCGTACTGCAGATGTTGTGCTGTGTGTGCTTTAAGTAGGAATTTATGTACAGGGTGCAATGAAATGTAACAGCGGACAACTGTGTTGTCGCATAACTGTGAACCTGCTTGTAGAATAGTGAAAAGTTATCATTTTTAATGCGAATTCCGTTCACTTTCGTCTGATGTACTTTGAGACATCTTTCTGGGGTGTCTGCATTGCAGTCATGTTGCCTGTGTAGCAAGCTTACAGCGTTCATTGCGTTTTATATCGACATTTTGCTATAGTCAGATGCAATGTTGTGTTGATTTGTACCGTT
>Ga0209255_1000184_pt1 | contig 13136 bp, 5 predicted proteins | sample WorMetvaBAHAMAS2_FD_187394 | JGI IMG/M metagenome (GOLD analysis project Ga0209255, IMG submission 187394) | Marine gutless worms symbiont microbial communities from Max Planck institute for Marine Microbiology, Germany - Olavius vacuus... | ecosystem: Host-associated > Annelida > Digestive...
CAGAGGAGACATGTCACATGATGGACATAATGCGTGTGTGCAGTGAAATGCTATATGCGTTTTTAACGCGTTTATAATTCCTAAAATATTTATTAGTTACGATTTCTATGTTATATAAGTAAAAAAATAGCAGTCTGAATATTAGCAGGAAGAAAACCAAATCACCGGTAGCTTGAGCCAATAACGGACGTGCCTCAACAGCATACAATATCAATGCGCGCACAAGTTTCTTGAAGACTTGTGAAATATATATGGAACTATACGGTAGGCCCTATATACACACAGTTTTTTTTATTTTATTCTGTGTAAGATCGCAAGGCATAATCTATGAAATATATAGGACGTAATAAAAAAAAACAATAAAAAGTCAGCTTGCAGCCTAAATACAAATCTTCATTCGGCCGTGATAGCATCACTTGCATCGCTAACACGAAAATAAGCACAAAAAACAAAAGCAAATATATAGGTCTAATAATGGGGCGATCATAGACGTCAACGCACTGCACTTTTTACAACGAAAAATGTGATCATGCACAGTGGCAACAGTACTCACGTTTGTGGCATGCATGTGCACTACTGCTGTAATAATTCCGACTAAGAAATTTTGTCCAGGAAATTATTTAGCTTATTATTTATTTATTTCTGATCAGTAAAAAGGGTCGGCGAGTTAACATTGAAATCGGTCGCGGCGGTACACTCGGAGTTGAGTCGTCCGCCGACCAACGATTATTATATAGACATATTCTATGCGTGTTTTAGCTGCATGCGCGAACGGGTCCGGGCCGCTCGTTCGCCGATGCTTTTTACCTAATCGAAAAGCTTCGTATCACTAATGCGGGGCGAGCGACGGCCGACTGACGTACGGGCGGACGGAAAGAGCAAAGTGACAGGCGGAAATCAGATTTGACGTGCAGTAACTGCAATATCGACGGGTTTTATTGAATCAGATCCGGACAGGACAGGCCGGCTAACGAAGCCACTGCCGGCCGGCCGGCCGACGAGCGTCGACCGTGTGTGCTTGCAGGTGCACGGTCGAACACGTGCACACAAACGTGTGGGGCCAGCGAACCCATGACATTCTTTTTTTCCATACAAACCCATGACTGACTTTGTCGACCTCTATCTCGGTGAGTTTTCAACCTACAGCCGTCAGATTTCTACTGAACATAGATCATAGTACAGTTAGTTGATTTATTGAATAAAAAATTTCCCATACGTTTTTCATCATAAACCCATGACACACTAGTGTCGTGGGTTTGCTAGGGAATAACGTGCAGAATGTGTCATGGATTTGCGTGAAAAATTATTCAATTACTTTTTCATCATAAACTCATGACACACCTGTGTGTAATTGGTTTGCTAGGAAAATAGCATGCTGTATGTGTCGTGGCTTTGCATGAAGTTGCATGTTGGTGTGTGCTGTACAGACTGTACATGTATAGCTGTATAAACCCCGAAGCCGCCGCCCCTAGCTGCCAAGGCAACTATTTTTGCCCAAACCGTAAAGAAGCCGTATATTTTTCAGTTTAACTGCAAATCAGCTGTATTATAAACATCTTAGCATCCATAAAGATAATGATCCGTGTGAAGCTCCTCGTGTTGTGAGATTGGTGATCCACTACTGGACTCGTAACTGTGCACAACAAGAAACTCATCAGGAGATGAGATAGCGAACGTGAACTTTTTTACGACGACATCGTACACGAACTACAAAATACAATAGACTCGTGCATAAATTCCGCCACAGATCGACGCGGCGGTTATGTGTTGAAACGTATGTTTACCAAATTCAGTGAAATAACGCAATATAACGGCCCTTACGCCGTTCAAGGTCATTCAAGGTCACCGATTTTGGTGCCAATCGAAAGCTCATATACGACTTCCTATTAGTGATTAATACAAACTTACCTCCTATCTTGCACCGTTTCCAAGTTATGGCTGATTATTGGTCGCTCCCCCAGACTCCTAGTTGAATTTGGGGAAGGAAAGATGGGGAAAAGAAAAGGAGGGGAAGAAATATCAGAAAGGAGGGAGAGGGGATGAGGGACAAAAATGAGGGGAGGGGATTAAGGGAAAAGAGGAGAAGGGGACCTACTGATCAGCTTTGCCCCCCAACCTCTGAACCCTGGCAATGCCACTGCGCGTAGAGATGCGGACAGAAGCCGTGACGCTCAATCAACGTGTCATTCATATGTAACGTTTATATTATTAGCGAACGTGAACTGACCGTTCACGTTCGCTATATGCTATCGTCCGTCCGTCTGTCGTCTGTAACGTTCGTGCGCCCTACTCAGGCGATATTGGCAGGGGATCACCCCCAACGAGATCGTTAGTGAGGCACTCCACTCTCGCTAGCGAAAATTTGACCAATAATCAGCCATAACTTGGAAACGGTGTAAGATAGAAGGTAAGTTAGTATTAAACACTAATAGGAAGTCGTATATGCGCTTTCGATTGGTTCCAAAATTGGTGATCTTGAACGGCGTAATGGCCGTTACATTGCATTATTTCACTGAATTTGGTAAACCTGTGTTCCAATACATAACGGCGTCGATCTGTGGCGGAATGCATGCACAAGTCTATTGTATTTTGTACTGCGTGTATACGACGTCGTTGTAAAGAAAGTTCACGTTCGCTATCTCATCTCCTGATGAGTTTCTTGTTGTGTTCAGTCTACAATGAGGATATTGTATCGTTTATGTATCTTTGTAATAACAGACAGCTAATAATTATGAATAGCCTATTATTATCCATAAACTGCTTTTGTTGATGAATGAGTTGTTAACCTGAGTAGGTCTAGCATAGGTGATACTCTCCCGCGGTAGGCCTATATTTGCTAACTCAGTGCTCACAGCTGTAGATTAGGCTTATCCAGCAAAATTGTGCAGAAGAGGGAGTAATAAACCACAGGCTAAAATCTAATATGTACTTAATATTCAGAATCTACAAACACTTCTGCTGGTCTGCTCGTCAACAAACGCCGCTGTGTATATGACTGGCGGCGTCAACTATCACATGCAAACGACTGACTCCGACTTCACGCTAAATGACTGGCGGCGGCGGCTTGGTGGCGGCAGCGCCGGCCGGCCTCTACAGCAGTGTACATGAATTGATGAACAAGATTTGGCCGAGGACTGAGTCCTGCGGAACCCCACAGACGAGCTGGACACACGATGACCTGTATACCACGACGGACGTACTGTGAACGACCGTGGAGATATGACTGGAACCATATTAGAACTGGTCCACGCAGTCCAAAGGACAGCTCCAGGCGTCGGCACAAAATACCGTCTCAAAGGCAGAAGAAAAATCTAGGAGGACTAGAGCTGTAACGTCCCCACTGTCTACTGCCTCCAGAAGATCAGACAGGACACGAAGAACGGCAGTTTCCGTTGAATTATTTGGCCGAAAGCCAGACTGAAGAGATGGCAGATCAGAGAGCTGCAGATATTCGTTGAGTTGACGTGCGACTATTCGCTCAAGAAACTTTGATACCACAGAGAGATTCGAAATCGGACGATATGACTGAGTGTTCAGCACATCAAGCCCAGGCTTTTTGATAGCTGGTGTGATGAAGGCTTCTTTAAACGTCGACGGAAACTGGCCAGTAGCCATGGAACAATTCAACAGCTCAGCCAGAAACGGTGCAATCTCATTAGCCACCTGCTTCATGACCGAAACCGGAAGTGGGTCAGCAGCCGAGCTTTTGTCAGGTAGACGGGATACTTCTTGCCATAGCAAAACGCAAACATTAACCTCTATCTGGATTGTTAAGTCGAAAGCTAACAAAAATTAAACTTACAAACTCATAATGAGCACGTCTATGACATCAGTCGGTACTACACAATGCAGAACACGCTGTGGTTGGTCAAATTATTTTCTAGTAGAAAATCAGCAGTCAGACCATAAATGACATTTCATACCACATAAGGCACTCGTGCAACCGGGAACAATGCAGAATGCTATAACCACAATGTCCCAATGCAACAGTAAAGCCACCAATCACTTTAGAAGCATATGGCAAACTACACTGCCTCAAATAAACAAGACACGATTTTTGATTATAACATTGGCTGTGGTGGACCGATTTGCAAAATTCTTTCACTGGAATTTTTTTTCTACAAAAGTCTGTGTCTATCCATCGTAAGTATTTTCACTTCACTACACTACCTTCTTTAATGTTTTCTTCTTTGCTAAATGCCGTGTTGGAACACGAATGCTTTAAAGGAAATAGTAATAACACACTGATGGCGAGATGGAAATATTTATAGTGTATGCATAATTTCATCAAATATATAACATTGAGAAAATTCGAAAATCGGTCGACATTAGAAATGACCAGGAATAGGTTTTCACATTCCTACTCCGTCCAAGTCACATGTGATCAATTCCCATTCCGATGCATGCATGAGCAAAAACACTTGAAGTCATTGTAATCACAAATTCAATCACAAATCACAAAGAACAACACTGCTGTTCTACACTCTTCCAAAAACAGTCTATGTAACAGTTCAGTCACTTCATTGTCACCACTGAACTCACTTCTGCATGTTGCTGTGTAAATAGTGTCTTGTTTTTTGAAACAGTGTACAAGGTCGTGACAGACGACTAGTTGCACCTGTCAGTGAATGCACCTGTCAGTGAAATTAACAAATATACAAACAGCACCATGAACTGATTGATTGAGCAAGGTTTAACGTCCCACGAAACTCATTATAGGTCATATCGAGGACGATTTTTACAGGTCAGGCTTGCAGGTTGAGTGGACTGCTCAATCTCTGTTAGTGAAATTTTTAAAAAGACGTAACTTTTCTAGCAAAGAAATAACAACAGTTTTAAACTCAGCTCCACACAAACGTAAGTGCCTTAAGACAACGAACGTTCACGCATAATTGCTAGTTACTAGTACCGTGAACAAAAATAACATTTGCAGTGATATTATAAATACAGGAGATCAGTTGCAGAAAGCCATCATCCATCAACAACCAGAAGTCTTAAAACTCAACATTTCAGCATTATCGGAGGTGTGCGTTGCACTTTTGACTCTATCAATAACGTTTCTGTACGCACTGTTTTTCCATCGGTCTGTTTCGTTTTTCTGCCGATCAAGTAAGTAGGAATTATTAATTCGCAGACACTACGGATGTGGAAACAATTGACACTTAAACTTCACGTAACACCTCGGGCAAGTTGTTCACATATGCCGTTCTCTCACCTAGCAGTATAACTGGGTACTGGGCCAAACGGCAGAGACAGTCTGCAGCAGAGAGGGTAGTCATGGGTCTAGCATCACACGCATATTAAAGACTCGGCGACATACCCATCTGCATGTTTGAAGCCTTTGGAAAGGAGACAGGCAGCCTACACTTCTGTAAGAGTATGACATCCTTTATCTGCATTAAAACAGAAAGGAAAGAAGCAAAAAAGTGCAAGAGGCCAGTAAACACGTATAAGCAGTACGGTAAGTACAGTTAACTGAGATCGGCCATAACTGATACGCTGTTTGACCCGCACATGGTGCTACAAAAAAAACATGCAGCAAAAGATCGGCAACGTGCAGGTTGCAACATAAACATACCACGAGCAATTGGCATCACTACTTCAACAAACCAGTTTGTCCGCAGAATCGTCTTTTTCGACACCGTGTACTGCATGGTGCCATGAAATAGTTACCCAGTACGTACGAACAAAATCTCCCCAGTTACTATCGGTCTCAAACGTGCAACAAAATATGACATTTTCTCTCTGCTTCTTAACCCAGGCAGACATAATTCTACAGTTGTATCGCATAATTCCATACATTGTCACTTTTCTTCAATCACAATGCTGACAATAAGTTTTTTGACAGCTGCAAGGAATTCTACATGTAGATTCCACTCCTTGAAATGCAACGTATTTAAGTAAACAGCAAAACTGTTAAACCAAATTGTTTTTTTGGTAAACTTGCAATGGCAACAATTTGAATATTTTTGAAATCATCTTTCCACAGAATAATGTATTCAACCAAAAATGCATTGTGACATAATGTTTTATTGAATTTTAAGTGATTTGTTTTTGTAAACAGCTTTGTGATTAGACATTTTTCTGCATTTTTTTGCACAGAACAAATGCTGCAGGTACACGCAAGCTGAAAGTAATTTTTTGGCTCACTCACAACATAAAAAAAATATTGGCACTAGTGATGTGCCATTAAATTTTAACAATTAAAACAACTGAGTATATTTTTCTGGTTCACTCACTACAAAAAGTATTGGCACTAGTGATGTGCCATTAATTAATTTTCACAAAAAACAACCGAGTAAACCTTTTTTTCGTTCACTCACAACATAAAAAACAGAATCAGACTAGTGATATGGCATCAATCAAATTTTAACACTTAAAACAACTGCGTAAACACGTTTTCGGTTCACTTGAAACAAAAAATGTGTGACCGTAACGCAATTCAATATTTCATCCTACATCGGCAGAAGTCTTTGACGTTCTTCCACGTCCGAAGTTGCATGCAAGGCTCTGCTGAAAGGCACTGTTCAATCTCTGTCTTTCCAGGTAACTTTCTCAGAAGCATGAACTTAGAAAGATGGCGACTGACTGCAGATTTCTCATTCTCGGACCACGGTCTCTTCTGGACACCTACAAAAAATACAAAGCTGCAATTGATGACAGGCCAGGTACAGCGTGGACTGAAAGCTTTCTAGCCGGCAATAAAAGCATGGCTGCTCATATAGCTTTATGCACAGAACAACATGCAGATAGAAATACATACACAACAGTTATTTCTATTGCGCTCCCTACAGTCTGACCAATGGCGCATTACAGAAGTCAGCTAACATGTATTTCACAGCCGTAGGCAGACTGAAATAAAAATGTTTTGAGGGAGCGTTTGAAACTGTCAGTGGAACAGGTTGATGTTTTCAGTTTGGTCGGCAGCCGGTTCCAAGCTTTAGGTGCGGTGACTGAGAAAGCCCTCTCGCCAAACTTGCGATGTGTACGCGACACGATGTAGTCGCCGTTGGTGGCTGAGCGCTGAGTGCTCAGTGACTGGACACTGGAGACAGGTGTCAACATGTCGGCGCCTGCCTGATCGACGCCTTTTGGACCAACAGACACAGCTTGTAGTCGATCCTCTTGTCAATTGGTAGCCAGTGCAATTCCCAGAGGGCCTGTGATACGGTGAATGTGCACGGTGCACCTCCACTGTGAAAACCGGCACTGGGCCATCTGTTGTCAGTAAAACACATCTAGTCTTCTGACAGACATACTAAAAAATTTAGGGTGATCCTGGTATCACACATAAATAACTCACTCACCAACACTTACAATGCCTAAGTCGTGGTAAGACTGATATACAGGTTTAGCTATAGCAAGGATTAGCCAAATGTTGTGCACATAGTAAATACCAATAATATATTGACATAATATATATATATATAGCATGAATCTGTGTGCTACCCATGAAATTTTGATCTCAAGGTCAAATGTCTACACTGTGTCTCAAAAAAACATCCCCAACATTTTTAGCTATAACTCGAGAAAGCATTAACAGATTTTTATAATATTTGGCAGAAATCTTACTGAGAAAGCAAGCAGTCATATGTTGCTACATTTTTCCACCTCACCTAACTAATGCTTCTACACTACCTTGTGAAACAAAAAACACGGAAATTGTATCTTTTCACGTAAATGTTGCATGTTGATTTGCCAATAGACACAAAAGTCACATCGGAATTGTCATCTAATAACTGTTGGACTATTTTTCATTCATAAAACGATAGGATGTGTGCACCAAACAAGACCAAAACAGGGAACAAGGCATTCAGCTACCTGTTTTGCACACACTTATTGATCACCATATCTGTTATGGTGTCAGGCAGCTTGGTTGCCATGTCAAGAATGGAAGTTTTTATCATCAGGCATGAATTGCATGTCAATGGATAGCATTACTGAGGCGTTCTTCCATCTTAACAAAATGTTAATAGCTACCAAACACATTGCAGATAATAATTTTGTCTTTCAGTAAGACAGCGCACTGACACATCTTGTATGCAACACAGTCCAAATCTCTCAACTTCTCTTTTTCTGACCTATGACCCCAAGAGCCCAGATGTGATTGGTGAACCCCACTGATTATAAGATTTAGAGAGTCATACAATAGCATGAGTATGAGTCGCGAGTCAACAAGTTTGAAGAAATCAAGCAGCGACTGCTTAAAAGTGGCAAAGTAGTGATAGAGCATTTTGAGTGAAATGGTGCTATTTCAGAACTACTGCATTTTCTCAGGTAGTACAGAAGCACTAGTTAGGTGTGGTGGGAAACTATAGCAGCTACTGATTGCTTACTTTCTCAGTAACATGTGTGCCAAACATTATGAAAATCCGACAATGCTTTCTAAAGTTACAGCTAAAAATGTCAGGGATGTTTTTTGAGACACACTGTACATTAAATAGGCCCAGTTTTATTCACCTTATAGCAACCAACTATAATACACCAGCAACATTAAACAAAGCAAAGAAATCCCATTCTCAATATAAAATGTTGGTTGGTGCTGATCGCGTTTTTGTTAATACGTCTGCAAGTGACTGAGTTACAAATCCAGCGGTAGGCTGTCATTAGTTTCTGCCTTCCCAGCCGATGGGCACCACTGCCCTTAGGCAAGTACCAAATTATCGGTGATGGGAAAATCGTCTGTAATGCGATCTGCAACGAAGCTCGAAATCATCACACAAAGAAAAACTAAGAATCCAAATCAAAGTCCTGCTTCAAAAATGTATTTGAAATCAAAATACAATCAAACAATGATTTAACAAACTCAAAATCCAAAATACTTCATACTGTTGATTCAGAATCTTAAAAACCATTCTCTTTCAACATAATCAGCATCTCGAACATTTTGTCACAGTTCATTTCTGTGTGGAGACACCCAACATTGTTCATCACTGATTCAATTAAACAACTTTTGGTTTAAATTGTGAGGTTCAATTTGTACTTAAAGGTGAACGATGCTATACACACAGCCGGCCGTGTGCGGCCGACTGGCCGTAGCGCCATCTACCGGCAGTTTAACAATGAACTAGCACAAGTAACAAATGAAGAATAATTTTTCGGCGGTTTTTGTTTGTAGTTTGTCGGTTAATTATTGCATGTGTTTTGTTTTAGCCAGAACCCACCGCCACCTTGTAACCGTAAAACTTAGAATCAATACATGGCGGGTAAAATGTAAAAACCCTGAGGTTAGGGGGTGGCTTCACTCTGACCAGGCAATTCCTATTGTTGTTTTAGTTTTGTGAATAGTATTTACACAGTTTTTAAGTTAAAACTGACCATAACCATAATACTAACTCTAACCGATGCATGAGACAAAGAAGAACGATGCCGGCCGTGTGCACAGTCAAAACGTAGCAACAGTGCACACAGCTGGCCATGTACAGACACTCTTTCAAGATAGCATAAGATTCCACATTTTCAAACACACAGACTGACAGATGTGCAGACAGACATTGCTAACACAATACCTGCTTTGTAAGCATCATCGTCTTCCTCACAGTTATCAGCATTACCATCATTATCCTCCTTATCAGTATCATTGGCACCACCACCATCATCACCATCACTGTCAACCTCAACATCTGAAAATACACAACGAACACAGATTACTCTCCATGAATTTTTAAAAACAAACTTTCACTTTCAACATTTAATATCACGACATTTAATGTCACTCAGAAACAGTTGAAATCTCATATTTTTTAGCTTTTTGCAGAACAGCAGATATCAAAAACATCCATTGATGTGGAGGCATTATTACAAACAGCAAGTTTGAAAATGTTAGCTAAGAATGAAAACAACAAAACATAGATGATATCAAAATACAACGAAAAATAATGATTTAATGATTTAGTTACATTTCTGTAGAGGCCAGAAAAGTGAAGTTAGTGAATTTAATCTTTGTAGTCATGACTAAAGTGTCACAGCTAGGATTGTAACAAGACCACCTACATTCCATGCAGTGAGCTAAAAAGTAGATGGACGTCGTTGGCGAACCATTGACCACTACGTATCTGTTGAAAAAGTGCATTTTTGGAAACTGTTGTATATGACCTTGCCCTTTGAACTAATGTCTTTGAAAATATCACAGCTGGTACTTAGTGAACGATAGAGGTAGCAATGGTACTCGCAGTTGACAAATCAAGGTAGGCCTAAGACTCAGATACAGCAAAGTTGACAAATGTGGCACTAACAGGCTTTGGAGAGAGATGTCATTTGGTCAGATGTTCATCAAAGATGAAGCCAAGGTTTCGAGCAGAGTGGGAGATGTCAAGTGTAATTTGCAAGTTGGTTTTTGATTCCAATGAGCAAGAATTCAGTCTTAAAGGAGTAAGAGTAAGAACATTAGCAGTCATCCAGAAAGAGCTCTGTTGCAACAACATGAGAAAAACTACTGCAGATGTTACAAAATACAATACACAGCATGAAGAAACAAACATAAGTAGGCTGACAACAGCACAGAAAAGTGTTCACAGAGATGCCAATGAAATCTAATAATAGTGTTGCATCTAACAAAACTAAAACTGCATCATGAGCTGTTGCTGCGTCCAATAATGTATACCACTGCAAGGGCACAGTGCTCTTTAGGCCCCAATCAAGTCCTATTTAAGTGACAATGCAATCAAAGCATTTTTCCACCATACGTCTGCATGACCTGTGGATGGACAACGCAATAGGCGGACTGACATTACTATAAGCAACAGTGGTAAAAAACGGCCTAATCTTGTACTATTCAAGCGGAGTAAATGATTTACCAAGACAGGTGTCATCACCGTTGATCTGTGTAATTTCATCCAATGTTTTCCCCTTCTGCTGTGATAGACTTCCAGTGTCCATCAGCATGAAAATCTTAGCGATTTTGCTCGTCTGCAGGACATCGTCCGGAAGTCTATAATACTGCCGATGTACTCTCACATCATGGCCCATGTAGTTTGCCAATAGATCAAGCTCGTGATCTTTCAAATTCAGTACTTGGCAAAGCGTTGCAACATGTTTGCGCAACTTTGTTCCTCGTAGGCATGCCGGAGAAGTTGCACCACACTCTGCTGATGCCTTGCGTAGTGCGTCACAACCACGTAGGTGATGATCGGATCGACTATAGGCGAACACATAATCGTTGGTGGAGAGAACTCCCGCTTGAGTTCGCATTCCAATGAGTGTATCGATTGCTTTAAGGTGCCAAGGTAGAAATAACACCGGTACAGTCCGATCCCTTTTCCCTTGTATCTCAACTCTCGAGAAAAGCTTGTTTAAACTCCGCTCCATTGGGCTCAATGCAGATATAGAATCAGCTCTGTCATCAACTGTCCGCTTTTTCCTGTAGTCGTCAATTTTTATTTTTGATACCTCCCCCTGCCTTCTTCTGTTGAAAACAATTATGTGTGCCATTGTTGCTTCAGCAAGACTTCGCCATTCGTGTTCAATCTCAGTCGGTGCTAATTCAGAATCATTAAGCTTGCTGATGGATGCACTGGAACAATTGATGAGGAACTCATTCAATTTCTGGACATCACTTGACAATGGCAGTAAGTCGACTTTATTTCGCTTTCTTTCACGAAGAGTACTTAATGCTTGGCATGCAATCGTATCAGACCACTCAGAACTGCAAAGCTCTGAAAACAGCTCAGCTTCACGTATGCGGCCCTCATTCTTCATCTCGATTGCATTTCGCTTAACAATCTGTGCCACTTTTGCTAATGCTTGACCAAGCTTCAGAGCTAATGTTGGTGTCCCATATGTAGCTGAGTTTTCATCAAAACCTGCCAATTCATTTACAGCTTTGATGCATTTCCTGAAATTACTGGTGGAGATGCAATCATCCAAAGTTGCATCTGTCATGTCATCCTGCTTTCTTACAGTAATGAGAAATCTCGCCAACTCACGCACCTTATCTCTAATGTAGGCTTTCTTTTGCATCCCCTTTCTCATGATGAACTTGGATGTGTAGTCCACAATCAGTGAATCTGTCTTCGCAACCAGTTTGACACTGCCATCTAACATGCCACTCAATAGCTGATGCACCTTCTCTGATGTTCCATCTGGCGCCGGAAGTAGTAAGTATGCATTTGCAGCAACTCGTCCCTTCTTAGCCCCAGGAATGGTACATCTATGACGATACAGCTCTGTTTTGCGTAAATAGCACCAGCAAGACTCGCACGGTCTGTAGTCATCCGCATTAGCTCCAGACTTTGGCCTATACGTGACCAGAAGATCACCTTTACCAGCTCGAATAACTTCACAGTTGTGGAGGTGGTTACCTTTGTTTCGCAGTATTGTGATGAATCTGACTCTCTCTGATTTATCTTTTAATGCTGCCAACTTTATTACCTCCTGTTCATCTTTATGCTTCGCCATCCAGTGACGCTGTATCTGGGTCTGGGCTTCACCACAAAAGAAACAGTAAGGTTTCTTATCAAAATATTCTGCACTACCACTACCGATCACTTTTATGTCACGAGAGACACCACTCTGAGGATCCACTAATATGGACTTGGAAACTTTACATGTCTCCTCATCTGCTGAGTTCTCAACCACTTCAACAACTGCTGCATGTTCTTCGCTGTTCATCGCCGGCTGTTTCAATGACACTTCATCGCTCGCGTCATCACTACTCTCAGATATCTCATCTGGCTGATTATAATCTGGATCTGCAATGCTGTCATCACACTCATTATCAGAATCCACAGCAGCAGCAGACCTGTGACCCAAATTAGCAAGAAATTCTACAGATAACTCATGTTCTGAGTCCCCAGTTGCTGCAACAGATCTTATGCACCCAACATCTGCATTAGCTTCCAAATGCGACTGTATCTGAGAAATAACTGGAAAGACATCAGACACAGTCTCTTCATCTGCTGAGTTCCCAGTTGCTGCAAAAGATCTTATGCACTCAACATCTGCATTAGCTTCCAAATGCGACTGTATCTGAGAAATAACTGGAAAGACATCAGACACAGTCTCTTCATCTGCTGAGTTCTCAACGAATTCAACGACTACTGCATGTTCTTCTCTGTTCATCGCTGGACGTCCAACTGCAGACACGTCAGCACTGTCACCTCTGACTTCACCGGCTTCGTGTTCACCATCGCAACTCA